>Ga0194129_10007760_pt1 | contig 12648 bp, 16 predicted proteins | sample TA2KigCa35mmetaG_FD_150862 | JGI IMG/M metagenome (GOLD analysis project Ga0194129, IMG submission 150862) | Freshwater microbial communities from Lake Tanganyika, Tanzania - TA2015038 Kigoma Deep Cast 35m | ecosystem: Environmental > Aquatic > Freshwater > Lake | place: Tanzania: Lake... | reverse complement strand
GCGTCACGCTGAATAAACCCTGCGGCGCTATCACCACAACCAACTCAGCCCTGGCTGCTGATGCTGAGGTTACTTTTACCGTAACCAACAGCGAAGTTGCTGCTACTGACGTTGTGGTTGCTTGCATCAAGTCTGGTGGTACTTCCGGCGCTTATGTGCTGGGCGTCACCGCCATAGCTGCAGGTTCGTTTGACTTGACCCTGGGCAATGTGTCCGGTGGTTCGCTCAGCCAATCAGTGGTGATTAACTTCCTTGTCCTGAAGGCTGCTGCAGCCTGATGGGTCTGTTCGCCTTCCGGCGACTGCGTGAACAGGAGGCTTCGGTTTCGACCGGAGCCTCTCTTTCTATTGCAGAGCCCACCCCTAAACTTGAAACACCAGAACCGTTGCCCGCTGTAGTAGACGATGGCAATCTCAATCGACGCAACAGTGGGGGGCGCAAACGCAAACTCCTATCTGACACTGGCAGCAGCCAACACAGTCATTGAAGGATTGGTGCAGGACGATGACGTGACCGCATGGGCGTCAGCTACTGATGACCAACGGAATCGTGCGCTGTTTACCGCGACGCAACGCATAGACCGTGAGCGGTTTTTAGGTGCTCGCGCAACAGACACGCAAGCATTGCAATGGCCAAGAGATGGTGTCCGCAAGCCAGACACCTACATCAACACTTACGCAACGGGGTTCCCTTTTAGGATCACGGCAGATTATTACACCACCAGCGAGATCCCCGATCAGGTCAAAAAAGCACAGGTCATTCTTGCGGTTTATCTAAACAACAACAAGGATGGTTTAGGGCTTTCTGGTTTTGAGGATTTTAAGGCAGTTAGCATCGGCAGCCTTAGCGTCACGCCCGCAGGTGCCAGCAGCATTGCAACTGGTGCTGATCGTGTCCCACCAATTTTTGAACGTTACCTAACTGGTCTTAGAATTAGTGGACCAGGCAACATCGCCATTCGTCGCAGCTGACCATGAACTACAACTCAAACGACAGCTACAACATTGGCTTTGAGTACATCAGCGATACGGCAGCGCATACCGGGCGCTTTTTCAAGTTGTATGCCGTAGCGGATGCGGTGATCAACACTGCTACGGTGCAGAACGCTAGCGGCAACACGTTCAGCTCAGTACCGCTAAACCATGGTGATTGCATCGAAGGCGTTTTTACCAGCGTGACCTTGACTTCTGGTAAGGTCATTGCTTACAAGATCTAGCCATGGCATTTAAGGGACATCAAGCAAACGGGATTGACTACACGCTTGGCGCTGAAGTCATCCATGATACCGTTGCCCATACTGGGCGGTTCCACCATATTGACTTTTACGCGAACACGCAGATTGATACAATCATCAGCACAAACATGACAGGCAACACTCTAAACGGTGAGTCATTCCCTGCAGGTTTTGAGCTGCGTGGATTGTTCACTAGCATTAAGTTACATAATGGGGCGTGTATCGCCTATAAAGTCTGATGGCGCTTACCACCTCACTGCGTAAGACTGCCAGCAAGTTAATGGCAAAGTTCGGCGGAGAGGTAACATTCCGCCGGGTTACGACTGCCGCTTATAACACTGCTACAGGTGCTGCAACGCCAAGCGTTACTTCCACAACGATACGAGGCATACTTGAAGCTGTCTCAGAGCGCGAGGCTAATGACTTGATCAAAGGCACTGATAAGAAGTTGACGATAGCTGCTGCTGATTTAGCTTTTGAGCCAGCGGTCTCTGATCAAGTAACTGTAAGCAGCAGAGTCATGCAGATTATCATCGTCAATAAGATTGAACAAGACAACACTGCAATAGTGTTTGAAATCTTTTTGAGGGAATAACCATGGCACGTCAAATTAGGCTAGATCAAATTGATGACTATGCAAGAGAACAGCTTGAACTGTTGATTAGAACTGCAACATTAGAGGCTGAAAAACGTCTTAAAAATAGAACCCCTGTTGATACAGGACGCCTTAAAGCAAACTGGCAAATCACACAAGAGCCATTAAGGGGTTCTGTTTTTAATAATCTTCCTTATGCCGCACCTGTTATTGCAGGTACAAACCTTCCACCGTCTTGGCAAGGGATACAACGCACGGAGCCATTCCTTGATATTGTTGCAAAAGATATCCAGACATATGTTGAGGCAGAAGCTGAAAGAATCAGGAGGCAGTCATGACTTTGAACACAATACGATCCGCCATCGAAGGACGCATAGCGACAGAATTTGCTTTGGCACCTGTTCTGCAAGTTGCTTTTCAGAATGTCCCGTTTACGCCACCAAACAATGCAAGCTGGCTACAGTCGCAAATCATTTGGGGTGAATCCGCAAATCTAACCATATTTACCAGTGCAACCAGGGGCACCGGGGATGGCTTTGATCGCCGAAATGGGGTTTTGCTTCTCAATATCTTCACGCCACGAGGGCAAGGACCGGGAGCAGGTTTTACCATCGCACAGCGGTGCATTGATCTGTTTTCACGTTTGCAGCTGCAAAATATAAAATTTGACCCTGCTTCTGGACCACGCACCTCGGAACCGGCTGCGCCAGAAGGCTTTTACCAGTTTCAGGTCGCCATAAGTTTTGAGGCTTTTGAACAAAGCTAGAATCTGAGTAGCCACTACCGCTCACAACAATGGCAACCGTTCTGTCCGGTACGTCCGGCGCCCTCTACTACAAACCCGCTGGCACCAAGGCCACTTTCGGTGAATCTGCCGTTGACGTGGCTGATGATGAAATCACAGTCGCCGCCTATCTGAATTTCAAGGTTGGCGATCCTGTCAAATTCAGTGTGGTCAACGTCAACACCGGAGCTGCTGGTTCTGGCACTTTGCCTGCTGGTATTTCTGCTGGCACCACCTATTACGTGATTGCTTACGCCGCAGCAACTGGTGTGATGCAGGTTTCTGCAACTGCTGGTGGTTCTACCATTGCCATCACTGATGACGGCACTGCGGTTAGCCCTAACGCCTTCCAGGTGGCTTACGCCGATTATGAGGCTGTTGGTCAAGTTCAATCCTGGAGCTTTGAAGTTAGCAGGGCTGAAATTGACGTGACGACTATTGGTCAAACAATTGGTCAATATGCACCATTCCGCGCTTACATTCCTGGTTTTGCTGAGGGCAATGGCTCCGCCACGGTCTTTGTGACCGATGACGACACCACCCTTGCCAGCCGTCTGGTACAGGATGTATTGCTAAATCAACAAGCCGGTGCTGCCTTTAAGCTATATATCGACAAGCAAAGCACCGAAAACGCGAGTCGCAGCATCGCCATGGAGGCAACGCTGTTAACCGCTAACTTCGGCGTCAACCCTGACGATGCTCAGCAAATCGAGGTGACTTTCCGTCCGGTGTCGGCCCCGACCTTTGACTTCAGTAAGTCCGCCTGATCTTTTTAGGTTGATTACAGAGCCCCTGGGTTGCACTGGGGGCTTTTTTGCGTCTAAACTAATAACGAACGACCAATTCTTATGCCCGCACCAACTTCGACTGCTCTGGCGCGTCTAAAAAAGGCAGCAAATCTGACCCCGATCAAACGGGTGGTCAAGTTGAGTGATGGCAGTAAGTTTGAGTTTTACGCTACTGCGTTGACAATGGCAGAGCGTGAACGGGCGCAGAAGATGCCCGGAGGCGATGACCCCAATGGCTTTGCGCTGAACCTGCTGGTTACCAAGGCGATGGATGATACTGGGCAGCGGTTATTTCAGGCTGGCGAAATTGCTGAGTTGAAAAATGATGTGATGGATGCTGACCTGCAGGCTCTGATGCTGGCGATTATCACCAATCCAGAGGAGGAGCAGGCTGTTGACATGAAAAGCAGTAAAGGCTGAACTCAAAAAAGACAACCTGTTACTGCTGCAACTTGGTGTCGCTAAAGAGTTAGGATACACACTGGCGCGATTAAATAATGAATTGACGCTAGAGGAGTTGCTGCTGTGGAGCGGTTATTTCGAACTTGAAGCAGAAGAGCAAGGGCGTAGAATGAAGCGTAAACGGTAAGCGAGTCGTGCCTGCATTAGTAGAAGTCGGCATCGTCGTAGAAGCGCGGCAACCAACTGCAGCTTTACGTGCGCTTTCTGCAACGGCAGAGAGAGTACGGGCTGGACTTACCTCGGTACAACAAAGCACGAGAAATGTTGCAAGTGCTTTTGCTGCAGCAGGTCAGGCTACTATCCAGTTTGGACGGAATCTTGAGCAAAATACAAGAAAAATACGCGAACAGGCTACAACCGTTCAAGGATTGGTTGGTGCATATGCAGGCTTTCGCACTTTGCGAGGTGCGATATCTGCTGGTGTTGAACTTGAATCAGTTCAAAAAAGAGCTGAACTATTAACAGCACGTTTTTCGCAACTATCTGGTATTCAACAAGTCGCGGCAGAATCGTCAAACAAATTTCGTCTTGCTCAGACTGATACCTTAGCATCGTTAGTTGATCTCGGTAATCGACTTGGACCTCAGGGAGCAACTATCAATGAAATCAGGGATGTATATGAAGGCTTCAATACAATCCTTGCAATAAATAAGGTCTCAACTACAGAGGCAGCCGCCGCTCAGTTGCAACTAAACCAAGCATTAGGCGCAGGCAGATTACAAGGCGATGAGTTTCGTTCTGTTAATGAAGCAACGCCTCAGGTTATTGATGAGATTGCAAAGGTATTGAAGATAGCCCGTGGCGAGGTAAAAGAATTTGCAGCGGAAGGCAAGGTAACAGCTCCTATTTTAATTCAGGCTTTGCGAAATATAAAAGAACAGGGTGCAGATGTTTTGCAACAATCATTTGATACGGCAGGTGGAAGATTGCGTGCTTTTGAAAAGGCACAGAAAGAATTAGCACAAGCAATCGGCACGCAGTTGTTGCCGGCTTTTACGCCACTGCTTACAACTATTACAGACTTGATTGCTAAATTTGCGGCGGCTCCTGGACCCGTTAAAGGTTTTACTGCCGCAGTCCTTGGCGTTACTGGTGCACTTGTAATTCTTGGTCCTGTAATTAGTGGGACTATTACGCTAATCAAGGCAATAGGCGTTGCAACATTGATTGCAGGTGGTCCTTGGATAGCGTTAGCGGCTGGAATTACTGCGGCGACATTCGCACTAGCTAGCTTTCAAACACAATCAGAAAAAAAAGGTGCGGCGGCAGTTACGGGTGACCCTGGAGCGATTGCAGAAGCTAGAAAAGAGTTAGTAGGTTTGCAAGCTGACATCAGCTTGTTAAAGCTAAAGGGCGCGGACAAAATGAGCCCAAGAACTGCACTTGGAAGTGATTTTAGACGTAAAACAAGTGCAGCTGCTGCTTTGAAAACACAAATACAACAAGGAGAACTATCTGGAGTTGCCGGAGCTCTTAACATGCCAGATGGCATGAAAGCAATGCCAGGCGATGATACAACCACAAGAAAAAGAAAAGGCAAAACAGACGCCGAACGTTTAGCGGAACAGATCGCCAAGCAAAAAGCAGCGGCATCTGAAGCACTTGCTGTTGAGAAGGGAAGATTATTAGTTGCTCAAACGGCAGGTCCCTTGCAACGTCGGATAACCGAAGCTATTGTCCAGCAAAATCAAATACAACGGCAATATTCTGACAGACTTAAAGAGTCAAAAAGCGCGGAAGAAACTCTCAATTTACAGCTTGCACAACGTACAGCATTGCAAACAAATGCACTTGAATTGCAGCAAGCATTAAGTGAAGAAACCGATCGTATAATCAATCCACTCAAGGAACTTACAGACGCTTCTGCTGAACGACTACAGCTTGAAAATAAATATCAAGAATTGTTATCTCAAGGTATCAACCCAGAGCTTGCCAAGGAATTTGCGCAACTTGAATTAGCCGCAGAAAAACAGACGGAGCTTTTGACCCTGCGGTTAGCAGAACTTGAAGGTGCAAAGGCAAAATTAAAAGCCGAAAGCGATGTAGCAAAAGCATTGCAGGAACAAATTGACAAAACTAAAGAAATACTACAACTGCAAGGTCAAGCCGTTGCCAAATCAAAACAAGAATCAGAAGAGGAGAGGAAAAAAAGACAAGAACGCGAGCGCCGTGATCAGGACGCTAAAGAACAAGCCGAAAGGCTCAAAGGCCTGTATCGAGGTGTTGTAAATACTATTGAAGATGGGATTGTAGATGCAATCCAAGTTGGCATTGATGGGTTAATCAATGGAACAAAAGAACTTGATCAAGCCCTGAAAGAGATCGCCGCTGGCGTACTTCAAGACATAGGCAGACAGTTGGTCCGTTTTGGTGTAAACATGCTCATGCGCGGTGTTTTCCCCGGTGCATTTGCCAATGGCGGTGTCTTTGCCGCAAATGGTATTCAGCCTTTTGCATCTGGAGGCATTGTCAATAAACCCACTTTGTTCCCATTTGCTGAGGGTGGAACAACGCGCACTGGCTTGATGGGCGAGGCTGGACCAGAAGCAATTATGCCTTTACGACGCAATTCTGATGGGCGTCTTGGTGTTGACGCCAGTGGTTTACGCTCCGCCATGGGTGCCGCGCCGGGCAGTGCCGGTGGTTTTCCGGTGCTTAACATGAGCTTTGAAACCACCAACATCGGCGGGGTGGAGTATGTAAGCCGCGAGCAACTGGAGGCAGCTATGGCCGCCACTCGTCGTCAGGCCGCTAACGACGGCGCCCGCAAGGGAATGACAATGACCATCGACAAGTTGCAACAGTCCCCAGCCACCCGTCGTCAGCTCGGGATCTAAGCAATGGCCGCCCCTTCGTTCCCCAACTACGTCCCATCCAAACGGGATTTCAAGCAAGGATCCTTTCCAACGCGCCAATACAAGGGACTGTCTGGTGCGGTCTGTTACGTGACCTTCGGCAACAAAGCCAGCGGCTACGAACTACGCCTGGAGTACGCCGCCATCAATACTGCCACCACGGAGGAGATCATGCAGCACTACATGAACACCCAAGGTGGCGTCGATGATTTTGGTGTACCAGACAACATTTGGCAGGGCCTGGGTTCTGGTATTCGCGACCTGATGCAAAAACCCGATGGCATCCGCTGGTCCTACGGCGAAGCACCACAGGTTGAGTCCGTGTTACGCGACCGTCAAAACGTTCGCGTCACCCTAATCGGCAACCTGATCGCCAAATGAGCAACATCAATCTGATCCAGTTCTTATCCATCGACACAGCCGAGTGGTACAAACCAAATGGCACAGCAACTGGCGCCCGGCAAGTCCCCCAAAGTTACCGCTACCAAAACTTTTTTGTTCAAGAAGAAAAAACACTGGTTGTCGGTGGTATTTCTAAAAAGTACGACTTTGCCCCGTTCCGAGTTGAGGGAACCACTAGCAGCCTGAACGGCGATAACGGTGTCCTCCAAGTGCTATTTCCGTACAGCGATTACGCCATCCAACTGGTGGAGCGCGGCAATGGTAACCGCCTGAGCCAACTAACGCTGTATACCTTGTGGCTACCGACCTCAAATCTGCAAGCCACTAGTTTTAGCAACCCGCAGCAGCGGGATTACTTCCTTGGTGTTGGCGCCAGTTTTAGCGAGACAACGATTGAATTGCGTTTCCGTTCCTCGATTGACAGTGTGGGCAGCAATTTCCCAGCCCGGTCCATAAGCTATGAACTAGCCGGCTACTTACCCAACAACGCCGACTTGGTGCTGCAATGAACGACCTGATTGGGTTGAAGCGTGCGTATGGAGCAAAACCCGGTGACGGCAGCGGACATGTTGATTGCTGCCTTTTAGCTATGGAGGTCCACAAACGCCTGGGCTACCACGACTACGCACCAGAATTGGCCTGGATCTTTGAGAAGTACAGCGACGAGACGTGGCCCCGCCGCATTATTCCCCGGTGGTTACTACAAAACAGCACTCGGTTGTCGGGACCGGAACCTCATGCTGTGGTGCTGCTACGCGGTGCAACCGGCGGCGCAATGGGTACAGTGATGGATGACGGCACTGTTTTGTATATCAGTGAGGCACTCGGCGTTGTCCGCACCCCGCTACCCGGCAATTTCGGACACTACTTTCGGATGAACAAATGAACCGCCGCCTGCTGCCATACGAGCACCAACTAATCCGTGAGCTGGGGATCACAGAGGCCGAATATTTTGAATTTATTGCGTATCAACAACACGCAGTCGATAGTAAAGACGGCACTATTTTTGACGTAGAAAATCTTGAAGTGTTAGCTGCTATTCTCGCCGTAGTCGGGGTGATTTTCTCGACGGTATCCTTATTACTGGCTCCGCGCCCCCAAGCACCAACACTTACACGCCCTGGCGCATCCACCCAAAGCCGCGACCAAGTATTTGCTCCACGTTTCGGCTTCAACGCTTTCCAAGAGGTTGCCAAGTACGGTGATCCAATCCACCTGATTTACGGGAGCACCGCTGACAACCCCAACGGCGGCGTCCGCGTCAAGACCTCCTTGCTGTGGTCGGCTGTATTGAGCATGGGCTCCAGCCAATACATGCAGCTGCTGACGATGATTGGCGCCAGCGAATTAGAGGAGATTGATTTTACGCGGACAGCAATCGACCAACTACCTGTCCGCACCATCTCCTCGTCGGTCTGGCAGTTTTACCGGGCCAACGGCGGCCGGATGATTTACGACAACAAAGAAGACATCTACCTGACCTATAAGCGCACCGGCAGTATCGCCTCAGGCTCTCCCACCATCAGCAACATAGTTACGACCGGCATGAGCAACGGCGACTCAATTACAAGCAGCAATTTTCCGGCTGGAACAACCGTTCAAAGCACTACCTCTAACACCGTAACGTGCAGCGCCAACGCCATCACAACAAAAAACAACGCCGAAATCACGTTTGAGAGTTTGATGCAGCAACAACTGCGGTATGAACCGCTCCGCAAAATGCTGCCACGCTCCAAGGCCAACACCATGGTGCGCTATCCATATGACATTGTTGTCAACCCATCCGCCGACTACCTGGAAAGTGCTGTTGCCTTTGGTTTTAGCCAGGCATACTCACCAGTCAATAACAAAGCGTTCGGTGTCGTCGAACCAGTTCCTCTAAATACGTTTGTTTACATCCGCAACTCCAACGGAACTTCTATCAGCGGCGACCTTGGTGTCTATCTTGTACCGGACGGAAACGGCTCATCGCTAGATGCTTACTGGCCGAGTCAAGCTGGGGCTACTCCACTTAAATTTCCCAAGAACTTTATTTGCCGCTTAAAGATCACGAAAAAATCAGAAATCTACCCTGATGGCTCAAAAACCAGCCAAAACATTTGGAAGCCGCTAGAGGCAGCAACTAACTTCCGCCAAGCCTACGCACAAAACATTGACGTTTCCAGTACCTGGAAAATCGGCACGGCAATCTTCAAAACATTGGAGATTACCGGCGATGACACGCTGGAGACAGATGATATGTACGTCCGTATCCAATGCATCCGCGAGGGCTTTTCTCCCACCGCTCCCAACGCATTGCAACAGCGTGCCATCTATGGCGCCGACGTTCGTAACGATTTAACTAAGGACCTGGAGCAGGCTCAAAAAGAACGGCGTGAAGCTGTGTCGCAACGCGCCAACTCTCCAAAACCGGTCAATACAGATAACCGCAACGATAAAAAAAACACTGACGCCATGATGCAGTGGTTCAAATTCAACGATGAAGTAATAGCGCGTAATGAACAAATAAAAGACATCCGCGAGCAACTCAATAAATTTCTCAGTGACTTTGACAAAGAACAAAACCGGGCGTATTACACCAAGTGTTTAGCCAAGATCGAACAGGCCGCCTATGAGACCATCAGTTACCCAGACGTCATTGAGTTTGCCCTTCGAGTAAAGGCATTTAGGCGCATGTCTGGGCGTGCCGCTAAGTATGGCGGCGGGCCCGTCGCCCAGGCTGGTTTTGACGAGCTGCAGAACGGCGTTAAGCACAGATCCACGATGTTCAAGCTGTACTACAAGCGAGACATCGGCAGCGATGCTGACTACAAACAATTTCCTGGTATTTTTGCCGTTCGCCGTTCTGCCACAAATGAAAACTACGTGTCGTTCAAGTTGCGCTTACCGCAAGGCACCAAGGAACCTTACGTAAGCGGGACCGACCGTGTGCAGTGGAGCTTCCGCATTGAACCCGTCGTTGACGTCACAGCAGAGTGCCGCATGGATTCGGCGGCAAGCAGTGACAACCTAAATTCCACCAAGATTTACTACCTCGAAAACTCTGGCACGTACCAGCGCCGCACTTTGTACGACGTTCATAAAAAAATGGACATGCACCTGTACTGGGTGGGCGAGGGCAAAAACACGGATAAAGGGTACTTGCCTTACAACGACAGCCCCAACGGCACTAACGAGTGGGACCTGTTCAACCTGGCTACCGACAGCAACACCGAATTTAGTTTTGAAGCCGGCCCGGAGTTTACGATCACGGCCGTTACTGAGCAACGCATTGACTTTGACGTCCCGGACGACAGCTACGGCAATGCCTTCCCGTACTACAAGAACATAGCTTTACTCGGATTTAATGCGTACTCGGGCCGAAGCCTGCAAGAACTGCGTGCTATTTCGGTTTACGTGACCAAAGCAAAAAAAGTCAAACGCCTTAACACTGATGGCTCGTACTCGGGGGTAGTTGCGGCCACCGCCTACGCCCCCGAGATTTTTCTGGACACAGTTACCGACAAGGTAAACGGCATTGGCCGCTATACCCGCCTTGAAGCCGTAGATCTTCCCGCACTTGGCGAGGCCACAGCATTTTGCCGTCAAAACCAGTTGTACTTCGACGGGATCATTGCCGAACCCCGTAACTGGCGAGAGTTTTGGACCGAAGTTGCCCCAATGAGTCTGCTGGAGCTGGCTCGGATTGACGGCCGCGAAACACTGATCCCCTCGGTCCCTTACAACGCCACCACCAGAAAGATTGACCCGACCGCCTTTTCAGTGACCTGCATGTTTACAGCGGGCAACATCCTGGAGGACAGCTACAAGGAAGAGTTTCTGGACTACGGCACTCAGACCAAGGACATCATTGCCGAAATCATTTACCGCGACACCCAAACCGAGGAGGGCTTCCCGCGCAACCGCTCACTCACCTTGAAGCGGAAGGACGCCAACGAGGCCGACTCCATCCGCCAAACCTTCGATCTCTCCAGCTACGTCACCACCGAAAAGCAGGCCATCCTGTTTGGCAAGTTGCTGACCAACCTGCGTACCCACGTCCGCAAAGCCGTTGAGTTTCGCACCTTTCCTACGGAGGCCCCAGTAAAACCGGGCGACCTGGTGTATGTCGACACCGGCCACACCACCTGGGACACAGTATTTACGGGCTCAATCAACTCTGACGGCTCGCTCAACCTGCCATTAATCAGCAAGATCAAAACTGGGGACTACAAGATTTTGCTGTACAAACCCAGCAACAGCGTTCGCGCCCCCATGACTGTCCACGTCGATAAAAACGGCGCCGAGGTCAACCCGAACCTATCGAAGTACGCAGGCGAACTGTTCGTACTCGGCTTGGCCAACACAACCAAGCGCGTGTTCCGCATCACCGACGTCTCCATCGGCGAAGAAGCCGAAATCACCCTCAAAGCACTGGAATACCCCGTGGCCAACAACAAGGCACTAATTGCAGAGGGTATGACCACCACCGACTGGAACGATTACCATGAGTGGAGCTAACGCGGCACCAAGGGATCTGTAGCCATGGCTGAGTACTACTACGGACGCATGGGCAGCCTGGTGTTTAAGGACGACGACAATGCGTCCGCGGTGGAGCGCACCATCGCCCGCGTCACCAACTGGAGCATCGAAACCACAGTGGATGTGGTGGAAGCTCAGACGATGGATATGGATAGTAAACGTCGCTTTCCCATTGCCAGCAGCAGCAGCGGATCCTGCACCGCACTGTATTACCGCACAAAACAAGATGAAGATATTTTTGTTATCTTACAAAAGGCAATGCACGATGGCAGTAAAACGGTAGGTATAAACAATCGATTTACACTTAAACTTAAAACCGGTAGCGCAGCCCGCGACGAGTTAAAGTGCAAAGTGTATATAACTACAGCCAGTATTCAGTGTGCCACCAGCGAAATGACGACTATTGCGCTGTCATTTACTGTTGATGAAATAGATAAGACTTTTGGATTGAGTGCGCCGTAATGGCTAACCCTACCTTTAAGTCTACCTATTACTACGGCAGAAACGGCTACATTGCGAAACGAATGAGCGTCGGCGGCCAAAACGTCGAGGTAGAAATTAGCCGTGTCATGGACTGGAGCATTGAAGCCTCTGTCGACATGGTGGAAACAACCACGTTTGAATCAGACGCGGCCACATATGTACCAGGAAAACAGACAGCTACCGGCAGTTGTTTAATTCTTTACTACCGCGACACCAAACCTATATCATACAAAACCGCCGACTTTTCACAGCTTTTAGACGGTATTTTTAAGACCACAAACTCTTCAACGCAAGATCGTTTTTTACTCACTCTGGGATTTAAAGACGGGGACGACCCCAACAAAGACCGCATTCGTGCCTTTGTTTACGTGACTGGCGCCCAGATAACCTGCAGCACAACGGAAATGGCACAAGTGCAACTACAGTTCACCGTAGACGGCCACTTCCTCAACGTCTTCGATAAGACTGTCTAACCATGCCATACATTCTAGGCGGCAACGGTTTTATCAAGTTCAAGCGGGGCT
>Ga0194129_10007757_pt1 | contig 12651 bp, 17 predicted proteins | sample TA2KigCa35mmetaG_FD_150862 | JGI IMG/M metagenome (GOLD analysis project Ga0194129, IMG submission 150862) | Freshwater microbial communities from Lake Tanganyika, Tanzania - TA2015038 Kigoma Deep Cast 35m | ecosystem: Environmental > Aquatic > Freshwater > Lake | place: Tanzania: Lake... | reverse complement strand
ACCAGTTGGACCAGTATGACCAGTATGACCTGTATCACCTCTTAAACCAGTTGGACCAGTATGACCAGTATGACCAGTATCTCCCATTAAACCAGTTGGACCAGTATGACCAGTATGACCTGTATCTCCCATTAAACCAGTTGGACCTGGAAGTCCTGGAAGTCCTGGAAGTCCTTCTGGACCTCTTTCACCTTGAGGACCCATTGGACCATCTGGACCTTGAGGACCCATTGGACCATCTGGACCTATATCACCCTGAGGACCCATTGGACCATCTGGACCTATATCACCCTGAGGACCTATATCACCTTGAGGACCTCTTTCACCTCTTTCACCAGGTGGTCCAGTAGGTCCGCGTAATCCAGGTGGTCCAGGTGGTCCGCCACTACTTCCAGTTGGACCCATATTTCCTGTTGGACCGGTTGGCGCTATGACAACAGTAGTACTCGGTTTTGGATAATATAATCGTGTTGAATAAGACATTATATATTATATAACATATTTAATTTACATAATTATATCTTAAATCTTCTTTTTAATATAAAAAAATTATTATATTGATTATATATGAACTTTGATTTGAATATCGATAACTATACAAAAAAGGAATTGATAGAAATGTTTCAATTACCAGAACCCTTTGATGCAAATATAGTTGAAATACAAGAATCGAAATTGAGAGAAAGCATTGTCAACAACCAACAAATCCATAAAGATATCAAATTCAAGACTATAGCATTCTTACAAAATGCCAAAAATATTATATTGCGCGAATTAAATCATTATAATGGGATATTAAAACATAAAATACAAGATTTTTACAATACCAACTATGAATTGAAAGACAGTCCATTACTGGATCAACAAGAACATATGGTCCAAGCCAGACCAGAAAAACCCTATCTTTCATCTTATCCAAGCGAATTTTTCCAAGGGGTAATCAATCCGCTCAAAAAGAGAACGATTACCAAAATGGTGAATATAGACACCAAATTTAGAGATAATTACTTCGCCAATCCATCCACCAATTTCAATCTCACCTTACCAACCAATTTTAACGATGTCGTTCAAATGCAATTGAAATCGTTTGAATTGACCACCTCCTATTATGTGATCAGTAAGAATTATAATAATAACTTTTTCACTATAAAACTTCACTTTGAGGATGGAACCAGTGAGCAAACTCTGATAACTATTCCAGACGGTAATTATACTCAAGATGATATAATGACTTCTATTAATAATGCATTATCCCTTTCCCCCCCTTCTTTTACGTATGTATCATTTATGGTGGGTGTATCAGGCATTTTAACCGGATCAGGTAGAACCATGGTAGGTCTCAATCAATATTATCCAAGTCCAGAGCCGACCCCAAAAATAACGAGTATTGAATTGGATTTTCAGATGGATCGATATGGAATGGAGGATAAGAATACACCGTTACCACTCAAGTTGGGGTGGGTATTAGGATTCAGAAATGGTGTCTATGTGAACAATTTGAACTATGTTTCTGAAGGTATTGTGGATACACTAGGTCCTAAATATTTATATTTAGTGGTAGATGATTATAATAATAGTGTGAATAATGGATTTTTCAGTGCATTTCATTCATCTATATTGAATAAAAATATATTGGCGAGAATATCGACCAATTCAGGACCCTTTTCAGCGACATTTCAAACCAATCTCAATATTGTGACGACACCTCGTGAATATTTTGGTCCAGTGAATATAAACAATTTGACTATCCAATTATTGGATGAATATGGTAGAGTTGTCGATTTAAATAATATGGATTATAGTTTTTGTTTAAGTCTGACAACAGTGTATGATATATAATATTATTAATGAAATTTGAGTATAATATAATATTACAAAGGGTTTTCTTTAACTATTTTGACATCGTAAATAATGTTCAAAGTTTTGTATACCGCAAACAGTGTTCCCAAAGAGAGAACCAGATGGATCAATGTTATAGATAAGATATGGATATGTAATATTCGTATCGATTTTGACAGGATATTCATTTCCACTTACATCACTGATAACAGCAATATTATCCAAATTCAATTTCGTATATAAATTGATATATAATTGTGATTTATTGATATATGAAAATGGTTTTATACTCGTGCAACAGAATGCAGGTTTAGAAACCACTTGTCTCTTTTTTCGAATATAGTCGCTGGCATTGAATGGTTGGTTGATTTGTGCAAAGGTTGTTTTTGCATTATTATGTGCAAATGGTCTTGACATATAATAAGGATAGATTATAATATAAAATATATTGATAAACCAGTTAAAAAAATAATTCTATATCAATTCATAATTTACAATTATTAGATGCACATTGGTAAAGGTAACAATAAAAAAATTGATTTCGTTTCAATTATAAGAAAGAATTCATAAACTTGTTTCTTTAATATTAATACTGATATTAATATAATAATGTCATCACATTTATCAGAAGATTGGGGTTGGTATATTGACATTGAAAATCCAGAAAATTATTATATAAATCATCCAATCAGTAGTCCAATCAAGCGTAAAAATCGTTTGAATCCCATTTATGAAGAGGAAGAATATGAAGAAAAAGACGAATATAATAATGAAGAATATGATTATTATATGAATAACCAGAAAAATGTGGATGATTATGAATATAATAGTAATGTGAAATGTAAAATACATATCAAATATGTGCAGAAAGATACTTATTCCATCAATAAAATCATAAAACGTCTCTTAAATATGATAGCACTTATCATTATAAGCACCTTTATTATCATTATTCAATATAAATAACTTTATACACAAAATAGTTTATGTTTATTCAAAATATTTCTTTTTTTATGTATGGTCAATGTATATGAAACACATAAAAAAACCAATGAAAAGAGAGGCAATACTCTCTCCACAAAAATATGTAGAGAAAAAGCAATCCTTTCATCAAAATTATATATCCAGAACCGTGCCAGTAAGAGACCATTATGAAAACAGTGCCGCCGCCTATTTCGACGATGAAATTGTCAGTTCAACAACTATAGATACATCTGGTAATGAATCGGTCGATTCTTCTAATAATCAAATTCAGCAAGATCTATCTGCCAATTCAGTAGATATAAATAAAGCATTAATACATTTAAAAAATCCTTTATCAAATCCTTCACCATCCAATGAAAAACAACTCATTACATATAAAAAGATGACCTATAAAGAGGTCGAAAAGGAAATCTTAAATAACTATTTTTCAGATAAAGAGTATCATTCAAGTGCCTTGGATATTTTGGCGACCTATTTGAAAGGACAAAAGTTGATCTATATGGAATCCAAATATTATTGTGAGAGAAGATTGAATATGTTGATGATGCCTGCAATATTACTATCCACTGCGGCAACCGTGTTATCTGCAATCATCGATAATTATACATGGGGTGCCTTTTTAATAGCAGGAGTCAATGGTCTGATTGCCTTTTTATTGGCAGTGGTCAATTATTTGAAGTTGGATGCAGTATCTGAAGCACATAAAATATCTTCGCATCAGTATGATAAATTACAAACTTCGATAGAATTTCTCTCTGGTAAGACATTATTGTTTGGCACGGATAGCGACGCAATTCAAAAACGATTGGAAGAGACCGAGAAGAAAATCAATGAGATTAAAGAAACCAATCAGTTTATTATCCCCAAGGCGATTCGAAATAAATATCCCATCATTTATAATACAAATGTCTTTCTCATCATCAAGAAAATAGAAGATGTGAGAAAGCGAAAGATCAATTCATTAAAGGAAATTAAGAACCAAAAGAATTACTTGATTGCAGTATTGAAGGCAAAAAAGTTGAAAGAAAATAGAGGACATCAAATCCGTAATTTGGAGGAAGAAATCATTCGATTGTTAAAAGAAAAAGATCGACATATCAATAACTTATTGATTCTGAAATCCGCATTTTCCATTATTGACGATATGTTTATCAAAGAAATCGAAAACAAGGAAAGATCGACGGTTATGACCTACATAAAGAGTTTTATCTTTTCGGAATTGGGATGGGAAGATCGAATTGTGGATCCGCGAAAAATCAGTCACTTTATAGAAGATATCATGGATCCATTTGGAACCCAAGATAAGATTATAGAAGAAGAAAAGAAAAAACTGGCATTGGAAGAAAAGTATTTGAAACAGCAAGAAAATGATCAGAAGAAACAGGAAATCGTGGAAAATAAGCGTAGATATAAATTGGAAAAAAAGAAGTTGGAAGAAAGAGAGACCATTTTAAAACTGTTTAAACATAAGCAGCATTTGATAGAACATTTATATGATCGACTTGAAACTGGAGAGATTTATAAAGATTTGGAAGATATTCATATAGAAAACAATTTTGGGATTCCGAAAATCGGTAAATTAGTGAAATTGGATGAACAAAATGTGAATGTGGAGATGAGTCAAATATATAATAATAACAATAGTAATAACAACAATAATAATATTAAATATACTATTCATGAAAATAATGATGAAAATAATGATGAAAATGAAGATAAAACCAGTAAACGATCTAATTCATCCAATACATTAATCGACTTTAATGTCATTTCCGAACAATCCAGTAAAAACCTTATTTAAGTATTTCCTATTTTTACCTTTTGTATAATTATAATGAAAAAAAAGTAAAAATAATATAATTATTTAAAATGTTATGCACTGACTGGGAATCGAACCCAGGTCAACAGATTGGAAGTCTATCATTCTACCACTTAACTACCAGTGCTTATCTCCCAATTACTGGGTTTGAACCAGTGACCTATGGAACTACAGTCCACCGCTCTACCAACTGAGCTAAATTAGGATGTTGGTGAAAAAATCCAATAAGATTCTTATCACCAAATGAATATATAGAGTTGTCTTTAAGTTGTTTTTTGGATAAATAATAAATTGATTTTGAATATGGGATATTTATATAATGAAAATTTATAATGGAATATTTATAAATATTTACCAATAAATAATTCTTTATTCTCTCTCACTTCTGAGATTAACTTGCATTTTGCTTTATTGCAACCAATTATGAAAATTCCATGTTCTTGAATAAATGGAAATATATCATCATTGGTTAATATTTGTAGAAATCCGCTTTGAATATCTGAAATAAACATTTTTTTCACATATTGCATTTTTTGCAAGAAATATTTGAAATCGATGATATACTCTTCATCCGTGAATTTGCGATTGTATGAATAATTTTGATCCATTTACAATTAAGGTAATTCCTCTAATTTTGGTGAAATGGAAAGGGACGAGTTTCATAAAATTCACAAAAAGGCGTTTGGGAAAGTATTTTGATTTTGAAAAAATGGACAAAAAAAAATGTCCAAAAATGACCCAACGAAAAAGTCCTTACTGACGAAATTTTTATGTGATGATAATTTTTCCTTATCGTCATAAATGAAACCTTAACCTTTTATTTTGTGACGGTAAAATTTTTAATATTTTTTGCCGAAAAGTATTTAGGCATTTTTCTATTACCATTGTATGATAAAAAATGATAATGCCAAAATGCCGAAAAATGCCAGTATTTATTCTTGTGAGTTTTGCTGCTTTACCAGTCATAAAAGGTCAAATTATTTAATACATCTTAAGACGGTAAAACATTGTCAGTCATCGAATGATAACAAAATGATAACAAATGATAATAAAAAAATGCCAGAAAATGCCGATTATGTATGTAAGTGTGGAAATAAATATAAATATATGTCAGGGTTATCGAGACATAAAAAAACATGTAATCATGATATAAACATTCAACAGTCTATAAATATTCAACCGTCAATAGTCAATTCAATAACACCAGAATTGGTGATGGAACTGATCAAAGATAACAAGGAAATGAAGCAGATCATTTTAGAGCAAAATAATACCATCAATACATTGGTTAAAAATGGCACCAACAATGTTACGAATTCTCTCAATAACAGTAACAATAAAACATTTAACCTACAGTTTTTCTTGAATGAGACATGTAAGGATGCAATGAATATCATGGAGTTTGTGGATTCCATCAAGTTACAATTAACCGATTTGGAAAAAATGGGGGAACTGGGTTATGCAAAAGGTATATCCAATATCATCACTTCAAACTTGAAATCATTGGATGTTACTAAAAGACCAGTTCATTGTACTGATAAAAAGAGAGAAACCATGTATATCAAAGACGAAGATAAATGGGAAAAAGAGGATGACCATAAAACAAAATTAAGGAAAGTGATAAAACGCATTGCAGATAAAAATATAAAATTACTGCCTTTATTTAGAGTAAAAAATCCAGAATATAGTAATTCATCATCGAGGATTTCCGATAAATATGATAAGATGGTTATAGAAGTGATGGGTGGTACAGGTAATAATGACTTGGAAAAAGAGGATAACATTATACATAATATTTCAAAATGCGTTGTTATAGACAAGTATGAATAAACGCGTTATACACCTTTGGACATTTACATCTTTTTACATTTCAAAAATTATTTAAGTGCCATTATTGTAGAATGTAGGACTATGAAAAAAAATGTTTTACGAAAATTACAAGTTAAAGTATTAGGTGAAGAAGGTTTTAAATCTTCAAGGGTGTAAATCCAAATTTGCCAAATATAATTATTTATTTGCGTCGTTGAGTCTTTTTATTTCTCTTGATATTTGATTTATTATACATTGTTTTATTTTTGTTCTTACAATGTTTGAAGGAAGATGAAATAAATTGTCGAATACTTTCTTGTTGGTTTAGCATCATATCAATAATATTCTGAAAATAAGACCGAAATTGAGGTCGCATTTGTTTCAGGTGATCCACTGGAACCCACTTAATTTCCGCCTTTTCAAATATTTTGGTGGTTTTAAATACTTTTGGAGGTAATCGTTTCTGTAAGAATCGTTGATTATTGTTATAGTAATGAGGTAACCATTCATTATAAGGAAAAGGAAATATATGCATACGATAGGTTTTATGACCATCCGTTTTATGATCGATGGTATAGGTTCCATGCTTTCGTAACATTTTACGAACATCTGCATCACTACCCAAAAATCCAGTAAATTCTTCTCCTGCTTCTCTTACCGCGGTTTCTAAAAAGGATTCATTATTATCCGTTCCGCCGCCAAAATCGGAATATCCAGGCGCAGAATCTTCATATTTCCCCTCTTTACCGAATAAAAAATACAATTTCCCATTATGAATGGTGGTTGGTAATATACCTGCTCCCATTATATTTAATACGGATATTTATTTTTGTTTGACAATCTTCAGTGCCAAATGTGAAGATATAAAAATAAAAATAAAAAAATTGAAATAATTTTATGCAATACAAATATAGATATATTGTAATTGAAATGCAGTCAATCATTAAAATATTTCCTATTTTCATCAATTGTATCCTTAACTTCTTTCGTATTAAGTATTTCAATATAAAAGAAGAGGATTATAATGATACCCATCCTATTTGGGGTTCAACTAATCTACGTGATATTCCAGTATTAACTCGTAATATGGATAATTCAATCAGTGCTTGTAACATCATCCATAGAAATCGAATGGAACAGATTACTATTCATCATCCAGATTTCCGAGATATGATTGAAGAGATGGAATTAAGCGGACAATTAAATCGTAATAAACAATCTGTGGAATATAGAGAGAAAATGAATAAAATCATTGTGGCATGGATGAAAACACTGAAAAAAGTGGGTACCATTGGACGCGAATATAATGAAACCATTAAACATTATCAAACCAAAATCAAAACGTCAAAGAAATATTAATTAATATGTCATAATCATAATCATAATCTTCAAAATATTTAAAAAACAAAAATATAAATGGTTAAATAATATATGAACCATATCTTTTTTTTCATTTTTATCTTTTTTTTCCTTTTCTTGATTATGCTTTTTCAGTATTTTTATTATTATTATTATTCAAATACTTTATCACAAGAACCTTTTCAAACCTCCAAAACCATTCTATTGGTAGGCGATAGTATATTCAAAAACAACGCTTATGTATCTGATCAACATAGTGTCGAACAAATCCTTCAACAAAAGCATAGAGAGACCTTTTGTTTTGCAGAAGATCATGCAACTATATCTGATATTTATTCTCAACTGGATCAAATTCCACTTCGCTTTAATCAACCCAACACTTTTCTTTTTCTCTCGATTGGTGGAAACAATATTATCCGAACTTATGTGGATCAACAGAATGATATCACCGATACTAAACAACTGGATTCCATGGTAGATGCATATAAGGAATTGCTCAAAAGTATTCGAACAAGGTTTCCACTTATCCAAATCATATTATTGGATATTTATTATCCACATACACTGCAATATAAACCATTTCATTCGATCATTCGATACTGGAATGAGCAACTACACCAAAATATAGTTACCACCATTCCAAACGCTCATTTACTGAAAATCAGCGAGTTTGTCACACAAGAAGATGATTTTATCTTTGGATATGAACCCTCTATCAATGGCGGTAAAAAAATCGCCCACCATATTCTTCACTATTCCTCGAATTCCTCTTTCCCATAAATAATTCGCATATTAGAGGAATTCCTCTAATTCTCGAAAATCGGTAACATTGTTCTTTTCTCTCCATTGTTGGTATATATGATAATTTTTGATGTCGGATTTGGTAAAGGTATAAGGAAAAGATGTAGTATGACACCGAAATAAATCATATTCATTGACCACTTGCGAGCAGTGTATATAATTTCGAATGTAAGTGATATGATAGCGACAATTACAAGACCAATGATTATATTGAAAGGAATGCTTACATAGAAGTTGATGACGAACTATTGGACAATAAACATATACAATAGGGTCATCTATATGACTAGTCATGAATACTATATATTATACATAAAAATGTTTAATATAATATATATGTATATTGTATGAAAAATACGAATCGATATCGAACAAAAAAGCGTCGTTTTACCAGAAAAAGTATTCGAAAAAGAAATAATAATAATAAGAAAAGTAGTAATAATAATAATTTAAATAAAATTTATAATAGAAAATATCACACAAAAAGAAAAAATCGTAATTATAACATAAATAAATACGGTGGAAATAATAGCATATCGGATCCTTCAACCTTGAAACCACGAAAACAATATTTCATCACCTTTTTGAATGACGAAGAGAATGATGAGGTCGAGTCCGAGTTTGCACCATCCAATAATGGACTATATATCTTTATAAGCAAATCTACCCTATATCCATATTATTCTTCATCGTCCATTATTTCATACTATCTCTTCGAGAGAAATGGACAACGACAACCACTTTATTTATTTCATGACGAACCAATAACATTTAATGATATAACTACTTATTTTCATGTACCAGTAACATATACAGACGAAGGCACCATTATAAGTGAGGTTCCCAGATATCGATGGAGCGACGACTATTATCACGAAAACAGACCATTCCGATATCGATGCCAAATATCGAATGCATATAACGAAACCGATTTAATGAATGTTTCAAGAGTTTCCAGATTGAAAAATTCCAATAAACCTTTACCCATCGAAATGGAGAGATCGATACAATCGTTTATGATAGGCAAAGACGCATTTCATGGCGGCAGAGGGCCGTTTTTTCATAATGTTTAATTAAGTATGTGTGTGAGTGAGTTCATAATTATGTGGGTGAGTGAGTTCATAATTATGTGGGTGAGTGAGTAAAAAAGTATGTGGGTGAGTGAGTAAAAAAGTATGTGGGTGAGTGAGTAAAAAAGTATGTGGGTGAGTGAGTAAGGATATAATATGGTTAGATATTTTATACTTATATATAAATGAATTATTTATTTATAATAATAGGTTTCATACCCTTTATACATGCTTTAAACCAATTATCATTTAGTGGTGGTGGTTCATTTGGAGCAGTAGAAATAGGAATACTTAAAAGAATTCATCAGACACAACCAAAACAGTATGATTTATATACAGGGATATCAGCAGGTGCATTGAATGCTGGATTTTTATCATATTATAATAATCTTAATATTGGTATCCAAAATGCAGAACAATTATATTCATCTATTCGAACACGTAAGATATATAATGTGGCACCGACTGGATTGTCCTTATTGAATACAGAACCTTTATATAAAACATTGACCAATGTTATAGAACTTATGCCAAACCCACCTTTAATTCATACTCTTATCGGTGCTACCAATATATATTCTGGAAAACTGGATGTTTATGCATTTGAAGATCAGAATAATATCAATAAAGTGTTACTATTAATGTCATCTTCTGCCATTCCAGGTATGTTTCCGCCTATTGAGTTTAATAATCAACTTTATGCAGACGGTGGCACCTTAAGTAATGAACTAATTGATGTAGAGCATGATCATAATTATTTAAATATAACTTTTATAACACCATATGAAGATCTTGAATATGACAATTCTCCAATCACTTCTCTCAAAAGTATGTTGTGTAGAACCGTGAAAATACTCATGAGCAATTTCAATAATCCAATGGCGTCAATGAATGAAAATTGTAAGATACCTATTGGAGAGATTAATAAATATTTTGTCCCTTCTGAAGTATTGCGTGGATATAATATTTTGGATTTCAACAATGGAGAGAAATTAATTGACATTGGTTATAAAAACGTCATTCATAAGAAATATATTATTTGTTAATTTATAATTATAATTAGAGGAATTCCTTTAATTTATGGTTGTTGTAAAATGGTCCCCTAATGCACTATCTTTTACAAATCCTTCCATATCATCATAAACAGTAGCAGTATTATCTTCTATTTGAGGAACATCTTGTTTTTGTTCTTCCATTATTTCCGCATTTTCGATATTGACAGATTTCGGATATTCTTCGGAAAGATAGATGGGTTTTAAAGTTTGTCTGGATCCAATGGTTTCTTCCACTTCCCTAAAAATGGTGTGCTTATATAAGTTCGCCATTGCAAATGCATCTGCCATCAATATATAGATCGAATACTTAAAAAACACATTTAAAAAGGTATGTTCGCGTCCGATAGTGCCTACATAAGAATAAAACAGTGTATATAACACCGTTCCAATCAAAAAGGTGGTTAAATTACGATGTTGCGGTTCCATATTCGGACATAAGACTTTCAATGAATTATGCAATAAATACCAAATCATATTATAACCTTTCTTAAACTTTATTTCATGATTTTGAACGAGCAATTAGAGGAATTCCCTTAATGAGGGATAGTAACGCATTTGGAAATATTATGAATGTTCTTATTCTCTTTATCAAGGTCATTATTTCCCATTCCACCCATTGCCTCGACGACAATATGAACATACTTATCCGAGATCTTGGAAGAAGAATCTCTATATTCTGGGTATTTCTCTCGAAATTGTGGAAGAAGAGTGATATTTTTATTAGCAATTCGTTTAATCACCTTCCTTAATGTCGTATTGTTATCGTCCTCCTTTTCCCATTTGTTTTCGTCTTTGATATACATTGTTTCTCTCTTTTTATCGGTACAATGAACTGGACGTTGTGTTATATCTAATGCTTTCAGATTACTAGTAATGATGTTAGAAATCCCTTGAGCATATCCGAACTCACCTATTTTCTCCAAATCTGAGAGTTGCAGTTTGATGGAATCCACAAAATCCATAATGTTCGTGGCATATTCAAATGTCTCATTCAAGAAAAACTGTAGATTAAATGTTTTATATGTTGACAAAAAAGAAAAAGAATGTTTCATTTGTGACCATAAATTTATTTCTCTAAACAAAATATTTTCGTCAGTAAGGACATTTTCGTTGACCCAAAATTGGACATTTATTTTTGTCCATTTTTTCAAACGCCTTTTTGTGAACTTTAGCAATTATGCAGGATTCTAGTATAACCAATTAACAATATAAAAACGACTTATTATTTTGAACGAGCATAGTTATAGAATCTATTGATTCAATAAAATAATATAATATAATATAATATAATATTAATTTATAATATGTCAACAGGTCCAACTGGTCCACGAGGACCAATAGGTGTTCAAGGGAATAATGGAGCAAGAGGTCCAACTGGTTTACAAGGACAAACTGGTTTACAAGGTCCTCGAGGTTTTCAAGGTATTCAGGGTTTAACAGGTTTACAATGACCTCAAGGTTTTCAGGGTCCAACTGGTATCCAAGGATCAACTGGTTTACAAGGAATGCAAGGATCAACAGGTCCAACTGGTATCCAAGGATCAACTGGTATACAAGGAATGCAAGGCGATACAGGTTTACAAGGACCTACAGGTATGCAAGGCGATACAGGTTTACAAGGTGATACAGGTTTACAAGGACCTACAGGAATGCAAGGTGAAACTGGATTACAAGGAATGCAAGGTGATACAGGATTACAAGGACCTACAGGAATGCAGGGTGACACAGGATTACAAGGAATGCAAGGTGATACAGGATTACAAGGACCTACAGGAATGCAAGGTGATACAGGTTTACAAGGACCTACAGGAATGCAGGGTGATACAGGATTACAAGGACCTACAGGAATGCAGGGTGATACAGGATTACAAGGAATGCAAGGTGATACAGGTTTACAAGGACCTACAGGTATTCA
>Ga0194129_10007756_pt1 | contig 12651 bp, 17 predicted proteins | sample TA2KigCa35mmetaG_FD_150862 | JGI IMG/M metagenome (GOLD analysis project Ga0194129, IMG submission 150862) | Freshwater microbial communities from Lake Tanganyika, Tanzania - TA2015038 Kigoma Deep Cast 35m | ecosystem: Environmental > Aquatic > Freshwater > Lake | place: Tanzania: Lake... | reverse complement strand
TTTCTAAATTGGAGGGGGGAGACGACCCCCGTAAAATTTTTAATTTCGCCAAAGAGGTTGGGTGTTTGGGGGTTAGCCCCTTTCAAAAAGGGGCTTTTAATTCCCGGGATTTTCTAAATTAAATATTTGATAATATATGAGTGGACCGCTTCAAGAGAAGATTACAGAGCAAATCCAGGATATTTTATCCAGCAAAGAAATATTTGATTATTCTATACGTTTTTGTAACGGGAAGAGGAAATTAATTTTGAAAGTGAATGGAGACGCGGATAAATGTATTGCAATATGTTATAATAAATTTAGCGACAGTCAAATATTGGCGGATAATGCTAAATGGCTGCGTTGTTTGGAATGCAAAATAAGCCGTGGAATTGTCGGATGTTTTTGCGTCTGGATTATCACTATGTGTCAGAATACAACTATGCAGGACTTAAATTTTAGCGGCTGTAAAATGAAAGTAAAAGAAGTATATGGTGATGTTCTTAATGGATTTAGTTGCTATTCAACTCATGAAAATGTTGAAAAATTTGAGAGACAGAATTGCACGAAATTAGTTAGTTGCGATAAAGATGGGATTGTTCGAACAAATGTCCAAACTGTTGGCACTTTTATTCCTAGGCTAGGTGTACAAAATAGTTCAAGACGTGCTGGAACTAGGAGCCCGGCTTTTCCCTTGCCAACTAATATTTATGCAATTGTAGTAGACACCGGTATATTAGCTTCACATCCTGACTTAAAGTCAAAAATATCTAAAACTTATAGTAGGAATTTTACTACGTCTAACCGGTCAAAATGGAATGATGATAATGGTCATGGCACCCATGTTGCCGGAATTATTGGAGCCCAGGATAACACAATTGGTATAGTTGGAACCGCACCAAATGTCAATTTAATAGCTATTAAAGTTTTAGATAGGAGTGGTTCTGGATCAATCTCGAATATTATTAGTTCTTTGAATTACATAGCACAATGGAAAACTTCGAACCCTAGTTTTAAGGGAGTTGTTAATATGTCGCTTGGTGGTGGTGTCTCTCAATCATTGGACACTTCTATACAAAATCTTATTAATAATTATGGAATTCCAGTTGTAGTTGCTGCGGGGAATGAGAATCAAAATGCGGCGAATACTAGCCCAGCGAGAACTCCTCAAGCAATAACTATTGGGGCATATGATAATCTTAATAATATTCTTGCATCATTCTCTAATTTCGGGACTGTTGTTGATTTACAGGCACCTGGTGTGAATATTAGAAGCTGTTGGTTGAATAATGGCTATAGGGTTTTAAGTGGAACAAGTATGGCTGCGCCTATGGTTGCGGGGGCTGTTGTAGATATGATTGCCAATCCAGCATATTCAGCGTATACACCGGCGCAAATTAGGGATAAATTAGTTGCTGATTCAGAAACAGTGGCACCTGTGTGCTATAATGGAGTGGTCGGTAGCAATCCTCGGATTACTCTTAATACAGCGGCTATAGCTGCGGGGACTACGAACAAGAGCGTCTTTATCGGGTCTTACTAGCGGGGGGGGGGAAGCGCACTTCCCCCCTTACACTAACGAATCGCTTGCGATTCGTTACCCCCCCATGCTCTTGCAGCCCCGCAATTGTAGTTTTTGGGGAAAAATTATTGTTAGAGAATTGGGCTGGTGTTTGGGGGTAATGAATCGCAAGCGATTCATTAGTGTAAGCCCCTTTTTGAAAGGGTGAGAGACCCATGGCTAGGGGGTCCGGGGGCTTCGCCCCCGGACATGGGGGGGTAAGGGGGGAGCGGTAGCTCCCCCCAAAAAAAGTGAATTAAAAAAACCTTCATTTTATAATATACATATATAAAATGTGGATCAGTATTGAAGCAAATATTGGAGCCGGAAAATCGACTCTTCTTCGAGAATTAATTAAAAGATACCCAGAAATCATCAATGTTATTGGCGAACCTTTAGATGAATGGCAGGCAATGGTTGATGAAAGCAAGGGGAATAAAAATATTCTAGAATTATTCTACAAGAATATCCCCGAATATGCATTCTCATTCCAAATGAACGCCTTGAAAACTAGAATTGAAAAGAATAATCGCGAGAAGCATGAGACAAAAATCAATATTGTCGAAAGAAGTATCATCAGTGACCATTATGTCTTCGCCAAAAAATTGAAGGATGAAGGTAGAATAAATCTGATTGAATGGCAAGTATACGGCGCATGGTATAAATGGCTGTCAGAGGCTTTTAATATCTTGCCGGACGCCATGATCTATTTGCGCTGTTCTCCGGAGACCTCATATGAACGAGTGAAGAAGAGGAATCGCCCAGAAGAGGCGTCCATTACTCTGGAATATTTGCAGTCATTGCACCAATACCACGAGGAATTACTCATTGGAAATCCCAATTTGAACGTCAAAGTGATTGATGTGAATGAGGATTTTGAGGAGAATGACGAGCGGATTGGGGAGATATTTGGCGAGATTTTGGGTGGGAGTCAATAGACCTTCTTTCTAAAAATAATTTATAAATATATAATAATATGTCATCTTCAAAACGCCATTTTACGGCTGTTATTGGAAAAAAGGAGCAGGGAATATACTCATCGTCTAGCCCATCATCTGCGGCAAGAAAGGCAGTATCAAAATTATGTGCTGATGATAAAAATAGGAAAGTGGAATTTTATATGCGGGAAACCACTCAGAGTTCTGAGAAAAAGGTTTATGGTCCTTATATGGGATACATTGAGAAACTTAAGAAGCCAATTGAATTGAAAGGGCGCGTTATAAGGTATAAACCAGTGGCGAAATTACTTAAGAATAAGAAAATGAAGGGGGGTAGTTTTAAGGTATATTATTATTGGTATCAAGATAGGACTAAAGGCAAAGGCGAAAAATTTAAAACGCAATTAATAGAAAAATTTAAAGGAAGATTTACAGAAGAGAAACCTACAGATTCATCAAATAATAGTTTTCGTCATGCTAAAAATAATAGTCAATTGCATCAAGCAAAAAAAAATATGAGCGGAAAGTTTTTAATTACTGATACGGGAGTTCAAATTGCTAGTAATTTTAAAATTGCTAGTAATTTTAAAAATGCTAGTAATTTTTCAAATTTTATAGAATTGCAACCTGAAATTATACAAGCATTTAGTGATTTAAATATTGCTTATGATCATAACCCAGAAGAAGATGTAGAGGAAATAAAAAATTAGTAATTATTATATAGTTATTCTACAAATTCCGCATCTCATACTAAAACTTGTCACGAAATAAGTAAAAATACAATCACAGAATTCATGTCCACAGGGTAATCTTATATTGCATTGGTTTTCCTTGCAAATCGAACAAATTGAATCTTCATTCTCTTCTTGATTTTCAAAAAGAGTTATACCGGGATATTCATCCAATACTGCTTGAATCTCCTTATATTTGACATAATGTTCAAAAACAGTCAAAATACTGTGTTGGTATATTTTGTCTTCATAAATTGATAATTCATATCGCTGAGAATGCGAGGAAATATATCGCGCAATATTGATGCAATTATAGGCACACGCCTTTCTGAATAATATTTGAATTGGGGTGGCGGATAATCGAATTTTTGTTTTCAACAAATCAAAAAATAACTTGAAAAATGTGAACTGACCATTGATCGTAAAATCAATCAATATGTCATTGAACAGTCTTGAATTTATGTCAAAGATTGTGGCACATTGTTTTTCATGGAAGAGGGATATAAAATCATCCATTCGCAGAGTTCTGGCAATAATATTCAAACAGCAGAGGATCACACTTGGGTTCGTTGATTCGTGTCCCATATTCAGAATTCTTTGGAATTGGGAGTCTTCAAGTTTAAGAACATAGGGTGGAAAAGATAGATTGAGGATACATGATTGGAAATGGAGGATGGTAATTATCTTATAGTCGTCAGATTTGCAAAAAGGGCAGAAATTTGTAATCTCGAATCCACGTGCCTGATATTTGCAGATCCGATTGATCTGTTTTTGAGATACTTTTTTATCTTTGCATTCTTCACATGTGCACATATTTGTAATCACATCAATCTGTAATTCACCGCGTTTTTGGAGAACATCGGCTTCAGTCGTCCTGAAAAAGATTAGATCTTCTCCATTGTATAGCACAGTATTGAAAGTAAAATCGATTTTGTCAATAAGAGAGTAAAAACTAGATCCAATATTGATGACTTGAATAATGTATTGTTTTCTATCAATTTCAAATCCAAAATCAGCTAATTCTTTTATTTTAAACGCTTCATAATATTTTTTATTATACTTGGTTATATGAATATTGACTAGTCCTTTTTCTCTAATATCTGATAATATATTTTGGTAGATATCGTCTTTGCACCATATATCATAATCAACTCTTGATGCCCAATGTTCATCTGGGAAAAACACATCATGAAGCAGCGAACTTCCTCCAAAGAATGCTTTATTTTTGTATTTCCGTAGAATTTCATTCACAAGTGGAGGAATATTTGAACCATCATATTTTTTAATTTCAATAGGGGTGACTCCAAATAATTCTTCCATTTTAGAATTGATATGGAATTGTAAGAAAAATATTCATTTTTTTATGAGGTTTTAGGCTTAAAAGAAATATACTAAGCACATTAAAATGAGTATCCCGAGTAATAAGATTCAGCGTGTTTTGGAACAATTGATTCCGCAGAGTGAAATGAGTAATATGGTCAGCAAGCATTCAGCAATGTTGTTGAGTGGGGGCAAAATGATGTGTTTGGGACACAACCATTTGCGAAGTTGTAACGCCAATAAATTGATTTTATCATGTCATGCAGAGATGCATGTGTTGAATAATTATTTTAATATGAATAACGCATATGGTTTGCGGAGTTTTATGAATGACTCGCATTACACGATGATGGGTAGGAAAAAAAAGTCCTATCTTTTACGAGAATCAAAAGAATTTGGCATCAAATAGTAATAAAACGCATCGCTGTTTGCGAAAGAAATTGGAGATGTTTGTTATAAGAGTGAATACTATGGGGGAATTGGTGAATAGTAAGCCCTGCAATACTTGCATTTATTATATGCAATTATATGGGATAAAATCGGTGTATTATAGTAATGAAGAGGGGGCGATAGTGAAGGAAAAATTGGCTGATATAACAGCGGACCATTTGTCGATTAGTCAGAATAAATATTACAAATATGTTGAGAGTGGAGGTGATCGGTATATTTTTGATCATAGAAAGGAAAAAGATAAGGATAAAAATAAGGAAAAAATTGGGCAAAAATAATATGAATAAAAATTTTTTATTATCTTTCATGTTATTTAGCTATTTATTGCCTATTTTATTTGTTTTTTATAGTAAGTCTAGTCATAGTGTATCTAATATAATATGTAATAATAATTGCAGAAATTACATATTATTTTTTATGTTTTTAATGGGAATTGGAACATTATTATATGAATATGAGAGAAATGATTGGGTTAGTCAAATAATAATATGTATATTATTGATTGGTTTATATGGTCTTATTTATAAAGATGAAACACATAAAATACATTATTTTTTTGCTTTTTTAGTTTTTATTGCTATATTGAGTTTTATGATTAGACATTGTTATTTGACAAATTGTGATTCAATACTTATATTATCATTATATTTGGAAATTGTGTGCTTATTAGTTATTGCAATAGATATAAATGGGAATAATAATATTTTTTATAGCGAAATTTTTTATATTTTGAATTTTGCTTTTTTTTATTTATACTTACATTTTATGTGGTAAAAAAATGTAATTTTTTTTTATTAAAAAATAAAAATATTTTTTCCTGAAAAAAATGTAATTTTTTTTTATTAAAAAATAAAAATATTTTTTCCTGAAAAAAATGTAATTTTTTTTTATTAAAAAATAAAAATATTTTTTAATATATGGCTCAATTACCTGAATTTGAAGTTGAAGAATTTAAAAAATTAGTTCATAAATGGCTGACAATTGATGACAATATCCGGGAATTGAAAAAAGCGGAGAAAGAATTGAATGAACAGAAAAAGGCTATTACACCGGAAATTATTGACTTTATGTCGAAACATAGCATAGAGGATTGCAATACTAATAATGGAAAATTAAAATATTCAGTGTCTATTCATAAGAAGCCAATAAATAGGGAATTTTTAGTGGGTAAATTATCGACATATTTGAATAATACCAAGAAGAGTGAAGAAATTACTGAATTTTTATTGGGAAATCGGGAAATTGAGGAAAAAATTAATTTAAGGCGGACATTTTCGAAAAAGGAATAACGAGGAAAATATGGATTTATATTATATATGATTAATTTAATGATTAGTCATATATTATTCAATTTATTCTCAAGGTATAATATTGGCTCTTTTGGATTCCGAAAAATATTAGCGATGTCAATTACTGTTCTTATTTTTGGATTGTTATATTTAACTGTTCGATTTACGGGTGTAGATGTCCCTAATTATACGCGAAATTTAGTGATGTTAGTGTCTGTGGATTTAGCTGGATTCTTATTTTTAATGTGGAAGCGACCAAAAGAGCCTCCAAAAGAAGAGGAAGTTGTTGCTGAAGTGAAGGAGGAAGTTAAAGAGCATGATATTCAGCAAGCGACGGTTGTAGATGAAAAGACTGTGACTAAAAATGTAAAAAAAGTAGAAGAGGTTGAAGAGGTTGAAAAAGAAAAGGAAGAAGTTGTGATTAAAAAAATAAAAGAAGTTGATGAAAATAAAGAATCATAATTTTTCAATAAAGTATCTGAAAAATCATTAAATCATAATTTTTCAATAAAGTATCTGAAAAATCATTAAATCATAATTTTTCAATAAAGTATCTGAAAAATCATTAAATCATAATTTTTCAATAAAGTATCTGAAAAATCATAATTTTTCAATAAAGTATCTGAAAAATCATTAAATCATAATTTTTCAATAAAGTATCTGAAAAATCATAATTTTTCAATAAAGTATTCTCGCCTCAATATCTTCTTTTTGCCAATATACCCCTCCGATGTATTTACTGGTCTTAATTTATAACCCATCTCCTTAAAAATTTGCCTTACAATATTTACACCCGGAAATGACTGTTTTTTTATTGCATTAGTATGTAGTGCAGTTAATTTACTGCTAGGGAATACATCTTTTAATTTATCTTGAATCTCATAGAGTTTTTTTATGATATTCGCATCTTGTAATTTATCAAATGGAATCGCAGTTCCAATTGGATTGCTACTATTTATATCTATTATTTTGCATAATTTGGTAAATAGCTGAAATTGTAGCTCATTTGCTTTATTCTTTTTACCACCAGACTGTGTTGATTTTTGTTTAGAAGGCAATGGTGGTGTAGGGATGATAAATGTATTTTTAAGAGGATCCGTTATTGGAGGTGCTATTTTGGAACGTTGTTTTTCAGTTAATTTTGGACCTAGGGTTTGAACTGGAATTGGAATTGGAATAGGAATTCGACTAGGAGTAGGTTTCTTAATAAAATTGGAAGCCTTTTTTTTATTTTCACCTTTTTCCGTCATTGTTAATTTTCCATTTTGATATGCAATATAGGTTTTCATAATATCTATAAATATTTTTATTATTTTGAAGATTGTTTTGAAAGATTGCTTAAATATTCTTCAAAATATTCTCGGCGGGTTTGAGTTTTCTTATTCCTCTTGTGGAACACATGAATTTGTGTTAAATCTATAGGATAAATTTGGGGGCTAAGCTGCTGGTATGATTTTAGAGTGATGATAGGATATCTGTCTATATTTATAATAATACCCCCCTCATTAAATTGATAATTTTGTTTAAACATAAATTTTATATAATCACCTTTTTTCATCTTGTAATCCTGGATTTTAGTGTCTGGAATATATTTATAATCAGATATGGAATTTTGCTGGGAATCATTCAAAAAATCTTTAAGAGCCTGCATAAAATATATTAGAAAAAATTGATAAATTATTTACTTAATTTATTGTTTATTAACTGACGAGTATAAAGATGCAGAACTCAGACCGCGAATTTATTAAAAAATACAAGCAAACCCAATTTCAAATGCGCCATCCAGCGCCTGAAGTTGTTGAACCAGTGGCTGTCCAAGAGGCTGTTGCCAAAGAGGCTGTCCAAGAGGCTGTCCAAGAGGCTGTCCAAGAGGCTGTCCAAGAGGCTGTCAAAGTGATTGACAAAGTGATTGACAAAGAGTCTTTAGCTCCTGTGGCTGCTGCTACGGAGGTTATCCAAAAAGATATCAATGAAGCTTTACAATTTGTTAATGAGTTAAAAGTTGATGCAAACCCTCTTGAACTAATTAAGAGTGCACTTCAACAAATAAATTATGCTCTTCGTCTCTTAGAAAGAGAAACAAAAAAAGATCACATTGTTGTCGAAAAATCTGAACCAGAAGTTCACATTGTTGTCGAAAAATCTGAACCAGAAGTTCATATTCAAGCTCATGTTCCAGTATCTGCAGAACTTGTAAGCATTGATCACATTAGTGATGTTGATGTTGATGTTGATGAAGAGAAAGAAAAAGAATTCAAAATTGTTATGCCGAAGAAATCAAAAACTAAAAAAGTGGCAGTTACCACTGTTCTTCCTGTGCAAGAAAAAGAAAAAAAAGATGACTTCCCCTCTCTTGGTTCAATTTGTTCAATTAGTTCTACTGAAAGCTCATTTAAACCAGTTCAGAAAAATGGATTTTGGGGTGGAGAAACTAGAAAAAGTCTGGAAATTGCAAAAGCAATTGCCCATATTCCATCTCCTACTCCAATCTCTTCTCCTTCTCCAAATCTGAAAAAATCAATTAGAATGGTGAGAAGGAATGAAGTGAATGATGATTCAGAAGATGAATATTGTGTCAGCACAGAAGAATTCCGTATTCGAAAACGTGGCGGCGATTATGATGAATGAGCAGATTTTGCCATACATATATTTAAAAATTGTTTTCTATTATTTGAAGATTGTTGCTTCTTATAGATCACAATATTTTCCACCATTTTATAATAATCTTCCTCTGATATTGTTATGATTTGCTCCAATATTTCCGTAATTGAGGATTCATATAGGAGTGAACAATCCTCCAAATTGTATATTTTTGCTAGTTTTTTATCCATAATAAGAGGAGTGTTTAAATTAATTGCGAGAGGTATTGTGCCAGTGAGACGTTGCCAATAAAACCACCCCCCCTGTTGTGAAAGAGGGAGGATGAATTTTACTTCTTTAAGTTTTTCAATCATTTTCTCCGTGGATAATCCTGGATAAAATTTAATATTCGGGTGATTTTTTAAAAATTTATTGCGATTGGATATAACCCTCCAATCCATTTTTCGCATGAAAATATAAATATTAAATTTGGGGTTTGGTGTTTTAAGTAAATCAAGCAATAAGTTTAAATCTTTATCTTTTTGATGTGGTCTTATTGCACCAATAATTGCCAAATTTGGCGAACTATAATTTGAATGTGCTTTCTTATATTGGCGGTAAAATGGAATAATACATGACAATAATTTTGTATCATCTTTTATCTGAATAATTGGAGACATTTGTATATTTTTTTTCATGAAAGGAAGACAATAAGAGGCTTGATGATTTATATATATACATCGATTATACATCTTTGGAGTTTTAAAATATTCTGGAATATGTGGTGCATCCGCACTAGTCGTAAAAATAAAGAAGTCATATTTTTTTTGATTTTCTTCTAATTGTGCTGTTGGAAGCACAATTAAAGTGGTTTCAAAAAGTTTATTGTAATAATTTATAAATGTATATGGATCATTATCTTTATCGTAATATATTGTGAGATCCCAGTGGTAATAATTTATTATTTCAATAAATGTCCCAAATATTTCTGTATGTTTTTTCGATAATTGTACTAAAGCAAAATGAATCATAAATTATTTATTATAAAAAAAAATAGAAAAAATCTTATATATTAATGTTTGATTATTTCTTGAAAACAATTATTCTTGGAAATTCTAGGGTCGGTAAATCGACAATATTATTGGGAAAACATCAAGAAATTGACGCTACAATTGGTATAGATCTAGTAACGGAAAATATTATGTGGAATTCGAATACCATTAAAATGCATATATGGGATACGTCAGGAAATGTGAATTATTCAAATATTATTAAAACATATCTTAGCAGTTGTATTGGTGCATTTATTGTTTGTAATCTAAATGATTTTGAATCAGTTAATTCTATTGAGGGCTGGATTCGTTTATATTTAGATTATCGTAAATCATACGGATCTATAATTATTATTGGTAATATTTTTAATCATAGTTATCTGGTTAATTACAAGAATATAGAAGAAATATGTAAAAAATATAATGCATACTATATTGAAGTAGATGCTAAAAAACCGGGGATGAGTGGAGCAATATTTAAGAAAATGGTGGAAATTGTCCTGGAAGACTACAAAATGAATCCTGGATTATTCCGGAATATTGCTGGATTTAGAGACGAAGAAAAAATAAAAAATAATGGGGATTATTCAGTGGAAATTGGTGAAAGTAGAGTTGGATGTAAAAAAAAATGTTGCTATTGCTCAATTTGTTCAATTATGTGAATAAAAATAGCGGTAGTATATATAATATAATATGCCATGTTATGCATTATTTTTGAAAGTTGACGAAGAAGACGACAACGAAATTGATTATTATCCTAAACTGGAAAATCATAGTATGAAATTTGACGAAATTGAAGCGTATTTAATTAAAAATGGGGTCGAAAAATGGTCATTATATGACCATGTTCCCAATGAAGAGGATATAGAGGTTTTTTCTGGGGTCTGTTTTGATTCTTCTGATGGCGAATGCGAATAAGAATAGATAGATATAAAAAATGAATATTTTTGGCGGGAAATAATTAAAGTAAATAAAGTTGGTTGGTGCTGAGTGAGAATGTATAATGATTATCGATGGGGCTATGATAGCTATTGCTTTGATGAAGTATGGGACTATGTGGGCGAAAATAGCCCAAAACAGATTGATGAAGACATCAAAGGGTATCTCTCTGATGTCGTAAGTTGGAATGACCTGGATTTTGTTTTAGGAATTGCCATGCATCGGATTCGCAGTGGGGTAGTCTTACGGGAGGAAACATTGCGGAAATTACGTGAAGTGATTGATGATATTTTGGACCGGAGCCCATTGAAAGAATGGAATAACAAAAAAAATCGGATCATTAAACTTGGTCATGAGCGGAAAATAATAAATGCCGTTTTGAAAGGGCGGAGGTATACATTTGGTGAGCTTATCCAGCCACCTGTGTTTGCAAATTAGATTTCCAGCATTTTCTGCCCAGTTACGGGCATCTGGCTGATTCTCGATTTTATAAGTGAAATAATCTTTCTCTCGTCTTTTGTCAGGAAAGCATCCCCCAGCACCTCGTGAAATTCATTCAATTGTTGGGCGCGTATCTTGGGGTCTGGGTAACATTCACATATTTTTCGCACACATCGCGAGTATTGCTCAAATACCTTCTCCATTGTTATGTTTAATTTGGACTCCAGGGCGTGTAAATCCTTCTCGAATGTTTTATAGGATTTATGCTCTTTGACTTCTGCTACTTTCGTCTGCAATTTTTGCAGGGCGCGTTCAACTTCTTTCCTCTCCGTCTCTGTCTCTTTTTCTAAAATATCCTCCATTTTGTCGATCGTCTCATTTATGCGTCTCTTGTATTTCTTAATGTGTTTTCCTGCTGAATAAACGGCGTCATTGGACATATCTATTGTTTTTGATAGCTCTAATGACAACTGCTTTTTTGGAACCACCAATTGACTCTCGGAACTCATATTTTAATAAAACAAAATAAATTTCTGAAATGTGCGACAGCGGCGACTTAAAGTGTTTATTATAAGAAAAAATATGCAAAAATGTCGCAGCAGCAACATCATATTATAATTGAAGACCCATCGATTCAAGAAGATATTATTAATTATGCCAGTTTAAAGCTTGTATTATCGGATGCCTTTCCCGTGAAGGGTCGGCTAGATGACTGGAAAGTCATGTATAATGACAGCGGAGGGCGGGTTATTAAGCGAATATATGACTTACAGGACATTGTAGGTGAGTCTTATCCGATGAAGGGGGGCGAGGTTGCGTTTAGTTTGGGAGAAGGGAGGTGGACTATTGGTGAAATTATTGTTGAAATACGGCTTAGTGAGAAAATATATGTAGTGGGGAACAATTTGATACCGCATAGGTGGATGAATATTTATGGAGATGAATTGGAAGTGAGGAAATTTCTGGAGGAAGTGTATAACCACGCGAATACTAAGGATCATAATTTTATAAAAGTATATGGACCCAATCAAAAGGGTTACTGGGATTTCCTATTTAAAAATCCCAAAAGAGAGGTTGATACTGTATTTATTAGTGGGAAAAATGAAATATTGGCGGATTTGGACGAATTTTTTGCGAGTGAGCGGGATTATCTGTATTTTGGGCATCCATATAAGAGGAATTATTTATTTTATGGACCACCGGGGAATGGGAAAACTAGTTTTATAAACGCCATCGCTGGAAAATACAATTTGACTATATTTTTGATTTCATTTTCAGTGAATATCACGGATGAAGTATTTAAAAAGTTGATCAGTGGGCTACGTAAAGATTCATTGCTGGTTATGGAGGATATTGATGTACTATTTCAGT
>Ga0194129_10007754_pt1 | contig 12654 bp, 28 predicted proteins | sample TA2KigCa35mmetaG_FD_150862 | JGI IMG/M metagenome (GOLD analysis project Ga0194129, IMG submission 150862) | Freshwater microbial communities from Lake Tanganyika, Tanzania - TA2015038 Kigoma Deep Cast 35m | ecosystem: Environmental > Aquatic > Freshwater > Lake | place: Tanzania: Lake... | reverse complement strand
CTTCAATGTTTTATAGAGATTAACGCTTAGCAATGAAAGGCTCAAATATTTCAAAAAGGCAGTCTCTGGCTTGGCCAGAACTGTGCGAATCAGTTTTTTCAAAGCCTTCTTTTTCTAGCTCTTCATCTAGCCAATAGTAAATTTCTGTCATGATGCAATCAGTGTTAATGCCAGGATCGCCTTCAGTGTCTTCCACAATTTCATACACTTTGTCATAAATGGCGCGATCTTGATTCTTCTTGCCTTCCATGGCCACTAAATAACCAAGAGCAGCAGCCACACTTTTATTTTTGGCATGCTCGCAAGCAGCGAGACTTTTCACGAGAGCATTAAAGGCTTCAGGATCGTCAAACACATACTTAGTAAGCATGCGCGAGTAGGCATTAAAAGAAGCGTCAGTCACCAGTCGGGATAGGCAGCATCTTCTGCATTATGGCCTGAGACAATAGTGAAGTCAAGGAGGTTGGCGGCATAACCGTCAATGCGTGCTCCTTTGCTGATGCGCCCAAAATAGTTCTTCTCTGGCTTAAGCGCTTTCATCACTTCCTTCACGCACTTGCCTAAATAGCGACTAGCTCCTACGCGCACATGCCACACGCTTGTCGCAACAATAGTTTCCTCTGCTGGCTGGTAGTAGCTCATGCCAGTTGCTTCCAGACGATCTTGCCACTATACCTTCGCTTCATGGAGGCCACAAGCTTCTCATCAGCAGCAGGAGCCTGCTCAATGCTTTCCTCCATCGCCCCTTTTATTAGCTCCACGGTCTTCCAGACAATTAACAAGCCTTGAGCAGAGGCTAAAAGCAGCTCTAGGGAGCGTCTTGGAGAGGACGATGGAAGGAAAAAACGAGCATCATTATTTTCCCAAGAACACCACAAGAGCCATTTAGGCCGCCTTTTCCTTTTGTAGCAAGGCCTTTGGAAAAATACCACTGCCTCTGGAAGCCTTTGTACTGTCATGCAAATGTCCTGGTTTCATGACAATTGCTTCTAAAGCCCCTAAAAAGGCCTCCCCGCAAATAACAGCGTACTAGACTAGCTCTCGGAGGAGCGCTGCTCTGTACAACGAAGGCGCTCCGACCAGACGAGCAGTGCCAGCACTGAGCGAGCGTTTCGCGCAGTGCCGAGCCCCAAGCGAGGCTTCTTTCAGAGCGAGCGCCTTCTTTCTTTTCCACCTTCCTCGACGAAGCGCTTACGAGCATAAAGGAGCCTCAAGCGACGGCTTTTAAAAAGCGCTTCTTCTTAACAATCTTCCTTTGCTTTCTTTCTTCACTAGTTTCTGCGGGGAAATATAGTCGCGCTGGGCCTGTTCTTTTCTTAATAAACAATAACGATATAAAAGAAGAAGAAAAGAAAGCGCTACGAACCACCGCCCCTTGAGGGGCTCCTGACCAAGCGCTTTCTTAAAGACAATGGAAAGAAAATGGTGCGAGGAAACAATAATCGAACAATCTTAGTGCGCTCACTTATGACTGAAAATCCTGCTCGACGTTCGCGCAGTACGCACTAGCTTTTCCATGGTTAAAAACTATCAGGAAAACCAATAAACGACGATTATCGGAAATGCAACTAACAAACTAAATAATGAAAATGTTTGAGCGGATACATAGGGGAAAAATTTAGAAAAAAATATTGCGCCTTCTGAGAGGGGATACCGCGCCCTCCTGCGAAAAAAAATGCCGCGCTACTGCTCCCTGTCAAGCTTTGTCAGCATTTCGTAACATTTGGAGGGGGTTTTTCCACAGGCCTGTGGAAAACTGGGTGGTTTTCCCCCAGTCAGGAAAGAAAGAAAGCCTAGACTGGAAAGCCTAGACTCTTTCTATGATCATCCTATGGCGCTTCTAAGCTGTTCTTTGAGGCTTTCTATGTCTGCCCTTATGGCGTAGCTTTCGCTGACCGTAGCATCTTCCAGGGCATCTTCTAAGCGATCGATGTAGAACATGGCATCTTCTACAGTGTGGAAAGTTTCCGCATCGTAACTGTAGCCGTGTTCATCTATGGCGGAAAGATGGAGAGTCATGATGTTAGCTTCCTTGCGAAAGTTGGGCTTCTGCCTTTTTCTTTCCGGTGCCATGGGACAGGAAAGCAATGGCGACTTTCTTCCCTCTTTTATGGCACAGCATACAATCGGCACACGTTGTAGTGTCTGACCTTTGAGCGGGACACACTAACACGATGTTTCCGGCTTTCGTTCTCCATTGTGTACGTGTTTCGTCGGCTTTCGTGACTATCACGGCAGGAAGATCTGCGGCGATCATAGAGTCAACTTGCGCTTCACTTTCGCAGCTAATGTTAATCTTGAAACCGTTACGATTGGCGAATCGTAGAAGGGAAAGATTCTCCCCTAAGTTTACATTGTGATGAGTGTAGGTGAACGCTTTAAGATGACGAACACTTTCGACCATTTTTTTAATAAAGGTGCGACTAATCTTTCCGGCATTATGTGGCAAGTCCCCAGCTTGATTGTGGCGGAAAGTTCTACCGGCGGGAAGTTCTTTCAAGCGTTGTAGAAACTTTCCGAAAGTTTCGCCACGCTCGCCCATTGTAACTTTCCGCCAATGTAACAACAACGGACCGCTTTCAGCGTAGCATCCGTTTTCAAAGAAGGGACACGATGGGGAGCAAGTTAATCTAGAAGAAGTGGAAACGGCAATCGGGCCGGTTTTAGCATTAGAAGATTGAGCCGAAAGGTGGAAAGAAAGAGAAGAAAGTTTCATTGGAAGAAAGAAAGAAAGGGAAAGAAGGGAAAGCCGGTTAGCTTTCGCCGGGAAGTTTCGCAGCGGTGACAACAACGTCCGAAAGTTTCTTTCCGAAAGATTGCGCAAGTTCGAAACATTCAGAATCGCTAAAACTTTCGAAACTATCCCAAACATGGTCGGAAAGTTTCGAACCATCTACTAAGTAGCAGGTAGAAGCACTTAAAACCGTGCCGGTTGAGTCGATGATCAGAAACCCTTCTAGAGGGTTAACTGTAAAGGTGCGAGCCATGGTCAGAAGTTGCGAGGGGAAAGCGGCTTTCGGGAATCGCTTCCCTTGCCGTTGAAACAACGATAAGCCATAGCGGCCCATCATGCCGCAACTTAGGACACTTACTCAACTGTCACACGATGCCGCACCTAGTGGCGGTTTCTGTGGTTGGCACCTTTCGCAACAACGGGACCATGGGCGACCATAAAAGAAAGAAACGCGCTCGCTCGCGCGAGATACAGCATGACATGCCAGAAGTCAACCATTGTAACATTTTGTAACAATCCCGCTTCCCATGGATTGTACACTTTTCCGGTAGACAATAAGACCATTCAGGATGGTACGCTTGAACTATTAGCTCAGCTTATGGCTGTGATTAGCTTAGCTTATGGTACGTTTGAACTACAGTACGTTTGTACTATTGAGAATGATTTTCATTATCATTTAGTACGCTTGTACTATTGTGAAGAAATGTTACAAAGTGTGAAGAAATGTAACAATGTTAAGAAATGTGACAGTTGAGAATGATTTTCATTATCACCCAGTACAAATGTACCATTATCAAGAAGACAATACCGAGCCCGCCGGGTCTTATACGGCAACAGCCAGTTCCTAGATACAACAACAGCCAGTCCCTAAATACGACAACGGCCTTTCCCTATACAACAATAGCCAGTTCCAATTTTACATTCAAAGTCATAATACAACAACAGCCATGCCCTCACGTTTGACTGTATCTATTGATATCAGAGTAGCTATAAAATCGTCCACTTTCGACACATCTTTTCGTTTCCGCAATCCACTTTGATTTGCAAATTTTCATCATGTCATCAATCAAATCCCAGTCTTGACGCTTCCACGAATAAAATCTTTGAATGTTCTTAATAACTCCAGTCGCCACGTTGAAGTCATCTGCAATTGCCTTTACTTTTTCACCATTGATAATGCGCAATCGAATAGAACGAACCTCTTCGTTGGTAAAAATTGAATGTTGCGCGTTTTCTCCGATAAAATCACTGCGCAATCCAGTGCGCCAGGCGTGACCAAGATTCTCGGAATTAGTCACCCATTCCAAATTATCCACATGATTATTTTGCTTGTTTCCATCTTTATGGTTAACGCAGTATTCATGACGTTTGGTTCCAGTTAGCCCAGGAGCAGGACCAATCCAAGTCAATGCAACCAACTTATGAATATACCGAGGCATGCCCTTCTTTCTTCCTGGAAGCATTAAAAGAGATTGAAGGTATTTTTTAGGCGCATCAAGATGTTGGGTTAGGATTCTATTGCTCAAACAACTCCAAACCCGTCCATCTTTACTGATGAAATACTTGCCGTCGCAGCCAGGAATCTCCTTGAAGCCTTCAGGTACACTGCTATGATTGCTTTCAGCCATGGCCAAACTCTCCTTGGTAGTGGTTAGAAACGACGTGGGACTGGCATCCTGCGTCGTTTTGCCATTCTAACCCACAATTCTTGGCCGGTTCTTTTTATTTTCTCAAAGAATTTGCGAGAGAATTAAACCAACCAGCATTTGGCCCGCCAGGCCTGTAACCAACGTAGCAATCTTGTCCTCTCACCATACTTCCTTCTCCATCGCTAATGATGTCTGGCTCGTTATGCCAAAGACCAACACAGTGATCATCATGAAAGACGGCAACAATATCTTCACCATCTTCCATGGCCATGCGAGTGTGAAACAATAGCCTTTCCAGGGATTCTGCAGAATATTGCATAATTGTGGGCGTAAAGTATGGTCCATTGTCTGTGAAAGTACGAACAGTGCAACGATGCTTGGTCATCAATCTTCTCCAATAATTTTAAAATCAGGATCGTTTGTTTTCTTTATCCACCTGCATTGATTATGCTGCGGCAGCACAATGAAAAGCTTGTCGTGGTGATTTTGCTCAACAATGGCAGTGGTGATAGTGGAGCCAATACGTGATCGGCCCCTGTTGCTTGTGGCGATGATATTTATGGTTTCCATGGTCAGAAGGTTTTAACGAAGGAAAGAAAGAAATGGCCAGCTTGTTTGGCAGCGGCTCGTAAGGCTTGATCGTGATCAACGGCCTGGACAATGATGCGCTTGTTGCTGGAGCAGTTGATAAAGAGAAAGCTTTTCATGGCTTGGAAGAATGGTGGAAGCTCTCGCCCCCTTGACTTCCTAACAATACAGCCAAAAGGGGCTGTTTCCAGCCCCTTGAACGATCACTGTTACTTATCTTTACAATCAGCGCTGCTGGTCGCAAATGCCTGCGAGCACCTCCCCAACGTACTGGTGAGCATCGCGAAGCTTGTCAAGAGCTGCTTGGCGCTCGTCACGAGCCTGGTAGTAGGCGCTGCCGCCCTGCACGTAGAAATCCCTTCCGTTGCACGTTGCAGCAGCCAGCGCTTCGACGGCCTTGTCAATGGCATCGTAAGCAGCAGCATATTCATCACGCAGCGTGGTGAAGCCAGTGCCGTTGAGATGGATGGTGGGAATGGTTGTCATGAGAGGGAGGTTGCGGAGGGTTCGGAGGGTTCGGAGGGTTCGGAGGGGCAATCACCAAGCGGCGTATTCATGGCGGCGAACAGTGTCTACTTCCACATGCCAGCAGGCAGGAAAGCGCAGCAGGGCCAGTTTGGAAGCTTCAGCTTCACCAGCAGCATCAAGGGTGATGTTGTGATGGCTGATATATTCTTTATCAACGCCGTAGCGATGGGAAAGGGAAACGGTGAAGGTGCGCATGGTTCTGTGGCGAACAAAGAAACAATAGAAAGGAAAGGGGCCGTCAGGCCCCCTTTGTCACAATGCTTAACAAAAGGCAGTACGACCATTGCTATAGGCAAACCATTCCTGTTTGCCCTTGCTGGCTTCCTTTTGCCAGGCAGCCCACTTCTCAGGCAGCTCTTCACTCACAATGCGGGTGCCTGCTGGCACTTGCACGGGGCCACCCATGGTGGAAATGGTCCATTGATCTACCACTGGCCCATTGATGTACCAGGTCTTACAAACATGCAGCAGGCCACTCATTTCAAGCGTGCGAGGCGTCTCAGAACCACTGCGCAGTTGGCTGGGCCAAGCTTGGTGCCAGTCGGGCACGGTGACGGTGAAAACGACGCGCTCAAGCCCCTTGAACTGGGTCCAATAGTCAACGCTGGTGAGCTGTTCAACAGTGTGGTTGATGATGGCCATGATTTTGAAGGTGGTGGAAGCTCGCGCCTCCGAACAAAAGAACAATACAAATAAAAAGGGCCGCGAGGCCCCTCCTGTAACAATTGTTCACAATCAAGCTAGTTTTTGATAAGCCTTCAGAAGACGCTTGTAGATCTTGTCAAACTGAACCAGCTTTTCTTCATCGTCGCCATACTGATATTCAACGTCATAACCCTCCATAGCATCCAGCATTAGAAAGAGCTGATCTTGAGTGAAAGTGATCGTTTTGGTTGTCATGGTTTGGAAGTGACGGTGGAAGCTCGCGCCTCCGAACAAAGGAACAATACAAACAAAAGGGGCTGTGAGGCCCCTCCTGTAACAATTGTTCACAATCAGGCAAGGGCCAGGGCGTGAGCCTTGTTGAGCGTGTTGGCAGCGCTGCCCCAGTAGAGGCTTTCCAGGCGCCTACGAGCCGTTTCCACATTGTCTTGAGCGCCACGACCAGCCTCGTGCGTCAGAAACTCAGTGACGGTGTTGTAGGCGCCCCACATGGTGCCCTGCACGCCTTTGATGTCGAAGCCAATGCCTTCCCCAGCAAATTTGTTGGCAAGGCTGTCCCACTGGGGCAGGTCTTCCAGCACCTTCTGACGAGCGCTGCTCTTGTCGCCTCGCTTGTCATTGATCATGCCTGCCAGTTGATCAGCAAACACTTGCTCGCAATACTGCTTGAATTGCGTGCTGGTGCAGGGCTTTGCAGCCATGGCTTGCAGCTCTTCAATGGTGGCAGTGAACTGCTGACGCTTGAAGCTAATGATTTCAGGCAGTTTGTCAATGAGAGCATTGGCGTTGGTGGTGTGGCGAATGCTCATGCGCTGGCGCTTGCCAGCGGCGTCAGTGCGATCGGCATGACGCAGCGTTGCGCTGAGCGTGTTCATGCACACCACGCGAATGGGGCTGAACAGCGCCTGGAAAGCAATGGTGCCATCGTGGCTGGTGGTGCCAACAAAGTACTGATGCACTTCATCGTTCTTCACCACTTCGCCTTGAGCGTCATTGATGCGAGCAGTAAAAGCCACCTTGCGGCCTTCTTGCAGCACCACCACTGCGTCCATGGAAGCATCTTCGTGAAGGGCTTCTGCCAGGCGGATGAGCTGTTCGTTTTGAACAATGCTGTAGGAATCTTTCTGAACGCTGAGCACTTGCCCATTGTCCCCGCGAGTGATGGCCTGATAGCCCTCGATGGGCTGGCCCATGGGGTCGAAGATGGGAGTGCCAAGCACTTGCCAGTCAGCATCAGCAAGGCGGAATGCTTCGCGAGCAGGAAGGGTGCCATCAACGACAGTGCCGAGACCGTGCCAGGCAGCTTTGCCGTTGAAGAAAGCGCCGGAGGAGAAGTGGTGAGCCATGGTTTTGAAGGAAGCGGGGCAGTGCCCCTGTACGAAATGAAAATTAAATCAAAATGGGCAGCAGATCAAGAGCTTGTAACAATTGTTCACAAAAGGGCTGGGGACTTACGAGCCATGCGCTTGATGCAGGCCAATGACGCGACCTTTCACGCTGGAACCACCTGCACTGCTCGACGACACCCTTTTCAGAACAGAGGCTAAATTGAGAACTGCATGGGATCAATTCTCTCCACCACACGGCCCGAGTAGTGGTAAGCATGTTTAGGGAGCGCATTGATGGGGGCACAATCCCCCCGCTCTGCCCCATTGCTACCCTCCTGGCATCATGGTGCCTGGCACCACTAAAAAGCTTCTATTCGTAAATATCCGACGTAAACTCTCGGCTTTTAGGCGGAGTTCTGCTTCGCTATGGCTGGTGTCCATATGATGCCAACGAGAGCCTGAATAGCTCCAAAGGCTAAACACTGGCAAGCGATTGGCAGTGGCTTCTAATACGGCAGGCATGATCAACGTTTGCGAGGAAGACGAGCAGGCAGTGCGGCAGTATTGGCAGGGAGCCAATGAGTAAAGCCATTTTGAGGCTCTACACCGTACCTCCATCGCCACGTGCCCTTAACAAGGCGCCCCCAATAGCAACGCCCTTTAAGATCGCAAGCGCCAACAGCAGCAGGCGTCAATTCTTCATTGATAACAATAGGAGCTGTAACTGAGAGAGTGATGGTTTCGATCATGGTTCAGAACAGATAAAGAGCAATGCCATTGGCCTTGATGCTGGTCACGCGTTCACAGTCAAACGAGCGCCAGGCGCCTTGCCCTTCCTTGCGAGCAATGGAGAAGTCCCTGCAGCGAATGACGGAAGGATGTTGATTAGGCTTGCCCGTTCCCTTGATTTCCTGCGTGTCACGAGGGTTGAAGCACAATTGCCGCTTCTCTCCATTGATCTTCGTGAACTCCACGCTGACGATGCTGGAGCCTGCATCAAAGATGAAGCGCTTAACGAGTTCAGTCTTGCTTTGAGGCCTGAGGATGGTTGCCATGGTAAGGAAAGGAATGGTGGGCTCTCGCCCTGTGTGAATGATCATGGCACCACGAGGCGCCTTTGTGAAGCCTTCAATAATCAGCGTTGCTTATGGTGCTGGGGGCGTGCGTGAGCCTGCAGTAGCGTTCAGGATGGAGCGCCATGCACTTACGCAAGGCCACGAGATTGTCTGGTGGTTGGGGGCTCACCAGCAGGGAGAAGCCTGCTATGAGGCTGATGCCAGTGGCAATAACGACAAAGGCCAGGGTGTCAGCAAGAGGGCGCATGGTGGTAAAGAACAGTACGAGCGCACAATACCAAGCCAGCCGAGCCCTGCAAGCTTTGTGACAAACTATTACAAGACCAGCCAGTTCTCAAAAAAAACGCCCCTTGCGGAGCGCTTTTCCTTTCCATAGCACCACTGGCCAGGATCATACCTTTGCAAAGCACACTTTTGCAATCCCCTGCGATGGCCTGGCAATTTCCTTAGAAGCTCCGTAAGAAAGGTCCAGAGAACGGCCAGCAATGTAAGGCCCGCGATCTGTCACCTTCACTACCACGCTCTTGCCAGTGGCTTGATTGGTAACGCGCAGGCGGGTGCCGAAAGGGAGGGAACGATGGGCAGTGGTAAGGCCGTGAGCATTAAAGCGCGAACCGTCAGCGGCTCTTTGCCCATGAAAACCATCCCCTTTGCCATAGAAGGAGGCTTGTGCGCATTGACGCGCTGATACCGCCCCTGCCTGCAATGACGCGACTGTCAAAGAAGCAAGAGCAATGGAGGAAAAAATAGTTTTAAGCACTGTTTGGGAAAAATAATTAGCAAGGCATCAGGGAGTCGCCTCCTGACAATGTTTAAGGTATCACAATTGTCAAGCCCTTTGCTGAACGCATGGCCTGTGCTATAGTTTGAAGGCTTAAGTCGGTCCTGGGCGAAAGCCCCGTCGTTGACGCCGTGAGGGTGGACAGTGCTGAAAGGATGGACCTCTCCGAAAGGATTGGTCGGGCTCGCATGGTTGCCTGTAAGGCATCCTTTCCCTCTTGGAAATGAGGAGCCGCGCTATCGGAGGCTTAGGCAAGAAAGGGAGGGCGAATGCTCTCCCTTTCTTTTTGCCCCTATACAAAAAGAGCCAGTCCCAATAAGAGACTGGCCAGTTCTTAGAAAGAATTGTATTGGCGATAAAGCCTTAGAAATTCTTCTTCTTGTTTTTCTTTCCAGTGCTTCAAACGATCTTCTAGCTGTTTAGCAATGAGGCCTCCAAAGAGGCCCTTTTCTCGTTCATAATCAAGCAGCGGATCATTCTTTATCATTTTCTTCCCTCTATTGCTTCCCAGGACATGGCAGCGGAGTAGCTTGCCAAATACTGCATTAGATCGTCGCCATTTGGTGCATCACTTACCACTTGCTCGTGCTCCAGAAGGTGGCGCTGATGCGCTGCCTTAAGGGAAAAATACAGGCTTTCTAGGGAATAGCAATGGGCGGGAGGAACTGTGGGGATTAGCTCTTCAAGCGTGGTGAGCCAGTTCTCAAGATTCTTTACGGAAAAGCCCCAAGCCACATAAGGGTGTCCGTAGTTCATAACTAGCTTGCCTTCGGGCGTGAAGGCACTGGTCTGGCCAGAAGGTTCAGTCTTGATGGAGGCAGGCATGGTACTGCTCTGAGGAACCACACCATCATGAAGGGCAGAGTGGGGCAGAGTCAAGGGCAGAGTTGATTAGCGCTGCTTATGGGTTCTTTTTCCAGCCAGTGGCAAGGTAGTGGCAGTGACCAATGGGAGACAAATGCACATAGCGTCCAGCCCTCTCCACGACGTTTTGGAAAGCTTGTCTGGTGGTCTTGTCAAGGGGGTGTTCTGGCTCCATTAGCCAGCTTCTGGCCCAGTCCGCCACTTCCTCAATGTCTTGAATGTCGTTCGTGCGAACAACGAAATGCCTGCCATGCTGCTGGAGCTTAGTCCAGGCGGGATGCACAGGAGGATCTTGAGCAGCAATGGCTTCTGCTTCTGGCTTTAGCACTGGCGGAATGCAAAGGCTTACCAATGGAGGAAGGCCGTGCGCCAATGAAAGTTGTTCAGCCATGATTAGCCAGCATCATCATCATCTTCCCACATGCCAAGCCTTTCTACTTTTACCACTTCTGTTTCAGGAAGCAGCTCAGAGGCAGTCCAATGGGCATGAGCGTAGTTGCGAGCAATTAAAGACAGTTCTTTCCCATTGCTGAAATAAATGCGGAAAGTGTCAAGAGCATTACCAGTGATCATTGTTCTTGCATCCATTCTGTAGGATCAATGCCACGCTCTTCAAGCGTTTCTAACACTGCTTGCCCCACTGTGGTTTTAAGCATGGAGCGCCAAGAAGCATCTCCACAAAAGCTGCCAATAGTTTCAAGCGTTTGCAAACAAAGAGTGATCTTGCTGAGATCATTCGTCGTAAGTAAAGCCTCAACCATGCCTTCATTAGCCACATGCTGCTGAAGCTGCTCTTGGTGCATTTTTGCCCATTGACCAATAGCGAACATGCCAATTTGCTTATAGGCCTCATCACCATGCTTTTCAAAAAAGCTTTCGATGGTGGCATGAAGGTCAGGCGTAACGCCTACAGTGCTGCTGTCCTCCAGGAAGGGAGCCAGTTGCTCGTCAATGATTTGCCGATCTTTTTCTTTAGAAGAAGAGGCTTGACGAAGGAAATCGCCTACAGAAGAAAAGTCCATGGAGGGGAGAGGGTCAGGAGCAGTATGAGGCGCTAGGGAAAGGCCGTCAAGAGAGTTTAAGCTAATCTTCCGTTTCTGCGGGGAGCATGCGCCTTTCGTCTTCTGCTTCTTCTGCACTGGCATCGATGGCATTATTACGGTCTCGATGGGCGCGAATGAGTTCCTTTTCTTTTGAAAGCGTGTGGGAAAGCTCCGAAAGAAATTGTTTGTAAGTCTTTTCGCCAGTTTCCGTCTTTTGGAATTCGTGTAAGCCAAGGAGACGAGCTTGTTCCGTAAGAGAATTTTTGGCAACAGTCAAGAAGGAAGCGTCACCAGCACTTTCTTCGATGCGCACCATTGCCCCTCCATCGTCATCATGCCCTCCGTCTTTGACAGTGGTAATTTTCTTGCGCTTGCTTGCTTCAAAACTTTGCATGGCCGTGTCTTTTAGCTCCATTTGTTCCTTTAACAAACGGGCACGATGCACGTCAGCAGTTTTTAAGATTTCTTGCGTGTAGATGTTGCGAATTTCATGACGGTCAGCATTGACGGTTTCTTTGCTGAGCTTAAGGATGTTGGCAATCTGTCTATTGCTAAGGCTTGCTGCTAAGAGCTCTGCCGTCATATGACGACGAAAGCCAATGAGCTCTTTGGTGTAGGGCGTTTTACCAGGAGCATTTCCCACTTCTTCCCTAATGCGTTCAATTTGTCTGGGCGTAAAACCAGCTTCCATTAGCACTTTTATGCCATAGTTCAGCTCTTCTTCTGGCGTGGCAAATTCAATTTCGGGACGGGCCATGGAAAGAAATTAGTTGTAAATCATGGTATCGCCTTTGCCTAATAGGCTACGGGCGAAAAGAGCTGAAAATCGTTCTTGCTTATGAGGCGCCACTGCTGCGGGATTGTCGCTAATGGCAAGCCTAAGAGCGTTGAGCTCATTCCATTCTTCTGGGGAAAGAAGAGGCGATGGGGAGGAGGTGATCAGGCTCATGGTTTGTCAGGAAATGCTGACTTATTTTAAGAAAATAAAGCTAGTGATGATGAGCACAGTAGCCACTCCTCCCACCCAACCAAACCTTCGTTCATGCTCTGTAATCTTTTCGTCGATTAAACGTTCAAGCTCAGAGCGGTCCATGGTCAGAACAAATCTTTGGGAGGTGTGTACACAATGCTTTCTTTAACGCCCATAATTTCATAGTCTCCCATGTCATCGGCCAATTTTTTGGCTTCCTTAACAGTTATTTCCATTGTTCTAATGGCTGGACCATAGTCCTTTTCATAGCGTTTTTGTATGCGCACAAAACCATAGCTATTCTCTTCTCTATCAATATTGTTTTCTTTAAGAATTTCCATAATATCTGCCTTGCATAATTCTTCTCTTTTTAAGAGCGCTTTTTGACGCTCTTTTATATCTTGCAGTTCTTTTAAAAGATCAGTAAGTT
>Ga0194129_10007752_pt1 | contig 12655 bp, 26 predicted proteins | sample TA2KigCa35mmetaG_FD_150862 | JGI IMG/M metagenome (GOLD analysis project Ga0194129, IMG submission 150862) | Freshwater microbial communities from Lake Tanganyika, Tanzania - TA2015038 Kigoma Deep Cast 35m | ecosystem: Environmental > Aquatic > Freshwater > Lake | place: Tanzania: Lake... | reverse complement strand
TACACCTTATAAACTTGCTAAGATTATTAGAGATACTTGGCCTCAATTATTCATACTAAATAAAATTCAAAACGATAAAAAAGATATGAAGTTTACAGTTTATTCAAAAGATGGTTGTCCCTATTGCACAAAGATTCAACAAGTGTTAGAATTAGCACAACTACAGCATGTGGTTTACAAATTGAATATCGATTTTACCCGTGAAGAATTCTATGCAGAGTTCGGAGAGGGTTCTACCTTTCCACAAGTCATTGTAGATGACAAGCATCTTGGTGGATGCACAGACACAGTTCAATATCTGAAGGAGCAGAATCTGGTTTAATGGGTAGCAATCTTCACGAAGTTTACAACGACGTTGAAAAAGCAATTGATTATGCATTCAATGGCCAATTTGTTTTAAAATTTTATGATTATCTAAAGATTCGTGGAACTAAAAAGATAGAGGTTGAAGAATTTATTGAAAGTGCCACTGCAAATGAGATCAACAATCTTGTAATGGATCTTGATGATTATCTTGAGGGTGGTTCTGATGAGATTCATAAACAACTTCGTGAGGGTTATGGGCATATTCCAAAACCACAAGCAAGAAAAATAAGAAATTATCTTTATGAAATTTTGGAAGATGCCTGGAGATACAATCATGACAAAAGAAAAGGCAGAAGAAAGAAAACTAAATAGATCAGATTCCGAAATCAATCGGGGAATTGAGTTACTACTACGTAATAGGAGGAGAAAATCACAGTCACCAAAAACTTTTCAAGTGAAGTTTGGTAAGATGATTTTTCTCTTTCGCAGAGAGTTTCATTTTTACATTGAATTTCACTTTGATATTAAAAAGAAGTAACCCTCTGGAGAAAAAAGATGTTAGCAGTAACTTTAACAATTGGAACATTGGTTTCAATTATGTTCTTTTTTGTTGGAGGTATGATAGGATGGATGGCCAAAGAACATTTCTATCAGACTCAACCCGTTTATACGCATCCAGAGATGTTCGATAATAATGGAAACATTATTCCAGATGAAATTTTAGCTGTAAGATTTGAAAACGATTATGACAACTACGACGACGAAGAAGAGGACGACTAAACCCAAAGCCGTTGCTCAACCAGTAGAGGAAGTGACTGTAGAAAAACTTCCTCCCAATCCATTTATGAATGAGATTCTTGATCTTGTTGTAAAACAAAAAACTGATAAAGATAAAGTCAAAATTCTTCAGGAATATGAGACTGAGGCACTCAAGTCCCTTTTGATTTGGAACTTTGACGAAAGTATTATTTCAGTTCTTCCAAAAGGAGAAGTGCCATACAAACCCAATGAAAATCCATTGGGAACTGATCACTCATCTCTTCGTAGAGAATGGAAGCACTTCTATAATTTTGTGAAGGGCGGTAACGATTCTCTCTCAACTATTCGTAGAGAAACCATCTTCATTCAAATGCTTGAAGGTCTGCATCCCAATGAAGCAGATATTATTTGCCTGGTAAAAGATAAGAATTTACAAACCAAATACAACATTTCTCTCGATGTTGTTAAGCAAGCCTACCCAGATATTCAATGGGGAGGTCGTAGTTGAGTATTAAGATTCTACACTTAGATTGTGATCCAACACTAGCAGAAGATAGATCCTTACCTTATACTGCATATCTTGTAACTTATGAAGTAGATAAAAAAATCTGTTATGACATTGTGACTACAAACAAAAAGGTGGATATTTTTGATCACTATTGGGATAAGTATCGAGAAGGATTAAAAGGATTTAAACAAACTGAAGGTCGAGTTAACCCCAAACTCTGGGGTTCACAAACTAAAACTGAAAAAAAGAAAAAATGAGTGAAGGATTTAGTGAAGAAAATCTTGAAGTTGCAATCAACAAAGATGAAGTTGGGAAACTTTTAAAGAGATATAAAAAAATTAAAAAATATATGCGCTCTCCATTGTTCACTGTAAAAAATTTGGATGGAACCGAAAAACTTGTAAGTGGTCTTTTAAAGGATTTGGACGATGGGGAAACATTATCTACTTAACCTATATGGTTGCTCGTTTGTTCTTTTGGATGACGAACGTTGTCTTATAGACTTGTTGGAAAATGCAGCAGTAGCAAGTGGCGCAACTGTGGTTCAAACGATTTCGAAATCGTTTGAACCACAAGGAGTTACGGTATTGTGTTTGCTTTCAGAAAGTCATATCAGCATTCATACTTGGCCAGAGGAAGGTAAAGCAGCAGTCGATGTTTATACCTGCGGAGATTGCAATCCCAAGATTGGTTGTGATATTATCATTCAACAACTTTATGCCCAACACCATACCTTGAGTTATATTGAAAGGTAATGCTAAATAACCCTATATGGAGATTGCACATGCTCTCTACACAATATCGTCTTCGGTTAGAGGCAATCTGTGAAAAAATTGTTCTACATGAAGAAGTGAGTTTAGAGGATATGATTTGGGCAGAGAAACTGGCCAAGGCAAATAGAACTGCGGGCACAATGCTTCGTCAAGCAAGAAGAACCGCAGAAAATCCTGATATGCAAGAAGGAGATATGGACGATTTTTTAAATCAACTTGATATTGGGGGCACTGGAAACGAAAGATTTGGTATTAGTGGATTCAATAGTGTTGATGAAATCGTAGATTTTTTTACTGATGGTGGAGACAAACCCGATGACTGGAGGCAGAGGGATTAATTTGTATCAAATTTTACAATCTATTCTTGCATATATACAATCAAAGGGTTATAATACCCTTACGTTCATCCCTATGGGACGGAAGTAAGCCGACTCGGAACGGAACGTTCATCTATGGAAACGCTAATTCTCACTTGTTTACAAGCACAGTTAATTGCTGGGAGAGTCTATAAACAGGAAATTCCCAAACAAGCAAAGAATGATTTAATATGGGAGATCAAACAAATTTCTCCTAAAAATTGTCCCATAGACGCAAAAGCCGACTGAAGGAACGCTCTTTAACCTCAAAAACTAAGGAGAACCCTAATGTCTAAAGTCGTATACCGTGGTGTTGAATACGATACTCAAAAGCGTATTGAATACCAGCAACAAATGCAACAACAAGCCCAACAATACAACGAAACCTATCGTGGTGTTAAGTTTGTAAAGGAAGGGCATAAATGAACACTTACTTCGTTCGCTATCTTAAAAGAAAAGCAAAGAAAGAATCTCTTCTTCGCATTGCACAATTAAATATGGCAAAGCAACCACAAGTTGCATAACTATTGGAGGGTTGACAACCCTCTTTTTTTTATGTAAAATAGCGAGAGACCATGTGTAACTATGGATAAAGAAAATCTCAAATTGATTGTAAGAAACTTAGAGTCTTTAGTAAATTGCCTGAAGGCAGAACTTTATGCTGAAGATTCTTGCAAATCAGAGGTTGAATACGAAGAAATTGCTTCACACATTACCGATTACGACGAAATTTTTTATGACGATGATGAATATGCCAACTGAATTTGAGTTTATGAAACCAGAAGTTAAACTCATTAGTGTTACTCCGGATGCAGAAAAGCACATGGCTTACTGCGCTCGTGTAAGTAATCCTAATAATCAAGACAATGAAAACTTTTCTGGATTGCTAAAGTATTGCATCAAACACCAACATTGGAGCATCTTTGAGCAAGCAATAATGACTGTAGAAATTAATACTACTCGTGGGATTGCTGCACAAATTTTGCGTCACAGAAGTTTTACCTTTCAAGAATTTTCACAGCGTTATGCTGACACAAATCTTTTAAGTAAGTCCATTCCTCTTCCAGAACTTCGGCGGCAAGATGATAAAAATCGTCAAAATTCAATTAACGATATTCCGGATTACTTGCAACTCACTTTGCTTGAAGATATTCGCATTTTGTTTGAGCACTCTCAAAGAGTCTATAACCGTCTTCTGGAAAAGGGAGTGGCAAAGGAGTGTGCAAGGTTTGTATTGCCTTTAGCGACGCCTACACGCCTGTATATGACAGGCTCTGCAAGATCGTGGATACACTACATTGATTTGCGTTCGGCTCATGGCACACAAAAAGAACATATGGAAATTGCAGAAGCAATTCGTTGTATTTTTATTTGCGAATTTCCTGCTGTTGCACAAGCACTTGAATGGAATATGTCAGAAGAGTGTCCAGAGTGTGTAGATGCACCATCTATCACCATCGAATAAATAACCCTACACATTATTAAAACTATGCCAACGTATCCAGTTAAACATTTAGAAACAGGTGAAACAAAAGAACTCTACATGTCGATGGCAGAGTATGATCAGTGGAGAAAAGACAATCCAGAATGGGACAAAGATTGGTCTCAGGGTTGTGCTGGGGTCGGGGAAGTCGGTGAATGGCAACAAAAACTTGTAAATAAAAATCCAGGTTGGAATGAAGTTCTTCGCAAAGCTTCAAAGATGCCTGGTGCAAAAGTAAAACCTTTTTAATTACATATGGCAAGAGGAAGAAGAAAGGGTTCTGAGCAACCCATTGGAGTTGGAATGACGACTCGTGCAATGAAAAAAAACAAAAAGGCAATTAATGTCGATTTGCTTTTAGATATTGATCCGTTGACAGACAATCAAGAACAACTTTTTAAGTCGTTCTCTGACGGAAAAAACATTGTTGCATATGGCGCAGCAGGAACAGGTAAAACATTCATCACTCTTTACAATGCCATCTGTGATGTTTTAGATGAGCGTAGTCCTTACGATAAAATCTACATTGTAAGATCTCTTGTGGCCACCCGTGAAATTGGTTTCCTTCCTGGAGATCATGAGGATAAATCGAGTCTTTATCAAATTCCTTATAAGAACATGGTAAAGTACATGTTCCAAATGCCATCTGATACAGAATTTGAGATGCTTTATGGCAATCTCAAAGCACAAGGAACTATTTCTTTCTGGAGTACTTCATTTATTCGTGGAACAACTCTTGATAATGCTATCATCATTGTTGATGAATTCCAAAACTTGAATTTCCACGAACTTGATTCAATCATTACCCGTGTTGGTGAGAATACAAAGATTATGTTCTGTGGAGATGCAACTCAATCGGATTTGGTGAAAACAAATGAGAAGAATGGAATCGTTGACTTCATGAGAATTCTTCGCGTCATGCCATCCTTTGATGTTATTGAATTTGGAATTGAAGATATTGTAAGATCGGGTCTTTGTAAGGAATACATTATTGCAAAAACTGAACTTGGTTTATGAATCACAAGATTTATTATCACGTATATGATGAAACTCATGAACCATGTTTGATACGTCAATCTTCTTTTGAAAAAAGCGAAGGATATCCCTACCAAAAATGTCCGGTTTTTAATCACATATCTAATCGTACTTTTGTTGCAACATCGCCGGTTGATTTTTATTTAAAAATTGATAGAACTAATGAAGATTTAAAATTTTCCTGTGATAATTATGATTTAATTAATGACATGACATTTGGGGAAAATCATATGTGGGCTCCAAAACCTGTGATTCAACTTTTGTTTCCAACTTTTTTCTTTTGGACTCAATCAAAAAATATTTGGTTTGAATTTTTTGATCACCCAATGACATCTTTTAACAACAATCTTATCACAATATCCGGATGGTTTAATCTATCAAATTGGCCAAGAACAACGTCATTTGCATTTACACTCGTAGATGAAACTAAACCAGTAATTATTAAAAAAGGTGATCCTCTTTTCAGAATGAAGTTTATTCCTTCCAATCTTAATGATGGTATCATTATGACTCGTGAGAAAAATTTAAACAAAGTACATACAATGATTGACTTGCAAGATTCTAATAGAAAAAATGCAGATCATAAACAATTATTTGTTAAAAGCGAACCCAAAAAATGCCCTTTTAGATTTTTATTCAAAAAATGACTTTTACTCATGTAAATCTTGAATTGCCTCAGTTGGAGCGAGAGACAATTGATGGTGTTCGCTATTATAAAATTCCAAGCGCAGAAGAACTAGTAAAGTTTGTTTCTATTACTTCTGTTACAAGTCACTTTAATAAAGAATTTTTTGCAAATTGGAGAAAAAAGGTTGGTGATGCTGAAGCTGATAGAATTACTCGCCAAGCAACCAGTCGTGGCACAGATACTCATACATTAATTGAGCAATATCTTCGGAATATGGATTTGAACTCTGATGTTCTTCCAATTTCAGAGCATTTGTTTCAAGTTGCTTTACCTGCTCTTAAGCGCATAAATAATATCTATGCTCTGGAAGGTGCTCTTTATAGTCAGTTCTTAGGAATTGCAGGTACAGTTGATTGTATTGCAGAATTTGACGGAGAACTTTCGATCATTGACTTCAAAACTTCTAAAAAACCAAAACCAAGAGAGTGGATTGATCACTATTTTGTTCAGTGTTGTGCATATGCTTGCATGTTACATGAACTTACTGGACTTTCCGTTAAAAAATTCGTGATCATTATGACATGTGAAAATGGGGATGTTGAAATTTATGAAGAAAGAAATAAAGCAAAGTACATTCGACTACTCACACAGTACATTAAGAAATTCGTAAATGATAAACTTGAAACAATTGCTTGACAAATGTTTCGTCCTGAACTAAAATGTCTTATGAGTTTTAATAGGTATCAAATTGCGTATTACAGTGTTGGGAATTATGGAGAATGAATTAGAAAAAGCCTTAGAGAATAAATTCTTTTGTCCTTCACGATTTGCCCAGGAGATTGAAGGTCTTGTGCAAACTAATGAGGATATGAATTACATCGATGCTATCGTTCATTTCTGTGAGCAAAACAACATTGATCTAGAATCCGTGCCTAAGTTAATCTCTAAACCATTGAAAGAGAAACTTAAGTATGAAGCAATGCAACTTAACTTTCTCAAAAGAACCTCCCGAGCAAAATTGGTCTTTTAATTCCATTTTGGGGGCAAAAATTTCCCGGCAAAAAATCCCTATATTACTTTTTTGAAATGGATTATTTCTTTGATACAAAACAACTTTTGGAAAATGTGCCGATTTTTGTTCTAAATCTTCCAAAGGAAATAATAGAGGAAATTGATATTTGGATCAATAAAGCAAAAAAAGTAAAAGAACATCCGCTTCACTATCTAAAATCTCATGAAAATTCTGGTTATGACCCAACATTGAATATAAAAAATAATGCATATCAATGTAGCGTATCTCAGTTTTTAGTTGAAGATTCTTTTTGGTTAGCTTATACGCTTAGAGCGTGTTCTTATATTTTTGGAGGAAATCATAGAAATTATAAACTTAGAAAATGGGATGGTCATTTTGATGGATATGATATGTGGGTAAATTTTGCATACTATGAAAATAAAAATCCATTTCATTCTCATTCTGGAAATTTATCTGGCGTTATTTACTATCAGAATCATAATCATCCAACTATTTTTCCAGAATACGATCTTCAATATGAGGGAACAAATGGAACTATGATATTATTTCCCAGCGATGTTTTACATGGAGTTGAACCTCAAAAAAAGAATGAAGAAAGAATTACTCTAGCATTCAACATTATTACAAATGATGCCTTTTGATACATATAAGACCTATTTGGCACTTAAAAATCATTTTACCAAACCAGAATATGATTATCAAAAATACTGTGGAAAAGTAAGAGCAAATCTACAGTCATTTTATAAGCGTAGAGATCGTTTTTGGTTTGAGAAGATTTCAAGAAACAAAGATGATAAAGAAGTTATTGAGTTCTTTGTCTCAAATTTTGTATCTGTAGATGATCCATCGACTCTGTGGATTGGTAGTATTATCAGAGAGGGTGAAAAGAATTATACAGATTGGAAAAAAAGAACTCAATCACTGACTTACATTTTTAAAGAAGAATCGGAAAACTTCTTCAAAAATCATAAATTTGAAGAAGTTTTTGATTGTTCTAAGTCACATCCACCAGTGTTAAAAAGTTTCCTGAGCGGGAACATTAGCCTTGAAACACTGGTCATCTATGATAAAATATTTCTGTTCGGGAAGACCTTTGATAAAAAACTCAAAGACCCTGTGTGGGAAACCGTCAGTTTAAAACTGAAGAAATATAATCCATTTCTAAATATTGATGTATTCCGATATCGCAAGATTTTAAAGGAAATTATTTTAGGAGAACCATGAGTTTTTTTGAATCTGAAGTTGTTCGCGCAGAAATGGCAGAAATTTCTGAATTACAAGAACAAATTTACCAAAGTGTATTTAAGTTCTCTATAATGTCAAAAGAACAGCGAATTGAGCATGTCGATTTGCTTCAAAAGTTATTAGATAAGCAAAAAATTCTTTATACCCGTTTGAGTTTATCTGATGATCTCGAAGCAAAAAAAATGAAAGAAAAAATTTCCGAATCTGCTGCAATGATGGGTCTTTCTCCCAATATTGATATGTCAATTATTTTTAACAACATGAGTCGATTGATTGAATCGATGCGTGAGAGAATTGACAAAGCAGACTGAATCCTATAGAATAACGGAGTACTCACAGGCCAAATCTAACTAATACGAGGTACAAATGTCTAATTTTGCTGCTCTGAAAAAGCAATCTGGCTCACTCACTGCCAAACTTGTGAAAGAAGTTGAAAAAATGAGTTCTGCATCAGGCAATGCTGATGAACGTTTCTGGAAACCAGAGATGGATAAGACTGGCGTAGGTTCTGCAATTATCCGTTTTCTTCCAGCACCTGAAGGAGAAGATCTTCCTTGGGTGAAACTGTATAGTCATGCATTCCAAGGCTCTGGTGGTTGGTACATTGAAAACTCTCTGACGACTCTGGGTCAGAAAGATCCTGTTTCGGAATATAACCGCGAACTGTGGAACAGCGGTAGTGAAAAGGATAAAGAAACTGTTCGTAAGCAAAAGCGCAAACTGAACTACTACAGCAACATCTATGTTATAAAGGATCCTGCAAATCCTGCTAATGAAGGTAAGGTATTCCTGTTCAAGTTTGGTAAGAAGATCTTTGATAAGATTCTGGCTGCGATGCAACCTGAATTCGAAGACGAAGAACCAATCAATCCCTTTGATTTCTGGCAAGGTGCAAATTTTCGCCTGAAGATTCGTAAGGTTGATGGATATTGGAACTATGATAAGTCGGAGTTTGATTCTTCTGCTGCTCTTCTGGATGATGACGATGCACTGGAAGCAATTTGGAAGAAAGAGAATTCTCTTTCTGCTCTGGTCGCTTCTGATCAATTCAAGTCCTATGATGATCTTGATAAGCGTCTGAAGATGGTTCTTGGTCAGAAGAGTGCTGCTCGTGCTGTTGCTGAACAAGAAGAAGAGTATGAGTCCTATACTCAACCAGTTTCCAAAGAGGAAGGCGTAATGGAAGAACTTGAGGAATCTTATCGCAAGGCAAAATCACCTTCTCTTCCGAATCTTTCTTCAGATGATGAAGACGAAGATGATGCTCTGAAGTATTTTCAAAAACTTGTTGATGACTGATTATTCGTAGATCTTAATATTATCACCCCTCTTCAAGGTGGAGCTCACATATTGATCTCCACCTTTTTTGTATGGCATAATAGAATCTAAATCATTAAACAGAATATTCAGATAAATTGGTTTCAGTAAAAAGATATTTCTCTTACCATCCTCTATTTTTACTTCATAATCATAGTTTGTCACTTGAGTCGTAATATTTGTTCTTGTGATTTGTTGTTGTAAATTAGTATCATAATAAGACACTGAGTAATTAGAAGGAACTTGCAGGCCTGCAGGAACAATTACAATATCATTTTCATTCTTAACTTCGATGGTTTCATAATGATGAACTTCACTGTATAATAGGTTGTAAGATCCATATTTTGCCAACATGACCTTATCAAATGCCACTTGTGGTAAAGGCCATTCACTTTGAATATTGAGGATATTATTTGAAAGAAGGACTATCCAATCAAGTGTCGAATCATCATAAGTTTTGAATGCAACTTGGTCTGGTCTTTCGTCACCAATGATCTGATACTTTGTGAAAAATGTCAGATTTCCAAAGATGTCATCACGAATCTTTCCACGCTTGAATAAGTTTTTGACTTCAACATAATCAGAAATATTCTGTTCGTCAGCATTTCTACTGACATATTCTAAGTTTGGAACGAGTCTGAAATATGGTCTTGCCATCTTAGTAACCTATTGGATGTGGTTTCTTCGGATCATAATCATCTGAAGTGATTGGGACGATTTCTTGGAATTGCATTGAAATATTGTATGAAACCATTGTGGCCTCATCATCATCAAAAGTCATATAAGAACCAAGAGGTGTATAATCTACATTAAATACTTGTAGAGCACATGCTTTAATTTGTCCAATTGAATCATGAGGAACGCCTGCGCCCGATAATGAATGTTGGTATTGTATATTAAACACATAAGGTGATTTTAAAAATACCTGACTGGTTGCTCTAACTGCCATATATTTTTTAAAATATTTTATAATTTGCTTTACTCTGTCTGCTTCTTTTTTAGATCTTGGAGATAATTTGAATTGAAATTGAAAAGGTCTTAAAGTTGGGCCTTTAAAAAGTAATTCTAAATTTGGATTGAGAACACTTCCAGTCACTCTTGAAAGAAGACCTTGAACACCAACTGCTTGTTCTGCAAGTGCTAATTGTCCAGCACCAACAAGGCCTCCAATCGCATAGTCTCCTTTGTATAATGCTTTGTATAATGCTTCTATCTCATTATTTATTCCTGTAGCACCTTTCTGCATAAAATTTAATGACGCATTCGCTAGATATCTTTGTATCGAATTTAATTCAGCACCTCCCCATTCAACAGCATTTGTATCAGAAATTCCGGATTGAATTGGTAAATACACTGCCTCTGCTACCTCTGTAGATGGCAGAGGATTTTTTATTTGTAATGCTGCGGTTCCTTTTTTAATATTTGTTATGTCAGTCTTTTTTAATTCAGCAGCTGCAAACCTTATCCGATCTTGCTTTTCATCCATATCAAATGGATAACTTAAAATACCAGAATTGATAGGTTTTTCAACCTCAACCGTAGCTAATACTGGATCTGAAGGTGGTTCTGGTTGAGTTGCTACTGCCATTACAGGTTTTTTAATTATTTAGTTACATATTTAGCAAAATTTAATGTCCTCAAATAGTCAATTTCATCCTTATTAATGACATATAATCTTCCAATAATTTCTTCCCAAGTATAATTTCTCGATTGTCCCCAATGAAAATTAATACCTTTGAATCCCCATCGTTCGATTGCAGTTACAGCAACTAATGGATGTTCATCATATGTAATGTCATTTGTTTTTGGAAAATAAACAAAGGTATAGTAACCACCGACATCGGGAACCAATTCGGTTTTAGTAAAGACTTCCATAATATTCATCATAATATCATCAGGAGTTTTTGCATCCCTAAGTTTTTGTTTTAGTTGGGAAAGTCTATTAGACATTACTTGATTCCTAATTCGTCTTCTGTAATGATTTTGAATTCAAGCATATGATCTTTACAAAACTCATTCGCAGCCTTCCACTTTGCTTGGTTGGTTGCATAAGTATAAACTTCATTGATATAAGATTTGGTTGTTCTTGATCTTGATTTTGGCGGAACCGTTTGTTTCTTTGGTTTGATTTCGATGATATACTTTTTAATTCTACCGTCACTTTCTTTGACTTTAATGATGAAGTCTGGGAAATAAGTTCTCACTTTTTTCTTTACGGGATCATAATATTTGATACGTATTTCTTCAGAACCCCAAGCAATAATACTTTCATTCATGTCACACCATCTGCAGAATTTTCTTTCCCAACTACTTCTACAAATAATATTGTTTGAATCGCCTTGATACTTTTGTGGATAGGAAGGAATGTATCGACTCTTTATACTTTCTGCCATTATATCGACTACATAATATATCAGTAAAATTATTTATAGATGGCTGCGCCAATACCCCTTTCAACGTCTTTAAGTAAAGTCAAGTCGGCGTTGTTGAGGCCTGCCCTAACTTCAAATTATCAGTGTTGGTTTGATCCCCCTCTAGATATAGTGAATTATATTACTACTAAAAAAGATCTTCCTTACACAATTGATACTCAAGAGCAATTAAGTCTTTCTTGTTCCGAAGCATCTCTTCCCGGTTCATCATTGATGACGAATGAAATCAATGATGATTATACTGGTGTGACTGAACGATTAGCATACCGCAGACAATATGATGACCGCGCAGAATTCACGTTTTATGTAGATCATGCTGATAAAAATGGTTATAAAGTAATTTGGTTTTTTGAACAATGGATGCAGTACATTATGAATGAACAAGATGCAACTGGGGTAAATAAACCAAATTTTAATTATAGAGTTAGATTTCCAGATTCAAATGAAAAAGGCAAAGGAACTGGATATCGCTCACCAGGTATCTACATTAACAAATTTGAAAGAGACTTTAAAGGATATTACTTAAGTTACAAACTTTTGAAAGCATATCCAGTTACCATAAATTCAATGCCAGTGTCTTATGAGTCTTCTGATTTATTGAGATGTACGGTTTCTTTTACTTATACTCGATACACCGTAGAAAGAAAAATAATTACTGCTCCAGTCGTTTTTACTGACGGAGCAGGTAATCCATCAGCACCTGGTAATGAAATTTTTGGATTCCAAGGACCACCACCACCAGGAACTACGACTGCTCAACAACCACAATAAATAATCACA
>Ga0194129_10007751_pt1 | contig 12657 bp, 6 predicted proteins | sample TA2KigCa35mmetaG_FD_150862 | JGI IMG/M metagenome (GOLD analysis project Ga0194129, IMG submission 150862) | Freshwater microbial communities from Lake Tanganyika, Tanzania - TA2015038 Kigoma Deep Cast 35m | ecosystem: Environmental > Aquatic > Freshwater > Lake | place: Tanzania: Lake... | reverse complement strand
GTAGCCCGAGCCCGCGCCCGCGACGCCGCCGAGCACGCCGCCTGCGGCGCAGCCGCCCGCTCGGTTGTTGCGGTTGAGGGCCGCGCCGAGCGCGCAGCCAAGGATCGCGCCCGCCGCCGCGCCGACAGCGACGGTCTCGTTGAAGCGCTCGGTCTGCTGGCGCAGCTCGCGCTGGGCCGGCGTGAGGTTCTCGGAGGCCGTGCTGGTCGTCACGCAGCCCGACAGGCCGAGCGAGGCGATCATGACGAGGATGACGGGCAGGCGGAATGCCGTGCTTTTCGGGAACATGCGGGTATCTCCTGCTTGTCGGGTCTTTCGCGCCTGCGCGGGCGCCGACGGTGGCATAACGGGCCAGAACCTACTTCATTTCCCGCGCGACTTCATCGTGGCGGCGATCCCCGGCCGGGCCGCGCCGGTGCCTGGGAAGGCGGCGGCGATGGCGCGGCGGGTGGAGTGGGCTGGGTGGGTGGCGCCGCGCTCCTGCCGGCCTCGATGATCTCCGCCTGCGCGCGCTCGCGCGTCGGCAACCTGCCTTCCGCCGCGGCGCCGGCATGGCGGACGGCCAACTGCGCCAGCGCTGCCATGCTCAGGAAGTTCTGCGCGCGCTGCTCCTCCACCACGACGCGCGCCTGGTCCGCGAGCCGTGCGCCCGCCGCGCCTCGCCCGATGCGCTGTACCAAGGCGAGATAGGCGTCGAGCAGCGGCGGTATCCCGTTGTTCATCTCCTTGTGCTTGTTGCGCAGGAGTTCGCCGACGCGCTTGGCATGGGCGTTGTCGATCAGGCCCATGACGTCCCCCGAGATGCGCAGGACCTCGCTGTTTCCCTCCGCGAGAAGCACCTGCCGCGCCATCGCCGCGGCGAAGGTGATCTGCGCGCGTATCGTCTCCGCCTCCTGGTCGGCGCGCGCGCGGCTCTCGGCGCGCAGCGTCGCCTGCACGCGCGCCAGTCCCTGGCGCACCGTCGGGTCGGTGGCCTCGTCGTGCAGGACCTGCAGGAGGCGCTGCGGGTCGTCCGCGGCGGTGCTCCGGCTCTGTGCCTCGGCGTCGAAGGCGGCGCGGAACTCGGGCACCCGCGCATCCGCCGTCGTCACGACGAGCCCGAGCGCGGGGCGCAGCCCCACGTTCCGGAGCCGCAGCGGCTCGCCCGTGCGCATGTCGAAGGGCGGCAGCTCGACGCGCAGCGACGAGCGCAGCGCGGAATCCGGCGTCATGAAGTCGCCGCCGCGCACGACGCCGCCGCCGGCCTGCCCGTGGTAGCGGCCGATCTTGTTGAGGCGGAAGGGCTCCAGCGTCCATTCCGCCGCGTTGCCGTAGACGTCGTGGAGGCCCAGCGGGTTCGCCGCGCGCGCACCGATCGGCCGCGGCTGCCCGGCGGCGCTGCGCGGCCCCTGGAACCAGGCGTGGCGCTGCATCCCGCCCTCCATCGGGTAGGTGCGGGCGCTGAACTCGAGCTCGCCCACCGCCGCGCCACCACGCGCGGCGAACTCCCACTCGTCTTCCGAGGGCAGGCGGACATAGGCGACCGCCTCGTCGCGGCGCGGCAGCTTCTGCACCGCGTTGCGCGACAGGTATGCGGTCAGCCGCGCGGTGAAGTTCACCGCATCGACCCAGCCCACCTCGGTCTTCGCGACGCGCCCGCCCTGCGAGGGAAGGGCGGGGCAGGTCTCCGACATCACCGCCGACCACTGGTCGCGGCTGATCTCGTACTTGGCGAGGTAGAAGCGCGGCGGCTGGCCCGCGGGCCCGGGGAACGGCCCCGCGATGAACCCCTGGCGGAGATACTCGACATAGTCGGTCTGCGGGTCCGCCTGGCCCATCAGCGCGGGGCGGTCGGCCATCGCGCCCTGCGCGACGGGCGTGGGCACGGCGCGCCAGGCCATCGCGCCGCCGCAGGGCAGCGGCAGCACGAGGTCGTCCGCGAGGGGCTGCGGGTTCCAGTTCTCCTCGGGCCAGGTCGCGGGCGCCTGCTGTGCCCCGGCCATGCCGGCCGCGGCGAGCAGCGCGAGGGCGATCGCGGCGGCCACCGGTCGGCGGCCCCTTCGGCATGCGTCATTCATCGCGGATCCCTTCCGCCGGTTCGATGCGTGCGGCGCGCGCGCCGGCGAAGGCCGCGGCCAGGATGGCGCCCGCGAGCGTCGCCGCGCAGGCGGCCGCGGCGTGCGCCGGATCGAGGATGCAGACCGCGCGCGCGTCGGCCGACGCGGCCTCGGCGGCGACGGCGTTGACGGCGCGGGTGACCGCGAGCGCGACGGCCATGGCGAGCGCGCTGCCGGCCTGCGCGATGCAGGTGGCCTGGATCGCCGGGAGCAGCAGCAGGTCGCGCCCGGACAGGCCGATGAGCCGCATGAGCGCGAAGTCGCGGCGCTTGCGCTCGACATTGGCGTAGAGCCCGACCGCGAGCGACACCAGGTAGCCCGCGCCGCCGAGCCCCGCGATGACGGCGAAGAGCAGGCCGAGGTTGCGGTCGAGCTCGAGCAGCCCCGCGATCTCGCCCGCGCGGGTATCGACGTCGACGCCGCCGCGCCGCAGCGCATGGTCGATGGCGACCACGTCCTCGAGCCGGCGCGCATGGGCGCGGAACCCCGCGAACACGCGAGCGGCGGACACGTCCTGCGGCTCCGCGCCGGGCGCGACGAGCCCGTCGGTGAAGTCGTCGACGAGCGCGAGGACGGGCAGGGCCACGAAGGCACCGTCGCGGTCGAAGGCAGAGGGCGGCGCGATCGAGGCCACCGTCATGGCGAGCTCGAGCACCTCGCGCGACGCGCCGGCGCCGCGCGGCGCGCGCAGCGTCACCTCCATGCCCGGCGCGAGCTCGAGCCGGGCCGCGAGGCTGGCGCTGGCGACGATGCCGCGCGGCCCCGGCGCCGGCGCGGCGCCGAGCAGCGGGTCGCCGGCGGCGGTGGCGAGCAGTTCGGCGCGGAAGACGGTTCCCGCCCGGTCGGGGCGCTCGAAGCGTGCCTCGGCGTTGAGCGTGCGCGTGCGCGGCACCACGAAGGCGACGTCGGGGCGCGCCGCGAGCGTGGCGAGGAACTGCTGGTCGAAGCCGCGATTGGCGGTGTTGACGACCATGCGCGCGCGCGGGTTCTGCACCAGCGTCTCGCGCAGCCCCTCGATCACGCCGTGCTTGAGCGCGAAGAGCACGAGCAGCGGCGCCAGGACCGCGGCGAAGCCGGTCGCGGTGCAGGCGAAGAGCCGCGCCTCGTGCACGAGGTCGCGCCAGGCCAGCGCGGCGACCAGGGCGAGGCGCCTCATGGCGCCGCTCCCGCGGGGCGCGAGAAGCGCGAGCGCGCGGTGCCGTCGGTCGCGAGGATCGCGGCGCAGATCTCTATGCCATGGCGCGCGGCGCGCTCGGGGTCGTGCGTCGCGATCACCAGGGCCGCGTCGGCGGCGCGCACCTGCTCGACCAGGAGCGCGAGCACGGTGTCGGCGAGCGCGGGATGGACGGAGGCCGTGGGCTCGTCGGCGAGCACGATCTCGGGCCCATGCGCGAGCGCGCGCGCGATCGCGGCGCGCTGGCGCTGCCCCACCGACAGCGTCGCGGGCTTGCGGTCGAGCAGGCCGTCGATGCCGAGCCTGCGCGCCAGCTCCTCGATCCGCGCAAGGTCGCCCCTGCCGCCGACGCGCTGGGCGAGGCGCATGTTCTCGCGCAGCGTCAGGAACGGCAGCAGCCCGCCCTGCTGCAGCACGTAGCCGACATGCACCGCGCGCGTCGCGGTCAGGAGGTCGAGGTCGCCCGCGTCCCAGGCGGCGGCGACGTCGACCTCGCCGCCCTCGCGCGTCGCGAGCACGAAGCGCCCGGCGGAGGTCGGGCGCGAGGCGAGCGCGAGCAGGTCGAGCATGGTGGACTTGCCGGTGCCCGAGGGGCCGGTCAGCGCGACCGCCTCGCCGCGGCGCACGGCGAAGGCGTCGACCTCGAGGAGGAACCGGCCGGAGCCGCTCGCGTGCGCGCGCTCGACGCGCTCGAGGAGCAGGGCGGGCGCGGAGTGCATGGCCCGCGCGCGCGCCTCAGGGCAGCGCGTCGAGCGGCACCGGGTACATCGCCTCGCCGGGGTCGCGGCCGCCGTCGAAGGACACCCAGAGCGCCTGCTGGCGGTTGTATTCCTCGTAGAGGCGCAGCTTCGCCTCGATGTCGTTGAGGATCTCGCGCCGGCGCCCGGCGCCCATCGCGACCCAGTCCTCCTGCGTGACCTCCATGATCGCGCTCTGGTAGGGCAGGTCGTCGAGGTATTCGCCGAAGGCGCCGCCGAGGCGCTGGAACTCCGCCATGCGGCGCGGGTCGCGGCTCGACGCCGCCGCGGCGGCGCGGATGCGCGAGAACCAGGTGTCCGGCGCGATGCGCGCGGCGTTGCCCGCCTCCATCACCTCGCGCAGCGTGCGCGCGAGGTCGGAGAGCTGGTTGCGCGTCAGCAGGACGCGGGGCTCCACGGGGCGGCGCTCCGGGACGGGATCGACGGCGTCCTCGCTGAGCACCACGCTGCGCACGACGTCTGGCACCGCCTCGCGGCGCACGCGACCGAGATAGGACAGGCGCATCGCGTTGCCGACGATCGCGGACTGCTCGGCGACGCGCCTCTCCTCGGGCGTCGTGGGCGGCGCGATGCCGGCGATCGGCCGGCCGAGCGTGGCCGCCACGTTGGCGAGCAGGGCGTCCCCCAGCCTGTCGACGATGCCGCCGAACCGCCCGAGGTCGCCCTCGGCGATCGGGTAGTAGAGCGGCTCGGTGCCGCCGAACTGCGAGAGCTCGCGATACTGCTTCTCGGCGCGCGCATGGTTGTTGCGCCCCGCCGGGGTGCGCAGGTGGAGCGTGTAGATCGCCACCTGGCTGGCCTCGCTGCGCGCCAGCGCGTTCATCTCGCGCGGCCCGAGCTTCGTCTCGCTCTTGGGATCGGTGGCGTCGCGCGTGCCGGCGTCGGTGACGAGCACGATGTAGCGGCCGCCGAAGTCCTTCCACTGCACCTTGTCGAGGGCGAGCTTGATGCCCGCCATCGCGTCCTCGTCGAAGTCCTGGTTCGAGGCCTTGGCCTCCTCCACGACGGCCGCCTGCGCGACGATGGCGTCCGGCGCGGTGGCGAAGTCGGGCGCGGAGACCATGCGCGTGACGTATTCGAGCCGCGCATCGCCGCCCATGTGGTCGCGGTAGGCGACCATGCCGAAGCGGAAGTTGTCGCGCACGGCCGTGCCGCCGATGCGGTCGACCAGGCGCTTGATCGCCTCGCGCGTGCGGTCGATGTAGGGCGCCATCGACACGGTGGTGTCGACGACGAAGACGACGGCGCCCTTGAACTCGCGCATCGCGGCGGGATCGGCCGGCAGGGTCGCGGGCTTCTCCGCCGGCGCCGAGACGACCTCGAGGGCCAGCGCGGCCTCCGCGCGCTCGTTCTCGATGCGCGCCGCGGAGAGGATGGGCAGCAGGTAGAACTGGCGCGTGATGTCGACGTGGTTCTCCGGCTCGAGCGCGACCACCGGGCCGTCGGCGTTGGCGTTCGCGCCCTCGCGCATCCGGCGCGCGTCCTCCGCGCGGCTGCCGGCCAGCCACAGCCTGCGCGCGGTCTCCTCGTCGCGCAGGAACATCGCACGCTCGCGCCCCGCGGGGTTGGTGAAGGCGGCGACCAGGGTCTGCTTCCAGTCGATGCTGCGCTCGGCCGGGATCCAGCCCGCCACGCGCCCGTCGGAACCCTCGCCGACCAGCAGGAAGCCGTCGCGCCGCTCGTAGACGTAGTGGACCGAGAAGCCCGGGACCGGGCGACCGGCGCCTTGCCGCGGCTCGGTCGTCATCGTCGCGCCGGGGCGCGTGATCACGCGCTGGTAGAGGTTGCGCTTGCCCTCGATCAGGAGGGGGCGGCGCTCCTGCGCGCCCGCGGGCGTGGTTGTGGTGACAAGCGCGAGCGCGAGCGCGGCGAAGGCCGCGGCGGCGGCAAGGCGTGGTGCCCTCATGGCCAGAACTCCTTGAGCGCGTCCGCGGCGGACTGGTTGCGCGGCGCCTGTTCCTCGAGCCACGCCTTAAGCGCGGCGCGCGGTGCGTCCGCGTCCGCGTCCCCGCGCTGCGCGGCGTCGCGGTAGTAGCGCGCGGCGGCGCGCGGGTCGGGCGAGCGGAAGGGCTGGCCCGGGCGGAAGCCGTTGGGATCGTAGAGACGCGCGAGCGCGGTCATCGCGGGGGCGTGGCCCTTCTCGGCCGCCTCCTCAAACAGGACCAGCGAATCGTCGTGGCGGCCTGCCTGCTGGCGGCGCAGGGCGACGGCGTGCAGCGCCTGCGCGTTGGGCGCCCGCTCCACGACCTCGCGCAGCGACAGGCCATCGGTCCCGTCCGGCCAGATCGGCGCGGGTGGCGCGGCAGGGCGCTGCGGCTGCGGGGGCGCCGCGGGTTGCGCCGGCTGCTGGGGCTGGGGTGCCGCCTGCTGCTGCGCGGGCTGCGGGCGCGGCTCCTCCTGCTGCCTCCCGAGGAACCACCAGCCGGCGGCGACGCCGAGCGCGAGCAGGAGCAGGCCGAGCAGGACGAGCGGCAGCCTGTCCGTGCCCTGCTTCGTCGCGACGCGCTGCGGCGGCGGCAGGGGCGGGGCGGCGGGCTCCGGCGCGGGCTCCGGCGGGACCGGCGCCGGCGGCACGGGCGCGGGCTTCGGCGGCGATGCAGGCGGCGGCGCGGGTGGCGGAGGAGGTGGCGGGGGCGGATCGTCGGCCGGCAGCTGGCCGTCGAAGAAGTCGATGTCGTCGGGCCAGAAAAGCCCGGCCTCGCTGCCATCGGCCGTGAGCGCCAGGATCGCCGGCCCCGCCTCCATGTGGCGGACGACCGAGGGCCCCACGACCAGCACGACCTGCGCGCCTTCCTGGGCGACCGAGACCGGCGTCAGGTCGCTTCGCGTGACGTCCCAGCCCGAGGGGCCGAGATTGGGCTTGGCGAAGCCCTCGCGCATGATGCGGAAGCCGCCCGACGCGGCGGCGAGCGTGGTTCCGCCCAGGACGAGGCGGGCATGCCCCATCGGGTGACCGGGATCCTGCTCCACGCGGACCGTGAGTGCCATCGCGCCCCCCTTCCCGGCCCGCGCGTCAGGCCGCGCCGCGGAGCGTGGCGAGGATCCGGCCGAGCCGCGCGTTCGCCGCGATGTCCACGGTGCCGCCGCCCGTGTCGCGCACGTTGTCCTCGACGATGCGCACGAAGGCCGTCGCCCAGTCGAGGTAGTAGGTCGCGTCGTAGGCCGAGGGCGTCTCGGTGAGCGGCGGATATTCGTCCGCCGCCGGCACCGCCGCGAAGACAGGATGCTGGTCCTTGCCGGCGCGCGGGCGCGTGTCCTCGCCCGTGCCGGCGAAGCCGAGCCAGGCGACGAAGTCGTTGATCGCGCGCTCGGCGATCATCACCTGGCGGCTCATGCGGTCGGCGAGGCGCTCGGTGTAGCCCGAGCCGCGCATGGTCGCCGCGATGCGCTCGCGCAGCCCGAGGCGGCGGCTCGCATGCACCATCTGGCCGACGAGCGTCGCCGCGACCTCGGGCGACAGGCGGAAGAGTTCCTGGAGGTCAGGCCGCGCGGCGAAGCGGTTCATGCCATCGATCCACTCCGCGACCGCCGCGGAGGCAAGCAGGTCGGCCATATCCTTCGGGCCGTCCTGCACGGGCAGCGGCGGCGGCGCGGGGTCGGTGTCGGCGAACATCGCCTCGAAGTCCTTCGCGAGGTCGTCGCCGACGCGCGTGCCGACCGGCGTGACCACGGCGGCGGTGCCCTCGGCGGCCTCGAGCGTCTGGCGGCGGAAGGCGTCGGCGAGCGCGTCCTGCTCCACCTGCAGCGCGCGCAGCATCAGGCCGAAGGCCTGGGCGCTGGCGCAGGCGAGGAGCTCGCGGCCCGCGCGCCGCGCCTCGAGGCGGCGCTTCTGCAGCTCGGCGTCGAGGTCCCCGGAGACGTGATAGGCCTCCAGCCGCTTGGCGAGGCGGTTGCCGAGGTCTGCGGCCTGCGCGGAGACCTGCGCGCGCTTGAGAGCGGGGTTGCAGACCGGGGCGAGGCGCTCCGCGATGCGGCCGATGCCGCCGTCGTTGAGCTTCATCGCCGCGTCCCAGGCCGCGGCGGGGTCCTCGAAGTGGCGCTGGACGTCCTCGTTGCGCAGGAAGTTGGCGCGCAGCGCGGCGAGGCGCTCGGGTTCGCGGAACGCGACCTCGCGCATGGCGCCGTCGGCGCCCGCGTAGTCGAGCAGGCCCTTGTCGTGGACCTCGGGGTTGCGCAGCCAGTAGGTGTTGGCGAAGGACCTGCCCGGCGCCCAGTCGCGCGGCCAGTCGTGGTCGAGGCCCAGGTACTGCTTGATCGTGGTGTCGAAGCGGATCGACCAGTGCTCGACCGAATCGCCCGCGGAGCCGGCCTTGGTGGTGAACTCGCGGTCGAACATCGTGAAGACGAGGAAGAGCGCGGTCTGCCTGTCCTTGCGCTCCTCCGGCGTCGCGCCATGCGTGGAGTCGATCCAGTCCTTGACCATGCCGGGGACGGAGCGGACCTCCTGGTTGCTGTCGCGCAGGCACAGCAGCATCGAGGTGAGCTCCTGCTCGGCGAGGTAGCGCTGGTAGAGATACGCGACCTTGCCGCGGCGGAAGAGCATGAACAGGTTCTCGGCCGCCGTCGCCTCGGCGCGCTCGGCGTTGTACTTCTCCCGCGCGCGCGCGCCGGGGAAGTCGAGCAGGTCGGTGTAGTCGAAGAAGTCGAAGGGCTTGTCCGCGAGCTGCAGCTGGAGCTCGGCGACCAGCGCCGTCAGCACCGCGCGCGGCACGCTGGCGCGGCCGCCCTCGCGCGTCGCGACCTCGATCAGGTCGCCGTTGTCGCGGCCCAGCCCGCGCATCGTCTCGACGTCGATGATGCTCTTCGCCTTGGGCTCGATCGCCGCCATCGGGCAGAAGGCCTCTGACGGGAAGCCCAGCTGCGCGAGCTGCGAGACGAGCAGCACGCCGGTCGCCGTCATCGTCGGCGTGCGGTTCCACAGCAGCGAGAAGAGCTCCATGCGCTCCGCGATCGGCAGTCGCGGGGCGAGGTGCTCGATCTCGCGCCACGGGCCGGGGCGCAGCGTCGCGTGGGCCGGATGGTTCCTGAAGTAGCGCTCGAAGTACTCGAACAGGTCGTAGACGTCGTCCTCGGTCAGCACGTCGACCGGCGCCTGCGCCGCCTTCGCGCGCGCGCGCGCCAGCACCGCGTCGACCTCGGCGCGCTCGAGCGGCATGACGGTGTCGCGGTCGAAGTCCTCCATGAAGGCGTTGGCGAGGATCTTCACGATGTCGGCCTGCGACAGCATCCGGCAGGCGACCGGCTTGCCGGGCAGGCCGGCGATCGGCCGGATCGAGAAGCGCGTGACGAGGCCGGTCGATTCCTTGCCGCCCGCCGGGTTGATGTCCTTCGCGAAGCCGCGCGTCTCCTCGGCGAAGCGGATCGTCGCCGGCTTGTCGCCCTGCCTGGCGAGCGAGGAGATCAGGTAGCTCTTGCCCTGCTGGCTGGGCCCGAAGACCGACACGCACATCGGGCGCCGCGCCGCCGCCGCGAGGCGTCGCGCGCGGATCGCGTCGCGCCGCAGGTCGCGCGACATGGTCGGGCCGTCCTCGCGCACGAGGTCCTTCGCGCCGGCGATCCACTCGATCGCCTCGCCCGCCGCCGTGGCCAGCGCCTCGCAGCGCGCGGCGAGGCGCTCGTTCTCTGCATCGGGTGCGGTCTGCATGGCTGGGTGTCCCGTCACGGCACGTTCAGCGCGCCGGTGTCGCGCCAGTAGCCGGCCTCGCTCTTCTCGGTCTGGAGGCGGATGTCCACGTCGCTCTTGCGCAGCGGATCGCCCTCCGCGTCGGCGATCTCCTCGATCTCGAAGTCCTCGCGCTTCTCCTCGGCGTTCGGGTCCTCCGCCGCCACGTCCTTGCGCTTCACCAGGAGCGTCAGGGGCAGCTTCATCTTCGGCACGCTGTCGGGATTGGCGAACTCCAGCCAGTAGAGCCGCGTCGCGTTCCAGCGCTCGAGGTCGAGCTGCCTGAAGCCGAGGAAGCAGGGCGCATGGAACTTCATGCGGAAGGACACCTGGTCGTCCTTCGGCTTCTTCTCGAGGTCGACCTCGGAGAGCAGCACGTTGGCCCTGGGGATCCGCCCCGAGATCTCCATGCGCCCGATGTAGCGGGCGGTGGAGCGCATCGACAGGCGGCTCGCGCGCATCAGGAAGCCCTCGAGCCGGCCTTCGGCCAGCGCGCAGACCATCGCGCCGACCGCGGCGGTCGTCTTCGGGTCGTCGACCCGGCCCGCGGCGTCGCGGAACGGGTACCAGCCGCCGACGGCGTAGCGGTGCATGCCCACGATGCGGTGCGGCGGCACGGGCAGCTTGGCGAGGATGATGTCGTTGACCGCGCGCAGGCGCGAGGGCCGGCCCGAAAGGATCAGCCAGTCGCAGTCGAAGCTGTGCACGACCTCGCAGAGGTCGGCGAGGATCTGGCCGAGCGCCGCGTGAACCACCGCGTCGACGCGCGCGGCGCCGGCAGCGATCTCGATGGGCGCCAGCGCGAAGCCCTGGGCACCGACGCGCTCCGCCTCGCGCTCGAAGTGCCGGATCGCGGCCGCGGCGTCGCGTCCCGCGAGGATCTCGCCGAGCGGGCGGCGCAGGATCTCGCCGCCGAAGCGGCCCTCGACATGCTCGTAGGCGTGGAGGATGGCGAGCGCCGCCGGCTCGAGCACCAGGGACACGAACTGTCGGCGCAGGTGCCGCTCCAGCTCGCTCTGGCTGCCGCGGTCGCCGCCCAGCATCTCGCGCAGGAAGGCCTTGGCGTCGCGCGTGCCCGCCGCGCGGAGCGCGGCCTCGAGCTGCGGCACGATGATGGTCTGGATGGTCTCCTGCAGCACCTCGTCGCCAGCGATGCGGAATCCCTCGCGGAAGTTCTGCCGCGGCAGGATCTCCTGCCCCTCGTCGGCGCGGTAGGTCGCGACCATGAGGTCCGTCGTGCCGCCGCCGATGTCGATGCTGGCGACGCGCAGGCTCGGCGCCGGGCCGTAGCCCTCGCGCATGCGGCCGCTGATCGCGAAGAGCGAGCCGGGATCGCCCTTGAGCTTCTGCGCCGCCTCGGTGAACAGGAAGACGAGCTGCGTCGCCGTCGCCTCGTCGAGGTTTGAGATCACGCGCGGCTCGGGCGGGACGTTCGGCCCCGCGCTGCCCCAGCCGAGCATGTCCCAGGCGAGCTTCACCGCCGCCTCGGCGCGGACGCGGAAGATGCGCTGCTCGGCGAGCGCCATCGCCGGCGGCATGGTCAGGATGACGCGGCGCAGGCGGCGCGGCACGTCGGGGAAGCTGCGGGCGTAGCGCGTCTCGACCGAGTTGATCTGCGACAGCGCCTGCATGAGCAGCTCGGCCAGCATGAAGCTGGCGAGCGAGGAGCGGCTGAAGCGCGCGCGCATCGCCGGCTGCGCGGCGCGGCGCGAGGCGCGCAGGACCTCGCCCTCCTCGGTGACGAAGGCCATGAAGGCGCCGCTGACCGGCGGCTCGGTCGTCATGCCGTCGCTGGAGGTACCGTTGAAGCGCCAGACCTGGCTGATCGCGCGGCTGTCCCAGAGATAGCGCTTCGGCGAGGACAGGCCGGTGGCGCCCTCGTTGCCGCGCGCGGCGGCCGACAGGCGCGCCGCCTCGGGGCCGACGCGTACCGGCGACAGCCACTGGAAGGCGTTGGCGCGGCCGGAGCGCCGGCTCAGGGCGTCCCTGCCGAAGCTGGCGCGCGCGAACTCGACCCGGCTGTCGAAGGGTTCGGCGTAGACGCGCTCGGGCGCGGAGAGGTCGCGCTGCCGGAGCACGTAGGAGTTGTTGAGGTTCATGCGCGCCGAGCGGTCGTCCTCGATCAGGATGCCGCAGGTGCGCGAGTTGCCGATGTCGAGCACGAGGTCGACGCTGATCGGCTCGTAGGGGCGGGCCGAGGACACGACGTCAACCAGCTTGACGCGCGGCAGCAGCCGCGCCTCGCCTACCAGCGCGAGGAACGCGATGTAGCGCGCCCAGTGCTCGCAGCCATGTGGGAAGTCCTCCGGGCGCAGCGCGCGGCCCGGGCGCTGCGACTGGCGGAAATCGCGGAAGATCTCCTCGAGCCACTGCGCCATCCACGGCTCGTTCAGGAACCAGCCATTCGACTCGCGGTCGGGAACACTCGCGAACTCCGCCGCGCGCTCGCTGTCCGCGGGCGAGATGGCGGTGTACGGCTTGCCCTCCTCGCGCGGCCGGAGGCCCGTGTCGAAGGCGAGCGTGAGGATGTGGGTGTTGCCGTCGCGGTCGGGCGCCGGCAGGTCGACGATGCGCGCGCGAGCCCAGTTCGTCGGTCCCTTCTCGTGCACCTCGCGCCCGCCCGCGGCGATCGCGGAGACGCGGAAATAGGGCAGCGGGACCCAGCGCCGGACGAAGGGGTCCAGCGCCTGGTTGCGGCCGACCTGGTAGACGTCCTCGGGAGGCGGGGACGTGCCGCTGACCGGGTCGAGCAGTTCGCCATTCTCGTCGGCCTGGAGCACGCGCAGCGAGACGAGGCCGCGGTTCGGGTCGGCGCCCGGCGGCAGCGGCTCCTCCCAGAACGACATCGTGGTCCGTGGCAGCCTTTCCGCGGAAAAGGCGATGTCCAGGAACTGGATGCCGCTCTGCGGCACGAGGCTGACCAGCGCCGGGATGCGGCCGGGGGACGTCGTCATCGGCAGGGTTTTT
>Ga0194129_10007749_pt1 | contig 12657 bp, 19 predicted proteins | sample TA2KigCa35mmetaG_FD_150862 | JGI IMG/M metagenome (GOLD analysis project Ga0194129, IMG submission 150862) | Freshwater microbial communities from Lake Tanganyika, Tanzania - TA2015038 Kigoma Deep Cast 35m | ecosystem: Environmental > Aquatic > Freshwater > Lake | place: Tanzania: Lake... | reverse complement strand
AAGAATTATGGATTAGACTATACATATAAACACTACCAAGATTATGGTCATAAGTATGATCATATAGGTGGTTGGGACAAGTTTGTAAAAAAATATATATTAAATAAATGACACATCTAAGTGACAACAATATAGGATACTTTAAGCATTTATATAGAGCATGGCGTTGGGCATTTATATTATTAGTACATGGAATATTTCCAGATATCTGGAAAACAAAAGTAAGCGAAGAACTTTGTAAAAGGTAAGATATGTTAGCAGATAGTTTAAAACAGTTATTAGCAAATAGTTATAGCTTTGTGATCAAAGCACAGCAGTTTCATTGGAACGTAGAAGGTCCAGACTTTCCGCAGTACCATAAATTTTTTGGTAAATTATATACCGAAGTATACAATTCACTTGATAAGACAGCAGAGTATATTCGTACACTTGATGCCTATACCCCAGGCAGCATGGAACGCTATAGTGAACTAAGCGATATTAAAGGTCAAGTCATGATTCCACGCGCAGAACTTATGTTTGTTGAATTATTATCAGATAATGAAAAAATGATGAATTGCTTGAACGATTGTATACTGGCTGCGAAACAAGAAAATAATTATGGCATAGAAAACTATATTGCTGAACGCTTAGACGCACATGCTAAACATGGCTGGATGATGCGCAGCATCTTAAAGAAGGAAAGAGCATAATGTCAGTAAAAGCACTAAAAGGCAATGTTAATACGTGATCTTACCAACGAAGAAAGTCCTGATACATTACAGGGCAGTTTTACTGACGATCTGATAGTCAGTAAGCGTTGGTTAGCCAATAAACTTAAAAAAGGATTAAAAAATACTCCTGTAGGAACTATTTATATATTAGGCAGCTGGTACGGAAATCTTGCTATATTCTTACAAGAAGCAGGTATTAATTTTGATAAGATGATATTGATCGATAAAGATAAAAGTGTATTGAAATCAAGCGAAAAATTACTTAGACCAAACTTCAAAAGTGGAGAATTAGTTTTCTTATCTACCGATGCTAGTGATGTTGTCTACGATGAGCCGGGAATAATCATTAATACTAGTATCAATGACATGAGTACAGATTGGTATGATAATGTTCCTAAAAATAAATTAGTTGTTGTCCAGGGTAGAGATAAAATAGACCGCGGCACACGCATAGCAGACATGGAACAATTTGATGATATGTTTCCTATGACTAAATCATATTATCTTGGAAAAAAAGAACTACGCGATCCAGAAAAAGCATATACACGATATATGAAGATAGGATTAAAATAATGCGCAGCGTAGATTTCATTAATGAAAAGTGGAGCGCAAAATATAAAAAAAGTATAAATTGCTCCAATCCAAAAGGCTTTAGCCAGAAAGCACATTGTCAGGGTCGAAAGAAGAAAACAAATGAGGAAGGACAGTATCGTATACATGCTTTGACATATGAAGCACAAATGGACGAAGTAGGGAAGTTCATCAACAATGCATTGAAGAGAGCAGGCTATAAATTTATAGGCAGCGGTTATGATGCTCAGGTTTGGATGAAAGATTTAGGCACAGTAGTAAAGATATTGATGCCTGAAAATCAAGAGAATGAAGCGATAGAGAGTTTCAAGACCTTTTATAAATTTGCAAAGAAGCATAATAGTCCTAATTTGCCAGTGTTTAAGAAAGTAGATGGACACGAAGTATACAAGTTTACTATCAAGGGTAAACCCTTCATGCAGTTTGGAATGGAACAATTATATCCTATCAAAGAAGGTTCGCTAGACGAATGGGTAGTTTGGATGATGGCTGATCTTAGTGCCAAGGGCATGAGCTGGAGTCGAGCCAAAGACGAGATGAGCAACGATACTGATAGTTTTAGCAAACAGTTTAATGCCCAAAATGATAGCAAGATGAAAGAATATAAGTCATTATATGATACATTAGTAAGTTTATATAAAGCAGGCGTCAAAAAGGGCTATGGTTGGGATCCGCATACAGAGAATATAATGACCCGAAACGACGGCACATTAGTTGTAACAGATCCTTGGTCAGTCTGATAAATACTATCATACTAGTTTGAGGAATTAATATGAAAATTTTTGAAATTATCGAAGCAAGAAAAGGTCCTGTAGATGACTTTGACGATATTGAAGAACCAGTGCAGGATGCTGATCTAGATAAGATACCAAACATATTGATTCAGATGCGTAAAGCATTCGATGTTGACGGTAACTATGAATTCAAATTCAAGGACGGCACTAAGCATAAACTTGGTATGGATGATATTGTCAAATTTGTCAAAAAGAATATGGCTGCTAAACCAGCAGAGCGAGAGATCATGCAGATTAAAGGCCTAGAGAGTTTGGAAGGATTGATGTCAGTAATCAATGCAGCAGAGCAATCTAAGCCAGATTTCAAGATCAAAGGTGACCGTTATGTATCACACTTTGCAGGTGACTTAGACGACAAATAATGTACAGAATTATAGACAATTTCTTGTCGGATTCGGATTTTAATTTATTTTCTATAGTAACGAAAAAAATAGCAAAAAATAAATGGGGAACGAATACAAGTAGACATAATGATCCTCATTGGTATAATTTTGTTTTTACTTCGGAAGTTGATAATATTCAAAACGCTGTTAGCAAACGTTTTTCCAGTCATGTTTGGGATGTCGCAGAAGCAGTAAATAACAAGATGCAAGAAGAAATACATGCACTTCCTTCATTGTTTAGTTTAGGTTATTTATTTTCAAATCATACATATCGAGTAAAACCACACTACGATAATATATACAAAAATTGTAAACTAAATGATCCTTCGTATGTCGCAGATAGTTATAGTGCTTTCTTATATGGACATTCTGAATGGGATCCAAATTGGGGAGGTATTCTAGGATTTCATAAAAACTTCTTTGTTGATATGGGCAAATCTGAAAATTTTGATAAAGATAATTATTTCCCCATAGAACCAAAACCCAATAGATTGGTTTATTATAGTTTAAATGAATTTCATTCGGTGACTCCAATTACTAAGACTGATGTAATTCGACAAACACTTAAAATGTCTTTCTTTAAAAATACAAAAACAAGAAGGCATTCAAAAGCAATTGATTCTCAAATTGATCATAGTATTGAGTTTTGATTATGGCTTAATATGTTTGTAAGGTAGGAGACTATAATGACGAATTATACTAAGTTAGGATTTATTTTTCTTTTTTTATGTGGCTTCTTTATAAATGAAGCACTAGGTCAAACACTTTATAACTATAAAGTTATAAAAGTAGCAGACGGCGACACAGTGCAATTTAAAGCGCCTTTTATGCAAGAGTATTTAGGTCTAAAGCCTGTACTAAGCCTTCGTGTACAAGGTGTAGATACTCCAGAGAAGGGTAGTCGTGCGAAATGCCCACAGGAAGATGCAAAGGCCCAACTAGCAAGCGCATTCACAAAAGATGCTGTGAAAAAAGCAAAGATTATACAGTTTGAGATTAAAGACCATGACAAGTATGGCGGTCGTGTATTGGGCGATGTGTTCTTAGATGGTAAAAGACTATCAGAACTATTGATCAAGAATGGTCATGCCCGTGCATATTTTGGTGAAGCAAAAACTAGTTGGTGCAACTAAGCATCAATAAGTAAGTTTATGGTTCATGTCGATATAAAACAAGCACTTGATAAAAAGTACAGTTATGGTTTCGTAACTGATATAGATAGTGATACCTTGCCTCCCGGCATAAATGAAGATGTTGTAAGATTTATTAGCAAGAAAAAAGATGAACCAGACTGGATGCTAGAATTTAGACTGAAGGCATATAGAACATGGGTAAAAATGACTGAGCCCAAATGGGCGCATGTAAAATATAAGCCCATAGATTTTCAAGATATATCTTATTACTCTGCACCAAAACAAAAAACAGGTCCTAAAAGTTTAGATGAAGTTGATCCTAAATTATTAGAGACATATGATAAATTGGGCATACCTCTACATGAAAGAGCGAAACTAGCAGGCGTTGCAGTTGATGCTGTATTTGATAGCGTAAGCGTTGCTACTACATTCAAAGATAGGTTAGAAAAGGCTGGCGTTATATTTTGCTCATTTAGCGAGGCTGTACAAAAGCATCCTGAACTAGTTAAAAAATATCTAGGCACAGTTGTGCCTATTCGTGATAATTATTATGCTGCGCTGAATAGCGCAGTGTTTACAGATGGATCATTTGTTTATATTCCTAAGAATGTGCGTTGCCCTATGGAATTATCAACATACTTTAGAATTAATGCAGCAAAGACAGGACAATTTGAAAGAACTTTGCTTATAGCAGAAGATAATAGCAAGGTTAGTTATCTTGAAGGTTGCACAGCACCAAAGCGTGACGAGAATCAATTACATGCTGCTGTTGTTGAATTGGTAGCACATAACAATGCTGATATAAAATATAGCACAGTACAAAATTGGTACCCCGGCGACGAGAACGGTATAGGCGGTATCTATAACTTTGTAACTAAGCGCGGTGATTGTCGCGGCAGCGGTAGCAAAATAAGTTGGACACAAGTTGAGACAGGTAGCGCGATAACATGGAAGTACCCAAGTTGTATATTACGTGGCGATAATAGTGTTGGTGAGTTTTATAGCGTTGCTGTTGCTAATAATCATCAACAAGCAGATACTGGTACAAAGATGATACACATGGGTAAAAACACTAAAAGCACTATCATAAGCAAAGGCATTAGCGCAGGCAAGGCTGCTAATAGTTATCGTGGACTTGTTAAAATATTAAACGGCGCTGCTAACGCTAGAAACTTCACGCAATGTGATAGTTTGTTGATAGGCGGCAATTGCCAAGCACATACATTTCCATATATTGAAAATCGTGAATCTACAGCAGTATTAGAACACGAAGCCAGCACTAGCAGAATCAGCGAAGATCAATTGTTTTATTGTCTGAGTCGCGGCATAGATCAAGAAAACGCCGTCAATATGATTGTAAGCGGATTCTGTAAAGATGTATTGAAAAATTTACCAATGGAATTCGCTGTAGAAGCACAGAATTTATTAGCAGTAAGTTTAGAGGGTTCTGTAGGCTAGCCAAAATATTTGATATTTTTGTTATACGATGTTATCTTGTTAATATGAATCATAAACCAAAACAATTAAGTAAGAAAGTCTACGAGATAGCATTAAATACAGGGGGTAGTTTTTACCCAGAAGTCAATAGTGCTACATTGCAAAAGTTTGCTGAGGCAATAATTGAAGAATGTGCTAGTATTGCTGAATCTAATAGTCACTATCCTTATATTAATTACGGCGATAAAATTCGCAGTCATTTTGGACTCAAAGATTTTATATGATTGAGATAGAAGTACCCCCACTCAAGTTTAATAACGGTGATCGTGTTCGTAAGGTTGGCGGCAGTTATCAAGCCGACGGCATAATTGTAGGCATCGCTGTTACTACTACAGGTGATGTGCGTTATGTGTTTGAGTTTGAGCAATACCCGGGTATGCTACATATCTTTAATGAGAGTCAGTTGGAGCACCAACATGCTAAATAAATTTTTTCAATTTACAGTTTCGTATAGAACATTTTGTTATATAACTATATTACTCATATTAATTGCTGGAGTTATTGATTATGTTTTTTTACGATAAGCCCAAATCTGATTGGGATGACCTTGATATTGAAGATAAGGATTATATGGATATTATACGTGAATTAGGTAAACTTGATATGAATAAATTTGTTAATCTTTATCTTAAGCCTATGGAACCAGATTTGTACGAAAAATTATATAGAGCAATTAAGAAACAGTAGTTTCAGCAGGCCATTTACCTGCAGGACAGGCTTGCTGTGGCATCCAACATTTAACTTTCATAAAACAACCACACAATTTACAAGTGTCGGTTGGCTTATAAAGTTTAGGACACTCGCTACATATATTATAACGATAATTATAAACCTCTTCACTAACTTTATGAATTAATACTGAAGTTGCGATTGCTTGTGCTGCGTCTCTGGCACGCTCCATATTTTTCTTTAATTTGTCTAACATTATATTCTCACAATATAAAGGTATTTACTAAACTTATTTTCATATTTATTTCTAAACAAAACATCAAAGTTTCTATTGCTAGATTGTGAAGGTTTCCTTGATAACTTATCAATTGGAGTGATTCCATAGTCTTTCATATCATATAAATTCTTAATCTTTTCAAAACCATTGTATTTAATTTTTTGAGGTATAACAGGGAAACCAAACTCCTGATATAATTTTACTTTTAAATTATATTGTATAGACATAGGATCTTTTGGTTCACTATCAAAATTATCAGTATCAAATCCATCAACTATATCGTTTGCACTAGTAATTATACTTTTTCCATAGTATTCAAAACTATGAAATAATTCCATTGTCTCTGCAAAGAACCAAGGTACAATACTTCTATTGCTAATTTTTCCATATTTAAACATAGCAAAATTATTATAATCAGGAATACCCGAATTTAAAATTTTAAAATTTCCGCTCATGCAAACTGTTCCACTTTGCACAAGATCAGCAATTTTCATAAATGTAGTAATTTGTGGACTACCGCACTGATATTTATTAGCATAAGTTTTATGCTCATCATGTAAAAAAGTAATTACATCTAAGTCAAGATATGATATTGATATATCAATTATCTTTGCAAAATTTTGTAAATCACTAAAATCGTGTTCATTTAACCATTTATTATATCTTACACAACAAGTTTTAAAAGGTATGCCGCTTACTTTCCAAGCATACAGCATGGCTTGACTGTCTACCCCACCACTTAAACATAGTGTATAAGGTGCTGGGTAATTTTTAGTAATATATTTTACAGTTTTTATTGCTGCATTCAAGGGCTTAATTCTTAACTTTTTATTTAATTTAAAGTTAAAATTATAATTATCCTTATATTTGCGCGGCGAAGTCCAAGCAATCATATAAACTATGTAGTGCTAAAAATCAATATCAATTAATAAACTAGTATGCCATTAGCAAAATAATTTGGATGTGATTTGTCTTTGTTTGCTAATGTATACACTTTGTCATCGTGATAGGCTGGCTCAATTGATAAAATAGTAGCAGTGCTTTTATCGGTCATTAATAATGTATCGCCCTTTTTAAGCCAATTAATTTTACCCAATTTTTCATAACCTTCATTACCTTTGGCTGTTGCATTAGGGTCAAGTGATGCGTAACCACTGCCTACTACATAGAAAGGATGGTCAATACTTACTGTTACAGTTTTCTCATTACTTAAAGTTAAAATATACATGTCTCTAAATTTTCTGTCTATAACTTTGCTGACTTCATTTTCAAAAGTATTGTTGGTAAAAATATTGTATGAAAGTATTTTATCCCCAACCATTATATCTTCTATAAGCTTTGTTGAACCATCAGACATAGTAATTGGCGTATCAGCTTTGAAGCAACAACTGCCACCTCCGCCACCGTAGTAATCACAGTAACAATAATATGTTAGTTTTTGTTGTTGATCGCAACATGTGCCAGCCTGTGGACATGTGTCATTACAATCATCGGGATTTGGTGAAAGTATACAGTACCCAGGCATTGAGAAGGGATCAAAATAACAATCCGTAGTTTGCAAAGTAATTGCTACAGGATCATTTGACGGCAATGATTTTGGATCCATATTTTCGCCGTACACATAAATGTTTATTGTAACTGTCTCATTAGTATCATCCATATTTGTTCTTATAAATTTACTAGTATATGTTTGATATAATTCTGCGCTACTAGGACCTTGTTCTTTTGTCGGTGCGCCATATAATTGTCCGTCTATCATTATTTCAAAATTTTCTGGCAAGGGTTTTATGAATTCAATAGATTTAGTTAGTAAATTATTGTAAACTCTGCCTATATGTTTTTTGCTACCTGTACGAATAGTACAATTAAATTCATCCCTTGTAGGAGTACTAGCATTGACGCCTTTACTTTTATCATAAAGTGTGGCTATTACATTTACACTATTACTATATTTTTCGTCTGCGAAATCTAATAAATTTGGTCTCATAAAAACACTAGCAGGCGAGCCAGGAGTATTTGTACTACATTTCCCGTAAGGTACATGCTTTAGTCTTTTTGCGTCAGTGTCAATACTCCAAGTGTGATTGCTAGCGAGGCAAGCACTAGTAATTGCAGTTGCTATCGATGTGCCTGCTACAAATCCATAAGTACCATTTAAACCAGCAGCGTAAATTTTTTCTCCGGGAGCCCAGCCATCTAGTTCGCCATGATTTACAGCATTTCCAGTGACACTAATAATGCTATTACCTGTATAATTAGAGAAATCGCATGGCGTTAAATTTTGGTTATATGCTCCAACAGTAATTACATCCATCATGCTTGCTGGAGTTACATCCTCAATACTAGATCCATTGTTCCCTGCAGCAGCAACTACAAATACTCCAGCATCTTCTAGAACACGTAATTTGTGTTCTACCCATTCATTTTTAGGTATAGTCCAACTGCAATTTAATACACTTATTCTACCATCTATATGATCAGTAATAATTGCATCTATAGCATCAAGTAATTCATGTTCTAATGTTATATGATCTGGGTCAAATATTTTTACAACTTTTAGAGTACAATCTGTAATACCGCAAGTTTCACCTATAATAACACTAGCGATAGCAGTACCATGACCATGCTTATCAACAAAGTCTCCAGTTACGCTATGTAATAATTTTACTTTTCTTGTTAAGAATTCCGGATGATTACTCTCAATTCCACTATCCATGACATATACGTTTATGCCTTGCCCTAATCTATTAATTGTAATTGTGGATTCGTTAAACTCAGGAGTAATATAACAATAGTTTTTCCACCAATCCTTGTCATCATTTACATTTACAGTTAAATTCAATGCAGGATTTTCATGTGTTCCATAATAAGAATTGATCTCAATAGTATCTAATGGACTTATAGCAACACTATTTTCCTCACTAATACGCTCAATAATGCTATTAGCAGGGGGAGCAATATTTGTTTCTACTAAAAATATTTTCTCAAAATTGTCCCACTCTTTAATGACAGTACAATTATTATTTGACAAGTAACTCTTTATATCAGCCCCTGACGTTTTGTTTTTAAAATCAATTAAATACTTCATAACAAAAAATCCTTTAGTAAGAATATTGTGTATTTAGTCTTAATAAGAGGCATACTGCTGAAAGTGCAGATAAATACTTCATAATCCTATGCGATACCACGAATTTATTACCGAACGCAAAAAGAAGCGTAAAAAAACCAAACTAGCAAGGTACTTCTTTCCTGGTTTTGCATATTACGGTAGTGGTACTGATAATGCGAGTGCAGATGCTGGGGGAGACGGTGGCGGTGGCGGTGAAAGCAAACCACCCAAAGCACTATTCAATCCTAGACCCATGAAAAAGGGCCCCGGCGACAGTCCGGATGACTATGAATATACTGATTATATCCCACGTGGCAAAGAAGATAAAACAGCCTGGGCTATCAAACGTACTGTAGATAAACAAAAATTGCCAAGTAACAAGCCTAAAGAATTGAATACGGGATTCTACAATAATTATTTAGGTAATCGCCCTGTACGTGAAGAAGGTGACGATACAAGTGAGTTACAGTCGGAAGTAGCAAAATTTGCAGACTGGGCAGGCAAGCAACTTAAGTTAAAAAACATGCCTAAAATTAAACTAAGCATGGATACAGAGGAAGCACAGACCGGACATCATACTGGTAAGCATACACCAGGTGATAATTATGTATGGGTTTACGCTAGAAATCGTAATCTTGTAGATATATTACGCACTGTGTTTCATGAATTGGTACATGTAAGGCAACATGAAAAAAATATGATTAATCCAGGCGATAGTTATCCTGGAAGCCCAATCGAAGCACAAGCAGACATGCTTGCTGGTAAATTTATTAAGATATATGGTAAATTTAACCATAATATCTTTCAATAAGTATATCTACCCATTATAATAAATTATGATTAAGTTACTTACACCATTGCCCCGTAGCCTTACCGTTGCCTTTAGTGGGGGCATTGATAGTGTCGCGGCTGTTGACTTTTTACGTAGAAGCCATGTAGTAACTTGTGCTTTTTTCCATCATCGTACAGAAAATAGTACAAAGGCACATCAATTTGTTACACAATTTTGTCAAGAACGAAACTTATCATTAGTTGTGGGTATTCTATATAAAGATAAACCTAAGAATAAAAGTATAGAAGAACATTGGCGCGATGAACGTTATAAGTTCTTTGATAATTTTGGTACTGTTGTAACAGCACATCATCTTGATGATTGTATTGAAACATATTTGTTTAGTGCAATGCATGGCGAGCCTAAACTTATTCCCATGACACGTAAGAATGTAATCAGACCTTTTTTGACTACAAGCAAACTAGATTTCTTTAATTGGGTGATGCGTAAAGACTTACCTTTTTGCCATGATACTAGTAACGATGATGATAAGTATATGAGAAACTATATTCGCAAGCACGTAGTACCACATGCATTTAAAGTCAATCCTGGCATTGACAAAGTTATTAAAAAGAAGTTACTAGATGCTTATAAGCCTAGACAAAAATAAATGGTTATATGATTGGTTGCAAGAAAACTACCAAGATGAGCTATATCAAATTGTAGTTGCAGAAGGATCTACCGTACCAAGACCAGACACGTTGCGCAGCAAACTAGTACAATTACTAAATGCTAATGGTATTAAGGCTAAACTAACTTCAAAGCACGATATTATTTTAAGTTTAAAGGAAGAAGAATTCGTTTTTCTTAAATTAAAATATTTTTAGCGTTCCATTAACTCATCTGTAAATTCTGCTAATAGTTTATGATGTAACCCACGATGCCAATATTCTTGTAAATACGGCTTCTCATACCATGACTTCATGCTTTCTGGATGGCACCCTATAATACCTACATTGTTTTGTATTATAGCCATAGCATCACCATTCATATATGATCCCACAACCTCATGTCGTCCATTACCAACTACAGCGCAACCATCATAAAAATACATACGATACTTACTGTCATTCCAATATACGTCTATAGTAGTTGGATGTGATCTACGTATTTCTGCCTTACGTCTTTTAATATATTGAACCAGATCAAGATTACGTAGTATATTAAAATACCTAGCACCAGCCCAGTACGCGCCCATACATACGCCAAGATACTTACCGCGTTTGTCCAAGAATTCTTTAAAGAAATCTATATGTGGCCCTAGTAAGGTATCAAATTTTGTAGCCTCACCCTCACCACCTGGAAAACATATAATTTTAGTTTTATGTAATAAACTAGGCCGTATGTCATCAACAGTATAACACTTTACATTATATTTTTCATATAAGGCTTCACGTATACCTGAAACGCAATCTACGCTACAAATAGGATGATGTAAGAATAATGCTATGGTAGGTTTCTTTTTCATTTACTTCTTTGTAATTTCGTCAAACTGTTTTACAATAGCCAAATCATTTAAATTATGTTTTTTATCATAGGGTACAGGCAATGTTTGCCATTCTTCTTCACTAGCATCACAAGTTATTAATACAGTATATTTGTGACCATCACTAGTATATAACTCTACTTGCTCTAGACCTAATACACTACTACTTGCCTTGGTTAAAGCGGTGCCTAATGCTTTTAGTGCGGCGCGCTCACCCACTATAACAGCACGACCATTTGGCTCATTATGGTTCTGTATATGTAATCTTGCTTTAGCGGTTAGCATTTAGTAGTTCCCCTAACTTAAATCTCTTATGCTTATTTACAGTAACATATTCGCTGTTATTTTTATATCCTAGTTTTCCCATACCCCATAATATAGGTTGTTCATGGAAACTTACAGCACGATCTAATATTACATCCAAATAACGATTATTGCCAGTACCTATAGTAACAAATGTAATATATTGTTTTGGCGCACTTTTGAATACACGGTAGTTAGCAACAAGACCGCAGAATTCTACCTCACCTGGTCGTCGCATTTCAGTACATACAGGTATGAACTTATCGCTGTGCCAATGTCCTTGACTTAATAATTCATTAATTTCATTACCCTGATAACTCACAGGTATAGCCCCTGCTAGTTTAGCCTCATGATGGTATACCCAGCGGCTATAACTACCTTGGCAATGCTTGAGCGTAGCCTCCCAGAACTTTGTGGGATTATGTGCCTTCTGATATGCTATAGCCCATATCAATCGTCCAAGATTGATAGCATGTGCGCGGCATAGTCCAAAGTTGCTTAGTTCACGCAGTGCGGCAAGTATCTCATTTTTATGTTCGTGATTACCGATCTTTTCCATGAATTCATAAATCTTTTCTTCATTCTTTTTAGCGAATGCTCTGCGCCACATGTCTGCTTCATATTGGCTGCAACCAAGTAACTGGCTAATCAATATTATAGCATCATCTTCAAACACTATAGTGTTATCAAATGTATCCTTGCTCCAGTCACGAAAGAAACTGGCTTTACGCCGACCTTGTGTAGCAACTGGTCGTATCAATGCTGTGGCCAATACGCAATCTTCACGGCTCTTGGGTTTTATAGCACGGAGCAATCTACGCATAGCAGGGCTTTCTGCTTGTGTGACGCCTAGCACATTTCCAGTCACTA
>Ga0194129_10007745_pt1 | contig 12665 bp, 14 predicted proteins | sample TA2KigCa35mmetaG_FD_150862 | JGI IMG/M metagenome (GOLD analysis project Ga0194129, IMG submission 150862) | Freshwater microbial communities from Lake Tanganyika, Tanzania - TA2015038 Kigoma Deep Cast 35m | ecosystem: Environmental > Aquatic > Freshwater > Lake | place: Tanzania: Lake... | reverse complement strand
AGTCGCAGCGGTACTGGATCAGCAAGACCGACTTCTGGAAGGCGGGTCCGGACTTCAAACAGGCGGGACCGAGCCTGATCGGCGGCATCGACGTGCGCTGCGCCGGCCTCGCGGGGGCCGGCTACCACGTCGAACAGGTCCTGCACGAGCCGGTGATCGCGTCGCGGTTCACACGCCCCGACGGCCCGGTGGTCACCGTCGACGCTCGCGTGTTGGCGACGACCAACCTGATCGTGCTGGAGTTCGCCGCGGCAGGCGGGTCCGTCGAAGTCGAGATCGACCTCTGGGCCCAGCCGGGATACGGCTCCACCACGACCGCCGGCCGCCGGGCCGGATGCCGCTGGGTCGGCCGCAGCTTCGACACCGCCGAACTGCTCTTTCCGTCCGCCGCCACCGTGGCGCTTGCCACCGTGCCGCCCGCGGTGATCGACAGCGGCCGGTTCGTCCTCCGGCCGGGCATGCCGCTGACGGTGACCGCCGCGGTGACCACCAACCACGAGTCGCCCGATCACCACGATCGCGCCGTGCAGGCGGTGGCCACCTCGGACGCCGTCCGGCTCGCCGACCTGCGCCGGGCCCACGATGACTGGTGGCGGCGGTTCTGGGCCAGCTCGTTCGTGGAGATCGAGGACGACCTCGTCGAAAAGCACTACTACTCGGCGATCTACGTGATGGCCTGTTGCAGCCGCAACCCGCGGTTCCCGCCGGGGCTGTACGGCAACTGGATCACGATGGACCGGCTCGCGTGGTCGGGCGACATCCACCTCAACTACAACCACCAAGCCCCGTTCTGGGCCCTCCTCTCGTCCAACCGGCTGGAACTGACCGACGGCTACGACGCGCCGCTGCTCGACAGCCTGGAGCGGTTCCGGCGGAATGCCCGTGAGTTCCTCGACTGCCGTGGTGCCTTCGCCGACGTGGCCATCGGCCCCAAGGGGTTGTCCTGCCGGTTCCCCGACGTCGCAGGGCTCGACAGGCTCTACCGCGACAAGGCCGCCGACACCGGCTACCGAGCCCTCGCCGGTCAGCCGATGTTCCTCGGCCAGAAGAGCAACGCCCTGTTCGCCGCCATGAACATGATCCTGCGCTACCGCTCCACACTCGACGCCGACTACGCCCGCCGGGTCTATCCGTTTCTGATTGCCGTAGCGGACTTCTGGGAGGACTACCTGGAGTTCGAGCCCGGCACCGGCCCGGGCGGCGGCGGGCGGTACGTGGTGCGAAACGACTGCCACGGCGAGGTCGGCCCCTTCAACGGCAAAGACTGGGAACGCGGCTACGGCGACTTCAATCCGATCGTCACGCTGGGCATGCTGCGCATCTTTCTGGACGCGATCATCGAGATCAGCGACGCGCTCGGCCGGGATGCCGACCGGCACGAGACCTGGAGACACATCCTCGCCCACCTCAGCGATCTGCCCACGGTCACGCAAGACGGCCGACGGCGGTTCCGCGCCTGCGAAGGGGGCAGCGGTGCGGCAGCCGACCTCGTCGGCGTCGACTGGGTTATGCTGCACGGGCTCGTCTACCCGGCGACGAACATCGGCCTCGGCTCGCTCCCCGCGGAACTGGCGTTGGTCCGAGACGAGATGCGTCGCTGGCCGGAGCAGACCTGGCTGAACCACGGCAACGCATTTCAGACGGCACTGATCGGCGGCGCGCGGGTGGGGCTCGAGCCGGAGTTCCTGCTCGACAGGGCCCGCCGGGTGATCAAGGAGCGATCGCGGCCGAACCTGTGGATCTTCGCCGGGGGCGGCGGGATCGAGACCTGCAGCGGCATTCCGGGATTGATCAACGAGATGCTGCTCCAGAGCCACCGCGGCGTGATCCGCGTCTTCCCGGTGTTTCCGGCCGACCAACGAGCATCCTTTCACCGGCTCCGGACCTTCGGCGCATTCCTCGTCTCCGCGGGCATCGACCGCGGCGTGGTGGGCAATGTGCTCGTGGAGAGCGAGCGGGGCCGGCCGTGCGTGATCGTGAACCCCTGGCCCGGCCGATCGGTGACCGTGCACCGCGAGGGGATGCCCGCCGAGACGACGGCGGGAGACGTCCTGCGGCTGCCGACCCATGCGGGCGAGCGACTGCGGCTCGCCGCCGATTCATCCCGGTAGCCGGCGGACTCGTCCCTGCATCCGCCGGATTCGTCACCGCTGGCGAGCGACTCGTCACTTTCGAAAGGTCGGCCTTTGGCGGCGAGCGTCTCGAAGGCGTAGTCTCCGACCCTGCCGGTTGCGGCCCACCGGCCGCTGATCGACGAACCTGCGTCGAGGCTTTTCCTTGAAAGTGAAACTCATGGATTCCGCCCACCGTATTCCTGCCGTCGCCTCCATGCTTCGCCCTCGGCTCGGCTTTGCGGTAGCCGTGGCGGTGACCCTGGCGTGGCAAGCTCCGGAATCCGCCCGCGGCGAGTTGCTCTACGTGTCGACCGACGCCAACGTGATCGTGACGTACGACATTTCACTCGCGACGGCGACTGCAATCCGGAACTCAGAGCAGACATTTGTCAGCAGCAACGTCGCCGCGCCCCACGGCATTGCGTTCGACCGCTCGGGCGATCTCTTCACGGCGAACGTCGTGGATAACACGATCTTCAAGTGCAGTCCGCAGAGAAATCTTCGCGTTACGATTTCAGCGGACATGACCAATCCCATGGGCCTCGCGATCGATTCGGCAACATTCTCGTCGCCAACCGTGTCGGTGCGTCGATCAGCACGTTCAGCCCCGCAGGGGCGTTTCTGTCTCCGATCTCGTCGAACGTGAGTTTCCCGCAGGGGCTGGTGATCGATTCGTCGAGCGAGATCTATTCGACGAACAACACCAACTCCGTGAGCACGTTCAACTCGGCAGGCACCTTCCCGGGAACGATCTCGGGCAGCATGAGCAACCCCTACGGACTGGCGTTCGACACGGCCGGGAACCTCTACGGATCGAATCGAAACGGCAACACGGTCGGCACGTACAGCCCGGACGGTAGTCTTCTCAGTGTGATCGCGACGAGCGGGCCGAAGGGATGGCCTTCGACTCGTCGGGGAATCTCTCTGTCGGCAACGGTACCAGCGGCACGATTTCCAAGTTCGACTCCGCAGGCAATTTGGTGTTTTCCTGGAACTCGGTGCAGCCGAACTTTCTGCTCGTGGCACCCACGGCCGTTCCCGAGCCGTCGGCGATCGCCGTCGCCGGCCTCGCCACCGCAGGCCTGGCGGGGTTCGTCTTACGTGGGCGGCACACCAGGTGTCGCTTGTCGCACCACTGCTCCCGCTCGCCCGTGCGGGGCCCTGCTTGACCGGAGCACCGAACCCGCCGATCGTTGATCGCTGGGCGGCCGCGGCGGGCATCGCCATCACGAGGCACCGGGCCGCCACCGGTCACGACGAAGACGCATTGTCATGGAGGGCATCATGCGTGGCTTCTACTGGGATCGTCTGATCCAGGCGTTTCTCCTCGTCCGTCTCGGACAAGAACTCGGCACGGAATCCCCGTTGGCCAGGGCTGTTCACGACTTGATCCTGGCGATCATCTCGCTCGGAACCCCGTCCTGAGTCGCCTCTCCTGCCCCACGGCTCCGCCCGGAAGACCAGCCCTCGTTCACCCAGCCCGGCTCGGGTGACGCGGCCTGCGGTCATCCGGCTCGGCCGACGCCGATGGGCCGCCCAAGACCGGGCACTCAGGCGATGCCCTCGGCCCGCATCGCCTCCCAGTCAGCGACGGTGGGCTTGGCGACGGTCCCGAAGATGAAATCGCCGATCGGCAGTGCCACGTTGAAGTTTTTGTCGGGGTACCGGTGGTGCAGGAAATGATGCCGGGCCACACCCTTGAACACGGCCCAGCGCCCGAAGGCCCGGTTGGCAGGCTTGTGCATCTCCAGGTGGATCAGATTCCAGAGCACGTGGTGCAAGCAGACCACGATCGGGAACATGACCGCCGCCGTGGTGGAGAACCAGATCAGGATGCCACTCAGCGCCAGCGACTCGAGCAGCCCTTCCCAGAGGTTCAGACGGATGCCGCGATCCTCGCCGCGCGGCACCGGATCGTCGTGGAAGTGCTGCCGGTACTGGCGATGATGCTCGACGGCATGGCTCGTGAAGATCCGCCGACGAGCCCGCAGATGCCGCCAGAGGAAGTGCCGCGGCATCTTGTGCATCAGGCGGCTGTGCACCTGGTGCTCGATGAGCGACATCAGCACCACCAACGCGGCAAACCAGCCCACGAGATGGAAGACGAGCGACATGGTGCGGCCCCGCGTGGAACGAAGCAGCCCGCATGTCGGCAGAAGGTGCCGATCCGGCTGGGGGCGTCTCGCGGAGTCCTGTACCAGAACGGCGGCGTGGAAGGTAGTTCAGTTTAAGCACCCACAAACTGCGTTCCGCCTCCCTTATCACGCCGCTTTCGGGTCCCGGTGCGCTGCGTCCGCGACCCAGGCGGCCGATCGTCCCGACGCCCCCGGTCCTGTCGCCTCTGGGGCGGCCGCCGCGGCCGGCTCTCGGCCCTCTGCCACGAGCCGCCCCACGACACGATCCTCCTCCGGGAAGGGGCCTTGGGCGTGCCTTTCCCGCAGTCGTTCGACCAGCGCTTCGGCCCGCCGTCGCGCCACCATCGCGGCCGTGGGCAGCCGGTCGGACCGCACGGCTGCCCGTGATTGGCTCGATCTTCCGCAGCACGCGAAGCCCGCCGCCCGAGACCAGCATCACCGCCCGGCCCGTCCGCCCCGTGCGTCCCGTCCGACCGATGCGGTGCACGTAGTTTTCCGCGTCGTAGGACAGGTCGTAGTTCACGACCACCTCCAGGTCGTGGACGTCGATGCCCCGGGCGGCCACGTCGGTCGCGATCAGGAACCGGAACGCCCGCGTGCGGAAGCTCTCCATCACTCGGGTCCGCTAGGCCTGTGCCATGCCTCCGTGCAGCCGCTCCGCGGTGAAGCCGCGGGCCGCCAGCGAGTCGGCCAGTTCCTCAACCACACGCTGCGTGTTGCAGAAGACCAAGCCGCAGCCGACGTCGTGAAAGTCGATTACCTGGCAGAGGGCAGCGAGTTTCGCGTGATGCCCTTCCTCGTAGGCGACCCGATCCACCAGGGGCGGACCGGCGACGGTCTGCTTCGCGATGGTCACCTTGGTGGCCGCGCGGGAATGCTGCCGCACCAGCGTCGCCACCGACGGGGAGAACGTCACCGAGAAGAACACCGTCTGCCGCTCGGCCGGGGCGGCGGCCAACAGCTTCTCGACGTCTTTCTGGAAGCCCAGGTCGAGCATCCGGTCCGCCTCGTCGAGGATAAGCATCCTCACCGCCCCGAGATCGAGCGTGCCGCGGGCCAGGTGGTCCGTCAGCCGTCCCGGCGTGCCCACCACGATGTGGGCCCCCCGCTTCAGTTCGGCGAACTGCCGCTCGTAGGCCGCCCCTCCGTAGATCGCCACCGCCTGAAGCGCCTGTACGAAGGCGGCGAGTTTGCGCACCTCGGCGGTGATCTGCATCGCCAACTCCCACGTGGGCACCAGGATAAGCACTTGGGCCGACTGCTTCCGCGGATCGACGCGTTCGATCGCTGGAATGGAGAGGGCGGCCGTCTTGCCCGACCCCGTCTCCGACTGGCCGACGACGTCGTGCCCCAGCGATGCGAAGGGCACGGTCTCTCCAGTGCGTGGACCGGCCCCTGCGGCAGGCACGTGGCGGGTGGTCATGGGTGCAGGCCAACGCCGGGCGTCAGAACCGCCGGCCACCGCCGCTCTCGCGGGGCTTGGCTTCGTCGACGGTCAGCGACCTGCCCCAGCAGTCCTTCTCGTGCATGCCGTCGATCACCTGCTGGGCGGCGTCATCGGTCTGCATTGCCACGAATCCGAAGCCCTTGCTGCGACCGGTGTCGCGATCCTGGATGACCTGCTTACTGACAACGGTCCCGAACTCGAGAAACATCTGCTCGAGTGCCTCGCTCGTCACGCTGTACGCGAGGTTGCCGACATAGAGCTTCTTGCCAATGAAGCACGACGCTCCCACGGATGACCCCATTGACTTTCGCGGTCACGACGAAAGGGCCAGAGAATGGCAGCCCGCCAGAGGGTGAAGGCGAGCCAAAAGCAGCAGGGCGGGGGCACTGACCCGTCGTGCGTCAAGGAGCATCGTCCACGACCGGCATTGAGAGGCTACTCCGGGCCGCGCCCGACGCAAATCGACCGGTCACGTTTCTCGCGTCCGACCCGCCCTGCATGCGGTCGCGACGACCTTCCCCGCGGAGCCGACCATGCACGTCGTGGGCAGGCTGCCGTATCCCGGTTCCGCAGGCATGGTCAGGGGCCGGACGGCTTCAATTCGTCGCGGTGTGGCCGCGTCCTGCTCGCCGTCGATGAAGACGTCGTAGCGGTCGCGGGCAGGCCGGCGACACGGAGGTCGTAGCGGTCGAGCCGATGGAGCATCGGCGCGAGGGCGAGGGCCAGCCGGGCGCGCTCGTTCAACGGCATGGGCAGGCACTGGTCGGTCCGGTCGAAGGCCGGGATTCCATCCGCCCACGTCAGGTCGCCGACACCGCTGCGGTCGGCCTCCGTCACCGCCACCGCCCCCTCGGTCACGTCGATGGCGACCCGCGACACGATCGCCGGCGCCCGCAGCCGCTTCAGGATGATGGCTGCCATCAGCAGGTGTCCCGGCGGGTCCGGGTGCACCTCGTCCCCCCCGCCAATGCTCGCGTTCTCCTGCCGCATGTGCTCGCGGGCCATGATCGCCACGTAGGGATCGAACTGGTTGAGAAACTTGCCCCTCGGCTCGGCGGCGACTCGCCCCGCCCCCGTGGCGAAACGGCGAATCGCCACGTTCCGCGGGTCGGCGGCCGGCTGCGGCGAACGCGGTTCGATGGCCTGGGGCGACAGGAGGATGGGACGGGCCCCCGTCGCCTTGACGAGCCGGCAGATCTGGGCCTGCCCGCGGACATGCGCCTGGCAGAGGTCGTCGCGGAAGGCCTCGTAGTTGTGGTCGTTCATGCCGTAGTTCACGAACGCGATCGTGGGCTCGAGTTTGAGCACGTCCCTCCGCAACGGCCCGTTGACCGCGGCCCCGATCATCTTCTGCTGCTCCTCACCGGCAGCCGCGAAGAGCCTGGCCTCGTCCGACGGCGACCGCATCCGGAGCCAGGCGGTGTCGCCTCCCCAGCCGGCGTTCCAGAAACGCAACTTCCAGTCGGGAAACCGGGTCACCGAGGAGGCCCTGATGTAGGTCGTATAGAGCCGTTGCTCCATGATGCTGTCGCCCAGGAACACGACCCGGTCGCCATTTGGGAGCATGAACGGCTCGGTGGCCGCCGAACGGCTGGCGAGGGCGAGTCCGCAGAGGATGGCGAGAAACCGGATGGGGGAGCCGAGGGCTGAACACAGGCGGGAGGTCCGACGTGGGCTCCGGTCCGAGCCGCACCAACCGCGCAGGATCGTCGCGTTCACTCCCGTCGGGTTACCCTTTCAGACTTCGTACGACGTCCATCAACGCCGTAGCAACCGGTGGGTCCCGACGACTCGAGGACGACCAACGACATGCGTGGGCTGCCGACCGGCATCGCGACGAGTGAGCGCTACGTCGAGCACCTCACCGGCCCGGGCCACAAGGAGCAACCGGCCCGCGTGACCGCGATCCTGGAGCGTCTCGCCGCCGACCGGCTCCTGCCGCAGGCGCGGGTGATCACACCGCGGCCGGCCGACGACGAGGCGATCCTTCGCTGCCATACGGCCGACTACCTGCGAACGGCGATCCGCGACGTACGCGAGCAGCGGCGGCTGTCCACCGGCGACACCCACGTCTGCCCTGACTCACTCGAGATCGCCAGGCTCGCGGTCGGGGGCGTGCTCGCGGCCGTCGACGCGGTGATGGCCGGCGACGTGGCCAACGCCTTCGCAGTCGTGCGGCCGCCGGGGCACCACGCCACCCCCTCCCAGGGCATGGGGTTCTGCCTGTTCAACAACGTGGCGATCGCCGCCCGGCACGCACAGGCCGCGCACGGCATCCGGCGCGTGCTGATCGTCGACTGGGACGTGCACCACGGCAATGGCTCGCAGGAGATCTTCTACAAGGACGGCAGCGTGCTGTTCTTCGACACCCACCAGCACCCGCTCTACCCCGGCACGGGGCACGCCACGGAGACGGGCCGCGGGGCCGGTGCCGGGCTGACGATCAACTGCCCGTTCCCGGCCGGGAGCGGCCGCCGGGAGATCGTGACCGCGTTTCGCGAACGGCTCCTGCCCGCGGCCGCGCGATTCAAGCCGGACTTCGTGCTGGTGTCGGCGGGCTTCGACTCGCGGCTCGACGACCCCCTCGGCGCCTTCACGCTCAGCGACGACGACTTCGCGGAACTGACCGGCATCGTGCGGGCCATCGCCGCGGAGCACGCGGCCGGGCGACTCGTCTCGACGCTGGAAGGAGGCTACGCTCTGGCCGGCCTCGCCTCGGCGGTGGCCAGCCACGTCGGGGCGCTGATGGCCTGACGCGTCCACCGGACCATGGCAGGGAGGATGTCGCCGTGTTCGAGCACCGCACCGAACCTCTGCTGCCCCGCCACCGATTTCTCTGGCGGGCGATCGGTTTCCTAACGCTCTCGACCCTGGTGATCGGGGTCGCGCTTGGCATCGGCGTCTGCGGCTACCACCACTTCGGCGGCTTGCCCTGGATCGACGCCCTCGTCAATGCATCGATGATCCTGGGAGGCATGGGACCGGTCGATCCCATCACGAGTCCCGCGGGCAAGCTCTTCGCGTCCGCCTACGCACTCTTCTGCGGACTGCTCGTGATCGGCGCCGCCTCGCTCGCAGTGGCCCCCTTCATCCACCGCATCATGCACCGGCTCCATCTGGAGGACGAGTGAGGCCGAGCGGCCGTCGGTTCGGCGAGCCGACGCCGGGAAGCTAGACTGAACGCATGACCGCGGACATCCTCAGACCGTCGGGGCAGGCGTGCGGCGCGTGCCGGTTCTGGCGACAGGGCCGGACCGACGACCGCGGCCCCGACTGGGGGGTATGCCGCCGGATGCCCCCCTCACTGCCGGCCGTCGAGGAAGACAAGCTCGTGCACGTGGGCGTCTGGCCGCACACCTCCTCCACAGACTGGTGCGGCGAATGGCAGGCGGCCGAGGGGGGCGGGAAGCCCGCCTGACCCGGCCACCCAGAGCGTGTTTACCACCCATGCCCGCACAAACAACGCCTTTTTGTGCTCCTGCCGCCAGGCGGATTCCGCCCGCGGTTGTCGCCCAGAGGCCGGGATGCTACAACACGTTGCGTTCGACAGACTCTCGTCCGCATCTCCGGCCCGTGGGGAACTGAGCCAGTGCTTCGGCGAAGGTCGATCGTGTCGATTGGGTCTCTCTTCAGTTCCCAAGTTCAGTGAGAGGTTGAGGGTTATGTCCCGGAAGATTTACGTGGGGAACCTGCCTTGGTCGACCACGTCCCAGGATCTGGAAGCGATGTTCGCTCCGCACGGCGCCGTTCGCAGTGCGGAAGTCATCTCGGATCGTGAGACCGGCCGGTCTCGCGGATTCGGGTTCGTGGAGATGGAGTCCGACGAAGGCCTGCAGGCCGCGATCTCAGCTCTTAACGGCCACGAGATCAACGGTCGGCCGCTGACGGTCAACGAAGCCCGGGAGCGGACTCCGCGTCCGGGTGGCGGTGGCGGTGGCCGTGGTGGCTACGGCGGTGGCGGTGGCCGTGGTGGCTACGGCGGTGGCGGTGGCGGCTACGGCGGTGGCGGTGGCCGCTACTAATCGCTCCGCGTTCCTCCCGAACTCGGTGTGATGCACATGTCGCACGGAAGCCGGGGCCAAACGCCCCGGCTTCCGTGTCGTTCTGTTTTCGGGTATTCTCAGGCCGAGAAGGCGCCGTTCGATGGGCCGCCGTGATCCTCCCCACGCAACGGAACGAATGATCCGATGAGCTTTGCAGGTCCGCGTCAAAAGCCGAGCAAGATGGCCCGTAAGAAGGCCAAGCCGAAGCCCAAGGTCAAGAAGCGCGACCCGATTTACATCGACGGCGTCCGTCCGCGGCCGATGTACGTTGACTACAAGGATCTCGAACTGCTCGGCAAGCTCGTTAATCGCCAGGGCAAGATCATCAGCCGACGCAAGAGCGGCTGCACGGCCGCCAGCCAGCACGCGGTGACCAGCGCGATCAAGAGGGCCCGTTTCATGGCCCTCCTGCCCTACGTCGCCGACTGACGCAGCAGGCTTCGCGAACGTGTCGCTGTGGCGGCCCGACGCCCGCCCGGGCGAGACCGACGCCGACCAGGCCCACGGCGTATCATGCTCCCTGGCTTCGTCAGGATCCTCCATGCCGCCACTCGTGACCCGCCGACGCGTCGAGTTCCGCGACACCGACGCCGCCGGGATCGTCCACTTCTCGGCCTTCTTTTTCTGGATGGAGTCGGCGGAGCACGAGCTGCTGCGGGCGGCGGGCGTGCCTGTCGTCGAGCGGACGGCCGATGGTGTCGATGCCAGCTGGCCGCGTGTCTCGGCATCCTGCGACTACACCAGCGCCGTCCGGTTCGGTGCGGAGGTCGAGATCGTGGCGGCCGTCGAGAAGATCGGGCGCACGAGCGTCGCCTACGTCTTCCAGTTCGGACACGAAGGCACACCGGTTGCCCACGGCCGCGTCGTGGCCGCCCGCTGCCTGATGCATCCCGGCCGCCCGCGAGCAGTGCCAATTCCCGACGAGATCATCGTGCGGCTCGAGCCGTTCCGCGGCCGCAACTAGAGGGGGCGGCATGCTTGCCGTGCGGGAGATCTGCAAGTCGTTCACCGGCGGTGCCGCCGACGTGCCGGTGCTCCGCGGCGTCTCGTTCTCGCTCGATCCCGGCGGCTCGATGGCGATCATGGGCCCCTCGGGATCGGGCAAGAGCACGCTCCTGTCGATCCTCGGGGCGCTGGAGGAACCGACGAGCGGCGACGTGCGACTCGACGGCATCGACCCGTTCGCGGGGGGCGCGACGCAACGGGCAACGTTTCGCAATCGCCGGGTCGGCTTCGTGTTCCAGGACCATCACCTGCTGGCCGGCTGCACGGCGCTCGACAACGTGCTCGTGCCCGCGATCGCCGCGGGCACCGCGGCCCGCGAAACCGTGGCCCGCGGCCGCCGACTGCTCGAGCGGGTCGGCCTGGGCGACCGGCTCGACCACCGTCCAGGCGCGCTCTCGGGGGGCGAGCGGCAGCGCGTCGCCGTGGCTCGGGCACTGGTGCTCGCGCCACGGCTGCTGCTCGCCGACGAGCCCACCGGGCAACTCGACTCGGGGGCAGCCGACGAGGTGGCCGATCTGCTGCTCGAACTGACCGAGGAGTCGGGCGGCATGCTCGTGGTCGTCACCCATTCGACACCGCTGGCGGCGCGGGTCGGCGACGTGCGGCATCTCGTCGACGGACGACTCGCGTCATGAGCCGGCCGGCTTCTCCACTGCGTTCCGTCGGCGGCCTGGCCGTGCGGCTCGCCCGCCAGTGGTGGCCGCAGGTGGCGTCGCTGGCCGCGGCCTGCGCGGTCGTGGCGACCACGATTGCGGGAGGGCTGTGGGTGGGCGACGCGATGCAGTCCGGCCTGCAGACGCTCGCGCTCGAAAGGCTCGGCCGGATCGATGCCGCCGTCGTCGCGGAGGAGTTCTTCACCGCCGGCCTGGCCTCCGGTGCGGAGCCGGCCGCAGGGCGACTCGTTCCGGCGATCGTGATGCCCGCGGTCGCCAAGCGTGCCGACGGCGTTGCGACACGAATCACGCTGCTTGCCTGCGACGACCCAGCCGCCCTCGGCTTCGATCCACCCCCACCACCGCTCGCCCAGGGAACCGCGGCCGTCAACGGGCCGCTGGCCGCGGCGCTGCGGATCTCCGCCGGCGATGCCCTGATCCTGCGGTTGCCCACGCGGTCGGGCGTGCCCGCCGACAGCCCGCTGGGCCGCCGCAGCGGCGGCTCGACGGGCCGCCGGCTCACGGTCAGGACCCTCCTTCCGGACCGTGGGATCGGACAGTTCTCGCTGCGGCCCATACAGGCGACGGCGCCGCTGGCCCTGACCTCGCTGGCGGAGGCCCGCCGCATCGTCGGCCGCGACGACGCCGCCAACGTGATCTTTGCCGTGGGCGGCCCGCCAGGGAACGATCCATCCGAGTCGCTGTCGGCGAGCCTGACGCCGCGGCTGGCCGACTTCGGGTTGTCGCTTGAGCCGGCTTCCACCGGTCCAGGCAGCCTGCGGCTCACGAGCCGCAGGCTGATCCTGCCGGCAGCGGTCGATGCCGCGGCGGCCGACGTCATGGCACCCCTCGGCGGCGTGCCCACGCTCGCCTTCCTGGCCAATACCATCGCCCCGGCCGAGGGCGGCGCAGGCATTCCCTACTCCACGGTCCTCGGCATCGCCTCCACGCGGTTGCCCGTGGGCGACCTCGTCGACGAGCGGGGCGTGGTGCTCGCGCTGCCGGATGACGACGGCATCGTCGTAGATCGCTGGGTGGCCGACGACCTCGCGGCCCAGGGACGGCCGGTCCGGGTGGGAGACGTGCTGCGGCTCGATTTCTTCGCGCCCGAGACGGTCCACGGTCGCGTCGTCGAAACCTCGGCCGCCCTGCGAATCTCCGGCATCGCCGCCATGCGCGGGGCCGCAACGGCGCGGGGCGTGATGCCCGAGGTCGAGGGCATCACCGACGAGGATTCGATCGCCGACTGGGATCCCCCCTTCCCCTTT
>Ga0194129_10007739_pt1 | contig 12676 bp, 24 predicted proteins | sample TA2KigCa35mmetaG_FD_150862 | JGI IMG/M metagenome (GOLD analysis project Ga0194129, IMG submission 150862) | Freshwater microbial communities from Lake Tanganyika, Tanzania - TA2015038 Kigoma Deep Cast 35m | ecosystem: Environmental > Aquatic > Freshwater > Lake | place: Tanzania: Lake... | reverse complement strand
GAAGATATTATCCTGACTTTTACATTAAGTATATCGATACAACTGGCAAGATGCGTCGAATGGTTGTTGAGATCAAGCCACTAAAACAGTGTAAAGAACCAGACCCCAACCCTCCAAGAAAAACAAAGACTTGGATTAATGAAGTCTATACGTGGGGTACTAATCAGGCCAAGTGGAAAGCTTGTAAAGAGTTTTGTGATGACCGTCTCTGGGAATTTAAAATTTTCACAGAAAAAGAACTAGGTATTAAATGAGTATCGCATCAATCGTCAAGTCTGAAGCTGGAGGTCGATTCCAAAACAAAGATTGGTATCGACAGACGCTTGCCAAAGTTTTAAATAATTATCAGGGTGAAGAGTATGATTCACCTGGCGAACTTGATGAGGTATCTGGTTCATTTCAGGCAGGAGAGACATATTTCTTTAATTACGTTGCGACAAAGCCGCTTAAATTGAAGTATTACGATCAATATCCCCTCACGTATATCATTGATATATTTGGCGATGGTTTTCTAGGTGCTAATTTACATTACATACCACCAAGAGTTCGCCTAGGCATTGCTGGATCTCTTCTAAATAATGCAGATGGTATTGTTGTGCCCAATAAGACTTTACATAAATATTATTTCCGTGGGGTCCAAGGCACTGTAATGAGAGTCCCAGAAAAAGAGATGCCTGAGGTGTCAGTGTTACCCACCGATAAATTTGTTTATCCCGATGGTCGTGACTTCCCCACTAGAAGAGTCTGGGGGAATCTGTGATGGCAGAGACGAAAGATACAGTTAAGGGACTAATTAGGTTTTCTGACGATACATCTTATTATATAAGAAGAGATCCCTTTGCTGACACATTTTCGATCATCTTAGCAAATGAGCGTGAATATCACGATAACACTGGCAGAGTTTTATATCAAGCGATCAAAACCACTGAAATAAAACAAATTAACACTCTAAGCGTGTCGAATACAGGTTCAATTGATCGTGTTTTGTTAGGTAAATCTGGTGGCCAGGCGCTTCTTTCACACTCTTTAGAACGAGGACTGACATCACAGGCCGGTGGGAGATTAGACGCGGCTAAAGAAGGGAGATCATCGGAGTTACCAGACATAAAACCAGGATCATTTTTTCAACTTACATTAAGAGAGGCAGTTGAAACAGGCGCAGATCTTTTATCGCCTGCAGATAGGAGTCCGATTAGAGTCGTTACACCAGGATCAAGAGCAACAAAAATAGGCGGCAATCGAGTCTTAACATATCCTCTCGATATGGATACTCGATTTCAGGATTGCTTACAAATCAAGGTTTTTGGTTATTTACCAGGGGGGATTCCTGGCATCGGTGAGGGAACAGATCAATCGAGATCAGCTAGAAGATTAGAACAAGTAAAAGAAATCATTCAAATTCCAATTCCAAACGCAATCGCTGACTCAAATGCAGTCACTTGGGGGGCTGAAAGTATTACCAGCTCATCGGGTCAAGTTGCAGGTGCCGTTGTTAATTCTTTATTCGGCGAAGGAGACGATGGTAATGTCCAGAATGCCTTTGAAACGGCTACGCAATTGATCGGTGAGACTGGAAGAGTTACTATGGCCGCACTTGCAGATCCTTTCATAAGAAGAAGAAAAATCGCAAATATAATTGCCTCTGGTGCGGCAGCTCTTGGTGTTAATATTGATGTTAATCAAGTCATCACTAGAAAGGCAGGTGTAATTGAAAACCCAAACCTTGAGCTTCTTTTTACTGGGCCATCACTCAGGGCTTTTCAATTTGCAGTTAGATTTTCTCCAAGAAATAAAGATGAATCTAAAAGAGTTCGAACCATTATCAGAGTCCTGAAAGAAAGATCCGCCGTGAAAAAAGGTGTAACAATAGCCAGTGGTTTGGTATCAGCGAACTCGTCTAATTTATTGTTAGGCACTCCAGATGTGTTTGAGTTGCGATATTTAAAAGCCGGAACGCAATCAGAAATTAAAGGACTTCATAAATTCAAAACTTGTGCACTTACTAATATCTCCGTAGATTATACAGGTGGAGAGGGAAGGTTCTCTGCTTATTCTTTGGATAGTCAACCAGTTACGACTGTGGTCACGATGAGTTTTTCGGAGCTTGTGCCTCTCTATGATGAGGATTATTTTGAAGAATTCTCTGCCGACGACGATGTAGGTTTCTAATGGCTAATTATTTTAAAGGTATTCCCAACTTAGATTATCCCTCTCTACTGAATGATAGACAAGGTAGTTCTGATACTGTGCGTGTCAAGAATCTCTTTCGTAGAGTTGTTGTAAGAGATGACTACTTTACGAAATTTGTCAATTTTACCAAGTACAAAATTATCGGTGATGATAGACCTGATATTACATCTGAGGACGTGTATGGAACACCAGATCTTGATTGGTTAATCCTGACTGCTAACAATATTATTGATATCAAAAACGAATGGCCAATGACTGAGTTTGATCTTAATTTATACCTGAATCAAAAATACACACCTCAACAGTTGGCACAAATACATCACTATGAAACAATTGAATTCAGAGATTTTGACAATCAACTGATCATCCAAGGCGGTCTTTCAGTTGATGAAAACTTTACAGTTCAATATTTAAGAGGTGGTCAGATTCGTAGAGTATCACCAATTAAATCTGTTTCTTACTTTGAATATGAACTTAACAGAAATGATGAAAAGAGAAATATTAACGTCGTCAGTAAAGAGTTTGTCCCTGTCGTCATTAAAGACTTTGAGAATATTATGAAATATGGTCAATCTTCGCAGTTTGTCACAACTGATTTGAAGAAGACAGAGAATATTCGGATTACTGGGTAACTATATACCGCGCAGTATATGGCTAAAAAAACTGGGGCGACCCTGGCGGGTCAAAAAGCCCCAGAAATTTTTTTCACACTATTTTTGAAAAACGATAACGATTTCGTTGGCCGTCACTCTTCAGCTAGTTTTTGGAAGTAGGACAACGCATCATCCTCATCCTCATCAACACCTGCAGCAACAGCAACAGGTTGACGACTCACACTGTTGAGTTTGTTACTCAGTTCTTCATCTAGATCCTTTACAGGACCACGGAAGTCGTCTTCGTCTCCAACCTCTTCATCCACGCGAGAACGTGTGGGTGCAGCGCCTAGAACGTTATCAAGACGTTTCTTCAGGTCATCATAGGACTTAAACTGACTGTCAGCAACAAGTTCTTGAAGAGAGAACTGTTTCTTCCAGAGAACTTCAAGTGCAAGATCATCACCCTCCAGAAGTGGGGATGGGCGTGAGAACTCTGAACTATCGTAATTCCAGAAACCAGCAACCTTCTTGATCTTCAGTTTGAAGTCAGCACCAGCCCAGAAATCAAATGGGTTGATGGGATCTTCATCTTCAAATTCTGGTTGCATTGCAGCCATCACTTTGTCAAAGATCTTCTTACCATACTTGTAGAGAAAGACCTTCCCTTCATTTTCAGGATTGGAAGGATCCTTCACAACATAGACGTTAGAGTAGTAAGACAGTTTACGTTTTTGTTTACGTGCGGTTTCTTTATCTGCGTCGGAACCAGTATTCCAGAGACGCGAGTTGAACTCTGATACAGGGTCTTTGTGACCCAGAGTAGTAAGAGAGTTCTCAATATACCAACCACCAGGGCCTTGGAAAGCGTGAGAATACATCTTCACCCAGGGGAGATCTTCTCCATCAGGTGCAGGAAGGAAACGGAGTACAGCGTAACCGTTACCCGACTTATCTACCTCAGGCTTCCAAAGACGATCATCTCCACTCTGAGGAGAATTCATCTTTTCGACTTCTTTTACAAGTTTAGAAGTCAGGGAACCAAGTTTGGATTGTTTCTTTAGATCGGCAAAGGACATTTGGATACCTCGGATTTTGTAAGATTTGGCCTTTATTGGCCATCTGGTGCTGATCACCAGTGGCGATATCGACAACATAAATGATACTTGGGAATGAACTACTTGTCAAGACCCTTTTCCACCATTTTACGAAGATTTTGAATAGTCAGATGCATATTGTTGAACAGATTACCAGGATCCACCTCACTAGGAAAACCAAGCATCTTAGATGCGTCGATGATGTTCTCTTTAATCTGTTGTGCTTCAGGGTCTTCGGAGAGACAGACTCTTGTATACATAATCTTTTGTTTTTCAAGGAGAGTTTCTAACTTCTCCAGATGTTGATATTGATCCTTTGTTGACATAGAGGGAAACTTCATTGCATCTTTGAAGATCTCCTCCTGCAGTTCGTTGATCTCAACGAGACCCGCACGAACCAATTCACTTTGTAAAAAACTCATTGGATTTTCTCCTTCAGGATCTTTCTATATCGAAGCACATCAATATTTAGAAAGGGGCTGTACTTCTTTATTTTCAGGGAAACCGTACTCCAGACTGGATCTAACAGCCTCTTGTCCAGATGTTGTGCAAAGCCTAGAATCTTATCTAAAATAATAAGTGTCTCTAATGAAATATCTTTTCTTAGATAAGATTTCAATATTTTCGGGTGTTGACCTTGAGTATGGAAGTAACTGTCAAAATTATCTCTTGTAAAGATTCTTTCAACTTCGTCTCCGAAAAGGTAGGACAAAGATTGATTCCTTCTTTGCCACTCTTTGAAGTTTGTTTCTCCATTCTGAATAATTTCACCTATCCACATTTTACCAGGGTCTTCACAAGATATGAAGTTTGCAATAAAGTAGTTTACAATTTCATCATCATCTTTTTTACGGGACATTCTTTCAAAAAAATATCTGTCGCGTCTTTTGTTAAAAGAATCGACAGATGCACGGGTCTTTCCACCATACTTAATGAAATCATACTTCTCTCTGGTGAAGTGATTTTTCATTCCCAAGTAGGTGGTATAGACTTCAAATGGTGTCACTTTCACAGGGGGAGACGAGCGCGAGATGTACGTTTCAAAAAATTCAATTCTATAGCTTCGGCTTTGATTTTCTCTTTGAGAGGTTTACTAATCAACTTTGCAACCGACTCTACTTCAATCTTGTGATGATCACAATAGTGAACAATCGCGTCAATATAATTCAGATCGTCATTATCACGAACTAGTTCTTCGATATCTTTTGTGAATTTGGTTTGACAAAGAAACTTTTCTTTGAGCACCTTGTCCAGGTCTTTATTCATTGGGGAGATTGTAAGTAACAAATTCTTTAATGTATCGAACTAACAACTTAATATACTCGTCTTTGTTTCTTTTGTCAAACACTTTGACTTCTCCAGAGGGAGTTGTCATAATTGTAATGAGTTTCTTGACTGGTATCTCAGTCATCTCATAGTACATACAGGCGTAAGCCGTTTCCTGTACGAAATAATTTTCTAACCAACTTTCTGGTTTAATTTTGTCTGAAGTTTTAAAGTCAATGACAGCAAGCTCTCCGTCATACTCCGCAATACAATCAACACGGCCAGCAATACCGAAATACTCAGAATAAAGGGTACGCTCAATAGCATGGATATGATTAATCTTATCAAGGTACGGTTTGGCGGAGTGGAACATAAACTGGGTTGCTGGGAGGTGGTTATCCCAATCGATTTCTCCACCTTCAAGATACGACTGCGCTGCCTCATGAAAATCAGTTCCTCTAGTTGTGGCTTTCTTTGTGATACGATTTGCCTCTTCAATACCAACTTTCTTTCTCCAATTGATAAAAATTTGACGGTTGTAGAAAGAGGTGACTGAAGTGATCGACGGCACCCAGTCACCAGTTGGTAGTTGATAGAAACGACAGTTGTTGGTTTCTTTCTTCTCTAGTTCGATCTCACCTAGAAAATTATGATATGTTCTTTGCATTAGAGACCAAGAGCTATCTTCTTCATAATGTATTCACGGACAAGACCAGAGCGAACGATGTCCTCAACACCGAACTCAACCATCTCAAAAGTTTCATTCATCTGTTCAATAATCTTCATAAAATCAAGAATGCCGTTGCGTTCATAAGTCTTGGTCAAGTCAGTTTGAGATGCATCACCACAAAAAATGATTCGTGAATTCTCACCTACACGGGTAATAATACTATCAAGTTCGTGAAAATTCAAGTTCTGAGCCTCATCAATCAGAAGAATCGAATCATCAAATGTTGTACCACGCAGAAATGATGTGGACCAGAATGAGATTGTCTCTTGTGACTTCAGATTTCCATACAACATTTCAAAGTCTGCATCTGTAGGCATCTCAAACATATACTTCACCATATTCTTGTAGGGAATCTGATAAAGTGCAGACTTATCTTCGTGATCACCAGGAAGGAATCCGATCTCACGTGTAGCCACTAGAGATCTTACGATGTAAATCTTTTTGTAGGGCGTGTATTCGTCAAGAACATCTTGAAGTGCAAGATAAAGAGCCACAAAGGTTTTACCTGTACCTGCACACCCGTAGGTAAAAATATTTTTACCCTGTTTGTATGCATCAAAAAGTCTCTGTTGATTTGGTGTAAGAGGATCGATATCAACCAGTAAGTCACTATTGATAGGTTTCTTTCTTTTCATTTGTTTCGCAGTGAGTCCAATACCAATCGGTTCAGAAGACTTCCTTTTTCTAGTCATATCAGAGTTTCTTGACTTTAGAACCAGGCGCTTGTGATGCTTTGTGGAGCACATCATTCCAGCCTGGATTTCTGGAAATCAGTTTATCTCTCCACTCACCCACCTCTGCGGCCGCAGGGCAAGTAGAAGGATCAGACCAGTCACGAGTCCAATCTGGATTCTCATTTTTCCACTGATCCCATTCGTTAATACTCATTACAATTTCTTTCTGTTCACCTGTTTTTATATTCACTATCGGATACGTGGCCATACTATCACAAAGGGGTAATATATTTAGACCCACTCAAGGGCCTCTGCAACAATCGGGAACTTGTTAACGAACACCACCTTACAGGCATTTGCAATATCCATATGTTCTTTTTGAGTGCCGTTCGCCGATCTAAGATTGATGTAGTGAATCCAGGATCGACAGGAACCAGTCATATAGATTCTGGTCGGAACAGCAAGAGGAAGAATCATACGTGCACATTCCTTTGCAACACCCGCGTCTAACATATCTGTGTAGAGTTTAAACCCCTGTTCGAAGTGTTCTAGAATCTTATCGTAGAACTTAGTCTTCACGTCCATTGGCAGGTCATCTGTGGAGTTCTGGCGATTCTTTAGATCCTGACTACGTAGTTCGGGAAGAGGGATCTGACCAGTCAACAGACTTGCATCTGCGTATCGTTGTGAGAACTCTTGAAACGTAAAGGATCGATGACGTAAAATTTGAGCTGCAATCGCACGATTTGTTTCAATCTCAAGCGTCATAAAAGACTGTTCAAATACAGACCAATGATTATGCTTAATACAATAACGAAGTAACCCTGCGTAGTTTTCGTTATCTTGGTTACTAGGGTTAGACACTCTAGCAACATAGGCCATTGTCTTCTCTGCATCAGGAGTCACACTGATAAGTTTCACTTTCATAATAGGAGATTCAATCATTGTCAATCCCAGGATACATTTTGCAATAAAAATCCAGGCATCACCATTGACCAAGATCCTTGATCTTGTACACCTGAAACTCTGTATTGCCACTTGTAGGCAAACTTGTTGTGACTATCCCAAGTCATAAAACCTTTCTCCTTATCGAACCAGGACTTAATTGTCAATCCAAAACGATTGGAGTAGATGTTGCGAGTGCGGAGTGATCCACCAGTCTCACGGGTTTCTACCACTTTACAGGTGTCAAACTGCGTCTGCAGACTGACATCCAATGCACACGGTGTTTCATACGTGAATGTGCGATACACCTTTGGTTTCTCAGGCGTAGGTGTGACAGTCTGTGCAAACGCAGATGACGATAGAATCAGAGATGCAAGAATAAAGTTTCTAATCATTGTGTTCCTTTTTTTCAAGTTTTCTAACCTTTTTCAATTGTTTAAGTTCTTCCTTAATCATCTTATAGGCACTGTCAGAGTCTATCTTATTACCCATTTCTAAGGCAATAATGATCTCTACTCTCGTTCCGAAGTAAACGATAGCATTTTCAAATTTGTCTAAATCATCGTAAATGATGTCATACATTTTAATCCTCCTTAAAGTCCGTCTCCATCATCATCATTTGTGGTGTTGTAACTCAACTTGTTTGTAAGAACAGGGCCATCATCATACACTTCATCATAATCAGAGACCTGATATGTGTCTGTAGGTGGAATATAGGAAGAAGTGTCAGAGTAGATCTCTGATTCAAGTTCTTCAACAATCTCCTTGAGAGCCGCTAGCAATACTTTAAGTTTGGCTTTATTCATATTTCTGAACCCCTACAGAGTTATTTTATCTAGGTCATAGGGTTCTGTCAAGAGCCGCACGCATAAAAAAAGAGGGTGTTAACCCTCTTGTGATTAGTATCTATACAACCATTGAATATAGGTTGAAAGTAAGATTGTCCCCAGAGTTGCAGCAGCAGTTAGAGATACGACAGTTTGCATCATTGTTTTTCCTCCCAGTTCCAGTTGTTACAAGGACGGTAAAGAACCCCACGATATTTGTTTGGTGGGTGTGATGGTGCGTGTGTTTGTGAATACCACTTACGGTATTCCAGTTTCGCAGTGTCAGTATCATACTTACACCAACGATAGGTTGCTGTCATCCCTTAGTCCCCTCTTTTACAAATTTGACCCCACGATAGGTCTCATTGTATTGTTGAGGTTGTTGTTGCATTTGCTGTTGATAAGCAATGCGCTTTTCAGTATCGTATTGAACGCCACGGTACACGACTTTCGACATTAGGTTTCTCCTTAGTTGTTCAGGTTAAAGAGCGTTCCTTCAGTCGGCTTTTGCGTCTATGAATTTACAAGTCTTTGGTGAATGTTCCTTATGAATTTGAATGAGCTCTGCCTTTATTTCATTCGGCACCTTTGAAGTGCGAACATTGTTGATAAGTTTTTGAGCCTCCACACAAGACCAAAGAATGATTTCCATAGATGAACGATCCGTTCCGAGTCGGCTTACTTCCGTCTGGTTACCCAGATGAACGTAAGGCCATTGTAGACCTTATACTATATCTATGCAAGTAGTATTGTATAATATGTTACACTTCTTGATTCTCTTGATATTCTTGAATCAAACGATCAACAATTGTTGTTTTACCACTCAGTTTCTGAATCTCATACATTGGAGACTTCATATACTTCTTAATCTTCTTGTATTTTTTTACAATACTTTTCATCTGTTGCATATTAACAGCATAGTTGTCAAGATTTTCTCTAGGATCCGATACTTCGACATCCTCTACCATATCGCGGCCGCCAACAAAACCACTACCAGCAGCCTTCTTGAATTCTGGCTTATATCCACCACCACCTAAGCCTAATTTTTTATTTTCTTGAGTCATTTTTCTTTTTACCCTCATTAATGATACACCAAGATCTGGACGATATAGTTCCATCCGTCCACACCATTTTTTGCATTACGTTTTTGCCGAATGCGTCATAGTAACAATCAAAAATAGTTACCCTGATTCCCTTCACTATATCATACCATTTGATTCCATCAAGATCACAAGTGACCAGGTAACTGTCTACAGGAAGTGACTTATCATTCGCAGCTTCGACACTGCAATCGGAATGAATTACCGTCACTCCCTTACTCTTGAAATCTGAAATATCAATTGTAGAGAGAGGCATCAATTTCGCCAACCCCATTTGATATCGGGGAATGCCTCAGAAATAATATCCTTGTTAATGTTATAAAGTTCTTCCAATCGACGGTCTTTGACTTTGACTAACAGTTCAGCTTCGTCTTTGTGTAGACCCTCAAGAAGTTGAATGAACATACTTTCACGACGCAGAGGTGCAAGTGAATCATTACCACCCTTCACAAAGTGGTAGAGTCTCTTGTACTCTGTGGATAGTTGTTGATGTTCAATTCCGACAGGGACTTCATTTGGAGAGTATGGCACCTCACCATCGGGCAACATACTCACAGCTTCGTAGTTCCAGATCAACACTGCACGTAGTGCATCAGTGTCATATTCTTTCAACACCTCAACCTTCTTTGTTTTTGTTCTTTGTTTTGAAACGAGTTCTAAAACCTCAGTCAACAAAGGGTTGGGTGGCAATTTAGTTAAGGCCATAGTTAATCTTCTTCATCGTCATAATAGTGTGATTCGTCGATCACGAATCGTAATGCAGTTAGTTCAGTATTGAGTAAGTTTCCATTTTCATCATACATCTCTGGATGAGTTGTCACCTGTGCAGTTTTAAGTTCCATATATGCAGAATACTTTTCGCTCAGGAACCATCCAAGTATGAACCCAACTAGTGCGCCTCCAATGCAGAACAAGGCAGAGAAGACCAGGATCGTTGCTATTAACATTTTCCGTACCTAGAGAGAACTACTAATAAAAACTTACTTACACCTCCAACTCTCTGGTTTATTTAGTGACCCTCTTGCGATTCTTAGATCCAAGCTTTCTACCAGGTCGTTTGTCTTTTTCATATTTCCACGCATCCTCCAAGATACAATAAAGATAGTCTCTAATTTTTCTGGCAGTGGGTTTACCTAAGTTGCCATACGCCTCACGGATTTGTTTGTGCAAGTCATCATTGCCGCCTTCAAGATAAAGATCTAGATCCTCGATTGTATTTGACAGTGATGAAGCCGTGGGACTTTTTATAAACTCTGTAATGATTGGTTTGGTTACCTTGTTGGATCGAAGGTAATCATACATTGAGAAGGTATAGACTTGATGAAAAAAGGAATCATCGATTACCCGCTCAACGATATCGTAAAGTGATATTTCCATTAGATAATTTTCTGTTCCCTCAAATACTTAACGGTGTCAGTGCATCCTCCTAATTTTTTTCCATCCATCACAATTTGTGGATAAGCCGTGTTACCGAACTCATTAATAAATTGTTGTCTACTGAAATCAACATCAAGAACGTATTCAATAAACGACAAGTCCTTTCCAATCAGGATTTGTTTGATCATCTCACAATATGGGCAACCAGCTTTTGAATAGACGGTAAAGTTCATAGTTTGAACACTCATCACGATTATATATTAGATTCAAAAAATTAGCACAATCTCAGACTCAATTTGATTTTTCTTAAGGTGTTGAGCCCAGATCAGTGCATCGCGTTCATCAAAAAATGTGGCCTTCTGAATCGAAGTGCCCTTCTTTTTTTGACGTTCATAAATGACTTGGAACTTCGTCATAGAGATTAGTGTGTCTGATCTCATTTATGATACCATTTTTGAATAGGATATGACAAGAGGGCCACTTGGAGTAGTGACCGTCAAAAACCGCAGGATAAACCTCTACGATCTTAAAAATATAAACAGGTTTTATCTTACCGTGGAGACCATTCGGAATCCATTTAAAATTTAAATATTTTCTGTCTGAATTATATCCATCATCACCCTCTGCGAGCTCTATGAAGTCTGCAGTACTTGAGTAATCAATTTCAAATAATTGACCTGCAGGATCAATCCAGTAATCATTCATACAGCAGTCTAGATCCTTGGTCTGGAGTTCTTTATTAGTGTAACCAGGACCAAGATCGTAGGACGATCTGACTGTATCAAACATTCCCATTACTTTGACCTCAACTTTGCGTACTCAAAAATCTTCCTTGGAATATTTACACCCAAGGCCTGTTCAAAACCTCTGAACCCTGGTGATGAATTAGCCTCACATATTCTATATCCGTCTTGATGAAAAAGCAAGTCAACTCCTGCAATATCAAGATTCAAAACTTTGGCAACTTGAATTGAAATCATTTCAATCTCATCGGTAAGTTCATAGGGTAGACCTTGGCCGCCCCTTGAGATGTTTGCCTTGAACGATCCATCGGTGCTCTGGCGAAGCATAGCACCCACAACCCTACCACCAACAACAATAACACGAAGATCACGTCCCTCTGAATGTTGTACATACTCTTGTACGATCATTGAATTCTTAAAGTCTAGTGCAGAAATAAGTTCTGCGAGATCCTCAAACTGTTTCTTATTCTCACAGAGATACACACCAGCTCCGTGAGATCCAGTCACCACCTTCACGACACAAGGAAATCCAACCTGTTTCTCAACAAGTTCACTATCACTTGGAAACCTTGTTAACATTGTTTTAGGAATGGGTAAGCCGGCCTGTGCAAGAATCTGATTTGCATACATCTTATCCTTTGATGCAATAATCGCATCGGAGTTTGGCAATGTTGGAACATTCAACCTCTCAAACTGTCGTAACACGGATAGATTGAAGTGACCAGTTGCACTGCCAGTGCGGGCTAGAACGACCTCTGGTAAGGGTACAATGTCATTTTGATATCGTATTGACTTCCGATCATCTCTTGACACTAGTAGATCGATCTCGTCTGCATACACAACATTAAAATCAAATCCAGATTTATCAGCTTCCTCTATAAATCTGTCACGTTCATACATTTCTTTTGTCTTACGATTTGCAAGCATCCACAGTTTCATCGTCTTAGATATACTCAATAAAAAAAGAGGGTGGTGAGACCCTCTTATGTATCAGTATTAGTTTTATCAACCGATGGTTGGTGCAGTCAGAGCAACAGAGGTTGATCCAGCAGTAGCCAAGTCCAGAGGGAAGTTGTGAGCATTACGCTCGTGCATCACTTCCATACCCAGACCACCACGATTCAGAATGTCAGC
>Ga0194129_10007737_pt1 | contig 12679 bp, 11 predicted proteins | sample TA2KigCa35mmetaG_FD_150862 | JGI IMG/M metagenome (GOLD analysis project Ga0194129, IMG submission 150862) | Freshwater microbial communities from Lake Tanganyika, Tanzania - TA2015038 Kigoma Deep Cast 35m | ecosystem: Environmental > Aquatic > Freshwater > Lake | place: Tanzania: Lake... | reverse complement strand
GCTTTTGGCGAGTTGCTTCGCCGTGGTGGCGAGCCGCTTGCCTAGCGCGAGACACAACGCTTTCTCATCTTCCGTGATGGCGCGCTCGCCATTGGCCCCCGCCACATGGCCTGCACCATAAGGAGAACCTCCCGCCTCCGTGCGCATCAGGGCGGCTTCGCTGTAGGGCAGGCCGAGAATCAGCATGCCGTGGTGGAGCAGGGGCAGCATCATCGAGAGCAGCGTGGTTTCGTGCCCACCGTGCAGACTGCCTGTGGCGGTGAATACGGCGGCCGGTTTGCCAATGAGCTCGCCCGAGAGCCAGAGATCCGAGGTGGTATCAAGAAACGCTTTCAGCGGTGCTGCCATGTTGCCGAAGCGGGTGGGCGAGCCCAGCGCGAGCCCCGCGCATTCGCGCAGATCGTCCTTGGTGACCCAGGCATCGCCCTCGGTGGAGACTTCATCTGCCGGGGTGTTGATGGGCGCGACGGTGCGCACGCGGGCACTGCAGCCGGGCACCGACAGCACGCCTCGCGCCACCAGTTGCGCCATCTCCCGCACATGACCGTGCCGGCTGTAGTAGAGCACCAGAATCTCTATCAGATCAGCCATCGATAAATCCCCGCAAGCACTGGGTCAGGTGGGCCATCATTTCCCCAAATCTTTGCGTAGACGTTCCAGAATCATCGGCAGGGCTTCAGCCATGGGAATGTGCGTGGGCTCGGCATCGGTGCGCGCCTTGAATTCGAGCGTGCCGGCGTCCAGTCCCTTGTCGCTGATGACAAAGCGATAAGGCACGCCGATGAGTTCCAGATCCGCGAACATCACGCCCGGCCGTTCATTACGATCGTGGAAGAGGGTGTCGATACCGGCGGCCTGGAAGCTTGCATAGAGCGCCTCCGCCGCCTCCTTCAAACGCTCCGACTTGTGCATGTGAATGGGTGCAATCGCCACCTGGAAGGGCGCGATGCTGGCCGGCCAGACGATGCCGCGTTCGTCGTGATTCTGCTCGATGGCCGCCGCCACGATGCGTGACACGCCGATGCCATAGCAGCCCATGACCATGGTCACGGACGAACCCTTTTCGTCGAGCACGGTCGCTTTCATCGCTTCGCTGTAACGGGTGCCGAGCTGGAAGATGTGACCCACCTCGATACCGCGCTTCAGTTCCAGCGTCCCGCGACCATCAGGGCTCGCTTCACCGGCGCACACATTGCGCAGATCAGCGGTCGTACCCTCCGGCAGATCCCGGCCCCAATTCACGCCCGTCAGATGCGCCTTGGGCGTATTGGCGCCGCAGACGAAATCCGCCACCACGCTGGCCGCGTGATCCACATACACCGGTAGTCCGACCGGGCCGAGGAAGCCCGGCGGGCAATTGAGCGCCTTCACGATCTGTTCGGCCTTGGCAAAGCGCAGCGGCTTGAACACGCCAGGGAGGTTCTGCGCCTTCACGGCATTCAGTTCATGGTCGCCGCGCAGGACCAGCGCGACGAGCCCACCGTCTGCACCTTCCACCATGAGGGTCTTCAGGCAGCGCTCTGGCGGCACGCCGAGGAACTCGCTCACTTCCTGGATGGTGTGCTGGGTGGGGGTGTCCACGCGGGTCATCGGGGTGCCGGGTGCCGGGCGCGATGTGGTGGGTTGGGGTGCCGGCACCATTTCCACATTGGCGGCAAAGTCACCGGTGGTGGAGAAGGCGATGAGATCCTCACCCGAATCCGCCAGCACATGGAATTCATGCGAGCCGGAGCCGCCGATGTTGCCCGTGTCGGCCAGCACCGCGCGGTAGTCGAGCCCGATGCGGTCGAAGATGCGGCTGTATGTGTCGTACATCTGCTGGTAAGTTTCCAGCAGGGAGTCCCGGTTGAGGTGGAAGGAATAGGCATCCTTCATCAGGAATTCGCGCGCCCGCATGATGCCGAAGCGTGGGCGCACCTCGTCCCGGAATTTGGTCTGGATTTGATAGAAGTTGGCCGGCAGCTGCTTGTAGCTCTTGATTTCGTCGCGGATGAGGTCGGTGATGACCTCTTCATGCGTGGGGCCGAGGCAGAAGGGGCGGTCATGGCGGTCCTGCAGGCGCAGCAGCTCGGGGCCATATTTCTCCCAGCGACCGGATTCCTGCCACAGCTCCGCCGGCAACACCCCGGACATGAGCACCTCCTGGGCGCCGGCGCGGTCCATCTCCTCACTCACGATGGCTTCCACCTTGCGCAGCACCCGGAGACCGAGTGGCAGCCAGGTATAGATGCCGGCTGCGAGCTGCCGGACCATCCCGGCGCGGAGCATGAGCTGGTGGCTGATCACCTCGGCATCGGCCGGGGATTCGCGCAGGGTGGGCATGAGGAGCTGGGAAACACGCATGGTATGTGGATGCTTGCTGTTGGCAGGGAGCGGGCATTCTACCCGCGCCGGGGACACAGCGGCACGACACCCCCGCTTGACCGTTTCCGGGAATCCTTTTAACGTCCCCGCCCTTGACAGCGGCCTGCACCCCTGTGCGGCCCTGTCCCCTGAACGCCGACCCCGTGCTCACGAGGCACGGGGGACGGTCGGAGCCCGACCGCGGTTCACCCCGCGGCACGCGCAAAGACTGCGGCACTTGCTATCAACAGAGTGAGGTCATCATGAGCGAAAAACTCCGCGGCGCCGAAATCTTCGTGCGCTCCTTGATCGACGAAGGCGTCGAATTCCTGTTCGGCTATCCCGGTGGAGCCGTCCTCCACATCTACGACGAGCTCTACAAGCAGGACACCATCAAGCACATCCTGGTGCGCCATGAGCAGGGCGCCACCCATGCGGCCGACGGCTACGCCAGAGCAACGGGCAAGCCCGGCGTGGTGCTGGTGACCTCCGGCCCCGGTGCGACCAATGCGGTGACGGGCATTGCCACGGCCTATCTCGACTCCATTCCGCTGGTGGTGTTCACCGGCCAGGTCGCTACCCATCTCATCGGCAACGATGCCTTCCAGGAAGTGGATTCCATCGGCATCACGCGCCCGTGCGTGAAGCACAATTTCCTGGTCGAGCGGGCGGAAGATCTCGCCCCCACCATCAAGAAGGCCTTTTATGTGGCGACCACCGGCCGTCCCGGCCCGGTGGTGGTGGACATCCCCAAGGATGTGACCGCCAACGTGGCGGACTACGTGTATCCCGAGCATGTGGAGATGCGTTCCTACAAGCCCAACACCAAGGGCCATCCGGGGCAGATCAAGAAGGCCGCCCAGCTGATACTCAATGCGCAGAAGCCCATGATCTACACGGGTGGCGGCGTGATTCTGGACAACGCCTCCGAGCAGCTCACCCGCTTCGGTCGCCTGCTCGGCTTTCCGGTCACCAACACGCTGATGGGGCTGGGCGCCTATCCCGCGTCTGATCCGCAATTCATCGGCATGCTCGGCATGCATGGCACCTATGAGGCCAACATGGCGATGCACCACTGCGATGTGCTCATCGCCATCGGTGCCCGCTTCGATGACCGCGTGACCGGGGACCTCGCGAAATTCTGTCCCTACGCCAAGATCATCCATGTGGACATCGACCCGTCCTCCATCTCCAAGAACGTGAAGGTGGACGTGCCCATCGTGGGTGGCGTGGGCAATGTACTTGGCGAGCTCAACAAGCTCATCGAGGAGGCACGCTTCAAGCCGATTGATCGTGAGACCCATGCCTGGTGGCAGCAGATTCGCGACTGGCAGAAACTCGATTGCCTGCGCTACGACCGCAAGAGCGAATTCATCAAGCCGCAGGCGGTCATCCAGGCCGTGCATCGCATCACCAATGGCGATGCCTACGTGACATCCGATGTGGGCCAGCACCAGATGTGGGCCGCGCAGTATTACGGCTTCGACAAGCCCCGCCGCTGGATCAACTCCGGTGGCCTCGGCACCATGGGTTTCGGCCTGCCGGCGGCGATGGGCGTGCAGCTGGCCTTCCCCAACGAGAAGGTGGTGTGCGTGACGGGCGAAGCCAGTTTCGTGATGTGCATGCAGGAGCTTTCCACCTGTCTGCAGTACGACCTGCCGATCAAGATCGTAAGCCTCAACAACCGGTACATGGGCATGGTTCGTCAGTGGCAGGAATTCTTCTACGACCGTCGCTATTCCCATTCCTACATGGATTCCTTGCCGGATTTCGTGAAACTGGCAGAGGCCTTTGGTCATGTGGGGATGCGTATCGAGAAGCCGGGTGATGTGGAGGGCGCGCTGCAGGAAGCCTTCGCCATGAAGAACCGCCTCGTGCTCATGGACTTCATCACCGACCAGTGTGAGAACGTCTACCCCATGATCGCGGCCGGCAAGGGCCAGAACGAGATGCATCTTGCCCCCGGCACCTCCGAGCGGGAGCTTGCCTGATGCGTCGTACCATCTCGCTCCTGCTCGAGAACACGGCAGGCTCGCTGTCGCGCGTGGCGGGGCTCTTCTCCGCCCGCGCCTACAACATCGAGAGCCTGTCGGTGGCACCGACGGAAGATCCGACCGTGTCCCGGCTCACGCTCGTCACGCGGGGATCGGAAGAAGTGATCGAGCAGATCACCAAGCAGCTCAACAAGCTGGTGGATGTGATCCGCCTCATCGATCTCAGCGAAGGCAGCGCCATCGAGCGCGAATTCATGCTTATCAAGATACGTGCCTCGGGCGGCGAGCAGCGTGACGAAGTCGCGCGGCTGGCCGGTATCTATGGCGGGCGTATCGTGGATGTGACCGAGTCGTCCTATATCGTCGAGCTCACCGGAGAGAGCGTGAAGCTCGATGCATTCCTTGAGATCATCGGTGCCCGTCGCATCATGGAAGTGGTGCGTTCCGGGGTGCTCGGCATCCTGCGCGGCACCAAGGCCCTGCGCGCCTGATTTTTTTGGCCGACCCTGAACGCCGACATTCATCGCCCAAACACCTGACAGCCCCAACAGAACCAACCTGGAGTAGAACCCATGGCCCTCAATATCTATTACGACAAGGACGCCGACCTTTCCCTGATCCAGCGCCGCAAGGTTGCCATCATCGGCTATGGTTCCCAGGGCCATGCACACGCCAACAATCTGCGTGACTCCGGCGTCCAAGTGGTGGTGGGGCTGCGCCCGGGCTCGACCAGCTGGAGCAAGGCCGAGAAGGCGGGCCTCGCGGTCAAGGCCGTGCGGGACGCGGTGGCGGAAGCCGACCTCGTGATGATCCTGGCGCCGGACGAACAGCAGGGCGACCTGTACCGCAACGACATCGAGCCCGCCATCAAGCAGGGCGCGGCGCTGGCCTTTGCGCACGGCTTCAATATCCACTTCGGGCAGATCACGCCGCGCGAAGATCTGGACGTCATCATGATCGCGCCCAAGGGCCCCGGCCATCTGGTGCGTTCCACCTACCAGCAGGGGGGGGGTGTGCCGAGCCTCATCGCGGTGGCACAGGACAAGTCCGGCCAGGCCAAGGAGATCGCACTGTCGTATGCAGCCGCCAACGGCGGTGCGCGCGCCGGTGTCATCGAAACCAACTTCCGCGAAGAAACGGAAACCGACCTCTTCGGCGAACAGACGGTGCTCTGCGGTGGCGCCACGGCGCTCATTCAGGCCGGCTACGACACCTTGGTGGAAGCTGGCTACGCCCCGGAAATGGCTTACTTCGAGTGCCTGCATGAGCTGAAGCTCATCGTCGACCTCATCTACGAGGGCGGCATTGCCAACATGCGCTACTCGATTTCGAATACCGCCGAGTATGGCGATTTCACGCGCGGTCCCCGCATCGTGACGGACGAGACCCGCCAGGAGATGAAGAAGATCCTCTCCGAAATCCAGAACGGCGAATTCGCCCGCGAGTGGATGGGCGAGAACAAGACCGGTGCCTCGGTGCTCAAGGCCAAGCGCCGCATTGCCCGTGGCCACGGCATCGAGGAAGTGGGCGACCGCCTGCGCGGCATGATGCCGTGGATCAAGGCCAATCGCCTGGTGGACCAGTCCAAGAACTGAGTCTGGCTCCGGACTCTGCCGCCTCCCGGCCCTGCGGCCGTGGGTGCGGCAGCACCCGCATGGACGCCCTCGCCGCGCGGGATTAAGCTGCAAGCGTGAACAAGCGCAAGCGCCATGAGGGTGCACTGACATGAACAACGCACGCGAACCCGGGCAGGTCTTCAAGCTCATTCCACCACGAGTGCCGGGAATGCGCGGCCGCGGCGTCTACCTGCTGCCCAATCTGCTCACCACCAGCGCCCTGCTGGCCGGTTTCTATGCCATCGTCGAATCCCTGCATGCCAACTACCAGATGGCTGCGGTCGCGGTTTTCGCAGCCATGGTGCTGGATGGGTTGGACGGGCGCATCGCCCGCCTCACCAATACCCAGAGCGCCTTTGGCGCCGAGTACGACAGCCTGGCCGACATGGTGTCCTTTGGTGTGGCCCCTGCGATCCTCGCCTATGAATGGCTGCTGCATGAGACCGGCAAGTTCGGTTTTCTGGCGGCCTTTCTCTACGTGTCCACCGCCGCCCTGCGCCTCGCGCGCTTCAATGCACAGGCCGCCACCAGCGACCGCAAGTATTTCAAAGGCCTGCCGAGCCCGGCGTCCGCTGCGGTGGTGGCCGGCTTCATCTGGTGCTTCGATGCGCACGATTTGAATGCCTCCGGCCTGCTGGTCGCCCTGACCTTTCTCGTGACCGTGGCCTGCGGCCTGCTGATGGTCAGCAACATCCGCTTCTACAGCTTCAAGGATCTCGACCTGCGCGGGCGCGTGCCCTTCATGAAGGTGTTGCTGGTGGTGGCGGGCCTCGGCGCCATTGCAGTCAATCCTCCCGTGGTGCTGCTGATGGGCTTTGTGGCCTACGCCAGTTCCGGACCAATCCTCACGCTCTACCAGTTACGTCGCAAACGCGCGGGCCGCGCGCGCACGCCCTGAAGGAAATGCCATGACAGACCGCCTCATCATCTTTGATACCACGCTGCGCGATGGCGAGCAGAGCCCTGGCGCCGCCATGACCAAGGCGGAGAAGATTCGCATCGCCAAGGCCCTCGAGCGCCTGAAGGTGGATGTGATCGAAGCCGGTTTCCCCATTGCGAGCCCGGGCGATTTCGAGGCCGTGCAGGCGGTGGCCCGTACCATCAAGGACAGCACCGTGTGCGGTCTCTCGCGCACCGGGGATGCAGACATCGATCGGGCTTACGAAGCACTGAAAGATGCGCCGTCCTACCGCATCCATACCTTCATTGCCACTTCGCCCATCCACATGCAGAAGAAGCTGAAGATGGAACCGGATGAGGTCTTCGAGGCTGCGGTGCGGGCGGTCAAGCGCGCCCGCAACTATACGGACAACGTGGAGTTTTCCTGCGAGGACAGCAGCCGCTCGGAGTTCGAATTCCTGTCGCGCATCGTGGAGGCGGTGATCGCCGCCGGCGCCACCACCATCAATCTTCCGGATACCGTGGGTTATGCGGTGCCGGAGCAGTATGGTGACTTCATTCGTCGCATCATGAGCAACGTGCCGAACAGCGATAAAGCGGTCTTCTCCGTGCATTGCCACAACGACCTTGGCCTTGCGGTGGGCAATTCGCTGGCCGCGGTGATGAATGGCGCGCGCCAGGTGGAATGCACCATCAATGGCCTCGGTGAGCGCGCGGGCAATGCCTCACTGGAAGAAATCGTGATGGCGGTGCGCACGCGCAAGGATTACTTCCCCTGCGAAACGCGCATCGAGACCACGGAAATCATGAACTGCTCGCGGCTCGTGTCCACCATCACCGGTTTTCCGGTGCAGCCGAACAAGGCCATCGTGGGCGCCAATGCGTTTGCGCATGAATCCGGCATCCATCAGGACGGCGTGCTCAAGCATCGCGAAACCTATGAAATCATGCGCGCTCAGGATGTGGGTTTGAATTCCAACCGCATCGTGCTTGGCAAGCTGTCTGGTCGCAACGCGCTGCGCACACGGCTCAAGGAGCTCGGCATCGAGTTTCAGAGCGAGCAAGACATGAACGAGACCTTCAAGCGCTTCAAGGATCTTGCGGACCGCAAGACCGAGATCTACGACGAGGATCTGCAGGCGCTGGTCTCCGACTCCGCCACCGAGATAGCCAACGAACACATCCGGCTGGTGTCGCTCAGGGTACGCACGGAAACGGGTGAGACACCGCGGGCAACTCTGGTGTTGTCGATAGGTGGGGACGAGCGCACTGCCGAGGCCGATGGCGATGGTCCGGTGGACGCCGCCTATCGCGCCATCGAGCAGATCATGGACAGTGGCGTGCAGCTGCAGCTTTATTCGGTGAATGCGATTACCACCGGCACGGATTCGCAAGGCGAAGTGACCGTGCGCCTGGAGCGCGCGGGCCGCATCGTGAACGGGCAGGGTGCGGATACGGACATCATCGTGGCCTCGGTGAAGGCCTACCTGAATGCCTTGAACAAGATCCTGTTTCCGGTACACCGGGAACACCCCCAAACCGCCTGAGGTCATGGGCGTATGGTCAGCGCGCGCCAGAAGGCCTGTCTGGCAGCCATGGGAGTGGACGTCTGGCTACGCCGTACGCCGGAAACAGACGACGTGACGCCGCCGCGTACCCGCCGCGCCTCCGCAGCGAGCGAAGCAAAACCACCACAGGCGGAAACCGCGCCTGCACGCAGGGCAACGGCGGCTGTCTTGCCTTCTGTACAGCCCTTGCTCGACTGGGAAACGCTTGCCACGCGGGTGTCCGCCTGCACCGCCTGCGAATTGCATCAGGGCCGCACCCAGACGGTGTTTGGCACCGGCAATCGCAATGCCGAATGGCTGATCATCGGTGAGGCGCCGGGCGCGGAAGAGGACAAGCGCGGTGAGCCTTTCGTCGGCCGGGCAGGCCAGCTGCTCACTTCCATGCTGGGCGCCCTGGGCTTGCCGCGCCCGCAGGTCTATATCGCGAACATCCTGAAATGCCGGCCACCTTCCAACCGCGACCCGAAGCCCGATGAAGTAGCCTTCTGTGAGCAGTATCTGTTCAACCAGATAGCCTTGCTGAATCCGCGGATCATCCTCGCCGTAGGGCGAATCGCCGCCCAGAACCTGCTCAAGACCCAAACACCCATCGGCAAGTTGCGCGGGCACCGCCATGCGTTCGGCGGACAGGAGATCCCTGTGGTGGTGACTTACCACCCGGCCTACCTGCTGCGTTCGCCGGGCGAGAAGCGCAGGGCGTGGGAGGATTTGCTGTTTGCGCGGCAGGTCTTCGAGTCACTGCCTCCGCGCTGATCCCCATGAGCGCCGTCCCCATGCCCGATCCCCTGCTGCTGCGGCCCATGCGCGAGCACGATCTGGTGCAGGTGATGGAAGTGGAGCAGCGCGCCTACGATTTCCCCTGGACTGCGGGCATCTTTGCCGACTGCCTGCGCGCCGCTTACTCCTGCTGGAGCCTGCTGGAGGGGGAATGCCTGCTCGGTTACGGCATCATGACGATGGCACTGGACGAGGCGCATGTACTGAATCTTTGCGTGGATCCGCCACGCCAGCGACGTGGCCACGCCCAGCAACTGCTCGACCACCTGGTGGAGGTGGCTCGGGGGCACGGCGCAAGCCGCGTGTTCCTGGAAGCACGGCCGTCCAATCTGGCGGCGAGAAGGCTCTACGCCCGCAACGGCTTCGTGCAAATTGGAGTCCGGCGCGGGTATTACCCCGCCCATGAAGGGCGCGAGGATGCCTGGGTGCTGAGTCGACGCCTCGGTCTCTCAGCCGGGGCTGAGACCCGGAGCACAGGTTGAAACCGACAGGTCACTCGGCTAGCCTTCGACTATCTCAAACCCCGCTCGGAACAGGATTATCCATGGTCCCCACCTATCTTCGCGGCCTGCTGTGCGCCGGCCTGCTCGCCACCGCTGGTGCCGCCTCCGCGCTCGATCGCGTGACTTTCGAATACGGCAACTCGGCCGGTGACGCCGAGATTGATCGCTACGGCGCCAACGTCACCTTCGACTGGGGCGTGCAGTGGCTGAAGACCGGTGACTGGTACCTCGGTGGTTACTGGGAAGGTGGCCTGAACTATTGGGACAGCGATCCCGGCCGCACCGGCAACGATTCGCTGGTCGATTTCCACGCGACGCCGGTGCTCCGCTGGCAGCGCGCGCCGGGTTCGGGCTTTGCGCCCTTCCTGGAACTCGGCCTCGGCCCGCATCTCGCCACGGAGAGCGAAATCGAAGACAAGGATTTCGACATCAACTTCTCCTTCGGCAGCCATGTCGGCGGTGGTGTGCGTTTTGGCGAGCAGGGACGCTTCGAGCTCCTGTACCGCTTCCAGCATCTTTCCAATGCGAGCCTCGGGGACAAGAACCCCGGCGTGAATTTCCACCTCTTCAATCTCGGCTACCACTTCTAGTACATCGCGCCTAGTGAGCCCCCCGGCCCGGGGTTAGAATCCCGGGCATGGATTATCCCACCATCGAGGAAACGGTCGGCCACACGCCGCTCGTGCGCCTGCAACGCCTCCCCGGCGAGACCTCCAACCGGCTGCTGGCCAAACTCGAAAGCCACAATCCCGCGGGTTCGGTGAAGGACCGTCCGGCGCGCAACATGATTGTGCGGGCCGAGGCGCGGGGCGAGATCAAACCCGGCGACACCCTCATCGAAGCCACCAGCGGCAACACCGGCATTGCGCTCGCCATGGTGGCGGCCATGCGCGGATATCGCCTCATCCTCATCATGCCGGACAACATGAGCATGGAGCGGCGCGCCATCATGAAAGCCTATGGCGCCGAGCTCATCCAGGTGCCGCGTGAGGGCGGCATGGAAGCCGCCATAGATCTGGCCCGCTGCATGGAGGCCGACGGCGAGGGGCATGTGCTCGATCAATTCTCCAATCCGGACAATCCGCTGGCCCACTACGAAACCACCGGCCCCGAGATCTGGCGCGACACCCACGGCCGCGTCACGCATTTCGTGAGCGCCATGGGCACCACCGGCACCATCATGGGAGAAGGGGCGAGCATCCCCGGCATCCGCCGCTGGAAGCCGCCCTATGCGCCGGAAATCTTCGACCCCTCGCGGGTGGATCGTCTGCTCGATGTGAGCCAGCAGGAGGCGGAGGAGATGGCCCGCCGTCTGGCCGCGGAGGAGGGCATCTTTGGCGGCATCTCGGCCGGTGGCGCCATGGTCGCGGCGCTGCGGGTGTGTGCCGAAGTCAACGATGCCACCATCGTCACGGTGATCTGCGATCGCGGCGATCGTTATCTCTCCACCAAAGTGTTCCCAGCCTGAGCATCCGCCATGAATTTCAATTGCCTCGTCTTCGATATCGAGACCATTCCGGATGTGGAGGGTGCGCGGCGGCTGTGGGATCTGGAAGGCTTGAGCGATGCGGATGTCGCCAAGGTGATGGTGGCCAAGCGCCAGCAGGAGACCGGTGGCCAGAGCGAATTCCTGCGGCATCACCTGCAGCGTGTGTGCGCAATTGCGGCCGTCTTCCGCCATGACGACCGGCTTACCGTGTGGTCGCTTGGTGAAGAGGATTCCACCGAGGCGGATCTCATCCATCGTTTCTTCGATGGTCTGGAGCGCTTCTCACCAACCCTGGTGTCCTGGAATGGCGGGGGCTTCGATCTGCCTGTGCTGCACTACCGGGCCCTGCTGAATGGTGTTGCCGCGCCCCGCTACTGGGAGACGGGCAATGATGACAACAGCTTCCGCTACAACAACTATCTGAGCCGCTATCACTGGCGGCATCTGGATCTCATGGACGTTCTCTCGGGCTATCAGCCGCGTGCCACGGCCAAGCTCGACGAGATTGCGAGCCTCATGGGCTTTCCGGGCAAGCTCGGCATGACCGGCGCCGATGTGTGGACCAAGTACCTCGCGGGTGCGCTTGGCGAGATTCGCGACTACTGCGAGGTTGATGTACTCAACACCTGGCTGGTATACCTCGGCTTCGAACGCATGCGCGGCAATCTGCACGCTATCCAACACGCCGAGGAGCTGGCCCGACTGCGCCAGTATCTGCTGGAGCAGGACAAACCCCACTTCCGTGACTTCCTGGCCGCCTGGCCGCCCGGGGCATGAGACGCAAGGACAATTCTCCGCGCGAATACGACCTGACGATAGAACGCCTCTCGCATGAAGGGCGCGGCGTCGGTCATGTCGAGGGCAAGACGGTATTCGTGGCCGATGCACTGCCGGGGGAAAAGATTCATGCCCGGGTGACCCGTCGGCACCGTCGCTTCGACGAGGCGGCAACCGAGACCCTGGAGCAACCCAGCGCCGATCGCGTGGTGCCTGTCTGCCCACACGCCACCCTTTGTGGTGGCTGTGCCCTGCAACACCTGGCACCCGCAGCACAGATCACGCACAAGCAGGCGGTGCTCATGGAACTCCTCAAGCACCAGGGCAATACCCGGCCGGTGGAAATTCTGCCGCCGATTACGGGGCCTCTCTGGGGATACCGCAGGCGTGCCCGCCTGAGTGTGCGCATGGTGCACAAGAAGGGTCGGGTGCTGGTGGGGTTCCGCGAGAAATCCACGCACTACGTGACCGAAGTGACGCATTGCGCGGTGCTGCATCCCAGTGTGGGCGAGCGCCTGCCGGCACTGCGTGATCTCATCGACAGCCTGAGCATCCGGGAACAGATCCCGCAGATCGAGATGGCCGTGGATGATGACTCCACCCTGCTCGCGATTCGCAACCTGGCGCCACCCACGCCAGAGGATCTCGCGCTGCTGCGCGCCTTCGAGCAGGCGACCGGGCTGCATCTCTACCTGCAGCCTGCAGACCCTGC
>Ga0194129_10007731_pt1 | contig 12684 bp, 10 predicted proteins | sample TA2KigCa35mmetaG_FD_150862 | JGI IMG/M metagenome (GOLD analysis project Ga0194129, IMG submission 150862) | Freshwater microbial communities from Lake Tanganyika, Tanzania - TA2015038 Kigoma Deep Cast 35m | ecosystem: Environmental > Aquatic > Freshwater > Lake | place: Tanzania: Lake... | reverse complement strand
GACCTGCGGGACGTTGGCATCCGTCAAGTTGCCAAGCCCGAGCTGGCCGTTCTGATTGCGGCCCCAGCAGCGGAGCGCGCCTCGCGCGAGCGCGCAGGTGTGGTTGTTGCCGGCTTCGACTTCCCGCGCGTTCGTGACGCCCGAAGCGACGACCGGCGTCGTGCTGTTCGTCTTCGTTCCGTTGCCGAGCTGGCCGTAGGAGTTGAAGCCCCAGCACTTCACCTGACCGTCGGCGAGCGTCGCGCAGGCGTGGCTCGTGCCGGCACCGACCGAGACGGCGTTCGCGAGGTCTTGCACCGCGACGGGCGACACGCTGTCGGTCGTGGTGCCATTCCCGAGCTGACCGTAGAGGTTCCTTCCCCAGCAGCTCACGCTGCCAGAGTCGAGGACGGCGCAGGTCGACAGGTCGCCTGCTGCGACGGCCTTCACCGTAGAGATGCCCGCGACGACGGGGCTCGAGGAGCTCGTCTTCGTCCCGTCGCCGAGCTGACCGTAGGTGTTGTAGCCCCAGCAACGGAGCGCGCCGGTCGTCAGGAGCGCGCAGCTGTGGCTGCCCGCCGCGGCGAGCGCCTTCGCGTTCGTGATGTCCTTGACGGCGACGGGGAGAGTGCTGTCCGTGGTCGTGCCGTTGCCGAGCTGCCCGTAGAAGTTACGGCCCCAGCACGAGACCGTGCCGCCTGCGATGAGGGCGCAGGTGTGGTTCCCGCCCGCGATGACGCGCTCGACACCCGTGAGGTTCAGGACCGTGACGGGCGACTGGCTGCTTGTCTTGGTGCCGTCGCCGAGCTGCCCAGAGCCGTTGTAGCCCCAGCACTTGACCGTCCCGTCATCGAGCGCGGCGCACGCGTGGCTCGCACCGATCGCGATCGAGCGTGCGAGGGAGACGAGCGATTTCACAGGGACCGAGCTCGTGGTCTTGGTGCCATCGCCGAGCTGTCCGTAGAAGTTGTAGCCCCAGCAGGCGATCGTCCCGTCGCTTCGAAGGACGCAGCTCTCGTCGCTACCGAGCTTCAGGAGGACCTTGCAGTCCGAGTCGTTCTTCGCGGTGCACCCCGCAGGGCAGCAGTCGTCGGCGTCCTTGCAGGCGGACACGGGCATCGCGCTCATGCACTGGTTCTGCGCGAGCTTGCAGACCTCGCCAGCGGTGCACGCGTCGAGATCGTTGCACGCGTCCATGTCGGCGAGTGCCTTGGTCGTGCACTGACCCGTCATCGCGTTGCAGACGCCCAGCGAGCAACCGGTCGAGTTCTTGGAGCAGTCTTTGGGCTCGCCGCCGACGCACATCCCCGCGGCGCAGGACTTCTCGACGGTGCAGAGGTCGTTCGAGTCCTTGCAGCTCGCTCCTTCGTTGCCTGGGGTGGGGTCGCACTTGCCCGTCTTCGGATTGCAGACCGCGACGTGACACTCGTTCGGGAGCGCAGCGAAGAAGCAGTCGTTCGTCTTGCCGAGGCATACGCCGTTCTGGCACTTGCCACCCACGGTGCACAGGTTGTCGGGGTCGGTACAGTCGGTCCCGTCGGACTGGAGCTGCGCCGAGCACTTCTTGGCGTCTTCGTCGCAGGTGACCTCCTGGCACGCGCCCGCCTTCATCCCGCACTTGTTGGGAGGCCCCGGGATGCACTCGCCCTGCTTGCAGTAGTCGAAGTCGGTGCAGAACTTCCCGTCGTCGCACTTGCTGCCGTCGTCGGCGTCGACGACCTCGCACTGCTTCGTCTCCGCGTTGCACTTCGCCACTTGGCAGTTGGGGGTCTTGATGGTCGAGCAGTCGATCCCGCAGGGGAGAGGATCGACCGTGCCGCCTTCCCCTCCCTGGCCGCCAGCGCTGCTGCTCGCGGTTGGCGCGGGTGCGCCGCCGACGCCCGTGGTGTTGTCGTGCGAGCCCGTCGCGCACCCGACGAAGGGGGCAGCGGACACGAGCATGGCCATCGAAGCGAGCAAAGCGAGCCGAGAGCGCGAAGCGACCATAGCGCGAATCCTCGCACACTTCGTTGCTCCTCGCACCGTACTCGTCCCTCGCTCGCTGCCACGCGATCGGCGTGGGCCGGGAGGTTGATGCGGGTTATGGTCGGCGGTCGAACAAGGGAGCCCTGACGGATGGCGATCGAGCAACTGACCCCCGAGCAGGTTCGCGACTGGACCCTCCAACAGAAGGACGATTGGTGGCTCGCGAACGTCTACCGAGGCGACATGCCGCAGCTGACGTTCAGGGCGGCTGTGACAGGCTTTCTCCTCGGCGGCGTCCTCTCGGCGACGAACCTCTACATCGGCGCGAAGACGGGCTGGACGCTGGGCGTCGGGCTCACGAGCGTCATCCTCGCGTACGCCGCGTTTCGGCTCGCCGCCCAGCTGAGGCTCGCGAAGGACATGTCCGTCCTCGAGAACAATGCCGCGCAGAGCATCGCCACTGCGGCGGGCTACATGACCGGTCCACTCGTCTCGGGCATGGCGGCCTACATGTGGATCGAAAACCGCCTCATCCCCTGGTGGCAGATGTTGCTCTTCAACATCGTGCTCTCGATCTTGGGCGTCCTCGTCGCCTTTCCGATGAAGCGGCGTTTCATCAACGACGAACAGCAGCCCTTCCCCGAAGGTCAGGCGTGCGGCGTGGTCCTCGATGCCCTCTACAGCGGCACCGGCGACGAGGGGATGCAGAAGGCCCGCGTCCTCGTGAAGGCCGGCGGCCTCGCCTCGCTCGTCGGTGTCCTCACGGGCGAGAACCTGATGGAGCTCGTTCAGAAGAAGTGGCTAGGGCTGAAGCAAGCATGGCACCTGCCGCACAACCTCGACGCTTGGTACTACGCGCTCGTCGAGAAGGGCATGGCCCCCGAGCCCAAGCTCGCGGGCGTACCGATTCGCAGCCTCGGCCTCTCGCCGACGCTCGACCTCGCGATGCTTGGCGCCGGCGGCCTCATGGGCATGCGCTCCGCGGCCGGGATGCTCGTCGGGATGCTCCTCAACTACGTCGTGATCGTCCCTTGGATGATCCTGCTCGGCGAGATCAAGCCGCGCGCCGATGGCACTTTCACGCGCACGCACGTGGTGAATACCTGGGCGCTCTGGTGGGGCATCGTCATCATGGTGGTGGCGTCTCTCGTCAGCCTCGCCTCGAAGCCCGAGGTCTTCACGCAGGCCTTCGCGAACCTGCGAAGGGCACGCAAGACCGACAACGCGCCCGACCGGCTCGCGTCGATCGAGCTCCCGATGAAGGTGTCCCTCGTCGGCGTGCCGATCGTTGGGGTTCTTGGCGTCTACATGGCGCACGAGTGGTTCGGCGTGAGCTGGGTGTTCGGGCTGGCCGCGCTCCCGCTGATCGTCGTGCTCACCCTGATCGCCGCGAGCAGTACGGGCATGACTGGCATCACGCCGACCGGCTCCCTTAGCAAAATACCGCAGTTTATTTTTGGCGCGCTCGATCCCAAGCACCCGCCGACGAACCTGATGACCGGCGTGATGTGCGTCGAGGTCGCGGGAAACGCGAGCAACCTCCTCATGGATATCAAGCCCGGCTACATGCTCGGGGCGAAGCCTCGTCAGCAGGCGATCGGCCACACGATCGGGATCGTCGCAGGCGCCCTCGCGAGCACGCCGCTCTTCTACCTCCTGTTCCTTTCGAACTATCGCCCCGGTGACAACGTCCAGGCCGCGATGGCTCCTGAGGGCGGCGCCTTCGGATTCCCGTCGGCGCTCCAGTGGAAGGGCGTCTCCGAGCTCGTCACGGCCATCTTTGGTGGCGGCGGGGGCACGCTCCTCACGCGCTCGATCGTCGTCTCGATGGTGCTCGCCGCGGTGGCCGCCATCGTGATGGAGGTGCTGCGCCTCCGCACCAAGGGGCGTTTCCCGCTGAGCCCTCTCGCGATCGGCCTCGGCGTCGTCTTGCCGCCCGACTCGACCATCGCCATGTTCGCGGGCGCTGCGCTCTTCGCCTGGATGCATCGACGCCATGGCGACAAGCCCGGGACGAGCGGTCATGCGCTGTGGGTGGGATCCCACGAGCCGATCTGCGCGGGCCTCATCGCCGGCGCCGCCCTTGTCGGGATCGGAGACATCTTGGTGAAGGTCTTTTTGCTCTGAGCCCGAGCTCGTCGGGCTCTTGACGTCGGCCAGCGAGTGCCACACGAATTTGTATGTGAAACGCGTCGAGCCGTCGGGTGTCTGGGGCCGTTGGAGTCGAGTCGGCAGCCTCGCGGGGCTGTGCGTCGTGGCAGCCTGCTCCGTCGAAGGTCCCGCGGCGGTCGGAGCGTCGTCGAACGGCGCGGGCGGAGAGGTCACGTCGGGTGCGGTGGTCACTAGCGTGGAGGCGACCTCCGTCGGTGCGGGCGGCGCGGGCAGCGGAGGCGCCGGCGGTGGAGCGGCTTCAAGCGTGTTCGGCGTGCTTCCGGCCGCGCTCGTCGTGAGCGGCGACACCGACCGGGACGGGGACATCGACGCCGACGACCTCGACGGACGAAGCGCGTTCACGTGGAAGCGCGGTGCCTTCCTGCTAGCGAACGTTGACGACGACGACGGTGACGGGAAGGCGGATCACGCCGTCGACGGTTCGTCGGGCAAGGACCTGGAGGATCTCGCTCGCCTCCGGATCGAGCTCGGCAGCGAGGTCGCCGAGAAGGCTTCGCGAGTCACCGTCGAGCTGGTCACGGGCGCGGCACACGCGCACCTCTTCGAGGTCCTCGGGGCGAGCGTCGAGCCGCTCGAGGCGGCCCTGGTCCCCGCCGGCTCGCTCGACTTGGCGCTCGAGGCGGCCCGCTTTGCGGGGCCCGACTGGAAGGGTGACGTTCGAGTGGTCGTCACCGCGGTCGACGGGGCGGACGCGCCGATCGCGAGCGATGAGGTCACTCTGCGCGTCGCGCCGATGTTGCTCCTCCCGAGCTCGACGAGTCCTCTCGCCGTACACGTCGCCACCGGCGCGTACTCGAACGCCTCGTTCCTCGTCGACCTCGGCGCCGCGGTGACCAAGGCCGGTACGAAGCTCTTGTCTCCTTACGCCACGACCAAGTGGCAAGAGATGTGGATGCAGGACACGCTCGAGATCGGTTACGCGCAGCTCCCCGGGAAAGCGCCTATGCACGTGGCTTTGCGCGCCAATCGCGGGCAGGACACGTACGCCGCGACGCTCCTCGGGCCCGATATGGGCTACCTCGTCGTGGGCGCGCCGCGCGGGACAAGCGGCGGTGATGCGTGGGTCGATTGGTACGGCAACCTCGAGGTGAGCCCGCCTGTCCCAGGCTGGCCGCTCGGGCGCATCTACTACGGGCACAACACCTCGACGGGGATGAAGCTCCACCCCGACGTCGTGGCCTTCTTCGAAGCGCAAGAGCTCCAGTCGCCGTTCTGGGTCGACACCAGCTGGCTCACGATCAAGCACGTCGACGAGATCTTCACCTTCGTCCCCGGCAAGGAGAAGAAGCCAAAGCTCCTTGTCGTCAGCCCTCGCGAGGCCGGCAAGCTCTACCCGAGCTATTACGGTCCCTACAACAAGGGTCTTCAGGCGAAGATCGATACGACGCTGCTCGGAGGGAGCTACGTCGTCGCCGGCAAGACCGTTTCGTACGAGGGCGTGCTCGCGCTGCTCGGCTTGACGAAGGACGACGTCGTGGAGCTGCCGCTCTTCTACACGAGCGGCCACAGCGACTGGTCGAACCCTGTGAATGGACTCTTCTTGGGTGGTGGGGTCTTCGCGGCGGGTGAGACCTCGATCTTCGAGCCGGAGCGGAAGGTCACGGCAGAGCGGCTCGCGACGCTTGGCCTCTCGGTGTTCTGGATCGACGACGCCGTGTACCAGAACAACCTCGGCAACGTTCACTGCGCCACGAACGCGACGCGGGCGCTCGCGGTCCCCGACTTCACGAAGGCGTTGCCGAGCGTGCCATGAACCTCGGCTCGCTGGGCGATTCGCGTTTCGCGCTCGAGCATGACGCGGTAAGTCCATAGGCGTCGCACGAGTGGCGGAATTGGTAGACGCACCGGATTTAGGTTCCGGCGCCGCAAGGTGTGGGGGTTCGAGTCCCTCCTCGTGCACCCCTGCGGTCGCATGGCGCTCGAAGGAGATGCTGGCCGACCGCGCCCACGCAACCGACTCGCGCCGCTGCCGCGACGTTGCACGACGAGCCGCGGTAGCTTGAGCTTCGGCCTCCACGCGGGGGTCGAATGTCCGTCCAAAGCTGCGTGTTTCGTTGTAAGCCGACCACGTGAAGCGGCGAGACGAGCGGAGAGGGCCACGGCAGGAGCCACGGCAGGAGCGTCGCCAGGCGCCTGTGTGGCCGAGCCACGCGAACGGCTCGGTGCGAGGGGGGAGGGGTGAGATGCCTCGCGGCCCGCAGGCGGGCAGGGCCGACACGCCACGCGACGTCGTGTACGGACTTCGCGCGGGCCTCGCGGTGCTCGATGCGCGCGTCGACGACGTGCTCGCGGTCGCCGCCTCGGCGCGAAGCGACTCCGAGGTCGCCGCCGCATTGCGAGCGGCAGAGGAGCGCGGGATCCCGTGTGCGGAGCTGCCGGAGCGCGAGCTCGAGGCGCTCGCCGGCTCGCCGCATCACGAAGGGTTGGTCGTCACGACGCGGCCAAGATCCTGGGCTTCGCCGAGTCAATTGACCGAGGTCCTCGTGGCGAACCGCGGGGTTGCCGTTGCGCTCGATCGCGTCCGCAACCCCTACAACATCGGCGCGATCCTCCGCACCGCGGCGTTCTTTGGAGTCGACGCGGTGATCCTCGGAGCGCTCGCACCGGGGCCCGAGCTCGCTCCGAACGCCGTTCGCGTCGCCGAGGGCGGGGCAGAGCGCGTCGAGCTCTGCCGCACGCCCGACCTCGGTGAGACCCTGTCGCGGATGAAGAGCCGCGGCATCGCGATCGTCGGTGCAGACGCGCACGCGAAGGAGGACGCGCTGTCGTTTCGATTCCCGCGTCCGTCCGTTCTCGTCCTCGGTCACGAGCGCGACGGCATGACCGAGCGCGTCCGCTCTCAGTGCGACGCGCTCGTCCGCATCGCGGGCGGTGGCGCCGTGGAGTCGCTCAACGTCTCGGTCGCGGCGGGCGTCCTCATCAGCCGCCTCGCGCGCAGCTGAGCCTTCGTTCGCCCCGTCGGCGGACTGGCGTACACGCTCGCGCGATACCCCACAAACAACATCGAGCGGCCTGACGACACGCGTCACGCCGCTCGGCGACGAGCCCATGGGCCGAGCCCTACGGTGCGGTCACTTGGTGTAAATCACGCCCTGCATTCCGGTGTGCTTCGAGCAGAAATACGGATACGCCTTGCCCGCATCGGTGGGGATCAGCGCGGCGGCCGTGCTGGCGTTCACCATCGCCTTCGAAATCGGGCTCATCGGATCCGGCTTGCCGCTCTCGCCGCCGGCGAGCGGATGAGTCGTGAAGTTCCCCTCCCACTGGACCTGGGTGCCGGGGGTGACCAGCACGCAGGCCTGATGGCCGAAGGACCATTTGGAGATATCACTGATGACGACCTGCTTCTGATTCGTCATGTCCTTGGCCATCGCCAAGGTGCAGCCGTTCAGCATCGGGTCTCCGCCGCCAGAGCTCGACGAGGCGCTGCTCGATGAGGCGCTGCTCGATGAGGCGCTGCTCGACGAGGCGCTGCTCGATGAGGCGCTGCTCGATGACGACGACGCGGCCGTGGTCGCGGCGCCGCCGGCACCACCGTCACCACCGGCTCCGGTGGAGGGCGCGCCGCCCTGACCGGTAGACGCCGCCGAATCCATCGTCGAGGCGCTCGACGTCACCGTCGACGACGCATCGGAGGTGTCGTCGCCGCCGCAGCCGACGAGGTACAAGGACGCGCCGAGCACGGCGCACGGGAGGAGAAGCAAGCTCTTCGAGTTCATGGTGTTCCTTTCAATCCGGGCTCATCATACTTTGAGCCTGGCGGAAGATGGTATCCCGCGCCGAGACGTAACGCGAGCCCAATGGAACACGAGGAACGGCCGTCTCGGCGGTCTCACGCGGGCCTGCGGTCGGAGCGCGCCCACGCGAGGCAGGCCGACGTCGTCGAGAGGTGCGCGCTTTTGCCCGGCCGGGCGCGAGTGCGCTACCGTCGCGTCATGGCGCTCGTCGGTGCTCGTCTCCTGGGGCTCGTGCCCCTCGTCTCGTGCTTGATCGTCGGCTGCGGCGCAGGTCCCGTTGAGCTTCGGGCCACGCAGACCTGCGAGGGCGGCAACCTCGACGACTGCAAAGATCGCTGTGGCAAGAGCGAGGGCATGCCTTGCTACAAACTCGGGTGGATGCACGAGCGCGGCCGCGAACTCCCGAAGAGCTTCGACGAGGCGATGTCTCTCTACCAGAAGTCCTGCGAGTCGGGCTGGCCGCAGGCGTGCCGAGTTCTCGGCGACTTTTACTGGCGTGCGGACCGCGTGAAGCTCAACCGAAAGAAGGCGCTCGAGTACTGGGAGCGTGCGTGCGCTCTTGGTCTCTCGGTGGCGTGCCCCACGCAGCTCGAGCGCGACATCGCCGACGGCAAGCTCGTCGCGATACCGCGCGGCAATGGCGCGGTCTCCGTCGTCCCGAAGGCTGGCTACGCGACGGGGTCTGCTCCGTCGGTCAGCACGTCGTCGCCTCCCTCGATGCCCGCCGAGCCGAGCGCTCCCTCGGCCCCGGGCGTACCGGCGGTTCCTGGCTCGCCCTGACGCTGTTCGCTTCGAGAGAGGGTGTCGCGCCCCGCGCCGTCGAGGGGGGCGCGGCGGGCCGCTACTCGACGGGAAGCCCGACGAAGTGGGACTTGCCGCCGCGTCGGACCTTGACGAGCACGCGCTCGCCGGCCCGTCGGGCTTCGAGCTCACGCTTGAGATCGGCCGTCGATCCGATGGCTTTTCCGGCGACCTCGACGATCACGTCGCCGTCCATCAGCCCGTCGATCGGCTTCGAGAGCCCGACGACCCGCGCGCCGCCCCCGGGCGCTTCGTCGACCTCGAGTCCGAACAAGCGATTCGTCCTGTCTGGCGTCCCAGGACGAGGGCTCCGCTCCTGTGGCTCGCCTTCGTCGAGCCGGTCGAGCGTGGCGCGGACGGTGAAGGGCTTGCCCTGACGAAGCACCTTGAGCTCGACGATGGAGCCGGGGGCGTGTCTCGCGACGTTGCGAGCGAGCTCCTCTGAGCGCTCGATCCCGACGCCGCCGACCTCGACGATCACGTCGCCGGATTGAACGCCTGCTCGCGCCGCGGCGCTGTCCTTCATGACCTCGTTGACGATCGCGCCCCGCGAACGGTCCATGCCGAGCGCTGCCGCGAGCTCCGGCGTCACCGGTTGGAACGTGAGCCCGAGCTTCCCGCGCTCGACGAAGCCCTTTTGACGCAGCTGATCGAGCACGTCCTTCAAGACATCGACCGGGATCGCGAAGCCGATCCCTTCGGCGCCGGCGCGGATCGCGGTGTTGATCCCGATCACTTCGCCGCGCAGGTTGAAGAGTGGGCCGCCGCTGTTGCCGGGGTTGATCGAGGCGTCGGTCTGAATGAAATCATCGTATGGCCCCGCCCCGATCGTCCGCGCCTTGGCGCTCACGATGCCGAGCGACACCGAGTGCCCGAGCCCGAACGGGTTCCCTACCGCGAGGACCTGCTCTCCAACGCGGAGCGCGTGGCTATCGCCGAGGACGACCGAGGGAAGCTGTGTCGGGGACTGGATTTTGAGCAGCGCGAGGTCGACCTTGGTGTCACGCCCCACGACCTGCGCGGCGAGCTCGTGTCGATCGAGGAAGTGCACCTTCACCTCGTCCGCCCCTTCAACGACGTGGGCGTTCGTCACGATGTAGCCGGCCGGACCGTCGATGACGAAGCCCGTTCCCGCGCCGCTTCGCTGACGAGGCCCTCGCATTGGCCCTTCAGGGAAGAGGAAGTCGAACGGGTGGCCACCCTCACGGCGAGCGACGACCTGCGTCGTCGTGATGTTCACGACCGTCGGCGCGACATGCTCGACGAGGTCTGCGATGGTGGAGGGCGCCGCGACCGTGACCTGGGACGCGAGCTGCAGCGTGGGCGCTGGAGCCGGCATGGGGGTTGGCACCTGCGCGACGGGTGAGCCTGCCTCGCCGCGCGAGAGCGATGGCGCGGCGGAGGAACACCCCGCGGCCGCGAGGCCGAGCGCGGTGAGGGCGATGACCGGGAGAGACGAGCGGGAGCGGTGCGTGCGCATGGGACGGTGACCTCGACTGGCAGAATAACAGCCTCCCGAGCAGCCGCATTCCAGCAGCCAAGGGAGCTCCTTTGTTCTTCGTCTCGAGAGCCTGCTCGTCAACCTTGACAACACGCGCTCGTCCACGTGCGACCCATGTCACGCGGGACGCAGCCCTGCGCTCGCAGGAACGGCTGACGCTCGGGGAAGCTCCCTCCTCCCTCGAACCGATACGACGCGGGCGTCGCCGGCCAGTTCTTCTGGCAGTCGGCGTCGAACTCGGGGGTGCGCGCGCGCGAACAGCACGGCGTCAGGCCAGGCGGCGGGGTGACCGACGTCGTGCCCGAGGCGTCGTCCTTCGCCGCCACGCTCTTACCGAAGCCTGCCTCGCGCCGGATGCTCGCGTCGAGGAGGCATCGCTGCTTCGCGTCGTCGTAGGCGTAGCCAGGCTCGCAACGAGGCGTCCCACTCACCCGGACGCACGAAGCCTCTCGCCACTCGGTCTCGGCCGGGCATTGAGCTGGCTCGACCGAGCGCGCGCAGCGGACGCCGATCGACGCGCTCCACTCGTCGGGGTGGTAGCGGTTGCGCAGCGCGTTGCGGAGCCACTTCGGAAAGCGTCGGCTCCAGCTCCCACCTCGATAAACGTAGTACCGACCAGCACGAATCGGATCGAGGCTGCCGCTCGAGGGGTACGGCCGAAATTCGGATTGCGTCCACTCCCACACGTTGCCGGTCATGTCGCGCAAGCCGAAGGCGCCCGCGGGGAATGACGCGACCTCACAGCTCCCGAACGGGTGGTGGTAACAGGCGTTGCTCTCGGTGGGCGGCTCGTTCCCGTGCGAGAACTCGCGCTTTTCGTCGCCTCCGCTCGCCGCATACTCCCACTCACGCTCGCTCGGTAGACGCTTGCCCGCGAACGCGCAGTACGCCGCGGCTTGCGTGAGGTCGATGCAGTTGATCGGGTGCTTGTCGCGTCCGGTCGCCTGCTCGTTGCAGAACTGTCGGCCGACATGCGACACCGTGCACGCTCCAGCGTCGCGACAGCGTCGGTAGTCCTCGACCGTGACCTCGGTCGTGTCGAGGTCGAACGTCGCCACGGGCGCCTCGTGTGCGGGGCGCTCCTCTTCGTTTCGGCCTTCGCCGTAGGCACCCATCACGAAGATCCCTTCAGGAATTCGGCTCATGCCGGGGAGCGTGTCCGTCGCCTTCGCCGTCGATGACGACGACGGAACGGTCGCTGCCGTTGGTTGGCTCGTGGTGAAGCTGGGGCTCGCTGCACGGCTCGAGGATGCTGGGAACTCGGCCGAGGTGGCGCTCGCGCTAGGCGCCGTCGAGGGGCGCTCTCTCGAGTCTCCGCGCGCGCACGAGGCGAGGCCGACGAGGCAGAGCCCGAACGCCGCTCTCATGCCCGCACGATAGTCGTCGCACCTGCGACCGGCAGCTTTTTGCCTGCGATCGGGCTCACGCGAGGCCTGCACGCAATGCGTTATCCAGCGCGTCGAGCGGCGCGCGGCGACCGGTGTAGAGCTCGAACTGCGCAGCGGCCTGGTGGAGCAACATGCGACCACCGTGAATGGTCCCGGCCCTCCGAGCGCGCGCATCCCTGACGAGCTCGGTTTCGACCGGCTTGTAGACGATGTCCATCACGACGAGGTTCGGCCCGAGCGAGTCCCGCGGCATCGGGCTCGTCGGGTCGACATCCTTCATCCCGAGTGAGCTCGCGTTGACGAGGATGTCGTAGCGAGCGGCATCACGCCGCTCTTCCCACGCGATGTGCCCGACGCCGAGCGCCTCTCCGAGGGCTCGCGCTCGGTCGAGTGTTCGATTGCATAGGGTCACCGACGCTCCGCTCTCGACGAGCCCAAACGCCACGGCGCGCGCCGCGCCACCGGCTCCGAGCACCAGCGCGCGAGCGCCTCGAAGCGCACGCACCTCCTCGAGCGCTCGTACGGCGCCGACCCAATCGGTGTTGTGTCCAACGAGCGTCCCGGCATCGTTGACGATCGTGTTCACCGCGCCGATGCGCCGTGCCCGGTCCTCGACCCGATCCACCAGCGAGACGACGCTCTCCTTGAAGGGCATCGACACCCCGAAGCCTCGGATCTTGAGCGGGCGCATGCTCGCGACGGCTGACGCGAGGGTGGTCTCGTCGACCTCGAAGGGCATGTAGCGCCACGGCAGGCCAAGCACGCGGTATCCTGCCTCGTGCATGGCGGCTCCGAGCGGAACCGCCCATCGCGACAGCGAGCCGCAGAGCACGAGCCCCGAGCCCGGAGCGCCCGGATGGGACGTCAGCGGCCCCGCAGGCACGACACGATGCTCGACTGCGCCGCCGGTCGATTCGGGCCGCTGCAGCCCGCGAGCAGCGTCCGCGCCGCGGTGCAGTTGCCGCCCGTCGCGGCGTTCATGACCTTTTGACATCCATCAACAGGTGGCGGTGGGGGCGGAGGGGGCGGAGGCGGCGGTGGCGGGGCGGCCGTCGTGGTCGCCTTTCCGGTCGATGTCGTCGGCGTCTTGGGCGGGGGATTCGAGCCCGGGGGCGGCACGTTGACGAGCTCCGCCGAAGGC
>Ga0194129_10007728_pt1 | contig 12685 bp, 11 predicted proteins | sample TA2KigCa35mmetaG_FD_150862 | JGI IMG/M metagenome (GOLD analysis project Ga0194129, IMG submission 150862) | Freshwater microbial communities from Lake Tanganyika, Tanzania - TA2015038 Kigoma Deep Cast 35m | ecosystem: Environmental > Aquatic > Freshwater > Lake | place: Tanzania: Lake... | reverse complement strand
AGCGAAGCCGCTCGTGGCCATGGCCTTTAAGATCGTCGACGATCCGTATGGCCAGCTCACCTTCATGCGGCTCTACCAGGGCACGCTCAAGAAGGGGGAGACCTACGTCAACCAGCGCACGAGCCAGAAGCAGCGGTTCAGCCGGATCGTGCGGATGCACGCCGACAAGCGGGAGGAGATCGAGTCGGCCGAGGCGGGCGACATCGTGGCCGTGATGGGCGTGGACGCCGCCTCCGGCGACACGTACTCCGCCGACTCGAAGTACTGCACGCTCGAGAGCATGTTCGTGCCAGAGCCGGTGATCAAGATGTCGATCACCCCCACGCAGCGCGACGGTCTCGACAAGCTCGGCAAGGGGCTGCAGCGGTTCACCCGTGAGGATCCCACGTTCCGCGTGTTCACCGACGAGGAGACGGGCGAGACCCTCATCGCCGGCATGGGTGAGTTGCATCTCGACATCTACGTCGAGCGAATCAGGCGTGAATACAAGGTGGACGTCACCGTGGGCGCTCCGAAAGTGAGCTATCGCGAGGCCCCCACCAAGGGCACGGCCTACGACTACAAGCACAAGAAGCAGACGGGCGGCTCGGGCCAGTATGCGCACATCATCGGCCACCTCGAGCCGCTCCCCGAGGACGCCACCGAAAACTTCATCTTCGAAGACGCGGTGGTCGGCGGCCGCGTGCCGCGGGAATACATTCCCTCGGTGGAGAAGGGCTTTTTGGCCGTCCTGGGAAAGGGGCCGATCGCCGGCTTCCCGATCGTGGGCGTGAAGGCCACCCTCGAGGACGGCTCCTACCACGACGTCGACTCCTCCGACATGGCCTTCCAGATCTGCGCCCGGGCCGGCTTTCGTGAGGCCTTCCTCAATACGAAGCCGGTGCTGCTCGAGCCCATCATGAAGATGGAGGTCGAGGTGCCGTCGGATTTCCAGGGGCCGGTGACCGGCGAACTCAACAAGCGACGCGGCCTGATCATCTCCACCGAGACGGTCGGAAACACCTCCACGATCATCGCCGAGGTGCCGCTGGCCGAGACGTTTGGCTACTCGACCGACCTGCGGAGCATGACGCAGGGGCAGGGTGTCTTCACGATGGAGTTCTCGAAGTACCGGCCGACGCCGGGGAACATCCAGAAGGAGATCATCGAGGAGCGGAAGAAGCAGGAACTCGCGAGCGCGAAGTAATGCCCTCACGGCGTGGGACGCTGTTCGCGCTCTGGGTCGTCGGGCTCGCCGCGGCGGCGGCCGCAGGCGAGCCGGAGCTGGAGCCAGCGGCCTCTCGTCCGGTGATGACCGAGCGGCCGTCGGGAGCCGCCCGTGAGCGGCCGCCCTCGCAGCGAGAACTCGTCGACGCGCGGGTGGAACTGCAGCGACGATTTCGTGAGCCGCTGTTTCGGGCCGATACGGCCTCGGGGGCGGAGCGGGCAGCCGAGTCGTTACTCGAGGCGGCTGGGGTCGAGCCGGATCGATCGCTCAAGTGGCTCCTCTATGCCGAGGCCAGGCGGCTCGGGGTCGTGTCGGGCAATGCGGACGTGATCCATCGGGCGGTCACGCTGGCCTCGGCGACGTACGAGTTCGATGCCCTCGACGACGAGGTCCGTGACCTGGCGGGCATCCCGCTCCGCGGCGTGTCGCCCCGTCGTGCCGTGGGGCTGGCGGAGGCGGCCGAAGGCGTGGCCGGCCGTGCCGAGGTCGATGGGCGATTCGAGTTGGCCCTGCGGGCCCAGGATCTGGCGATCAAGGCCTGGCAGCGGGCCGGGGCGATAGAGGCCTGCCGTCGGGCGATGGTGCGGCACGGCGAGATCGCGGCGGCACTGGATGCCCGGAGGTCGGGTTCCGGCGCGGCCCGGTGAACTGCCGAAGCGGGCGGTCGCCGAGTCGCGTGGCGGTCCGTGTCAGGGGCGACGATCGGTAGAAGTGCGAGTAGTTCATGTAGGTGGAGGCATGGCCCGTGGGCCGGATCGTCTCGTCGATCTGCCTCGCCTGAGACGACTGCTGAATCTGCCTGACCTGGCTTTGCATCCGATTCAACTGGCGACGCTGGTTGAGCATTTCGATCTGCTGCCGTTGCTGCTCGACTTGGGGCTGAACCAGCGTCTGATAGACGTTCTGGTTTTGCAGCGGATTCATGCCTTGCTGCTGGAGTTGCAGATACGGGCTCACGGTGGGCCGTCGGTACGTGCCTTCGAAGGGCCGCTGGCTGACCTGGCCCGCCGGCGACTGCGCACGAGCATCTGCCCCGACGGCGATCCAGCAGCAGGCCGCGATACAGATGGCAAAGGTCGGCTCGAGGCCACGCCCGAAAGATTTCATGCCCACATCTCCCTGAGACATTTTCGATTATACCGCACTGGTCCAGCCCGGCCCTGCCGCTGGTCGGCCGTGAAGCCTGCCGGCCAGCCTCAGTCGGCCACCTTGGGCATGGCCGCCTCGTAGCGAGCAATCACCATGTCCATCGCTGCCTTGACGATCGCCTTCACGACAGGCTTGTCGGCGATCCAGGCCGCGAACTGTTCGCCGTGGGCCATGTAGGCCTCCCGCAGCCAGTCCGGAGCCTCGGTGAGCAACCAGGCCCGGAAGAGTAGCCACTGGGGATTCTCGGGGCCGTAGACCTCGCGAGCCACCCAGCAGCCCCCAAAGTTCGGGTTGAACCCGTACGGAAACCGGTTGAACTGCTGGACCGTGCTGGAGCCGAGCAGGGCAAAACCGAACACCCGCTCCCAGGGGGCTGTGAGCTTGCCGACGATGCTGTCGAAGGCGATCCACTGGTCCTGGGCGATGAACACCCGGTCGCCCGGCATCACCTGGTAGTTGGTCGCCGTCGACGCTCCCTTCATGATGGCGTCGATGTCCACCGGCAGGATCTGGTCGCAGCCCACGCCCGACGGGGCGGGGCGGGCGATCCAGATGTCCTTGCTCGAGAGTCGTGACAGCCCGTTGATCTGGGAGATCGCGTCGAGCACCGTCTCGTTGCCGGTCACCGGAAACCGGGCGATGTTGTCGCCGAAGCCGGCTCCCTCGGTGATCACGTAGTAGACCTTCGAGTTGTAGGAGAAGACGTCTACGCTCACCAGCGGTGCGTCGAGATACTGCTCAAGGTGCTGCTCGACGGTCTTCTTGGCCTCGTCCAGCGTCAGCCCGGTGACGTACACGGTGCCGTAGGTGCCGAGGTTGATCGTGCCGTCGGGTGCCACGAGATGCTCGCCGGCGATCTGCTGCTGGCCGGCGGCCTGGGCGAGGGTGAGCGACACCTGGGGCTCGCGCAGCACCCGCTTGAGGTGCCGGAAGACGGAGTCGGTCGCCTCTTCGAGCGACTGGCCGCCGACCATCACCTTGCCGTAGGACGGACCGAGGTCGAGCATGCCGCCCGGCTCGACGACGTAGAGGCCGTTGATGGGCTGTTCGAGGAGTGTGCCCTCGACGATCACCTGCAGGGTGTCGAACGACTGGATCCGGAAGGGGGGCTTGGGGACGACGCGAAGGGCGTCCACCAGCAGGATGTCCGGCGGTTCGATGATATAGGGGGGCAGGGTGACCTTCGCCAGTTCCTTGGCCGGCATGCGGTCGGAGTCGGGCGGGCACTGGGCTTCGAGCATCACCTGGTTCTTGGTGTTGAGCTGCGGCCGCCCAAATGTCTGACAGCCCGTGGCCGTCGCCAGCGAGCCCGCCAGGGCCAGGAGCATCGCCATTCGATGGCGGCCCTTCGTCCGGGGGGTCGCCAGCACATCAGCCGTGGTTTTCGCGTGATCGGGGCTGTTCATGGCCTGCTCCTTGCAACCGATACAGTCGCCGCGATCGGAATCATCGGCAGGATGAGTCCGCAGACTTTGCCCTTCTTTCCGTTCGGGAAAACAGGCGGCCCGGGGAATCAGCACAAGGAAATCAGCACCGCGGGACTTCGCGCTTTCCAGGGCGTAAACTGAGGGGGTGGGAAGGATTTTGAATGGTTTTTGGGCGGCCCGGGTGCCACCCACGAGAACGGAGTCTGCGCGGACTGCCCACAGGTCGGGCAGTCAGAAGCGGGGCGAGCGCGAGTGATGCCGAGGCGAGGTTCCCCGTCATGCCCATTCTGCCCAGACAGCGGGACGTCTACCCAGATGCCTTGCTCGACGCGGGCGCGGCCGATCCGTTCGGTAAGGCGGCTGCTGCCCCGGACTCCCGCTGGGTCGCCTTCTACACGCTGGCCCGCCGCGAGAAGGACCTCATGCGGAGGCTCGCGGCCGCAGCCGTCCCCTTCTACGCGCCGCTGGTTCAGCGCCGGCTGCACACGGCCGGTGGCCGGGTGCGTCACTCCTACGTCCCCCTTTTCCCAGGCTACGTATTCGCGCCGGTCGACGATCAGCAGCGCCGCGATGCGCTCGCCACCAACACTGTGGCCCGCTGGCTTTCGATCCCCGACGAGCGAACGCTTGTGGACGACCTGCGGGCGATCAAGCGGCTCATCGATTCCGAGCGACCGCTTACGCCCGAGGCGCGGCTCGAGCCTGGGCACGTGGTGCGTGTCCGGAGCGGTCCGCTGCGGGGGGTGGAGGGGGTCGTCGTCAAGCGGCGAGGCGAACAACGGCTCGTCGTGGCCGTACGGTTCCTCAACCAGGGTGCGTCGATCGAACTCGAAGACGTGGACGTCGAGCGGCTCTGAGCCCATGTGCAGGAGGCATGCATGAAAATCGCTCTGCCATCCCAACGACCGGGTCTGCGGCGCTTCAGCAGGCGGGCCGCCGTGCTGATGATCGTGCATGCCGCCGTGTTCACGGTGGCCTACTTTATGGCCTTCTATACCCGCAACGATTTCACGGTCCAGCAGGATTGGCTCGCGAACTTTGTCGCCACGGTGGCGGGGGTGGTGCTGCTCAAGCTGACTATCTTTTACGCACTCGGTCTGTGCCACGTCTCCTGGGGCCGCGTTGCTTTCGGCGATCTGACCAATCTGCTCTGGGCTGCGACGCTCTCGATGCTCGTGGTCGCCTCGATCGACGGCCTGTTTCTCTCGACCGGGCAGCTACCCTGGATTCCCCGCGTCCGGCGGAGCGTGATCCTGCTCGATTGGGCCGCGACGATCCTGCTGCTCGGCGGGCTGCGGACGGTCTGGCGGAGTATCCGTGAGGAACTGCGACCGATGTTCTCGTCCGTCCCTGCCCGCACGGCCTTGATCATCGGCGCAGGGCGGGCGGGCGAAATGATCGCCCGCGGGCTGCAGGCCGCCTCGGCCAAGCCGTACTACGTGATGGGCTTCCTCGACGACGATCCGGCCCTCAGGCAGACCCGTGTGGCGGGCTTGGAGGTGCTTGGCTGCCTCGACGACGTGGGATTCCTGGTCCGCAAGCGGAACGTCCAGGAAGTCATCGTGCCGTCTGGCTATCTATCCGGCCGACAGTTCCGAGCGCTGCTGACCGAATGCACCGAGGCGGGGGCGGAGCTCAAGGTACTGCCGGGCATCGACGAGTTGCTCTCCGGTGACAAGGTCCTCTCTCGTGTGCAGTTGCGGGCGGTGGAGATCAAGGACCTGCTCCGCCGAGAGCCGGTGCAACTCGACGACTCGGCGATCCGCAAGCTCGTCACGGGTCGGGTCATCATGGTGACCGGAGCGGGGGGCTCGATCGGTGCCGAGATCTGCCGGCAGGTGATTCGCTATGCCCCGCTGAAACTCCTGCTCGTCGAGCGGTCGGAGAACGCCCTCTTCCTGTTGCAGCAGGAGTTTGCACGTCTGCAGCCGCAGCCGGCCTTCGAGCCGCTGTTGGCCGACGTCACCGACGAGGCGCGGCTCGAGCAGATCATGCAGCTGCACCGACCCGAGGTCATCTTCCATGCCGCGGCTCACAAGCACGTCCCCATGATGGAGTGGAATCCGGCGGAGGCGATCAAGAACAACGTGTTCGGGACGCGGCTCATCGCCCGGCTCGCCGACCAGTATCACGTCTGCGAGTTCGTGGTGATCTCGACCGACAAGGCGGTCAACCCGACGAGCGTGATGGGATTGTCGAAGCTGCTGGCGGAGCGGTTCGTGCAGGGGCTTTCGAGACACTCGGACACCAAGTTCATCGTCGTCCGGTTTGGCAACGTGCTGGCGAGCAACGGCAGCGTCGTGCCGATCTTTCAGGACCAGATTCGTCGTGGGGGGCCGCTCACCGTCACGCATCCGGGCATCGAGCGGTTCTTCATGACGATCCCGGAGGCGTCGCAGTTGGTGCTGCAGGCGGCAGCGATGGGAAGCGGAGGTGAGGTGTTCGTGCTCGACATGGGCGAACGCATCAAGATCGTCGACCTCGCCCGCGACATGGTCGCGCTCTCCGGCCTCGCCGCCGACGACATTGAGATCGTGTTCACGGGTCTGAGGCCCGGCGAGAAGCTCTACGAGGAGTTGTATTTCGACGAGGAGGAGCGGGTCGCCACGGCTCACCAGAAGGTGTTCTGCGCCCGCCATCGTCCCGCCGACCTGGCCGCCGTCGAGGCCGTGCTCGACGACTTGCGCGACGTGCTCCAGGAGTCGCCGGAACGAATCCGGGCCCGGCTGCGACGACTCGTGCCCGAATATTCGGTGGGGCAGGCCGACGAGGAGGCGGAAGCGTCTAACATGAGGCGGTTGTACGCGAAGTGAAGAAACGACTGGGGAGCGAGCGACCATGCAGGGCGAAGGATCACCGTTGATCCCGGAATACCACGACTCGGGCGACCCTTCGCTGCTCGGGATTCGCGTGCCGTTCGTGCGGCCGGTCCTGCCCAAGGCCGACGTCATCGCCCGGCTGGCGGCCGAGATCATCGGCAGCGCCCGGCTCACCAAGGGGCCGTACTGCGATCGCCTCGAGACTGCGATCGCCGAGCGGCTCGGCGTGCGACATGCCGTGGCCGTCAGCAGTTGTACGGTCGGGCTGATGCTCGTCTACAGGGCGCTCGATCTCTCCGCTGGCAGTTGCCGGAGCCGGCGGACACCAGGGGATTCTTGCGGCGTGGCGTCCCTGGATTCGCTGTCCCGCTTCGGCGTGGCCAAGACGTCGAATCGTAGCGAGCCGCTCGGCGAAGTGATCATCCCGAGCTTCACGTTCCTCGCGGCCCCCGCCGCGATCGTCTGGAACAATCTTCGTCCGGTGTTCGTCGATGTCGACGTCCAGACCACTAACGTCTCTGCCCAGCACGTGCGGGCGGCCATCACGCCCCGCACCGTGGCCATCGCGGCCAGCCACAACTTCGGCAATCCTTGCGATATCGCGGCCCTCAGGGGGGTGGCGACCGAATACAACCTGCCGCTGATCGTGGATGCGGCGCACGGGTTCGGGGCCAGCATGCATGGCCGGCCGGTAGGGGGTGGCGGCACGGTCGAGGTGTTCAGCCTGTCGCCGACGAAGTTGCTCGTCGCCGGCGAGGGAGGTATCGTCTCGACCAACTGCGACTGTGTCGCGCATTTCGTGCGACTGGGACGCGAATACGGCAACGACGGGTCGTACGACGCCTTGTTTCCGGGTGTCAACGGCCGGATGCCCGAGTTGAGCGCGGCGGTGGCGTTGGAAGGCCTGCGGCAACTCGACGAAGTGGCATTGCGACGCGACCAGATCGCCGGCGCCTACCGCCAGGAACTTCGCGATCTGCCGGGTATCGGTTTCGTCGAGACCCTCCCCGGCGCCGTCTCGAGCCACAAGGATTTTTCGATCACGGTCGATCCCACGCGGTTTGGCATGACGCGGGACGGTCTGCGGCGGGTGCTGGCCGCCCATGGCGTCGAGACCAGGGCCTACTATGATCCGCCCTGCCATCGGCAGACGGCCTTCGAGCACTTTTACGACCGCTCGCGACCGCTGCCGGGCACCGAAATGCTGGCGGCTCGCAGCCTCGCCCTGCCGATCGGTGCCCACGTGGACGCGGCGGTGGTCCGTGACGTCTGCGACATCATCGCCAACGCGAAACAGACGGCGTAGTGACGGCAAGCCAACTCGTGGCGGGGGCTTCGATCGAGTGGGCCGCATGGGCAGGCTGGTGCCTGACGGCCGCCTGCGTGTCGTCCGCGATCACGTTTGTCGTCTCCACCGTGGCGGATTCGCTCAGCCTGCTCGACCGGCCGAATGAACGCAGTAGCCACGTTCGACCGACGCCTCGCGGAGGCGGGATCGGGATCGTCGCCGTGGGGGGCCTCGCGGTGTTGGTCTTGTGGCTCGTCGGCATCGGCGGCCCGCCAGGCAAAGCATGGCTGTTCGGGGCGGCGCTCGGGATCGCCGCGGTCAGCGGGCTCGACGACGTGACGACGGTCTCGCATCACCTGCGGTTGGCGGTGCACGTTGCCGCCGCCGCCGTGGCCGCGATCGCGATGGGCCCATTTCGGACGGTCGACCTGGGTGACTTCGGCATGGTGAACCTCGGCCTTGCTGCCTGGCCGCTGTCGATCGTCTGGATCGTCGGCATGACCAATGCGTTCAACTTCATGGACGGAATCGACGGGATCGCAGGCCTGACCGCCGTCGTGGCGATGGGCGTGGTGGCGTGTGGATTCGCGCTGGCTGGTGAGCCGTACGCCGCGGCCTTGGCGGCATCGCTGTCAGCCGCCGCCTGCGGTTTTCTCGTCTGGAACTGGCACCCTGCCCGCATCTTCATGGGCGACGTCGGCAGCGCCTTCCTGGGCTTCCTGATCGCGGCCCTGCCGCTGCTGGGTAGCGGCCCGACCCGTGCCTGGCTGCTGCCCGCCGTCGTGCTCGTGATGTGGCCGTTCCTCTTCGACACCCTGTTCACGCTCCTCCGGCGTCTCGGAAAGGGGGAGAACGTCTTCGAGGCTCACCGCAGCCATCTCTACCAGCGACTGGTGATCGCCGGCTGGTCGCATCGCACGGTGGCGCTGCTCTATGGAGGGATGGGGTGTCTGGCGGGGACGGCGGCGTTGGCGGCGAGGGTACTGCCGACCAGTAGCCGCCCGCTCGAACTGTCGGCGATGGCATGTGTCATCGTGGGGGCGGCGGCCCTGTTGCTGCTCGTGCAGGGTTCGGAAGCCAGGCTCGGATGTCATACGGCGTCATGACGATGTCTGGGCAGCAAGAGGACCTCGGGCCCGGGAGCGTCTATGCCCGTGCGGGGAAGCGATGGCTCGACCTCGCGCTCTCGGCCCTGCTCGTCGTTCTGCTCGCTCCCGTGATGGCCGTGGCCTGGATCGCGGTGAGGGCCGTGCTGGGGCGGCCCGTGCTGTTCTGCGACGAACGGGCCGGCCTCCATGGCCGGCCCATCCGTATCGCCAAGTTTCGGTCCATGTCGACCGCGACCGATGCGGCGGGGCGGCTGCTCCCGGACGACGGGCGGCTCGGATGGTTCGGCCGATTGCTGCGGCGGACGAGCCTCGACGAACTTCCGCAGTTGTTCAGTGTGTTGGCCGGCGACATGAGCCTCGTCGGTCCCAGGCCCCTACCGCTTCGCTACACGGATCGCTACGACCTGCGGCAGGCCACGCGGCTGCAGGTCAGACCCGGGCTGACGGGCTGGGCCCAGATCCACGGTCGCAACGCGGTGGCCTGGCCGGAACGACTCGAATACGATGCCAGGTACGTCGAACGGCTCGATCGCCCGGGGGCGGCCGCGGCCGACGTGTGGATCATTGCGGTGACGGTCGTCCAGATCGTGTGGCAGGCGGTCTCGGGCCACGGCGTCGCGGCACCGGGCACGGCGACGATGCAGGAGTTCTGCCCATGAGGCCGGACGTCCCCAATGCGATCGTGACGGCGATTGCCACCGTGCTGCGCGATACCGGCCGCGACACGCGGCCCATCGAGTCGGGCATGCTCCTGGCGGGCGACCTCGGTCTCGACTCGCTCGATTTGGCGCAGACGATCGTGCTGCTGGAGCGGTCGCTCGGGTGCGATCCGTTTCGTTCGGCTTCCACCAGCCGCAGCGTCCGCACGGTCGCCGACCTGATCGCGATCTACGATTCGGCGGTGGCCCCGGGGGCGTCCTAGAACCATGTCAACCGCACCCATGACCCCCGCCCTGCTCGACGCCCCGGCCGAAGACCGTCTGGCGGCCGCCATCGGTGAGATGGCCCGTCGTTCCTCGTCGGCCGTCGCGATCGTCGCCCAGGCGGGGAGCGCGGCTCGCTGCACAATCGACTACGGGTGGCTTTCTCGGGCGATCGTATCGCTCGAGGCCGGCATCGATGCCGGCCGGCCGGTGGGCATCGTGGCACGGGCGGCGCGGGTCGAGACCCTGGTGGTGATCGCGGCCGCCTGTGGCCGCCAGCATGTGCCGGTGGCGTTTCTCGCCGAAGATTCCCGGGACCTCGTCGGCCAACTTCGAGACTGGGTGGAGGTTGACGATTCGCTCTCCCTTCCGGCGGCTGCAGCGGGGGAGCGTGGCCGCCGGGAGTTCGAGACGGTGCCACCGCAGGTGATCGTGGCCACGTCGGGGACGAGTGGTCCGCCCAAGCTCGTCGACCACTCCTGGGATTCGCTGCTCGCCGCGGCCCGCCTCGCGGAGCACTGGCATGGCCTCGGCTGGTTGCTCGCCTACGACGCCACCCGCTGGGCCGGTATCCAGGTGTGGGTGCAGGCCCTGCTGACGGGTGGAAGGCTGGTGGTGCCCGCGTCACGGGATCCCGACGTTGTAGCCCGTGCCCTGGTGGAGGAGTCGGTCGCGATCCTGCCAGCCACGCCCACACTGCTGCGCCGGCTGCTGACCTCAGCAGATCGCGGCCTGCTATGCCGGTCCGGCCTCGACCGAATCACGCTCGGTGGCGAGGCTGCCGACGCCGCGCTACTGGAGGAGGCCCAGGCCACCTTTCCGCAGGCCAAGATCACGCAGGTCTACGCGACCACGGAACTCGGTGAGGTCTATCGTGTGGCCGATGGGCGGGCCGGTTTTCCGGCCGCCTGGCTTGGCAAGGCCTTGCCGGGGTGCGTGCGGCTCGCGGTCCGCCGAGACGGCGAGTTGCTGGTGCGACTGTCCCGTGACACGGCCGAAGTTGGCACGGGCGATCTCGTGCAGCGGCGGGCTGACCGCTACGAGTTCACCGGCCGCCGGAGCGACGTGATCGTGGTCGGGGGTGCGAAGGTGTATCCCAAGCGGGTGGAGGAAATCGTGCGAGGCGTGCCGGGCGTGGCCGAGTGCCGCATCTACGGTCTGCCGAGTCCCGTGACGGGCGAGCTGGTGGCCGGGGAGATCGCGCTGGCCGACCCGCTGCCGGAGAACGCGACGCCGGAGAGCGTGCGGGCCGCCGTGCTTGCCGTCTGTCGCGAGCATCTTGAGCCGCACTCGGTCCCGCGGATTCTCGACATCGTCAAGCAGATCGCCACTACGCCGGCCGGCAAGACCCCGCGCAAGCCGCATTCCTGAATCTCGTGTCTGCCTCGCCCGTCACCGTGATCTCCGGCGGCTCTCGTGGACTCGGGTTCGCGCTCGTGCAGCACCTGCTCGCCCGCGGCGACAACGTGGCCACCTTCTCCCGCTCCGGCTCCGCGGTGCTCGACTCGCTGGCCGCCGCACACGCTGGCCGCCTGCTCGCGGAGAAGTTCGACGTCACCGACTCTCGGGCGATCGGCGGCTTCCTCGGCCGGATTGCCGACCGGTTCGGCCGGATCGACCACTGCGTGGCCAATGCGGCGGTCGCCCACGAGGGCGTGCTTGCCACCACCCGAGATGACGAGATCGACTCGATGCTCGCGGTCAACGTCCGCGGTGCGATCATCTTCGTTCGCGAGTGTGTGCGCCAGATGCTGGCGGCGCCAGCCGGCTCCGATCGCTCGGTCACGGTCGTCTCGTCGGTCGTGGCCGAGAACGGCTCACCGGGGCTTTCCGTCTACGCGGCCACGAAGGCAGCGCTGGAGGGGTTCGCCCGCAGCCTGGCCCGCGAGCTCGGGCCGCGTGGGATTCGAGTCAACGCAATCGCCCCGGGCTTCCTGGAGACGGATCTCTCGAGCACGCTCCCGGCGGAGCAGAGAGCCAGGATCGCCCGCCGCACGGCCCTGGGCCGACTGGGCCAGCCGGAAGACATCGTTGGGGCGGTGGATTTCCTGACGGGCAAGGCCGGCGGTTTCAGCACCGGCCAGGTGCTCAAGGTGGACGGTGGTGGCTAAGCCCCGGCTGGCCCGACATCAGAGAATCGTAAGGAATCGTGGTACCCTCAATCGAAGTCGCGGCAGGGCGGCTTAGCCCGGTCACCCACGGGAGCGGAGTGCGTTTGAACCACCCGGCCCTATCGAATGACTCGTCGCCAGATGACTGCGACCGGATCGTGATCGTGGGCGCGGGGGGCTTCGGTCGCGAGGTCTTGCAGTGGGCCCGTCACGCTTGGCCTGCCGCCAGCCACAAGATCGCGGGCTTCGTCTCAGCCGACCCCGCCAAGCTCGAGGGTCATGCCGCCACCCTGCCGATCCTCGGCTCCCCTGACGACTTCGAGATCCGGGCTACCGACGGCCTCGTGCTGGCGATCGGGATTCCACAGGCGCGGCGGCAGGTAGCCGAGTGGCTTGAGGCCCGCGGATCGCGGTTTTTGACGCTCGTCCATCCCACGGCGATCGTGGCCGACACGGCAGTGATCGGTCCGGGCTCGGTGATCTGCCCATCTGCTATTCTCAGCGACGGCAGCGTGATCGGGAAACTGGTGTTGGTGAACTATTTCGCCTCTGTCGCCCACGACTCCGAGATCGAGGACTTCACGGTGTTGTCTCCCTATGCTGCGGTCGCGGGCAACTCCCGCGTGCGTCGCGGGGCATTTCTTGGAATGCA
>Ga0194129_10007726_pt1 | contig 12688 bp, 13 predicted proteins | sample TA2KigCa35mmetaG_FD_150862 | JGI IMG/M metagenome (GOLD analysis project Ga0194129, IMG submission 150862) | Freshwater microbial communities from Lake Tanganyika, Tanzania - TA2015038 Kigoma Deep Cast 35m | ecosystem: Environmental > Aquatic > Freshwater > Lake | place: Tanzania: Lake... | reverse complement strand
CTGGGAGTACAACACCCTCAGGCCGCACTCGGCCCTCCAGGGGCGTACGCCCCTGGAGGCAGCTCAAGCAGCTGCAGCATGACCACCCACTCTCATTGCGCCTGGACCAGCGAAGGGGGTCACGTCACTTTTACAACTCATGAGTTCTAGATTATCATAGAGATTATCATCAGAGCTACTTTCCAAGTATACTTCTCGTTCAATGAATATCCTTATTCAGTTCAGTCTCAGGCTCCCGCTCTTCTTTCAACTCCTCCTTTTATTCTATTATATTGAAATTGCTAAGGCCAAGCCCTAAACGTAATCGCGAGGCATTCAACTTTCAAGTCCATTTACATAGGAAGGCTAATCGCGTTTATCTACTAGCTGATATGGGCTCTGCGCTTGAAAATATGGTTTAATTTAATTCACATAAGCAATCTAATTTTATCTGCCCGTTGCCACACTCCAAACTTGGTTTCTTCCGCTAAGTCTAAGAATATGAAAGACATGTATTTATACCCTTTTACCTCAGCTGGCTCCGAACAGATGCTATATTTAAACTTCTACTTACAACAACATGTCAGACGAACATCAGCTTCAAGTACCACAGAATTCACATCACCCTAATCCATTTAACCCCCGACACGATTGTCAAATTGTCAACTTATCACACATCTATTATGATTACTTCGGTGCTTTAACAAATGGTACTTTCCTTGAAATAGGTGCCTTTGATGGCCGTACAGTTTCAAATACATGCTTTCTTGCTGACATAGGCTGGTCGGGTTATTATATAGAGCCTGTTCAGGAGTACGCACTTCTTTGCCAATTTAATCACCTCACAAATAACGTAAGGGTCATCCCGTGCGCCATATCACAATCCACTTCTTTTAGTTTCATATCAGTTGGTAAAATGATATCCTCGCTTCGCAATGATCACATTGAAGTATTTAATAGGATCAGTTATTTTCAAAACCATCACACTGGTGATATTCGCAAGGTACCAGCTTTATCCCTCACAGATCTTCTAATAAGACTTCAACTCGTCTCCTGTGACTTGCTTGTTGTTGATGTAGAAGGTTCAGAGCCAGAGATCTTAATGTCTTATGACTTCTCTAGCTTTAGGCCAAGAATGATCATTGTGGAATCTCGCGATAACGATCAAAACTTTCCTTCTAATATACGCACAGAATACCGGTTGATGTTACAACACTTACAGCATCACAGTTACCAGATATTTCACCATGATGGTTGCAACGTCATTTTAGTATCTCAATAACCTAACATAGTTGACGATTGTCTTAAGTGCACACGCTCCCCCTTCTTCGTTCAAATCCCTATCTTATCCTCTTCGCTGGGACACCAAACCATGTGCTTCCCTCAGGCCCTACTATGACATTCTTGTTGACATAAGAACATGCGCCAATTACACAATTATCTTCGACCCTAACTCCCATGCTTATCACACAGTTTGGACCTATATAGACGTTATTACCAATAATTGTATCAGCTGTCTTCATCTTACTCCTATCTCCTGATCCATTTCTTCCAGTTGTATTGTGTGTATAAACATGAACACCTGCAGAGATCTGACAATTATCGCCAATTTCGAGTGAACCTAACCCATCTAAGATTACGAACGGTCCAATCCAGCAATTGCTGCCAACCTTGACATCGCCAAAAATGTACGCATCTGAGTATATACTTGTTCCCTTGCCAAATCCACATCTCTTAGCACGTTCCCAACGATCATCAAGTAGGTTATACCAAGGCAAGATCCTCCTATAGGATAATCTCACAGACGTCTCCAACTTAATGGCGTAAAATGAGATAATTGACTTAATATAATTAAGCATATCTAACAGTTCTGAACACCCTTGAATCGAAGACTGCTGGCTCCAAATATGGTTCGATCTTTATTTGTCGTTCTTCTGTTTGACCACTTATAATATTAAACCCTGGTTTGCCTAAAAAGTTAGCATACCACATCCAGGTATCGTACTGCCATCCTTCCTTATAAAAGCTATCTTGCACTAAAGCATATACCTCACAGTTGTTACGTAAATAAGAAATATTATCTACCAAAGGTGCATTCACCAATGCGTGTATCTGAGATGATCCATTATCCATTATAATACGTCGCGTTCTTTGTAATAATCTATAGATGGACCAAAACGTGTACTTTTCTGGACATAATACAAACCAACCTAAATCAATAGCTCCCCTTGCAAATTCATGCATATTACTTGTGCGTGGGACACCTCGTGCTGAATTACTATTCTCATGAAAATATCTACTCAGATAGATATTATCGTAGTGCTCGGCTATAGTCTTTCTGCTTGGTTCTTTTACCTTGCTGAATTCAACCAACCACTCTATTCCATATTCCCTAACAAACTCAACCAGAAATGTCGACGTTACAGTTAGTCCTTCATAGAAACTTAAGTCTTCAATATAAGAGCTATTACTAATTGAAACTAATAGCCTAAAACTATTTGGATTACAGCATATTGCATTGGGCGATGGTAAGTCAAAATATATACAGACTAATTCAATTAACATTTTTTGCCACTCACTTAATCTGCTGTAGAAAAGTTTCCTGATCAATCCCTTTTCTGCCAGCAGTAACAAGGATGGTAATGACTCTGCCAAGAAATGGCTCAGTGAGTCAATAGGATGAATGTAATATGAACCCTCCTCGAATGTTACCATTGTAAACTCATCAAAAATCCTTTTATCTACCATCAATCCATCTCCACTGACTTGCAATGTCGGCACTACTGACAACCATCTCATTTCCTTTCCAGTGGTCATAATATTTCCACATTTACTAAGTAGAAATGTTTCCGGACCAACACGAATTCTCTCATCCCTATAGCTCATCTGATAGATGTTTCGTGTTAATAACCCAGTATTTAAGGTTGATCTATATGAGTACTTACTCCTATAGGCAGCATAGCTATCTCTATTACCTGGATACCACTTCGGGACCTGAAAGTTGAGCCTATTCCATTTATTTGATAGATCTATATCTGATCCATCTTTGTACAATAATAGTTTCCGGCTGCATACTAGTTTATACCCACTCATATTACTAAAAGCCCCTCTGGGTATAGACAAACATCACTAAAGGGATTGTTATAGGACTTCTCAGGTCTACCCCAGTAATATCTTACTCTATCCGAAAATGCCTGGTGGTATCGCCATCCTGAATAAAAATACTCCAATCTACAATCTTTTATTGTCCGTGATGACTGCATCACCATTATGTCATTCAGATCTTTTGCCATACTCATAGCAATAAGAGGAGTACTACCAGGCTCGCAAATAACATGTTTTGCAGACCGGATTTCACGCATAACATCGCTATAAGTCTTTGTATGCGGCAAGATTACTCTGGTCCTATATTTTTTCGCTATTCTTCTATACAGACTGTCTTTATTTTTTACCCTCTCTTCCTGCCCAAAACCACTGCGAGAGAGAATGCATAAATCATATCTTCGATGATCGTCTTTTTCATCCACGACAGGTCCATTCATTCGCTGTGCCCAGTAATACCATATATCCGGATATATGGGCAGAAATATGATAGGACTAATCAGCCTGATTAGTCCCGTCCTGCTCGGCAGCTTATGCCACTTTATTATATCTCCGTCATGAAACTGTGCACGCATATCCTCTGCCAGTATAACTTGCCACTCCTTACTATATAAGCCCAATGCTCCACATCTTATTCCTCTATTCTTTACTAACTTTTCCCCTACGATAGTAGGTAACACCTCATCGAACATGCAATGGCCATATTGCCTCCTTGTCATGTGTAGTATGTTACCTTCACAATCTAATTCCATCATAACTTTCAGTTCCGTTATTTTTGGCAAACTCTCGTAAAAGGATAAATAAGCACTGTTGTCAATAAATGCCTCACCCCTATTATTAACTATGAAATATTTATCATCATTGACAAAATCATAGTATGAAATGTAACACGAAGCTGGCTCTAATAGTATTCCAACACAAGTTTTATCGACACGAACAGATGCGTTATTGTTCCTAACCAATGACATGTTTGACGATGTCTCATGTATCATCTTGTCAAACCATTTAGCCTTCCCACATAATCTTCCCAATTGCCCATTATCAATTCTAACATTATCAACCTCTAAATATAGGGTATTGATGTTAGCAAAGCCTTCCAGCCACTTCTCTACACACTCCACGTACCTGTCCATATAAGTTAGAGGATTGAAAGCGTTTTTGCTAGAGCCTCTATTTCTGAATCGTCCATCTCTTCATGGCATGGCACAAGAATACATCTTTCCGCCAAACTAGACGACAAAGGTGTATCTATACATGTGTATTTCTCATATGATTTTAATTTGTTTATTGGCACTATTGAAGTCTTTACACTTATCCCTGATTTTTTAAGCCCCTCAACTATCTCGCACGCCCTTTCCCTGTCTCGCATAACAATGGGTAACGATTGTACATTCCACAGATCATCTTGGCTAAGTATTTGAGTTGCTGGACAACAGGTACTATGTGGTAGCTGATCTAGAATTATGTCCAATATCCTATTTCTTTTTTTCACAATCTCATCTAGCTTATCCAGCGCTGCGAGACCAAGAGCTGCATTAATCTCACCCATTCTTGCATTACCTGATGGCCCTACAAATATGTCGCCTTCCCCATGATTAGTCAATGATCTGCAAATGTCTATTAATTCTTTCCGTCCAGATAAGGCTCCACCCTCTCCAGTTGTTATTATTTTCCTGGGATGAAAACTCACGGAACTTAAAGACTTACTGTAGGTCCCAGAACTTATACAACTTTTACCGTTTTTTATACTACCTAGAGCACATGCAGCGTCCCTTACAAGTGATAGAGAATATTTTTCTGCCAATTCCTCAATTCCCTCTATTTCCAGAGGTATACCAAACTGATCTACCACTATAATGCCCCTAATTACAGAGTCGGTTCTTAGGTTTCTATGGTAATAGTTGACTAATATATTCTCTTTTACTCTTAATCCATCTGTGGTCTGATAACAACCATGTTCAATAAACCTCACTATATCTGTGTCCCTTATATTTACATCTGAATGATCAACAAAAACCGGTACAGCCCCTATCGTATAGATTGAGCTTGCTGTAGCACAGAATGAGTATGATGTTGTCAGAACTATATCGCCTGGCTTTATGCCTAGTGCCAATAGAGCGATACTCAGCGATATAGTTCCGTTCGCAGTTAAACATACATCCTCGTCTCCTGATATAGACTTAATCTCTTCCTCAAAACCGCTGCATATGGCCCCTTGGGTATAGATACCGGACTGATATATTTCATCTATATGTTTTTTAAATAAGTCAAGATTTGGTCTTGGGTAGCAAAACCTCCTGAGATTTTGCATGTTCATCTTCTTGACCTCTCCCAGTTAATTGTAGCCATAACTCCCTCTTCAAGCTTAATATTATTATTATATCCAAGCTCTCTGATCTTATCTATGTTTGGAGAACGTACCATTACATCTGCACCTTCATGAGGCCTAAAAACTACTTTAGACGGAGAGTTAGCCAGCTTTATTACCAACTTTGATAGATACTCCATGGATATCACATCATGATCCGACCCGATATTAAATATCTCCCCTATCACTTTACTGTTTTGATTTACCGCATTATCCATCAGTAACATAAGGCCTCTAAGAAAGTCTGATATGTAACAAAATGACCTTAGTTGCTGACCATTTCCTGTAATTACTAAATTATCTCCCGCCACGGCTTTTCTTACGAAGTTAGATATTGCGCCCTCTCCAGTCTGCCTATCACCATAAACGTTAAAGGGACGTACTATGGTTATAGGAATATCATATTCCCACATGTATGCCATTGCAAAACGCTCAGAAGCTATCTTCGAACTGGCGTATGTCCATCTTCTCTCGCTAATGTTCTCCATCTTTATATCATCTGTCTCTTTTGCTGCATAGCAATTACTCCCATATACTTCACTTGTAGATACATCTACAAATAATTTCAAACTCTTTTGTATCTTGCAAAGCTCTAGAACATTAACAGTACCTATCGTGTTTGTTCTCATGACTTCTGCTGGTATTCTAAAATACTGTGAAACACCTGCTATGGCCGCCATATGGAATACAAAATCAAAATCCTTTCCTAGTTCTAATACTGAGTTTATATCGCAAACATCTGCTGTGCACAATTTAAACCTATCACATGTATTTAGTCTTTGGCTGTATGTTAATGAATTTCTTCTCAGGTTATCTACTGCTACCACCTCATGCCCTTGTGATACTAATATCTCCCCTAATGCACTCCCAATAAAACCGGCACCACCTGTAACTAATGCCTTCATTCAATCTCCCTGAAAAACTCCTTTATTTTACCACATACATAAACTACTTCTTCTTCCTTCATCCCAGGAAATATTGGAAGGCTTAGCACCTTAGATGCATCATCTTCTGCCTTTGGGCATGACTGTACAGTATGTGTTTTGAACGCATCTAGTTGATTAATGCTTCTCGGATAGTTGACATTTGTCTGAATGCTGTTCTCATTTAGATAACTTCTTAATTCATCTCTCAAGGTTGTCTTTACTATATACAAGTGCCATGAATGAATCCGCCCGTCTAACCCATCGCAAGGTATGGCGAAATCTTCATGTACATTACGTAAGAGTCTGTTGTAAGCTAGAGCGATTTTTTTCCTCTCTCCAAGCCACCTATTTAGGTATTTCATTTTTATTAAAAGAACTGCTGCTTGTATTGAATCCATTCGGCTATTAATTCCCGATATTGTATGCAAACCTTTTCCACCATGATTGCAATATAGCCTAACCCTCTCTTCGACTCCGGCATTGTCTGTAACTATACAACCCGCATCTCCAAGTGCCCCAAGATTTTTTCCTGGATAAAACGAAAATGTCGATACATCACCGAATGACCCAACATGCGCTCCCTCATATTTTGACCCATGTGCCTGTGCGCAGTCTTCTATTAGCCTCAGTGAGTGCCTCTTGCAGATCTCCTTCACCTTTTTCATGTTACATGGCAAACCGGCCATGTGTACAACAATAACTGCGCTTGTCCTCTCTGTTATTAAGTCTTCAATACTGTCTTCATCAATCAAGTAATGATCCCCACTATCACAAAACTTCGGTATGCATCCTTGTTCGATTACCGATTCCGCAGTTGATACCCATGTGTGAGCGGGGACAATCACTTCTGCCCCCCTCTCTATGCGCAATCCGTACAACGCTGCTTGAATTGCATCCGTTCCGTTCGCGCAAGCTACACAGTATTTTATTCCAATGTAATTACTAAATACATTTTCAAAATCGCTTACTACTTGACCGTGTATAAACGTACTTTTCCTGACTATATCTCTTACTGCTTCTATTATCTCTCCTTCGAGTTCACAGTGAATTCTCGAAAGATCACTAAAGAGAATTTCTTTATTTGTTCCCATAGGTTACATTTGTTATTCTATTTTCATCATACACATACACATCACCCATGTCTTCACATCTAAATATTTTTTCTTTATTTGAAGCCTTTGGTAATATTCTGCCAAATCTACTCATATATCCCATTTTCTGTGCGGGCTTTCCAAACCATAACTCGTGCATACCTATATCTTTAGTTATTAACGAATCTGCACCAATAAAGGCATATTCATCTATCTTGTTGCCACAGAGCACTACACTACCCGCTCCAATTGTTACCCCAGTACCTACCAGCGTCTCTGCAAATTCATTTTTTCGCTCAATAAATGCTCTAGGGTTAACAACATTAGTAAACGTTACATTTGGGCCAATAAAAACATTATCCCTGATTATTACCCCTTTGTATATAGTTGTGAAATTCTGAATCTTGCAACCGTTGCCAATTATAACATCATTATCAATATAAACATATGAGCCAATATTGCAGTTTTTCCCAATCACTGCGCTTCCCCTGACAACTGAAAAATGCCATATTTTCGTACCCGTTCCTACTACAGCTCCATCTTCTACCACGCGTTCTGCCCCCTTGTCACCCTATAATGTAGCACCTACCCTCGATCCTTGTCACATAACAATAGGCTGTTAATTGTAGGTTGCGGTCGTATCTGCAAGAGGCATACCGACGTTCTTCTTGAATTGCAATCCAAATTCTCCATTGAATTTGCAGGTGCAGTTGATCCGATTTATGACAGACGTCAATATTACTCTAAATTGCTTAATTGCAAGTCTTTTGAAACAGTAGCTGACGCTGTAACTAATAGTATATTTGATACTGCAATCATAATGACACCAAGTGGAACTCACGCGAAAATCGGCCTTTCTCTTCTCAATCATGTATCCAACCTAATCATCGAAAAGCCTCTTTGTTTATCTCTCGATGAAGCCGATTTGCTCATCGACAGATGTTTGAAGACAAATACTCGTCTTTTCGTTATCAAGCAGAATCGTTTGAACCCTCCCATTCAATATTTAAAAAAGAGAGTATCGCATGGTGATTTTGGTCGTATCTCACTAGCTACTGTCCGTGTAAGATGGTGTCGACCACAGGCCTATTACGACCAGGACTCATGGAGAGGTACCTGGGAGTTAGACGGCGGAGTACTCACAAATCAAGCTTCTCATCATATTGATTTGCTCCAGTGGCTACTTGGTGACGTTATCGAGGTTGCTGGTATGACATCAGAACCCCTCGTGAATATTGAAACAGAGGACACTGCTGGCGTCTTACTTAAATTTAGCAATGGAGCCCTCGGAATTATAGAAGCTACAACTACCGCGCGCCCTTCAGACATTGAGGGCTCTATTTCTATCCTTGGCGAGAGAGGTCTTATAGTTGTCGGGGGTAAGGCCGTGAACAGGATAGAGGTTGACACTTTACCGCCTATAGATTCTTATGACGAATTTCCCGACGATGAGCCTACAAGTGTCTATGGCTTTGGACATAAAGGCTTTTACGAAATCTTTTTTTCATCTGATACAACTTCTTCAACGCTTGTAGATGGTCTTGAAGGTCGTCGGTCTCTCGAACTTATTCATGCAATCTATCATTCTGTAGACAAACACGTTTTTGTAGAACTTAATGCCTCACCAAGATTCTTGCGTCTCGGTTTATGAACTCGGTATTTCTTGGTCAACCCGATAGATACGGTCGTTTTGGCCATCAGTTTACTTCTATTTTAACTTCATATTTCTTAGCAGCCACCACCTCATCACTTTTTATACCATTAAAGTTCGAACTACTTGCTAGACAATGGAACCTTCTTTTTGATTTCACACAATCCAAGTACTCCTTGGGTCAATTTAATGCCTTTGACTTCGACAAATTGTTATTTCTTGATGAGGTTTTTTTCACATCTTCAAGTAGTTCTGACTTCACAGATTTTGTTACGTTAGTCAAATTATTTAAGCAACATCTTATACCTGTTAACCCTAACTTCTTTATACTACCTTTTGACCTTAAACCTGGTAAGCTTTTCAATTTTCTTCCTCAAGTACATCATGATCTTATCTCTACTATTAAGTTACCTTTCTTGACCTCCATTGCATCTTTCTTGCACCTGAAACCAAAGTCTTACATCACTTTTCACGTACGTCGCGGTGACGTAAACCCTCAATCCCATCCAGGTTGGTTTATTTCTGACGATGTTGTTCGTGCTGTTATTATCCAACTGAGTAAGGTTGGATTACCCATCACTGTAATTACCGAACAATCAACATTGTCTCGCGATCTCTATTCTTCTCTTTCAAACAATCCTTTAGTCTCTTTTTCGTTCAATCTATATGGATCTTACCCTTGTCCGGAGATTCTAGATTGGATTATAATGTATCATAGCTGTTTCATTGTTGGTTCTAAATCTAGTTTTTCACAGACAAGTGCAGTAATGGCTCAGCATCCCTTGTATATTCATCTTTCTCTTGACGAGGAAACAGGTCAGATTCCTGCAAAATTCCAGCAGTTTATAGATCTCCGACAAGACAATTTTCTACATTCTTTAATTAAAGTACTTGACTCTTTCTTAATCACTTAAAATACAGACCTTAGATTGTTGTTTCTTAGCAATGCATCTTGATCGTACTTTCTTTCTATTGTAAAGCACTCTAATAGGTCCATGATATCTGCCAATGAAGGCTGCCCTTCATATAGTTCATAGTCAAAGTACTCTGTAAAAATATATCTTGTCTCACGTACAGATCTTTTGCCGCCTCTTAAAACCTCAGACTCTGCTCCTTGTACATCCATCCAAATAAGATCTATATTACCAATCCCCAACTCCTCTGTCCACGAATCCAATGAACGAGTTTCCACTTCCATCACTTCGTCAAATGTTATCCAGGGATTATCTATTAAGTGCTGTTTTGGTCTATGAAGTGAACCCGACAGATCCCATCCTCCAGGCCTAGAATTCATTAATGATAAATCATCTGGATGGCGTCCATTTGACTTATAAAAAGTACTAATACCATCATGATCAGATATTGCAAACTTATGCATATGTATATTACTAATGCCATCGAGCAATTTTATTGCCCTATCGTATGCTCTTAAGTCTGGTTCAAAGCAGTGGATCAATGCATCGGGAAATACCCCTTTAAACGATAAGGCCGTCATCCCATCGTTTGAGCCTATGTCTAGTATTGTTGGATCTTCCCTCCCAACGCATGCCCTTAGTAGGTCGTTAATTTCTACCGTCATTTTCCTTTAGCAACATCCTACTATACCATTGTTGAGAGTTTTTTGATGCTAAATGAGTCAACTTCACAATCAGCCCTGCTTGCAAGCCCCTATCTCCACCTAACATTTGATATTGACTGGGCACCTGACCACTCTATCGAATACTGCCTTGAACTCCTAGAAAGCTACAACACAAAAGCCACATTCTTTGTAACTCATTACACCCCAACGCTCGCTCTCATTCGTGACAGAGGGCATTCTCTTGGCCTACATCCAAATTTCTTACCTAATTCATCTCATGGTACTAATGTAACTGATATTATTTCGCATCTTCTAAATATTGTACCGGATGCAATTTCACTCCGAACACATGCTCTCTTTCAATCCAGCTATCTTTTTCTCGATCTATTTTCCCATTTTTCTCAGCTTCGTTATGACTTTTCTTTATATACCCCTGGTTTACCTTCTAAATTGTTGCCTTGGTATTTCAATACAACCTCCTTCCATCGTATTAATTTTCAATGGGAAGATGATTTTATATTCTCCCTCTCAAAACCTCATTTCATAGCGCCTAGCATTGACAGCTCTTTGTCACCCCAGATTTTTAATTTTCACCCCCTAAATATATCTCTTAATACCGACAGGATGGCTACATACGCCAAACTGAAGAGTTATGCGATGAAAAATAATATACCATTTCAAGCTTTGAGTTCTCAGGATATACATTTTCATAAAGTAGCAGCTTTTGGCACATGCGACTATCTTTTGCAGCTACTTAATACATATAACTTCCTTTCTTTTGATGATTTGCTATGCGTATTGCAATAATTGGCAGATCTAGACCTCTCCTTGATGCTGCTTCCAATCTCTTAAATCAAGGACACCAGTTACTTCTTGTTCAAAGTTGTCTTCCAGAATCTTACTATAATTGTCCCATCGATTCGTATATTAACTTCTGTTCAATCAATAGAATTCCTTTTGTCGACTCTCGTGCTATCAATAATGAATATTTAGCTTCCCTTGATCTGGATGTCATAATTTCAATGAATTGGCCGACACGTGTCCGAAAGGAAACTCTTGAAATCCCAAGATTTGGTGTGCTCAATATCCATTATTCTGATCTTCCTCGTTATCAAGGCAATGCTCCCTTAGCCTGGACGATACTTAATGGTGACACTACTGCTGCTGTAACAGCCCATTTCATGGATGAGAATCTAGATTCAGGTCAGATTATTTATAAAGAATTATTTCCTGTCGAACCTCGTTGCTCAATACATGAATTGTACCAGATATGTGATTCATATGTACCTCAAGTTCTTGATGAAGCTATTCACCGTTTAACTACAAATATCTACTATGATCCACACCCTCATACTTCAGTGCATAGAAGTTACTCGCGGCGCGAATCTGATTTACGTATAGACTGGACAAGCTCAGTTTGGCATCTTGATCGTATAATCCGTGCTTCTACACATCCTTTCTCAGGCGCGTATACATTTTTAGAGACACGACTTAGGCTACATATTTTCTTTGCTGAGCCCTACAAACCACCGTTCATATTTAGTGCTGTTCCGGGTCAAATCTGTCTAATAGACGACAATTCACTATCTGTGGCTACAAGTAGCCGTTTCTACTTGCTCCGAATTTCACAATTGTATTACTACTCGCAAGACAATGAATCTTCTCTCCTACCATTTTGTCCCCTATCACACAATATTTCCACAAGAAATCGCTTGGTCTAGCGTTTCTCTTTCTGCCAGCAATCATCTTTTTCGCTCCTTATATATTATACTATCACTTATTACTTCCGAACTATAATTTCATTTTTCAGCTTTTCTTTCCAAGTAACTATGTTTAGTCTTTCTTTTTTCTCAATTGGACTAATCGGTTTTGTTTCCACCAATTCTAAGCCTTCCTTGCCTTTTTCCTGCTCTCTTGCTTTCCTGTTTTCTTATTTCTTATACCTTTAATCTCTTCTCATAATCTTCTCAAAATCTTCTCATAATCTTCTTA
>Ga0194129_10007725_pt1 | contig 12689 bp, 11 predicted proteins | sample TA2KigCa35mmetaG_FD_150862 | JGI IMG/M metagenome (GOLD analysis project Ga0194129, IMG submission 150862) | Freshwater microbial communities from Lake Tanganyika, Tanzania - TA2015038 Kigoma Deep Cast 35m | ecosystem: Environmental > Aquatic > Freshwater > Lake | place: Tanzania: Lake... | reverse complement strand
TAGATGAGGGGCTTGCGGCCCGTCTTCCCTTCAACGTGCTTCACCCACGAGATCACCTCGGCGGCCATCTCCTCAGGGGGCGCCCCGTTCGTCGCCTCGACGTCGATCACGGGAGCGAGATCACCGGGGCCGAGCGGGCCCATCATGTCGAGCATGATGTCCGCGTACTCGATCGGATCCTTCGTGCTGCGGAAGAACTGGTAGGCGCCCCGCACCATCCCGTTGTCGCGGATCATCTTCCAGTTGCGGTCGAACTCGGGGTCCATGAACCCGCCGTCGTTCGTGCGCGCGATGGCGTACTTCACGCCGGAGTTCGCGACCGCCTTCCAGTCGGGCTTGTCCTGGTAATAGGACACGTCGATGCCGACCACGGTCGGGCCGACGCCGCAGACCACCGCCTCCTCGGTGACCTCGCCGACGGTCTCGAACTCGGCGCCGACGCCGCAGCCGAGCGTCGCGACGGTGGCAAAGCCGAACATGAAACGAGCACGCATGGGCACCTCGACGAAGAGGCGCAGGGTACACCGAAACGGGTCTCTTCAGGCAGCCCTGCTGGTGTGCGGCATGCTCAACCGCGAGGCCGTCATTCCGCGGGAGCGGCGGCCGCGGCGGTGACGTCGGGCCACGCCGGGACCGGCTCGATCCTCGCGCGGAGCAGCGCGATCACGTCATCGTCGCTGTGCGGCTTGCCATCGAGTCGGACATAGCGCCGCGCCAGGAACTTCCACTGGCCGGTCCAGAGGAGGAGCGACACGAGGAAGAAATCGATCCCCTCGAAGACGATCGCGCCGGCGTCCACGTACTTCGCGCGGTTCTCGAGGAAATCGCGCGGCATGTCGGTCCAGTGTCGGCTCGCCTTCAGGTGGTGGCCGATGTGGTAGCCGTCGTTGAAGGCGCGCCGGTTGTACCCGCTGTTGATGCACGTGATCGAGTTGGAGAGGCCGTCGTTCGCGCGCGCCGTGTTCAGGAACGCGTGCTGACCCCAGTTTCCGACCATCATCAGGAAGCGCACCATGAAGGTCGGGATCGCGAACGCGACGAGGCCGAAGCGCCAGTCGAGCGCGAGCGCGGCGGCGACGATCGAGAGGTGGGAGACCTCACCGAAGAACGCGCGGCGCGCCATTCGACCGCGGCGCTTGCGAGCGAGGTAAGCCGTGAGCTCGACGAGAACGAAGAGGAAAAAGCGGCCGAAATAGTGAAGGAAATGCAAGAAGCTGTCGCGCCGGTAGCGCATCGTCGACGACAGGTCGTCCGGCATGTTGTCCTCCACGTGGTGCATCCCGAGGTGGTGCTGCGCGTAGCCCGTCGGGATGCCGAAGAAGAACGACATCACGTACGGGTGGGCGAAGTTCAGCCACTTCGGCGTTCGCAGGAACGGCCGGTGCATCGTGTTGTGGAGCATCAGGATCACCGGCGCGGAGTACCAGCCCCACAAGGCGAGGTACGCCGTCGCGGCGAGCAGCGGTGGCACGAGCTCGCGGCGCAGGGCGACGAACAGCGCCGCCATCGCGGACGACATCACCAGCACCACGAGGATCGACAGGCGCACGAAGACCTCGTCACGCGCCTCGTAGAGCGCGCGCTGGCACCAACGCGAGAGGGGGCCGTCCGGGTAGGTCGGGGCCTCGCTCGGATCGGTCAGCACGAAGGGGGCGGCTTCACCGGCCATCTCGCCAATTCTGGTAGCCGAAGAACGGGGCGGGCGCCACGGCTCGCGTCGGGCTCTTGCTCCCGGCGGTTCCCGACCTTGCCTCGCGCCGCGGCTCGTGGTTCTTCGGCCGCATGAAGTACAACCTCTGGAAGCTCTCGACTCTCGTGCTCGCCGGTTCTCTCGCGTTCGTCGCTGGCCGTAGCGCCGTCGACACCGCCGAGGCCGCGCCGCAGCCTCACATGAAGGACGCGCTCAAGGCGCTCGTCAAGGCCGACCGTTCGCTCGAGGCCGCCACCGCGGACAAGGGCGGTCACCGCGTCGCGGCGCTGAAGCTCGTGAAGGAGGCGATCGAGGAGGTCAAGAAGGGCATCGAGTTCGACAACGCGAACAAGAACAGCCCGAACGAGAACGAGCGCCCGAAGAAGTCGCCGACCGGCGCGCCGATCAAGCCCTGACCACCGTACGGACGGCGGGCCGGTCCAGGGTCGGCTCGCCCGCGTGTCGACGGGACGCGCTCACCGCCTCAGTCGGTCCAGCCTCAGTCAGTCCAGCCTCAGTCGGTCCAGCCTCAGTCGGTCAAGCAGTCCTGGTTGTCCTCGGACGCACCGACCGTCGGCGTGAACCAGGTGCCGAACAGGATGCACATCTCATCGCTCGCGGTGAGCCCGAACTTCAGCGTCTTCGCCGTCGTGTTGTCGAAGGCGCAGGTGAAGCGAAAGCCGTCGCCGCCCTTCACGAGGATTGGCTCGTCGTAGATGAAGTCCGTCTCTTCGTAGTTGGGCGTCGTCCAGACGTGCTCGCCGTCTTTCGCTCCGCCGGCGTGGTAGACGCTGAAGTCCTTGCCCCACTGGTGGGTGTGGCGCGTCAGCTTCGAGACCATCACGTCGTGTTTGAAGCGGCACTCGCCGCTGAAGCTCTTCTTGCTCATCGGCGGGATCGACAGGTTCAGGTTGTAAAACCCGAACGAGTGCGCCTCCCGCGTTACCTTGGCGGCCTCGACGGTGTTGAAATTCACGGCGGCGCGCGCCTTCACGGGCTTCGGTGAGCTGTTGAAGTAGTGGTAGTCGAAGACCAGCTTCTGGCCGCCCTTGAACTTCTTGCCGACGCCGTCCGGGTACGTCTCCTCGTGCGTCGGCTTCTGGCTGCCGGTCACACCGTACACGTCGCCGCCGAACGCGTCCGCGCCGTAACAGGTCTTCTTCATGCCGGGGCTGATCGCCTTCTCGGTGTCGCTGCCCGGGACGGCGGCGACCACGATCAGGTGGTGGCTGAACGGCGTCATCGCGATCTCGTAGCCCGAGACGTAGTACTCGTCCTCCGGGCCGCCCGGCAGCGCCACGACCTCGCAGTACTCGATGTCTTCGCCCGGCTGGATCTCGTCGCCGTCGGTGCGGAGCTGAAAGCCCGACGCGGGCGCATCGAGGCAGAGGTCATCCTCGCAGCTGCTGCTGCCGCCCGCGCCGCTCGTCGAGGAGCTTCCGCCACCACCCGAGGTGGTCACGCTCGACGAAGTGGTGCCGCTGCCCGTCCCCGTCTCGGGGCCCGACGAGGATGGACCGCAAGCGACCAGAACGACGAGTGAGGCAGCCGAGACGAGCGGGCGATGGTTCATGCCGTGGACGATATCGCCACTCCGGGCCGTAGCTCCAGCGCGGCGAGCGGGGAGGCATGGCAGCCGCCGCGAATCACGGTAAGGTGCAGCCCGGAGCGCACGACGATGAAGCTCGAGATCGGTTGGGGCTCGGGCCTCGTTGCGGCGGTGCTGCTCGCGGGCGGCGCCGTGCTCGTCAAGGGGGAGCTCGCCTCACGCGAGCGCGAAAAGCAGGGGGGCCTCCGCTGCGCGTCGCAGTGCCGCATCGCCGGGCTGTGCGGCTTCGATCCGAAGCTGGGGGCATGCCGGGCACGCCGCAGCAGCGACTGCGCCGGGGCCGACGTCTGCAAGTCCAACGGGATGTGCTCGCTCGTTGACGGTCTCTGCTCGGTCGCGAGCGACGAAGAGTGCCGAGCGTCGGAGCAGTGCAAGGAATCCGGGCGATGCAAGTGGAGCCCGAACTCGCCCGTGGCCTGCGTGCCCGCGAGCGTCGAGGACTGCCGCGCCGCGACGATCTGCCAGCGCCTCGGTCGCTGCACGGTGCAGGGCGATTCGTGTGCGGTCGCGTCCGGGGAGGATTGCCTCGGCGCGGAGGTCTGCATCCGCCACGGGCAGTGCAGCCTTCGCCGGCAAGAGTTGAAGGACGGCATCGTGACGACCTGTGCCGCGCTCTCCAACGACGACTGCGCGAAGGGAGAGGACTGCAAGGCGCGGGGCATGTGCACGGCGGTGGACGGCGCCTGCCGCTGAACGCGCGTTGGCGGGTTTCGGGCGAGCCCGGGGAGCGGCGACGAAGTTGTGCAGGAAATGTGGGTCATTGTACTACATGGCGTATCCTGAGACCCGCCATGGACCTTCACCCCGGCGTCTACGTCACCGACAACATCCGGCTCAAGCGTCGCCTCGGCGAGGGAGGCATGGCGAGCGTCTGGGTCGGCGAACACCTCACGCTGCGGATCGATGTGGCGGTGAAATTCATCGCGCCGGACCTCGTCGGGCAGGCCCCGGATCTGGTCGCTCGCTTCAACCGCGAAGCGACCGCGGTCGCGCGCATCCGCAGCCCGCACGTCGTCCAGGTGCTCGACCACGGCATGACCGCCGACGGCACGCCGTACATCGTCATGGAGCTCCTCGAGGGCGAGGACCTCGGGGCGCGCCTCGATCGCGAGGGCTCGCTCCCGCTCGCCGACGTCGTGACGATCCTCACCCAGGTCGGCAAGGCGCTCACGCGCGCGCATCAAGCGGGAATCGTTCATCGTGACATCAAGCCGGACAACATCTTCCTCGTTCGCACGGACGAGGAGGGCGAGCTGTTCGCGAAGGTGCTCGACTTCGGGATCGCGAAGGACACCCAGCAGGCGAGTCGCAGCGTCGTCACGATTTCCGGCACGATGGTCGGCACCCCTGCGTACATGAGCCCGGAGCAGGTGCTCTCGGGCAAGCACGCCGACGCCCGCGCCGACCTCTGGGCGCTCGGAGTCGTCGCCTACCACGCAATGACGGGCGAGGTCCCGTTCGAAGGCTCGACGCTCGGAGCGCTGTGCGTCGCGATCTCGCGCGGCGTGTTTCAGGAGCCGAGCTACCTCGAGCCGCGCTTGCCGCACGCGCTCGACGCGTGGATGGCGCGGGCACTCGCGGTCTCACCGGACGATCGATTCCAGACGGTCAAGGAGATGCTCGACGCCTTCCGCGAGGCCGCGAGATCGAGCGCCCCGACCGTCGACGAGGTCGCTGCCTACTCGCGCCCATCGTCGGAGTTCGAGCGTAGCGGCGAGGCGGCCGACGACTGGGAGCCGCCCCCGTCGAGCAGCGTGCCTCCCGGGATGCGCGGTGCACCGGCGCTGACCGGCGCGAACTTGGCACCCCTGCCGACTCGACGTGTCGAGCCGCGCGTGTTGTGGGTTGGCGGCCTCGCGCTCGTGGTGGGGATCCTTGCGACGGCAGCGATCACGCGGCCGCGTGCCGCGCTACCTGGCCCGAGCCAGGGCGTGAGCGGCTCGCCCGCCCTGTCCTCGAGTGCGCTCCTGGCGAGCCCCGAGCGCTCGGCTTCGCGCGAGGCGGCGCTGCCGACCGAGGGCGCCACGGACGAACCTCGACCGCCCGAGGTCCTGCGCCCGGGCGAGGTCGTCGACGCCCCGGCCCCGGAGGCGTCGCCTCGGCGGCGTTCGACCACCGAGGGCGGCGCGCGCGCGCGCAAGCTCGCGACCGACGCGACGACCGACGCCGCGGCTGCGACCTCGAGCGCTGCGGCGAGCCCGCCCGAGCCTCCTGCGCCTGCCGCGCCCTCCAGTGCGCCGACCGTGCCGACCGACGATGGAGCTGCTTCCTCCGTCGATCGGGGCTTCTGATGCTCGTCGTTCACTCGGAGCGGATGGTCTTTCACGATCCGGGCGCCGGTCATCCGGAGTCGCCCGAGCGCCTGCGGGCGGCCGTCCGAGAGCTCCGCGAGGTGCCAGGGCTGCGCTGGCAGGAACCACGCGAGGTGACCTCGGCCGAGCTCGAGCGCGTCCACCATCCTGCCTACGTCACGCGCCTCCGTGAGTTGCGTGGCCGCGCGCTGACGCTCGACCCGGACACGCACGCATCGTCTGGCACGATCGACGCCGCCTTCCTCGCCGCAGGGGCCGCGATCGAGGCGACCGAGGCGGTCTGCCGAGGCGCGACGACCTCCGCCCTCGCGCTCGTCCGCCCCCCGGGCCACCACGCCGAAGCCGACGCCGCGATGGGCTTTTGCTTCTTCAACAACGTCGCGGTCGCGGCCGCGCACGCCCGCGCCGAGCTCGGCTGTGAACGCGTGCTGATCGTCGACTGGGACGTGCACCACGGCAACGGCACGCAGCACATCTTCGAGGAGCGGAGCGACGTCCTGTTCGTCAGCTTGCATCAGCATCCGCTCTACCCGGGGACCGGCGCGATCCACGAGGTCGGCCGCGGCGCGGGGCGTGGCTTCACGGTGAACGTCCCGTTTCCCGGCGGGCTCGGTGACGCGGATTACCTCCATGCGCTGCGCTCGATCGTGGTGCCCATTGCGGACGTGTTCCGCCCCGACCTCGTGCTCGTGTCGGCGGGCTTCGATGCCCATGACGCGGATCCGCTCGCGGGGATGAGGCTGTCCGAGCAGGGCTACGCGCGCATGACGCGGGTCTTGAAAGACCTCGCACGTCGTCACGCCGCGGGGCGGCTCGTCATGCTGCTCGAGGGGGGTTATGACCTCGACGCGATGCCGAGGAGCCTGCGCGCGGCGGTCGCAGCCTTGCTCGCGGGCGAGCCCGTCGACGAACTGCACGAACGCCCGAGCGACGTGGGGCGTCGGATCGTCAGCGCGGTCTGCGATCAGCACTCGGACTTCTGGCCCATCGGCTGACGCGACGGACCTGCCGCGGGCGCGTGCCGCGCGCGGGCGACGAGCCGACTCAGAGGAGATGCAGCGTGAGCCAGGTGACGGTCGCCGCCGAGAGCGGTACCGAGAGGTTGTCGTCGACCTTGCCGCTGACGAGCTCGGTGATGGCGGAGCCGACGCCGGCGCAGAGCGCGACGACGAGGGCACGCGCGGGCGAGAACTCGGCGCGATGCCAGATCATCAGGGCGGCGAAGCCGACCACCGTGGCGACCAGCGCGAAGGCCGAGGTGCCCTCGAGGGAGCGCTGACCGACGAGCTTCGTGCGACCCCAGCGGCGCCCGACGAGCGACGCGGCCGGATCTGCGAAGGCGACCGTCGCAACCGCGAGGGCGCAGATCGGCAGGGGGAAGAGCAGGCCGAGCAGCGCGAGCGAGGTGCCGTACCAAGTCGAGGAGTTGACGTGATGCGCCTCGCGGGGATGCGCGATGGTGCGAAACACCCACATCAAAAAGCGGTTCGCCGTCGCGGACACCCGGCGAAGCGTCTCGAGAAACCAGAAGAACAGCGCGAACGAGACGGGGACGATGACCCGCTGGCGATCGTCGAGGAGGTACTCGATCAAGAGCAGGCTCGAGACCCCGCAGCCGACGTGGACCAAGCTCCGCGTGTAGTTCGTCGGTCGCAGGCTCGGCAGATCGACCTGGCGCGCGCGCAACCGGAGGCTCAGCGACTCGTAGGCGATGCCGAGTCGTTTGCGGTAATCCGTCCAGGCCTCCGCGAGCTTCTCGGCGGGGAGCGCCGGTTCGGGGACGTCGGACGCGAGGACGTCGGCAACGTGAGCGAGGGCGGACGGCAGATCGTCGGCGTCGCTCGCCGGCGCGCGCTCGCTGATGCGGCGAAACTTGTCGGAGATCTCCGTGATCCGAAGCCGCACCCGCGCTTCGAGGTCGTCACGGAACCGGGACGGATCGAGATCGCGCAGGAGACGATGGAGCTCGATCGCGAGCGGTTGGCTCTGGATGGCGAGGTTGGATTCCATGACCGGGAGAGCGTTCGATTCGGATCGGACGGGCGTTCCCTTAGCAGCGATTGGCGGACGCCCACAGTCACAATGCTGTCAGCCCGCGTGCTAGCGTCCAACTTCATGGCGCGCGCCATCGTGACCTTGCTCGGCTCATGCGCGTTCGCGCTCGTGGTTGGCTGCACCGAGCGCCGTGAGCCGCGGGGCCATGGCGCCCTCGCCGCTTGCGTCGTTCCCGGGATCGGACGGCCGGCGGAGTGCGGCGTCGTCACCGTCGCCGAGCAGGAGGACGGCACAGGTTCGGCGATCCCGCTGCGGGTCGTGCGGGTACCTGCTCGACACCCCGTGGCGCGCGAGACGCCGCTCTACCTGCTCGCGGGCGGCCCCGGTCAAGCCGCGACCGAGGCGTTCCCCGCGCTGTGGTCCGCGTTCGCGCGGATGTCGGAGCGCCACGACGTCGTCATGGTCGATGCGCGCGGTACCGGTGCGAGCTCGCCCCTCGACTGCCCGTCGCTCGACGAGCCTGCGGAGGCCTTCCGCGTCGATCCGCTGGTGGACGCCGCGCGTCGATGCTTGACGCATGTCAATGGAAGGCGCCTTGACGCGTACGGCACCGAGGCCGCCGTTCGCGACCTCGAGGCGGTGCGCGCGAGCCTCGGTGACGCGACCATCGACCTGCTCGGGGTTTCCTACGGCACCCGCGTGGCGCTCGCGTACGCGCGCCGCCACCCCGAGCACCTCCGCGCGCTCGTCCTCGACGGCGTGGTGCCCGACGAGCTCGTCCTCGGGGCGAGCTTCGGACGCGACACCGACGCGGCGCTCGAGTCGATCCTGGGCGATTGCGAGGCGGACGCCTCGTGCCGCGCGGCCTTCCCCGACGTGGCCGCGGCGTTTCGATCGCACCTCGCTTCGCTCGCGACGAAGGTGACTGCCGTCGAGCTGCGTGAGCCCTCCACCGACGCGCCCGTCCGCGTCCTGCCCTCGCGAGCCGCGATCACAAGCCTCGTTCGCGGGTTGGCCTACGCACCCGAGCTCGCCTCGTTGCTGCCCAACACCCTGGCCGAGGTGAGCCGGGGTCGATACCAGGGGCTCCTCGGTCAGGCCCTCACGTTGTCGCGTGCCGCCGAAAAGGAGATGAGCCTCGGTCTCTTGTTCACCGTCGCGTGCGCCGAGGACATCCCGCGGATCACCGACGCGGATCGCGAGGCCGAGGCACGCACGACGCTCGGCACGGCGTTGCTCGATGACTTTCGCGCTGCCTGTGCGCTCTGGCCCGTCGCGCCCCGGCCGCTGCGGCAGGCCGACGCGGTGCTCGCCACGCCGACGCTGCTCCTCTCCGGGGCGGCCGATCCGGCGACACCGCCGCGCTGGGCCGACACGCTCCGGGAGCGGCTCCCGCGATCGGTTCACGTGGTGGTCCCCGAGGCCGGTCATGGGGTGTGGGCTCGTGGCTGCGTCTCGACGATCGTCGAGGACTTCCTCGAGGCCGGGAGCGCCGAGGGGCTCGATGTCGCGTGTGCCGCGAAATTCCGTCGTCCCGCGTTCTTCGTCGACCGCGGAGGGCCCGCGCCATGATCGAAGCGTCGGCGCTCCGGAAGCGCTTCGGTGACGTGCTCGCCGTCGCCGACGTGTCCTTCACCGCTGCCGATGGGGCGGTGACCGGGATCCTCGGACCGAACGGTGCGGGCAAGAGCACCGCGCTCCGCATGCTCGGCGGGCTCGTCGTCCCCGACGCAGGGTGCGCGCGCATCGACGGCATCGATCCGCGCGTCGCGCCCTCCGCAGCCCGAGCCCGCATCGGGATCTTGCCCGACGCGCGCGGGCTCTACGTTCGCCTCACCGCACGGGAGAACGTGCGCTACTTCGGGGAGCTCTGCGGTCTCCATGGTCCCGCGCTCGAGCGACACATCGACGAACTCTTCCGATGGCTCGAGCTCGCGCCGCTCGCCGATCGACGGGTCGATGGCTTCTCGCAGGGTGAGCGCATGAAGGTGGCGATCGCTCGGGCCGTCGTCCACGCTCCGCAAAACGTGGTGCTCGACGAGCCCACGAACGGGCTCGACGTGATGAGCATCCGCTCGCTGCGGACCTTCGTGCGCGAGCTCGGCGCGCGCGGTCACGCGGTGCTGTTCTCCAGCCACGTGATGTCGGAGGTCGCGACGCTGTGCGATCGCGTGGTCATCGTCGCGGCGGGGCGCGTCGTCGCGAATGGCACCCCCGAGGAACTCCGCACGCGTGCGGGCTGCGACTCGCTCGAGGACGCCTTCGTCGCGCTCACGACCGAGCCGGTCTCCGACGTCGCGACGGAGCTCGAGGCATGAGCCCGCTCGTCATCGTGGCTCGGAAGGAGCTCGTCGATGGCTGCCGCGATCGGCGTGCGGTGCTCTCGCTGCTCGTGTTCCCGCTCGTCGGGCCGGTGCTCGTCTCGACGTTGCTCTCGACCCTCGTCGAGCGCGCCACGGTCGAGCGCACCGTCACGCTCCCCGTCCTCGGGATGGCTCACGCGCCTGCCCTCGTCGCGCACCTCGAAGCGGAGGGCATCGTCGTCGTCGAGGGCCCGTCCTCGCCCGTCGACGTCGTTCGCAGCGGCGCTTCGGAGGCGGTGTTGGTCGTCGGTGCGGATTACCCGGCCGCGCTGCGCGAGGGGCGCCGGGCGAGGTTGCAGCTCGTCGTCGACGAGTCGCGTGAAGGCGCGCGACCCGCGCAGCTCAAGATCCGCCGGGCCCTCGCGAATTATGGCCGCACCGTTGGCGCGCTTCGGCTCCTGTCGCGGGGCGTGTCGCCCGAGCTCGCCGAGGGCATCGTCACCGAGGAGGTCGATCTCGCGACTCCCGAGGCGCGCGGGGCGGTCCTTCTCAACTTCGTCCCGATGTTCGCGCTGATGGCGGCTGTCTTCGGCGGGATGCACCTCGCGAGCGATCTCACCGCCGGGGAACGTGAACGTGGTTCACTCGAGCCGCTGCTCTTCACGCCGGTCTCCCGGCGCGCGCTCGTGCTCGGAAAATGGCTGGCGGCGCTGGCCTTCGCGGCGTCCAACGTCGTGCTCACGCTCGGCTGCACGGCGTTCGCGATGTCGCGCGTGCCGCTCGAGCGCTTCGGCATGGCGGCGCGACTCTCGGTGGGCGACGTGCTGCTCATGCTGGGGGTGCTGCTCCCCCTCGCGATGTTCACCTCCGCGCTGCAGCTCCTCGTCGCGAGCTTCGCGCGGACCGTCAAGGAGGCGCAGGTGTCCCTCTCGTTGCTCACCTTCGCGCCGATGTTGCCCGCGCTGTTTCTGTCCTTCGAGCCGCTCCGGCCGACGCCGCTCGTCGCGATGATCCCGGTGCTCGGGCAGCAGTCGTTGCTCGGCGGATTGCTGCGGGGCGAGGTCGCCGAGCCGAGCGTGTATTTCGCATGCGCGGCGTCGTGCATCGCCTTCGGTGCGCTCGCGCTGCTCGTCACGGCGCGCCTCTTCGCGAGCGAGCGCGTCGTCTACGGTCGCTGACCGACCCACCGCGAGACGCGAACGCCCGCACCTCGGGTGGAGGAGCGGGCGTCTTCGAGGCTCGCCGCGAGGGCCCGTCAGGGAACGACCGCGAGCACGTCCTTCAGGTTGACGGTCGACTTCTGGTCGTCCTTGTCGAGCACCTCGGCGGTGTCCTTCTTCACGCTGACGACCTTGCGAAACTCCCAGGAGAACCCGAGCGACTTGGGTGGCAGCATAACGTAACCGCCCTCCTTGGCCGCGGCCGGGTTCTTCGGCGCCGGCACGAGCTCGCTCAGCGCCTTCTCGACCGGCTCCTTCCAGGCGGGGCTGTCCCACTTGATCGAAATCTTCTCGCCGTCGACCTTCTCGACCGTCGCGCCGTGCCAGCTCGAGCCCGCGAAGAGCGCCACGACGACATCCTTTGCCTTCGGCTTCCAGCCCTTCGGTGTCGCGGGCTTGCCGGCGGCCTTCGCGGCCGTCTCGAACGCGCGGTGCTTCGCCGACCGAGCGAGCGATTGGCGGATGTCGGCGCTCGTCACGGCGTCCGGCACGATCGTCGTCTTGGCGTCGACGTTGTTCGCCTTTCCGAACCAGTCCTCGCAGCCGAGCACGTCGCCCTCGGCGGTCTTGACCTCGCAGCCCGACCACTGGCCCGTCGCGGACTTCGCGATCACGAAGTCGCCCACCTTTGGGGCCGCCTTCGGGGGCGCGCCGAGAAGGAAGACCTTCGCCTTGTCGACCGAGTACGTCGGCCGCTTGCTCGTCTTCGCGTCGGGCTCGCCGTACTCGTAGGTGATCTTGCTGCCGTCGATGGCGGTGACTTTGCCTTGCGTGAAGCTGTTCTGTCCGGTTGCGGCGACGACCTCGGTACCCACCGCGAGCGCCCCCTCTTCGGCGGCGGCCGCCGTGGCGGAGGGGGCCGCCGTGCCCGACCCGGTTGCTTCGGTCTTGCCCTTGCACGCGACGCAGGCGAGCGCGAGCGCGCCCAGCCCAAACCCCAGCCTGATGATAGACTTGCCGTTCATGGTTTCGCGCGGACGCTAGCGATCGACCGGCATTGCTGCAAACCAATTTGCGCGCGTGGCGCTCCGGTGCGCGCCTGTCACCAGCGCGTCTCGCCGCGGAGCCAGCGCGCGAATCGAGCGAGGCCATCGCGAAGCGGCACCTTCGGATCGTAGCCGAGCTCCGCGCGTGCGCGCTCGACGTCAGCCCAGGTCCGCAGGACGTCGCCTGGCTGGTGGGGCTCGCGCCTCACGACGGGCACCTTGCCGAGCGCCTCACCGACCGCGCGGACGAGGTCCTCGAGCGTCACCGGGTTCGTCCCGCCGAGGTTGTAGATCCGGCAGCCTTCGGGGGCGCGGTCGATGGCGCCGAGCGTCCCGTCGAGGATGTCGTCGATGTAGGTGTAGTCGCGGCTTGACTGGCCGTCGCCGTAGACGGTGATCGGCTCCCCCGCATCGATCGCGCGGGCGAACTTGTGAACCGCCATCTCGGGTCGCTGTCGCGGTCCGTAGACCGTGAAGAAGCGCAGGCACGCGGAGGAGAGCCCGTGGAGCTGGTGGAAGGTGTCGAGCATCAGCTCGCCCGCGCGCTTCGTCACGGCGTACGGGCTCGCCGGTT
>Ga0194129_10007723_pt1 | contig 12693 bp, 9 predicted proteins | sample TA2KigCa35mmetaG_FD_150862 | JGI IMG/M metagenome (GOLD analysis project Ga0194129, IMG submission 150862) | Freshwater microbial communities from Lake Tanganyika, Tanzania - TA2015038 Kigoma Deep Cast 35m | ecosystem: Environmental > Aquatic > Freshwater > Lake | place: Tanzania: Lake... | reverse complement strand
CGTCGGTGGTGCGAACGGCGGCAGCGGCGTCGGTGGTGCGAGCGGGGTGACCGGCAGTGGTGTCACCGGCAGTGGGCCAGGCTCCTCCGGCAGTGGTGTCACCGGCAGTGGTGTCACCGGCAGTGGGCCAGGCTCCTCCGGCAGTGGTGTCACGACCGGCGCAGGTGGCCCGATGGCCGAGGACGACTGCCTCGACGGTGTCGATGGCGATGGCGACGGTCTCGTCGACTGCGCCGATGCCGACTGCGCGCCGGGCTTCACCTGCATTCCCGCCGTCCCTCAAGGCTGGTTCGGACCGCTGACCCTGTTCGAAGGTCCGAGCCAAGGCGGGGCTCCCACGTGCGGCGATGGCCACCCCATCCTCGTCGCCGACGCCTTCGAGGGCCTCTCGGCCGATCCAGCGTCGTGCGCCGCATGCTCGTGCGGTTCACCGAAGGGTGTCGCGTGCAACGTCGCATCGTTCCAGCTTTTTGCTGGCGACAATTGCATGGGCGGCGGTGGCGGACTGACGATCGCCGCGAACGCCTGCATCGGCTTCGTGAGCATGACGGATCCGCGCAGCGTACGCTGGGCGACCGCGCCCGCCGCGGGTGGCGTGTGCATCGGCAAGGCCGATGCACCGCCGATGGTCAAGCCTTACGCCTGGGCGACGCGCATGCGTGCCTGCGGCGCAGCGACGCTGGGCGAGGGGTGCGGCAACGACATGTGCGCTCCGCGGCCGCCGCAAGGCTTCGCTCCCGGAACTTGCATCGCGCAAGCCGGGGACGTGCCCTGCCCTGACCCTGGCTACCCGCTTCGTCAGGTGTACCACCGCAACGTCGACGACACGCGCACGTGCACCGACTGCGACTGCACGCCACCGCTAGGCATGACCTGCTCGGGGTCGATGTCGCTCGGGACCGACGGCCAGTGCAGCGCGGACATCACGACCCTCTCGACCGTTGGACAATGTGCGCCGCTCGACCCGGACCCAACGCCGCCGCCGCAACCCTCCGTGTACCAGACGCTCCGCAGCGTCGTGTACAACTCCGGCGTCTCGGTCGGTGGCTCGTGCTCGCCCATCCCCAGCGTCGCCGTGGGTGCCGCGGTGCCCGTCGACCCGATCACGGTGTGCTGCACGCCCTGACCGACGCCTCCTTCCAGGCCGGGCACCGTCCGTCGACTCAACGCTGCGACGTCAGCCAACCGCGGTAGCGCGCGCGAACGTCCTCGTAGGTCGTGCGAGACTCGGGCTCGCGCGCGAACCGGTCGAGAAAGCTCCGCTCGAGCGAAGCTTCGACCTCGGCCGAAGGGATGCCATAGCGCCCGCGGACCTCGCCGAGCTTCGCGGGATAGAGATCACGCTCGACGGTGAAGGAGGCGAACTGCTCGAGCGTCAACGACGGCATCGAGACCGCCGCGCTCGATGGACCGCCGCTCGCCCAAGGTCTCGTCGGCGCCGACCGCGCGAACGGCAGGACGGTCCCCGGCGCCTCGAAGACCGCCAGCTTGCCACGACTGGGGTCAGCGTCCGAACCAGCCCCCAGGAACGGCAGCTCGGTGGCGCCACGAAACGCCGGCATCTCACCGGTGACTCGCACTGGACCGCGGCTCGTCGAGGGGGCGACGACCTCAATGCTGGGATGAAACGACGCCTCCGGCACCGAGGGTACTGACGGCAACGGCGGCGAGGGCGACGGCAACGATGGCCCCGGCAACGGCACCGAGGGCGACGGCAACGATGGCCCCGGCAACGGCGCCACGGGCTCCACCGAGGGCGACGGCAACGATGGCCCGGGCAACGGCGCCACGGCCTCCACCGCGAGCGCGCTCGACGCCTTCACCACCCTCGACGGGCCCGGCGGCGCCGGCTCCTCGACCGGCACACTCGGATCGAACGTCGCGTCACGAACGAGGATCGCGTGGGCTTGCTCGATACGAGACCAGCGCCCCGCCTCGGTCGACTCGATCGCCTGAGCCACGGCATCGAGCAGCGTGCGCGCCATGCGGAGCCGCTCGACCGGGAGCTTCGGATCGGCCGCTCGCCGCTCGCGAAACGCCTCGAAGCCCGCATCGGGCGTCAACGCCAGCGAAGAGAGCAGGAGCGACCACTTACGAACGCGCAGATGGCTTCGGTCGGCCATGGCCGTCAGGGCGCGAGCAGCAGCACCTTCGTCTGACTCGGAACGATCCTCGCGCCGGGGCAGTTGGTGTTGTTCTGGATGTTGACGCTGGTGAGCCGCGTCGCCGGCATCCCGCAGAGCAGCACGGTGAACGCACCCGTGACGGGCCTGGAAGGTCCCATGACGGTCCCGGAAGCGACCCCGGTCGCGAGGCCGGCGTTGTCGCCGTTCGTTGGCACGATGGACGTCGCCAGGTTGTGAGCCGGGGCGCACATGAAGAGGATCTTGTACGCCGCCGGTGCGCCCATCGGCCCGGCAGCGATGTTCGGGTAGGGGATCGGAATCGGAGCCGGAGCCGGTGGAGCGGGAGTCAGGCATACGTCCGGGAACCCGGTGTCGAGCCCCATCATCTGTGTGTTTGCGAACATGGCTTCCCCTCACCCGATCGTGATCTGCTCACCATCGACCCGCGCGACCTGCTTCGCGACGACGACGGTATTCTCGCCGCGGATCTGCGCCAGGTGCTCAGCGCGATGGTCGAAGTGACGAGCGCGCAACTGGTCGAACTCGGACACGAAGCGATAGACCCGCTCGGCGTGCTCGGAGATGCGCTCGGCCACGATCTCGCAGGTCTTCGCCACCATCCCGGCGTCATCGAAGGTCGCCCGCGCTCGGGACGCCACGGCGGAGAGCTCCCCGAGCAGGAGGTCCGCACGTCCGCTCGCCACGGAGACGGCCCGCGAGACCACCTCGAAGGTACGGCGGGTCGACAGTCGCACGCCCTCCGGCGCATCGACGTCGATGCGGCCGGTCCGCGAACGAATGGCGGCGTCGCCATCGAACAGGAGCTCGGCAGGACGTGAGGCGTCACGCTCGAGGACGGCGAGCACGAAGGCTTCCGGCGTGAGCGCGACGAGCACTCGGTCACCCGGGCGCGGTGCGAGCAAGCAGCTCGGGGCGCGACGAGCGCGCTCTCCGCCCTCGAGGCAGAACGAGTCTCCTTCCTGGAGCAGCACGCGCGACGTCGTCAGGCGTGGTGGGGTATCGGGGTGCTCGGAGCGTGCCGGTTGTGCCATGTCATCCTCCTCGTTGAAAATCCTCGGCCTTCGCAAGAACGGCGTCGTTGCCCAGCGCGAGCGTGCGATCACTGAAGACGGCGCCGCCCTCGAGGGTCTTGTGAAACCGCGCGCGAAAAAGCTTCGCATGAGAAAAGTCCGCCTGCGTGACATCCGCATGCGGGAACTCGGCGTACGTCAGGTCCGCACGAACGAACTTGCTCCGAGCGCAGCTGGCTCCGGAGAAATTCGCCTGGTACAGCAGGGCCCCGCTGAAGTCCGCGTCACGCGCGTCCGACTCGCGAAAGATGGACTGCGTGAGATCCGCCGAGTCGAAGCGCGCTTCAGCCAGCTTCGCCTGGAAGAAGACCGAGTTCTTCACGTTGGCCCCTTCGAAGCACGCCCCTCGCAGGTCCGCGCCTTTGAAGCCCGCGTTGTGCATCGTCGCCCGAGAAAACTTGATTCCCGACAGCGCGGAGTCGTTGAACTGGCAGAACGTCGCGTGAATCTCCGACAGATCGCGGCCGGCGAGGTTCACCTTCACGAGCATGCACTGAGAGAGGCGAGCGCCGGTGAGCACGACGGTTCGAAGATCGGCCTCGAACGTCTGGAAGACGTGAAGCTCCGCGCCGGCGAGGTTCAGCTCGTCGTACGTCCCCCCGAACATTCGCACGCGGTCGAGCTTGCTGCCGGCGAACGTTGCGCGAGACAGATCGCAGTTGCCGAACATCGAGGCGGGAAGCGCCATGCCCGCAAAGTTCGCGCCGGAGAGGTCCGACTCGACGAAGGTCGTGAGCGTCAGATCCGCGCCGTCGAACCTCGAGTTGCGGACGTCGCAGCGCGCGAAGGTGACCTGCTTCAGCTGCGAACGAGCAAACGAGCATCCCACGAGGTCGCAGCCGATGAACGTCGCCTCGGTGAGGTCGACCCCGGCGAGCTGCTCACCGCAGAAACGAACGTGCTCGAACGCGCCGCCGGACAGGTCCATGCCGGAGAGGTCGAGCGCGCGAAGGTCCTCGCGCATGATGACCTCCCCGTCCTCGAGGCGGCGCAGGAGGTCAGCGCGGTCCATCGGGGCCTCTCGGAGCCTTCGGCTCGACGTATCTGGGATCCACTCGAGTCTCCAACATCAGCGCCTCATCGAAGCGGGTCTGTCGATCGCTGCGCGAGAGTGAAATGTCGGCCCGCGAGAGGTTCGCGCCCGTGAGGTTGGCCCCCTCGAGGCGTGCCTTTTGCAAAAGGGCGCTCAACATGTCCGCGCGGCGCAGATCGGCCTTTCGAAAATCCGTACGAATGAACAGCCCCTCGCGCGCCGACGCTCCGACGAAGCTCGCCCCCTGAGCATCGCAGCCGATCAAGCTTGCGCCGTCGAGGCGCGCGTCGTCGAAGCACGCCCGCGCGAGCGGAGTCTTTTGAAAATTGGCGGTGCGCAAGTCAGCCCCCGCGAAGCTCGCGTCGGCAAAGCTCGACTCGTAGGTGAACGCCGAGTTCTGCAGGTCAGCACCGCTGAAGTTCGCCCGGTCCCCCTGCGTTTGAAGGAATTGGGCCCGCCCGAGCGCACAGCTGGTGAAGTCGACGCCACGAACGTCCGTGTTGAGAAAACGCGCCTCCTCGAGCTTCGCCCCGACGAAACAGACGTTTCGCAGATCGCTCTGCACGAACAAGGGCTGATGGGCGACGGCGTGAGAAAAGTCCGCTCGCGTGAACGTCACTTCGATGAAGTCGGTGTCGCGAAGACTGGCCCCGTGGAGAACCGCACCGTCGAGCTCACTCTTCGCCAGCACCGTCGCATCGAGGACGGCGCTCGACAGGTCGGTGTTCTTCAGGCGGGTGGCACCCAGATTGGCGCCAGTCAGGTTTGCTCCGACCAGCCGACAATCCTCCAGGTTCGCTCTCGCCAGCACCGCCCCGGAGAGGTCGGCGTCGCTGAGGTCGGCCCCCGAGAGGTCGGCGCCTTCGAGCGCTGCGCCTGCGAGGTTCACGCCCCGAAGGTCCAGACCGTGGAGGTCGGCACCCACGAGGTTGCGCCCCGCAAGCGACTCGCCCGCGTCCTTCGCAGCGACGGTGCGCGTGCGCCCGAGTTGACGCTCGGCCTCGTTCGGTCGCGGCGCCGCTGGCATGACGTGCGCAAACTTCATGTACCCGTCGCGGACCCGAGCCTCGAGCTCGCGCAACATGCGCTCAAACTCCGGGTCGGTGAGATCCCGCTCGAGGTCCCGGATCGGCGCATCCCCTTCCCGGGCGATTCGCGCCATGTCGTGGAGCATGACGAGCTGCTCGTCGGCAGAAAACGTGGGTGGTCCGCCGGCCGCGGCCGTCGCCGCCGCCATCTCCTCGTCGTAGTTCATCCCGGCGAGGGCGAACGACTGGCGCGCATCGACCTCGGCCGCCGACTGGGCTTGCGCCGCCTCGGCCCGCATCGTGTCGGCCTTCGCAGACATCTCGACGACGAGCTTCTCGACCGCGTCGAAGTCGTTGAAGTCGAGCTCCGGCCGCACCGCCTCTTCCGCCACGTCGCCAGTCCCGAACCCTGCCTTCTCGAGCTCGGCGCGAACCTCCGCGAGCTTCTGCTTTCTTGCTCGATCGACCTTCGCGAGGCGTCGATTCTCGACGCGAGACATCTCCGCCATGTCTCCAGGGTCGGGCAGGGACGCCCAACCCTCGCTCTCGGGGGGCATCAGGTCCGCGTCGCGCATCGAGGCGAGCGCACCACGCTGCTTGTCGAGGCGCGTGGCGAGGACACCCTCGTAGTGCTCGACGGGCCTCGGATGGTCGGGGTCCTCCGCCGCGACCAGGAGGTGCTCGATGTCGTCGGCGTCATCCTCCGCGACAGGAAGCGCGCAGCGGTAGATGAGCATCGCCCGCTCGAGGTGAGGCATGACGTGGATGGTGTCGAGCCGCGCCGCGAAGGGTCGAAAGGCGGTGCCCTCCGGGCCTCGCTGCGTGACCATGACGCGGACGACCATCCTCGGAACGGTGAGCTCGACGCGACGCCGACTCGGATGCATTCCGGAGATCGTCACGACCTCGTCGCCCTCGAAGAAGCCCTCGATCTGCTGATCGGCCGGCGCGGCGTTGTAGAAGCTCCAGTCGAAATCCTCGGCGGGCGCCGGGAAGAGCGTCTTCAGCCACGCGGCATCGTACTGTGTTCCGAGATGCGCAAATCGCTGGGGCCAGCTCACATCGTACGTGCCGAAGCCCGCGGGCTCCGGATGGTCGTCCCGGTCGAGCAGCATCGCGTCCTGACGCTCGACGTTGGGGAGTGGGTGCACGACCCCGTGCTCGGTCTCGAGCGCTACGAAGCCTTTACCCAGAGGGTTTTTCGCAAAGCCCACGCCACCGTAAGCATGCGCCCAGTCGACCGGCATGGACTCGAACGGCGTCGGCTCCGTCCGCTCGTTTCCAACCCAGTAGCGATTGCCCCAGACGGCGAGCCGCTTGCCCACCAGGGGCTTGCCTCGACGCATCAGGGAGAGCTCGCACACGGCTGCCGTCGCCTGCTTCTCCGGAGCGTAAGCGCTCCCCGAGACGAGAATCTCTCCCCGGCCTTTCGGGTAACACTCGTCCGCCACGCCACCAGGAACGACCTCCGCGACGTCCTTCCAGAGCGCTTGCTCGACCAACAATCGCCGGGGCGCATCGAAGGGAACGTAGGCGATCACGCTGACGACGAGCGAGCATTGCCGGCGATGCTCGACCACCCGCTGCAGCACGCTGAGCCGCTGAGGTTTGATGACTTTCATGGCGACGACTTGCGCGTATTCGCGGCGCTCATGCGACGGTCCAGACGCCGGTCAAGGCGGCGTAAATCGACTTGGACTTGAAGCTCGTCCCACCCACCTTGACCTCGACGCTCTGCGACTTGATGCCGATGTCGGTCTTCTCGACCTTCAGCCCGGTCGCGGCGAACGAGACCACGCCGGCGTCGATCTTGAACGAGTACGTGCTGAACTTGACGCCAACGTACTCCGCACCCACCGCACCGACGACCTTCCAGTCTGCCATCTTGATGTGGCTGCTCGGCGTCGTCGTCTCGAGCTTCGGGGCGTCGAACACGATCGACGGCGCGGTGATGTGGACCGCCCCGGTCTTCAGCGTGATCGAGCCCGTGAGTCCGTCGACGTTGCCCCAGTTCAGGTGAGTTGCACCGAAATTGAGGGTGGTGTCCGCAAACTTGAATTTCGTCGCGCCGGCCGTGTAGCTGAGCGAACCTGCGACCGTCGTGGTTTGGCTCCCACCGTAGTCCTCGGAGACGGAGCCCCCGACGATCGTGTCGAGGTTCGCACCGTAGTTGCGGAAGTAATCTCCACCGACGTGTTCGCTGCGGATCCCGGTGACCTTGGTGAGGTGATTGGCGCCGTAAGTCTCCTTCACGAGCGCGCGGACGGTGTCGTGACGCTCGGAGTCGTGCTTCCAGGTGACGTTGCCCTTCACGTGCTCGTCGAGCGTCCCGCCGACCTCGATCTTTCGCGGGCCACCGATGTTCACGAACTGGTCGCCGCTGGTGTTGAACACGATGAAAGACCCGTGCCCATCGTGCGGCTTGCCCAGGTGAATGCGCGTGTCCTGCGGCGGGGTCGAGATGTCGATGTACTGCTTGCCGTTCTCGTCCTCCATCTCGATGCGGTTCTTGCCGCCCGTCTGAATCACGTTCTGCGTCGCGTTCGCGGAAGTGACCGGGCTCGGCGTGAGGGCGTTGGGGACGACGCCGGCGATCACGGGTTGATCGGGGTCGCCACCGACGAAGCTGAGCAACACCTCGGTCTTGCGTCGCAAAGGCATGTGGAACCCCTCCGGCTCCCCACCGTGCGGCTGCATCATCCTGACCCAGGCCGAACCCGAGGTCGGAAATTCGTCGTACTGGGGCCTCTCGTCGAAGGCGATCTTGACGTGGTAGCGCCCCTCAGCGTCGATCTGGGCGTACTCGCTCTCGTCCTCGCCGGCGATGAACGCTCGTTCCATCGAATGAACCCGAGGCCAGGGTGTCCGCCGCGGCGACCGGTACTGGACGTCCGAGTCGATGGCCGTGACATGAACGCGGTACTCGTCGGTGAGGTCGATCCCGAGCCAGCGCCGCACGTCCGCATCGGCCGCCTGCACGCCCTCGTGCACGAGCGCCGTGACGAGGTACTCCCGGTTCAAGCGCTCGTGCGGGTGGCCCTCGAGCGAGAACAGGTAGCCGGGCCGCAAGCCGAAGACGCGCCCCGACCCGTGATGCACACACTTCCGCGCGAGCTCCGACTCGGCGAAGATTTGGGCGAGTTTGTCGCCGATCTCGGGGCGGTTGAAGCGGTCGTTGTCGCGGAAGACCATCGTGCCGCCACGATCGCTCTCGAGGATCGCCGCGCGGCCGCGGACCTCGAGCGACGGGTTCTGATGGTTGTAGTCCTGGACGTCGACGGCCTTCGGCAGGCTCGATCGGGTGGACACGAAGCCGTCGAGGGCCTCGAGCGCCATCGAGTCACCGCCCGATGCGGGGACATAGCGCACGGGCTTTCGGCGCGATGCCTCGTGCACCCCCTTGTGGTCGGTGAGGTGGAGCTTCTCCTCCTCGGCGCCTTGCTCGAAGAAGTAGTAGATCCCGCGACGCTCCATCCAGCGGGAGAGGAAGGCGAGGTGCGTCTCCCGGTACTGGATGATCATCTCGGACGCCGTGTCGTTCTGCTGGAAGTGGAACTCGTACGGTGCCGGAGTCACGCTGTTCAGGTGGTTCCGCAGGACCTCCGGGACCGACTTGCCGGTGAAGACGACGCAGTGTCGGCGCGCCGTCAGCCGCCAGAACTCGGGGACGAGTACGGCTCGGTAGAGGGTCCGGTCGAGCCAGGCGTGCACCATCTCGAAGCGCACGAAGATGCCGTGCCAGACGTGCTCGGCGCCCTCGTCGTCGAGCCGCACGGCGAGCGTCCCGCGTTGACCGATCGTCCCGTCGAGGTCGACCTCGACCCCTTGCGGGACGAGGATGCCGATCTCGAACTCGTAGAGCTCGGAGAGCGCCTCCCGACCCCGAAACGCGGCGACGCGCGCGCCGTCTGGGATGGCCTTCGAACGAATCGTGAACAGCTCCCCAGGTGCGGTCATGGCGCGATGCTCCCTTCGTCGCGTCCTCCGGACTTTCGGAAGACGACAGCCGCGAACCGTAACGCGAGGAGCGCGCTCTTGTCAGCACCCGTCGCGCGCGAATGAGTGCCCTCGAGAGCCGCGCGCGTCAGGTCACGCGCAGGACCTCCTCGAGGGAGGTGACGCCGTCCTTCACGCGGAGCAGCCCGATCTCGCGAAGGCGGCGAAGCTCGTGCTCGCGAACGTAGTCCTTGTAAGCGCGTGTGGTCGCGCGCTGCTTGATCAGCTCGCGCAGCTCGTCGTCGAGCTCGAGCACCTCGAAGAGACCCGTTCGGCCGACGTAGCCGGTGTTGTGACAGCGCTCGCAGCCTCGCGCGCGACGAACGGGCGTCCCGCGCGGGAGGACGACGCGCTCCTCCTCGAAGCTCGCGGTGAGATCGTTGGGGAGGGGGTAGGTCTCGGCGCACACCGTGCACAGCACGCGCACGAGACGCTGCGCGATGACGGCCTGGAGCGCGTTGCCGACGATCCACGGCTCGGCGCCGAGATCGACGAGGCGCGCCACGGTCTCGACGGTGCTCGAGGTGTGGAGCGTCGAGAGGACGAGGTGCCCCGTCAGGCTCGCCTGCAGCGCGATCTGCGCGGTCTCGGCGTCGCGCATCTCGCCGACGAGGATGACATCCGGATCCTGACGCAGGATCGCACGGAGACCGGACGCGAACGTGAACCCCTGGCGCGGGTTCGCTTGCCCCTGGGTGACACCGGCGAACTCGACCTCGATCGGATCCTCGAGGGTGACGACGCTCAGGTTCTCCGTGTCGACCTCCTGGAGCAGCGAGTACAGGGTCGAGGTCTTCCCGCTCCCCGTGGGGCCGCACACGACCACGAGCCCGGACGTCAGCGAGGTGAGCCGCTGCACGGCGTCGAGCTCATCCTCGCTCATTCCCAGTCGATTGACGGCGATCAACTGATGTCCCACGAGCACGCGCATGACGAGGTTCTCGCCGTGAATGGCGGGGAACGTCGACGCGCGCAGATGGACGAGGCGCCCCTCGCTGAGCTCGAGGCTGAACTGTCCATCCTGAGGCAGCATGCGAATGGTCATGTCCATGCGCCCAAGCACCTTGACGCGCGTCACGATCGAGGGAGCAAGCTCGAGCGGGAGCGTGCCCTGCTCGCTCATGACCCCATCGATGCGGAAGCGGACCCGGAGTCCCTTCCGTTTCGGCTCGAGGTGGATGTCGCTCGCTCCGGTGAGGACGGCGCGCTGCACCAGGTGGTCGAGCACTCGGACCGCGTCCAGGTCGGAGTTCGGAGGCAGGGCGGAGCCCGTGGACTGAGTCATGGCATCGTCTCCAGATGCTGCGAATCAGGGGGCCGGGGGGACCTCGATCTCGTCACCCGCCGCGCCGCGGGCGGGCTCGGCCTCCCGCGCGGCCGAACCGACCTGGTCCGCCGCCCGACGTGGGTCGGAGCGGGTGGTCGCCGACGGACCACCGCCGGCGGGAGGCTGCGCGTGGTCCGGGGTGTCGCCTGCGCTCGAAGCCGCGCCGTCGAGGGTCGGTGCGGTCGCGTCGCTCCGTGGCTCGGCAGCCCCGCAGCCCACGGCAAGCAGGCCTGTGACGAGGGTGAGGACGAAGTATTTCATCGCGCGGTGAGCCGTCTCGACGAGCTCGAGCGTCCCATCCTACACGAGCGCTCCGAGCGCACGTCCATCGCCGTGAACTTTCCATGCGACCGTTGCGCCAACATCGAGGAGAATCGGACGGCATGACCCGCCGCACGGTGCTTCGACTCGTGGCGCCGGAGGCTTCGCCCTCCCCGGCCCCGGCGAGCGATCCCGGCGACACACGACCGGACGCCGTCCCGGTGTCGCGCGAGGTCCCGCCCTCGGCACGCGAGGGCCATCGAGCGCTGAACGCCCTCGATGACGCAGGCCTCGTCGCGCTCGCGAGCCGCGGTGACATGCGCGCGGCGGAGGCGCTCTACCGCCGACACGCCCCGTTCGCGCTGAACCTCGCCGCTCGGGTCGCGGGCACGAGCACCGACATCGAGGACGTGGTCCACGACGCGTTCCTGCGAGCGCTCCAGAAGCTCGACCGGCTTCGCAAGCCGGCGGCGTTCCGGATGTGGCTCGGCTCGATCGTCATCCACGGTGTGCGGTCGCGGCTTCGCCGTGAGCGGCTCCGGCGCCTGCTCGGCCTCTCCGAGGCGCGCGGTGCCCAACCCATCGAGATCGACCGCATCGCGAGCCCGAGCGCTTCGCCAGCGGTTCGTGCAGAGCTCGCGCAACTCTACGCGTTGCTGGGGACGCTCGCAGCGGATGACCGCATCGCCTGGACGCTGCGCAACATTGAGGGGCACGAGCTCGAGGAGGCTGCAGCGCTCTGCGACTGTTCGCTCGCGACCGTGAAGCGCCGCATCGCGCGCGCTCAACGCTACATCGATGCGCATTTCGTCGACGCGGGCCCGACCGCGGCGTCGGAGAGCGCGCCGAGGGGCGACGAGGAGGTGGGGCGGTGAAACTCCCGATCGATCGCAGCGGTCTGCGCGACCAGGCCGTCGAGGCCCGGGTCGACCGGATCTGGGAGCGGCTCGAGGGCCGGCTCCACGGCGAGGTGGGTCACACTCCCCGCAGCGCGACGAAGCTCACCCACGCGCGAACGATGCTCGGCGTCGCTGCGGGATTCGCGCTCGGGCTCGGCGTGTCTCGGTGGCCGTCGCCGGGCGACACCCGCGCCGAGCGCGCCCCGCTGGCCGAGCGGCCCGCGACCGCGACGGAGGCCGCGCCGACCACCCGCATCGAGGATGAGACCGCGGGCGAGCAACCTCCCGTGCGCCGCGAGCCTCGCGTGGAGCGGGAGCGAGAGTCGACGCCACGTGGCGCGAGGGTCGTTCCCGAGGGAGGCCGACCGCCCGCGCGCGAGGGAAATCCCGAGCCCACGCCCGCGGTCTCCGCCTGGGCTGCCGCTTGCTCGAGCTTCGACTACGCGAAGGCCTTCGAGCTCCTGCGGGCGCAAGGCAACGTCGCGGCCGTGCTCCAGCAAGCGACGAATGAGCAGCGTCTCTGCATTGCCAACGGCAGTCGTCAACATGACCAGGCCGACATCGCGAAGCTCGCGCTCCAGCGGGTCGTCGATGATTCGGACGACGCCGATCGCGGCGCGATCGCGGCAGCGCAGCTTGCACGCATCTACGAAGAAGAGGGCGACGTCGTCGAGCAGCGCCGCTTCGAGCAGCTGAAGGAGATCCGCTCGAAGGGACGTCTTCTCTCCGAGTCGGCGCTGTGCGAGAAGATTCAGGTCCAGGCGGGCGTCGGCGCTCATCGCTCGGTGCTCGAGCTCGCCCAGCAGTACGAGAATCAGTACCCCAGTGGCACCTGCTCCGCGACCGTCGAGGCCCTCGTGGCCACCGCGAAGGCCAAGCTTGCCGAGGCCCCAGCCGAGCCGCAATCCGAGCCGGAAGCCCCCAGCCTCGGC
>Ga0194129_10007722_pt1 | contig 12694 bp, 21 predicted proteins | sample TA2KigCa35mmetaG_FD_150862 | JGI IMG/M metagenome (GOLD analysis project Ga0194129, IMG submission 150862) | Freshwater microbial communities from Lake Tanganyika, Tanzania - TA2015038 Kigoma Deep Cast 35m | ecosystem: Environmental > Aquatic > Freshwater > Lake | place: Tanzania: Lake... | reverse complement strand
AATGGCCTGTCTTGCGCTAGCGCTAGCCTGACCATTGGTGCTGCTGGTATTGCTCAGGGTACCAGTGACACCACCGCTGGCGACCTGCCCTTCTGGTCCTCGGTGACCACCGCTGGCATCGTGGCTACTGACGCCGCCAACTCGATGATGTACCGCGTGACTGCGGACACGACGTTCAAGGTTTATAACCTGAACGCTGTGACCAACACCACCATCACTGGTGATGGTGTGTACATCAGCTCCGATGACAAAGATGCTGGCAAGGCTGCTTACATCCTGGCCCGTGTCAACTACCTGCGCCCTGCCGCTGGTGTGTCCTGGAATGACATCCAAGGTTTCATCGACTTCGCTTCGCAAGTCGGCGGTACCGACAGCTGATCTTTCGGCTGGCAAAATTGGCGGGTTCTTCGGAGCCCGCTTTTTTTGTGTCTATTGAAAGTAAAAGTGAACCTTGTTAAGCTAGGCAGAGACTAAAACTGCATTTATGCTGTACCAATACAAGTTGACGGGCGGCCTCGTCGAAGTTGTTTCTAAACATGGCGATGGCATCCTGATGTGCGTAGATTCTCAGGATGAAGTCATCTACATTGAAGAAGAGCTGTTGGCTCCACACCTTGAGGCAACCAACGAAAAAATCCGAACCGAAGAGCGTTTGACGGCTGTTTTGGAATCGGAAGGTGTGAAGCCCGCCAAGCCGACGAACCGAGAGTCATTCCCACTGGACACCCGGATCAACATTAATACTGCCAGCGCTAGGCAAATCGCCGATGCTCTACCCGGTGTGGGCCTGAAAACTGCTCGTGACATCAAAGATCTTCAGATGTCCATGCCAGGTGAAAAGTTCTTGAAATTGGAGCAGTTGAAATCAATTAAACGTGTTGATTGGGATGAAATTTTTAAGGATAATTTAGTTCGCGTTGAGTGATAATTTGCGCGTGCTAGTGTGTTAATGGGTATATCTAAGGGATGTACCCACAACGCATTTCTTTTGTGTAATGCAATTAGATACCTTTCTTAAGTCGAAAGTCCGCTGGCACCTGGGATATAACCTGACATCGGTCCCTGCTGGCGACCAGGCTCGTCTAGAGGAAGCTATCAATAATATCCAAGATTCGTTCTGGTATTCCAAGATTGTCGAACAGATCAATCGGTGCGATGAAGCTGAAAAGCGTACCGATATGACTGGCAGCGTGAACAATAATACCGTCCCCCGTAATCGTATTGAAAGTATCGCAGGTGATGTTGACCGAACGATTGCAACTTCTGACTTTAAAGACACGCTGAAAACTTGGACGGCAATCTACATATACGAGACGGATCGACTAGCCCTTCATCTTTATGTTCCGAATTACCGAAACCCCGAGCAAGCTCGGTATCGGTTTAATCGGGAAGGCGCTGAGTTTATCCAAGCCCTTCCTGGTCCTGCCGATACTGCTGTGGGCACTAGGCTCATGTTTGAAACCAATTTCCGTTGAGGCCAAACAAAGCGATTTCACCATGTCTGATAAATTTCGCGAAATTGCAAGACAAAAGGCAGCCAAGTATGGTCTGATCCCTGAGGTTTTTGAGCGGCAAATTCAAGCGGAATCTGGCTTCAATCCAAAAGCTGTTTCCTCTGCTGGCGCTCGTGGAATCGCTCAGATTATGCCCACTACTGCAAAGGGTTGGGGCGTCAATCCCGACGACCCTGTTGCAGCATTAGATGCGGCCGCCAAAAACATGGCTGGTTACATCAAAACTTATCTTGGTGGTAAACAACCATCTTCTGTTTCCGATCCTTCCAAATTAAGAGAAGCTTATGAAAAGGGTCTGCGTGCATACAATGCAGGTCCTGGTGCAGTAGAAGCAAGTAAAAAATACGCGGAAACAAATCGCTATGTTCAAAAGATTATTGGACCCGACAATTTCAGCTTTAGCGATGTAATAAAGAAAACAGAGCCGCAGGTAGCTGCCAAGTCTCCACAGCAACAAGGGGGAAGGACCTTCATTGTTTATGGAGATGATGCAACTGTATCTCCGGTTGATTTTCTCGAAGGCTACAGAAATAAAATGCCAAGCATTAAGTCAGGATTTGATCCTGTTTCAATGCTGATGGGAGCTTTCCAAGGTCAACCATTAATGGAGTATGAATAATGGCATCAATCACGAGCGTTGGTCAGGTTATTGATCCTAAGGAGGATATTTATCCAACTACGGGAGCCCACTTAGATGTCCGTGTTTTAAAAGATGGCAAGTACATCGATCCCAGCACCATTCGCTCTCTTCTAACGCGCTTAAAAGTTGGTAAGGAGCAAAAACCCCTTTGGCAACAGGTTGGTGGAGAGTGGAAACCTAGTTATACAATTACTTCACCCTATGGTAAAAGAACGGCTCCAACTAAAGGAGCATCGACCTTTCATTTAGGCAAAGATTTTGCTATTGGAGCAGGTACTCCATTAGCTTGGGAAGGACCGGGACAATATATTCCTGGTCGTGGTTATAGCACCATTAAAACCACGGACCCACAGGGCACGCCATATGAGGTTCGTCTTCTACACACGAAACCAGGACAGGCAGCTAACATTCCCGGACAAGCTCCAGCCGCTCCTGAACTACCACCACCGCAACAAGCTGTTGGTGACACTTACATTTTTGTAGGCGGTCGACAAAAACAAAAGGAACCAGAAGATTTTCTTTCTGCTTATGTAAGAGAATCTTTGATGGGGGGAATGCCACAGATCCAATCAACATTTAATCCGACCGCAATGTTGATGCAGGCTTTCTCGCAAACTCCGACTAAATACGCTTAGTTATGAGATTTGCAGCGGTTCCTGGTTATTACTCGTCATTCCCCGTAACCTACGGAAATTTGTATGGCGATGGAAGCATGACGACATCTGGCTTCTCAGATCCTTTCAACATGGCACGAACTGAGAAGCACCAGACCTGTCCACACGTAGTGGCTTACAATGGTATTGAGGAGCCTCGTTTTCAGCTCAACAACCCAGCGTATTATCGCGAAGTAATTCGCTCACATTCGGATCCTATCCCCCCAGTGGAGTTAGGCCGAAATCCATTACAAAGTGATTTTTATGGCGTATACAAAACCAGAACTTCGTGAGAGGTTAAAAGCTAGAATTAAAGCTGGGTCTAAAGGTGGGAAGCCCGGTCAGTGGTCCGCCAGGAAGGCCCAGATGCTTGCCAGAGCCTACAAAGAGAAAGGTGGTGGGTATAAAGGCGGTAAAACCGAAGGACAGAAATCCCTCAAACGCTGGGGAGAACAAAAATGGATGACCAAAGAAGAGTACGAGAAGAAAAACAAATGAACCACAAAGCAGCTATCCTTCTTAATAAAACCGTAACAGAGGTCGGTGACTCGTGCCCCTCTGCGACTTTAGATGTAAAAGAAAATATTAAAAATCGTAATTGGACCATTAAAAATTTTGGTTATGGTCCACTGAACCCCGATGCACCTGATACAGGATTTTGGGAAAAGAAGGCGGATATGTGGAACAGTGATGTCGATACTGTTATGACCGCTCGTTGTTGTAACTGTGCTGCATTTGATCAATCAGGTAAAATTATTGATTGCATTATCCAAGGCATCAATGAAACCGAAGCTGCAGACCCTTGGGATGTCCAGTGCCGAGCAAATTTAGGCTACTGCCAGTTATTTAAGTTTAAGTGTGCTGGGGAGCGAACCTGCGATGCGTGGCTCCACGGTGGCTCAATTCAAGGCTGATGGCTGCTGACAAGGCGATCGAACCTGGCAAGAAAAGTACTGAAAGGTACTTACCTGAATCAGCATGGGCAAAACTATCTCCCGCAGAGCGCAAAGAAACAGACGAAAAGAAAAAACGAGAATCTCGAGAAGGAAAGCAATTTGTTTCCAACACTGAACGAGCTAAAAAAGCTCGACGCGCTGTTGAACTGTCAAGCAGGAGAAAACAAAAGCAATGATTAAACCAAAGGCTAAATTGGGTTACATGTACGGTATCAACGTAGAAGAGAGACCGTACGAAACTCCGTTGCCTAGCAACGCCGAAGATTTTTTCTATGGTCGGCAGCCAAAAGAACGCAGCAGAATGGCAGGAGATATCTTAAACTTAGATTTAACGCAATCCCCAGGTACTCCTGCTGTATTTCCTCTTCCTAAAATAGGAGGTGCAGAACTAAGGACGCCCTACCTTCCTCAATAACATGGCCGACAAGAAGAAAATGCCCCCGGAGTTGTTGGAGCATTTTAAAAAGAAACAAGGCGATAAAGAAGAGACTTCTTCAGAAAAAAAAGAAGGGGATCATGAGCGTCGTAAGGAAGCGGTCAAGAAAGCCAGAGTTAGGATGGAAGAAAAGAGCAGGAAGGGTCGTCATGACAAAAAAGAAGAAACTGGTAAAGAACGCACTTAAAAATCCAGAGCTTTATACCCCAGCAGAGCTTAAGTTTTTTGAGCTTTGGTTGTCACATAAAAAGCAGAAGAAAGAAGCCAAGAAGGCAACTGCGCTACAATAGATTTAAATATTAGATGGTGTCGTGAGTAGCAGCAGCTCAAACAAGCAGCCAATGATGGTTGATCGGCCTGCAACCGTGTCAACTCTTGTTACCGTTGCATCTGGTCAATCTTTTTCAACTAGCCTGATTCCAACTGCTGTTGGTAATGCCACCAAGGTGTTTGATGTTGATTCTGCATTGACCGATACGTCAATCAGCGGTGCTTATATTGATGAGATTTGGTTCCAGTACAGCAAGCGAAATACTCAATTTATTGATTCTGTTACCCCAACGACTGGCACTTATTCGGCTGACAGCACTGTTGTTGTTGTAACAATTTCTGGAGGCCACTCTCTCCAGGTTGGTCAGAAAGTTTTTCTGGATTTCACCTCATACAGCTCTGGCACAGATCCCATTGATCAGGCTGTCACTGTTACGGCTGTTACCCCCACTACTTTTACCGGAACCATTCCTTCCGTAGCCGGTCCGATTACTGGTAACGTTAACTGCTACCTTCCCACTAACTTCTGTTTTTATTTAGTTAGTGCTGGAACTGTAACTAATATCAACCAGTTCTTCCCCCTGTTTGTTGCCAGCATCCCCTCCGTTTACGAAAATCAAAACTACAGCCTGACTATTAATAATATTCTCCCGTTAATTAACCACCCGGTTGTCCAGGCTGGTACAAACTTCACTTCGACCAACAGCCTCACATCACCTAAAACTCGTGGTTTGATGCTCCAGCGTGGACAAGCTCTTTACGTGGCAGCCGGTGGTTCCGTTGCATTGACCAACGGTTTCTATGTAGGCGTTCAAGCTGGTTACTATTGATGAAATCGATGCCTTTTGGAGTCGGTGGATTTAATCCACGTTCAAAACAAGATTTTAGCAAAGATCTATCTAAAGGATTTACGGGGGACTTTAAATTTAATAAAATTCCCGAGTGGGAATTAGATACAAACGCTTTTAAATTTACACCAAAAGATAATACATTAAAGAGCCGTATCCGGTTTTACGATCGCGACTCTTTGTGGGCTCGGTGGCGGCGCGGGTACGAGCTGTACACGATCACCCAAACCACGCTTGGGTCATTTGCAGATGAACGGAGATCTCGTGGGGATTACCGCATGTATTGCGTATTCCAACAGTTCCCTGGCGTGTTCATTCCTGCGCGGATGTTTATGTTCCCAAGCACCAATACGGAAATCGGTGAACAAATGGTTGGTGTTCGCGATGTAAATAGTTTTAATTTTTATAATTTTGGTCTTCCAATTCTTGCTGTTCGTTACTTAGGCCCCATTAATGCAGGAACTTATTCTCAAAGTGGTACTACCGTAACAGTAACAAAATCAGATCATGGATTCCGAGTGGGTGAAAATGTATATTTGGACTTTACAAGCGGAGCTGGAATTGATGCGACGCTTCCGATTGTAAGTGCAACACAGAACACGTTCGTTGTTACTGCATCAGCCCCGGCTACTACAAGCGGAAATGTGAGTTTTTATCTGTCTACCGTTTTTACTGATGAGCGGTGGACAACCACTCGGGTTCGATTGAGATCTATTCCGACACCGGTTGCATTTTTTGCTGGTGAGCGTCTGGCAGATCGAATTGTTGAGAAAGATCCTGGAATTTTTTCTACCTATTCCAGGGCTGGCTCCACGGTAACTGTTAACTGTACAGCGGTCCATGGTCTTTCTACCGGTAATAAGGTATTTGTTGCGGTAACGACCGGCCTGGTCTCGTCTGGTCAGCATGTCATTACAGTAACGTCTCCTACCCAGCTCACATTTACAACAATTGACAGCGGTTCCACAACTGGTAATTTAATTCTTAATCGATTAATTCCTGGATTCCGTTACGATGATTATGTAGGTTATACCGTTACTGGCGTAGATTTAACGACTAAGGAAATTATTTTCCAAAAAGACGACAGTTATGGAGCCCGCACTACTGGTGGCACAATTGAGACAATCTTACCAGCTCATCGAGGCTTTGAAGTTGGTCGATTTTTGACAACTGAGGTTCGCTGGCAGTGCTCTTGTCAAGACTACATGAGAAGAAGTGGTTACAATTTATACAGCGAACTGACAACCAAAAGATTCCCGGTTTCTGCTATTACATCTACAAAACCGGGGCAAGTCGAAGATGCTGAAGGTAACTTAAGCAATGAAAGAGACATCCCTGGATCTTTTTCTGATTTAGGTTACGTCACAATTAATAATTTTTATCAACTGCCGACGTATAAAGATACAAAAGATTTTTCATATCCAAATCTGATGTACTACCAGCTTCGGTGGTGCAAACATATTTACGCAGCAATGTTTTCCATTCTCCATGATGAAGGAAATGAACCAATTGCTATTGCTGCAAAATATACTCAATCAGGTCCAAATATCACAGTTGAAGCGCCAGATCATAACTTACTTGCTAATACCAAAATTCAACTAGATTTTTCAAGTGGGGCCGCATTATCAGGTCAATACACAATTACATCTGTCCCCAATAAAGATACTTTTGTTGTTGTTTATCCTTTTAGTGCGACAACAGGTGGTTACTGCACCGTTAGTAATTTAAGAGAACACGATTTTGTTAACACCTGGGTTTATGAGCCATCTGATCGCCCAGTAGGGGATGATTTGGATGCTTTTTATAAGAACTTTAATAAAGAAATTGGCAAAGTACAAGAAGCTGCTGAGCGAATGTTGATGATGCAGCAGGGAATGAAGTGGGTTGGTGGTAAATCAATTACAGGATCTCGAAATCAACCACAGCAGGTAGCTGATTATGATCCCCAACTTGTTGGTATGATGGTAACCGATTCAATCCGTCGTAATGCCGAAGGTGAATTAGATCGAGATGGAATTCTACTAAATACATCGAATCGCATGATTTCGATGATAAGTAAATTGTTTAACATTCAACCATCCTTGGTTCAGGGTTCCAAGATCGGAATGTTAGATGAGCCTCTCGTTAACTATGTTCCTGAATTTGAATTCGGTTTAATTGATGGTGGTACATACGCAAATGGTATTCCCGTTGAACCTCCGTCTGCAACCAGTACGATAGACTGTGACACATACAGTCCTTTGACCGCACAAGATATCTTGGTTGATGCGGGTTTGTACATCAACAGCTAATTATGGCAGTTCAGATTCTTTCACGGCGCTCCAGTATCCTTCACGACCGCCCTTTCCCAATTCGAATCGGGACCGCTGAATTAGCAATTAATAACAACCCTGGAGATCCCGGACTTTATTTTTCCGATAACATTGCAACTCCGTCTACTGGATTGATTAAGGTGGGGCCGACCTTTATTGGCTCCTCTCCCCCCAATACACCCGCTGCTGGGTATGCTGTATTTAGTAAAGGGGAATCATGGCTAGACACCTCCAGCACATACATTTATAATCTTTTTGATGGTACGTCTTGGCAGACTCCAAAAGCTGTAGCATCGAACAGCAATGGTAAACCAGTCAACCCAACGGATGGCCAACTTCACTACGATAAATTAATCCCAGGTTTATTTATGTATGATTCTGCAACAGCAGCTTGGATAGCAATCTAGTTGTGCTTATTGTTGTTGTTTAAAATGTAATCTAAAATTCGATCAAGTTTGGTGTGAACTGCTTGTATTTCACGCAAGAAGTCTTCTTTTAAAACGTAATCGTGGATGACTCGATCTTGAAAAGTATCCAAATCTTGTTCTAACGCTTCAAAGCGACGTTCAATTTTTCTATTAAAATTGCTTAGAGCCCTTGTCAAACCTGCAAATGCACCAGCTGCGCCAGACAGAACGGCTAAAATAAATTCAGGTGTCACCTGATTACGGTAATTTTTTTCTTATTCTAAGAGATGCAACGATTTAAAATAAGTTTACGGTAAGGAAAAAATGGCAACAGGATACGAACCCAATATAGAAGGTGCTTTGGCTGTTCTTGTTGACCTCATGATGGCCAATGCGTTCACCATGACTCGTCAACCGTACGAGCCTAATTATCGAGGCTTGGTTGATGCAATTATTGACCTTAAGGAGGGCTTCCCAGCTTTTGCCCCTTCTCGGGTTGGTTTTGACGCAATTGCGTTTGAAGCATTGTCTGATGGCGATGCTCTATACATGAGGACAAGTGATGGTCAAGTCGGGAAAGCTAGTGCGGTAGATGGTACCGTTGAAAATGCTTTAGTCGTTGGGTTTGCTAATTCTGCCGTTTTGACCGGAGAAACAGTTAAGGTATTGGTTGCTGGACTAAAAACAATGCCAGGTGTAATAGATCCCGGCGACATTTATTTTCTTAGTGCAACAACTCCAGGGGAAATTGCAACTACACCCCCATCAACTCCTGGTCAAGCCGTTACCCGAGTCGGTGAAGGTGCAACCGTGACAGACTTCAGTATTCAACTGGAACCACCTATTCTGCTCAGCTAGACAAATGTCCGACTACACTCTTCGAAATGTAAAAGGCTCAGAGTTAACATTCTCTGAGGTTGACAATAATTTTATCGCCAGCAGGACTTCCGGTCGCTTTAGCAATAATTCTTTGCTCGAACCGATTTCGGGTTTGTTTTTTTCTCAATCTGCTACTCCAGTTACATTCGCAGGACGTACCCCTGATGCAGATACCATTGAATTAAGTCCTATTTGTTTAGGTTATACCACCCAGATTGACCAAGTAGGGGTTTGGAAATCAGCCGGAGCCAGCACAGAAGATTTTCGCATCTTGATTTATTCAGCTGGATCGGATAATCTTCCTTCGTCAAAAGTTGCGGAAACGTCTACAATTACAAATGCTTCTGGAGCCGGGGATAATAATGGTGCTTTATCTTATACCTTTTCTGCCAATACTTTGTATTGGGTTGGTATGCATATTGATGCAGCAACTGCTTCATATCAGTGTATCCCAGCAAATGATATGAGAAGTCTTGGGTTTACAGCGATGTCTGCGTTGGCATATGGAACAATTGCAAATGCAATTCTATTAACCGGAGTTTCACTTGGTTCTGCCCCACCAACCTGGACGTTTGCTTCTAGCCAATTAGTTAATGTAGCAGTCCCGGCAATTGGGTTTAGGGTGGCATAAGGACTGTGGCAAATTATGTAATTCCCGGATATTGGTCCTCGGGGTATACAACAACCTCGGCAAATCCTGGTGTTAGTAATTACGAGCCATATGCACCAAATTCTCAAGGATTAACAGAAGCCTTGATTGACTTGAAGTCAACAATGGCGAATCAAACGGTGTATTCTGTTGCTGGTTTTCAGGCTCCCGCATTTGAAAATGTTTCCCAAGGGGAAGCGCTCTATGCTCGATTAAGCGACGGAAAAGTTGGGCGAGCAATCGCGAGCTCTACTGAAGATTTAGCAACAGTCGTTGGTTTTGCGCAAACGACAAAATCAGCGGGAGAACTAGTAAGAGTACTGATTGTAGGTACCCTGGCAAGTTCTGGATTAAACCCAGGCCAGCTGTATTATTTATCTGCCGCCAGTGCTGGGGCAATTACAACAACTCCTCCTTCTACTTCAGGCCATTATGTGACTCGGGTTGGAGAAGCTGCAACAGCTGCACAGTTTATTATCCAACTGGAGCCGCCTATTTTATTAAGCTGAAGACGGTAGCTTTGGTAGGATAGAAACATCAATGATTCATTTAGGCCTTAAATGAATCGAGTAAGTTTATAGCATGGCAACAAGAAAACCACTTGTATTGGTCAGCGGCTTATTTCAGGAGCTAGATACTCCTACGGATAAGCTTGATTTTGCCGGAAATACTACAACCGATCTTACTGAAGGTACAAATCTTTATTACACTGACGTTCGCGCCAGGCAATCAATTTCTGTTACCGATTCGGGCGGTGATGGGTCTTTAAGTTATGACAATAGTACCGGTATTATCACTTATACCGGTCCATCAGCTTCTGAGGTTCGCGCTCATTTTACGGCTGCCAATAGTGGCTCAGGTTTTGGCAGCCTTGCATATGATAACTCGACCGGGATTTTTACCTATAGTGTCGTTACCTCTGCAAACATTCGCCAACAGATTTCTGTTACGGACGCCGGTGGTGATGGATCTTTAAGTTATGACAACAGCACCGGGGTTATTACTTATAACGGCCCCACCGCAAATGATGCTCGGGCTTACTTCAGTGTTGCTGTTGGTTCCGGCCTTACGTACAACAGTACTACCGGTGAGTTTGGGACCAGTGCAATTCCAAATTCTCAGCTAGCAAACAGCACGATTACTTTTGGTAGCACTTCGGTGTTCCTTGGGACCACAGTAACGGCTCTTTCGCTAACAAGCTTGACAGCTAGTACTTTTTTAAATATTGGCGATGGGGTCGGATCCGCAAATAGTATCAATATCGAGCCCGGATCAATCATATTTGAAGGCACAACTGCGGATGCGTTTGAAACTCAACTCCAAGTTGTTGATCCTACTGCGGATCGGACTATAACCTTTCCCAATGCCACGGGTACTGTTGCATTACTGACGAGTCTGTCTGTCGCCGCAGGCTCTGGACTTACCTATGACAGCACTACAGGAGAATTTGGGACAAGTGCAATCCCAAATTCACAATTAGCTAACAGCTCAGTCACTGTGGGTTCGACGGCTATTGCTTTGGGTAGCAGCTCCACTACGTTGGCTGGCCTAACGTCTGTTACCTCCACAGGTATCACGACTAACGACAGTGGTTTCCGGATTCGCAATACAACGGACACCACTAAACAAATCGCTTTCAGCGCAGCTAGCATCAGCGCGGCTTCAACTCGAACGCTGACGGTCCCAGATTCAGATGGAACGCTTGTACTCGCCGGTATTGCCAATGCCTTTACTGGCGCAAATACCTTCACAAATGCTACAGGTCAGATTTTCCGTGTAGCAGCAACCAATGATGGAATTAAACTTGTTGGCCGTGCAGGAGGCAGCGGTGATTTTACTGTAGAGGTACAAACTGCCACACTCAGCGCGAATCGCACAGTTACTTTTCCAAACTTAACTGGTACTGTGCTGCTTGATACTTCATCTTTACCAGCAACCTTCTCTGATTCTGCGTTCCGGGTTCAAGACAATAGTGATGCGACGAAGCAATTAGCGTTTGAGTGCTCCGGCATCTCAACAGCAACAACTCGAACGATGACGGTTCCCAATGAGAATGGGACAATCTCCACTCAGGATTTTGCCACCGCAATCGCAATTGCATTAGGATAAGATTATGGCAACTCAAGTACAATTTCGGCGTGGTACATCAGCTGAGACCGCATCATTTACGGGGGCTTTAGGAGAAGTTACAGTTGATACTGTTAAACAAACGTGCGTAATTCACAATGCCTCTCAACCTGGTGGTTTTCCGCTTCTTCGGGAAGATGGAACTAACTCTGCATTTTCACTAGGGTCTTTAAGCAGCTGTGCTTTGAAATTTGCCTCGGACTCGAATACTGGTATTATTAGTCCAGGGGCAGATCAAATAGCCCTTGTCACAGGTGGTGTTGCTAGACTTACAATAGATTCATCTGGTTCAATCACCATCCCTGGAAATGTTTCAATCACTGGCGCTCTGACGGTGACGGGAACATTTACCTCAACGCAAAACCTTGCCCTAATTGTCGCTCTAAGCTGATATGGCCAATACTTTTAAGATTGATACCAAATCAAGTTTGGTTACAGATGCGACGAGTAGTTCTACTACAAATGTGCTGTCGGCTGGAGCTTCGGCTACACTCATTCTTTTAAGTGTTTTGGTTTCTAATAAAACTGGTGCAAGTGCAAACGTTGATTTATTTTTAGTTACAAATACTGGTGACGATATCTTTTTAATTCGTAATGCTCCAGTGCCTTCGGGCGGATCACTCGAGTTAATCAGTGGTAGTAAAGTCATCATGGAATCAAGCGATGTTTTACGTGCCCGAGCAGATACAGCTACTGCTTTAGATATCTCTGTAAGTTATCTTGAGCAGACACCGTAAGGAGATTAAGTTGTGGCATTAACCAAGACTGAGGTTTCTGTTTTAGCTGATAATGTATTCAGTAATACCGGCTCATCAAAAAACAGGTTGATGAATGGTGATTATTCAGTAGCGCAACGTGGAGCCAGTTTCACAAGCGCCGGTGGTGCAAATAATGACGATACTTACGTGCTTGATCGTTGGTATGTTTTAAGTGATGGTAATGATGTCATTGATGTTACGCAGGAGACATCAACTGTACCAACAAATCAGAAATTTGCAGTTGC
>Ga0194129_10007714_pt1 | contig 12705 bp, 11 predicted proteins | sample TA2KigCa35mmetaG_FD_150862 | JGI IMG/M metagenome (GOLD analysis project Ga0194129, IMG submission 150862) | Freshwater microbial communities from Lake Tanganyika, Tanzania - TA2015038 Kigoma Deep Cast 35m | ecosystem: Environmental > Aquatic > Freshwater > Lake | place: Tanzania: Lake... | reverse complement strand
AGCAGCGGCTGCACACGATCTGCGAAGAGGGCCGCTGCCCCAACCGGGGCGAGTGCTACGCCGCCGGCACCGCCACCTTCCTGCTGGGGGGTCCGATCTGCACCCGCAGCTGCGCCTTCTGCCAGGTGGAGAAAGGCCAGGCCCCTGCCCCTTTCGATGCGGGTGAAGCCGAGCGCGTGGCGGAGGCCGTTGAGGCCATGGGGCTGCGCTACGTGGTGCTCACCGCTGTCGCTCGCGACGACCTAGCCGACCACGGCGCCTGCCTGTTCACCAACGCGATGGCAGCCATCCGCCGGCGCAATCCTCTGATCGCCATCGAGGTGCTCACGCCCGACTTCTGGGGTGGTTACCGCGACGAAGCCGAGGCGATCGCCGCCCAACGCCAACGCCTGAGCGCCGTACTTGCTGCTGAGCCGGTGTGCTTCAACCACAACCTCGAGACGGTGCAGCGGCTGCAGAGCGAAGTGCGCCGCGGCGCCACCTACCGCCGCTCCCTGGGACTGCTCGCCGCAGCCCGTGAGCTGGCACCCCAGATCCCCACCAAAAGCGGCCTGATGCTGGGGCTAGGCGAAAGCTTCGAGGAGGTGGTGCAGACCCTGAAGGATCTGCGCGCTGTCGACTGCCAACGCCTCACCCTGGGCCAATACCTGCGCCCCTCGCTGGATCACATCCCGGTGGATCGCTACTGGACGCCCGCCGAATTCGAGCAGCTCGCGCAGATCGCCCGGGAGCTGGGTTTCGCCGATGTGCGCTCAGGCCCGCTGGTGCGCAGCAGCTATCACGCCGGATCCGTCCCCTGAGCCGCTCGCCAGGCCCGCTCCAATCCCTCCGCGCAATCGCCGCGCATCAGCAGACCTGCCCCTCCCCACACCAAGCGCAGCGGGAGATCGGCCGCCGCTGCTCCCACATCGCGAATCGGCTCAAATCCCAGCCGGCGGAAGTAGCGCACCAGCCGGCGATGCTGCGCCTCGTGATCGCGGATGGCGAGCAAGCGGGCGCTGCGGCAGGGGGTGGCCTCCAGTGCCCAAGCGAAGGTGGCAGCCCAGATCAACGCCCCGACGCCCGGGGTGTGGGATCCCTGAACCCGCATCGTGTCGAGCTGAAAACCATCTGCCAGGGGCAGGGTCCAGCCCTTCAGCTCCCCGAGCAGCAGGGGCGGCTGCTCGGGCCGAGGCCTCGCCACCACCACCCGCAAGCTGGTGATCGCCAGCCAGCGGCGCACCTGCAGCCGCAGCAACAGCCCCCGCGCAGCGGCCAGCTGCTCGATCTCAGCGAGGGAAGGGTGCGTCATGCGGTGAAGGGCTGCGCCAACAGCACCGCCTCAAGCGGCAACGCACCATAGAGATGCGGAAACAGCTCACCGGTTCCCGGCGCCGGCTCACGGCGTAGCTCTAGCCCCGCGGCAGCCAACCGCTGGGGATCAATGCTGAGCAGCACCACCTCTCCTGGCGGGAGATCTCCATAAAAGCGCTGGGCAGTGGCTTCCACCTGGTGGGCAGCGCTGAGATGGATGAACCCCAGCTCCTCCAGGGAGCGGCCGCGAGTGGAGCGGCAATAGGAGCCTTCGCTGCGGGCCGTGTTCCACTCGGCCCGCAGCGCCAGGTGATACAGCCAACGGGGCGATCGCCAGGCACTGCGCTCCGCCCAGGGAGGATCCATCACCGCAGCCAGAGCAGGATCCGCCAGAAACCGAGCCAGCCACCGCTGCAGTGGCTCCAGATCGGGTTCCTGATCAAAGCCGTCGGGATCGGCCAGGCGGAACTGACGCACAAACGGAAGCAACGCCCAATCCGCCAACGCGGGGCGATCGCCCAACAGCCAGCCGCCGCCCTCCAGGCGAGCACTCCACCCCCGCAGGATGGCGAGGGCCGCGAGACGATGCTCGGCAGATGCCTCACCGGGGTAGCGATCCGGGTATTTGAACCGGTCCAGGTGGTGCTTGAAGGGGCCATCGTTTTCTGCCAGCAGGCTCTCGATCAACGCGTGCTCAGCGCTACTCCAACCCTGCAGCCAGCCGCCCGGATCGGCCTGCGCCAGCGCCCAGCGCATGATCGCCAGGCTCTCCTCCAGCACGGCCCCGTCGGGCAACACCAACACCGGCACGGTGCCTTTGGCGGAGTCGGCCAGCAACTCAGGCGGCTTGGCCTTCAGGGCCACCTCCCGCAGTTCGAGGCCCTCACCCGGCAGCAGTCCTGCCGCAGCGCAGGCCAAACGGGCACGCATCGCGTACGGGCAGCGGCGAAAGCTGTAGAGAACCGACAACTCCGCAGGGCCCCACACGCTCAGGCCCGCCGGCCAATGTGCTGCTCGCCCCGCTCACGGGCCAACTGCATCTGGCGCTGACGCTCAGCGAAGCGAGCGCGGTCGACATCGCTGAAGCGATTCAGGCAATGCACGCAGCTCACACCCTCGCGGTAGGAGGGCAGCTCACGATCAGCGGGCGAGAGCGGCAGGCCGCAGGCATGGCAGAGGCCGTAGCTGCCGGGCTCGAGCTGATGGTTCACGCTCACCCGCTGATCGAACACGAAGCATTCGCCCTGCCAACTCGTGCCCTGCTCGGGCATCTCCTCGAGGTAGCGCAGGATGCCCCCTTGCAGGTGATGCACGTTGGTAAAACCCTGCTGCAGCAGATAGGCCGTGCTCTTCTCGCAACGGATACCGCCGGTGCAGAACATGGCGATCGCTTTGGGTTGGCGCTGCTCCACCAGTGGCCTCAGCTCACGCTCCACCCAGGCCGGAAACTCGCGGAAGCTCTCGGTGCCGGGATCGATCGCGCCTTCAAACGTGCCCACGGCCACCTCATAGGCGTTGCGGGTATCCACCACCAACGTGTCGGGATCACGAATCAAGGCATCCCACTGCTGCGGCGGCACATAGGTGCCCACCTGTTCAGCGGGCTTCACCGTGGGGCAGCCCATGGTCACGATCTCGCGCTTGATGCGCACCTTGAGCCGATGGAACGCCTGCTCTGGGGACTCGCTGAATTTCGCCTCCAGCTGACCCAGCCCAGGCAACCGCCGCAGCTTGGATAACACAGCCTGCACACCGGGTTCCGGGCCGCTGATGGTGCCGTTCACCCCCTCTTCCGCCAACAGAATCGTGCCCCGCACGCCGCCGGCCTCCGCCAACACGCGCAGGTCCGCTTGCAACACGGGCAGCTCCGCCATGGCCGTAAAGCCATAGAAGGCCGCCACCTGCACGCTCACGCCGGCACGGCCTCCTGCCAGGGGGTCACACCGGCGGCGGCCAACAGCTCCTGATCCGCCGCCACATCGGGATTACCGGTGGTGAGCAGCGTGTCGCCGTAGAAGATCGAATCCGCGCCCGCCAGCAGGCAGAGCACCTGGGCCTCCTGGTTCATCGTTTCGCGGCCGGCGCTGAGGCGCACCCGGCTGTAAGGCATGAGGATGCGCGCCACGGCCACCATCCGCACCAACTCCAGCGGATCCACCGATGGTTGATCTTCAAGCGGAGTGCCCTCCACAGCCACCAGCGCATTGATCGGCACGCTCTCAGGATGGGGATTCATCGCGGCGAGCACCTGCAGCAGCGAGGCCCGATCGGTGAGCTTTTCGCCCATGCCGATGATCCCGCCGCAGCACATCGAGATGCCCGCCCGGCGCACCCGCTGCAGGGTTTCCAGACGTTCCTGGAAGGTGCGGGTGGTGATGATCCGGTCGTAGTGCTCGGGGCTGGTGTCGAGGTTGTGGTTGTAGGAGGTGAGCCCAGCCTCGGCCAGACGCTCGGCCTGGCTATCGGTGAGCATGCCGGCGGTTACGCAGGCCTCCATCCCCAGCTCGCGCACGCCACGCACCATGGCGAGCATCGCCTCAAAGGGGGCTCCATCGCGGATGTCGCGCCAGGCCCAGCCCATGCAGAAGCGATGGGCACCGGCCTGCTTGGCGGCGCGGGCCCTAGCCAGGACCGGTTCCACCTCCAGTTCAGGGCGACCGGTCACGTCGCTGCTGTTGTGCATCGACTGGGGGCAGTAGGCGCAGTCTTCCTCGCAGCCACCGGTTTTCACGCTCAGCAGTGAGGCCAGTTGCACCCGGTAGCCAGGGTTGGCCTGCCGGTGCACCGCCTGGGCGCGCCAAAGCAGATCCATCAGCGGCAGCTCCAGCAGGCTCTGAATCTCGGTTGTGCTCCAGTTGTGGCGCAGCTCGAGGGCAGGGAGGGTCAAGGGGCTGGAACTCATCGGGAGGCGTGGGGTTCAACACCGCCAAAGCGGCGCTGCCGGCTCTGGTAATCGAGAAGGGCGGCGGTGAGCGCCGCTTCGTTGAAATCGGGCCAGAGCACATCGGTGATGTGCAGCTCGGCGTAGGCCAGCTGCCAGAGCAGGAAATTGCTGATGCGCTGCTCGCCGCTGGTGCGGATCAGCAAATCGGGATCCAGCTCACCGGCGGTGAACAACTGATCGGCGAACTGCTGCTCATCGATGGCGGAGGGATCGAGCTCCCCGCGCGCCACCTGCTCCGCCAGCAGCCGCGCCGCACGCACCAGTTCACGCCGACCGCCGTAATTGGTGCAAACGTTGAAATGAATACCCGTGTTGGCGGCCGTGCGGCTGGTGGCATCGGCGATCAGCTGCTGCAGCCCCGCCGGCAACTGCTCGAGATCCCCCAGGAAGCGAATCCGCACCTGTTCCTCTTCGAGAGCCTGCAACTCCCGAGCGAGCACCCGCTCAAACAGGGTCATCAGGAAGCTCACCTCCTCGCCGGGGCGGCTCCAGTTCTCCGTGGAGAAGGCGTAGGCGGTGAGGGCACCGATGCCCCAATCGCTACAAAGGCGCAGCGTGCGCTTCAGAGCCTCAACACCCTCGCGGTGCCCCATCACGCGGGGGAGCTTGCGCTGATTCGCCCAGCGGCCATTGCCATCCATGATCACCGCCACGTGGGCCGGCAATCGAGCAGGGTCCAGGCTGGCGGGCAGCAGCGAACGGGAAGGCTGATTCCCCTCGACAGCGGTGGCAGTCGCTAGGGAGCGACTCATGGGCTGGATTCGGCCTTATCCATGGCCACCGTACGCCCAGCACCCTTGGCGGCCTGCTTGCTGCTCTGGGCGAGGGATTCGCCAAGGAGCTCCTGCAAACGGCTGCTGGTGAGCGGCCGCTCCAACCGCCCCTGGCGCGCCATCGAAAGCGTTCCGGTCTCCTCAGACACCACGATGCACAGGCAGCGATCGAAGCGCTCGGTGATCCCCAGCGCCGCCAGGTGGCGGGTGCCATAGCGATTCAACCCCTGGCGTGAAAGCGGCAGGATCACGCCCGCCGACAGGATGCGGTTGCCCTTCACCAGCACTGCACCGTCGTGCAGGGGGGTATCGACAGCAAAGAGGTTGAGTAGCAGGTCGGCCGAAAGCTGCGCGTCGAGGGCGATGCCGGGGTTCAGGAAATCCTCAGGGCGGAGGTCGCTGCCCAGATCCACCACGATCAACCCGCCGCGCCGCAACTGCGAGAGCCGGCCTGCAGCCTCACTGAGCACTGCGGCCGATCCAGAGGCCAGCTTGTCGCCCCGCTGACTGCCAAACAGCACATCCAGCCGGCCGGTGCCGAGCAGTTCCATCAGCCGACGCAGTTCCCCCTGCCAGAGGATCGCCAGTGCCAGGCTGCACGCCATCACCAAGGCGTCGATCAGCTTGCTGGTGAGTGGCAAGTTGGCGTAGCGCTGCACCACCCAGGCCAGCGCCACCAGGGTGAGGTAGCCGCGCAGCAACCAAAGGGTGCGCGGTTCATTCACCCGCGCCAGCAGCACCATGCCCAGGGCCGTGGCGAGCAGGAGATCCAGCACAGCACCCAGCTGGATTCCCGCTAACACCCCGAACACCCCCGGCACAGCTTGATCCTGCGGTTCAGGCTACCGGCCGCAGCCGCTCGGGCAAAACGTCGTAGCGCAGCAGATCTTCCGGCTGCTCTCGGCGTTGCACCACATCAGCCATACCGTCGTGCACCATCACCGCCGCCGGGCGGGGAATGCGGTTGTAGTTCGACGACATGGAGGCGTTGTAGGCACCCGTGGCAAACACCGCCAGCACATCGCCGCTGGTAGCCGGTGGCAGCGCCAGATCCTTAAGCAGCACGTCGCCAGATTCGCAGTGCTTGCCGGCCAGGGTCACGGTGTCGGAGGCCTCAGCCTCGGGCCGATCCGCCAGCACCGCGGTGTACTGGGATTGATAGGTAATGGGGCGAGGGTTATCGCTCATGCCGCCATCAACAGAGAGATAGGTGCGAATGCCGGGGATGTCCTTGCGGCTGCCCACGCTGTAGAGGGTCACTCCAGAGGTGGCCACCAGGGAACGACCGGGCTCACACAGCAAGCGAGGCAGATCAAGCCCCCGTTCCTGACACGCCGCGGCGACGGCTTCGGCCACCGTGCGCACCCATGCATCGATCGACGGCGGATCGTCGCTCTCCACATAACGAATCCCCAGACCGCCGCCCACGTTGAGATCGCTCACGGGATGGCCCATCTCCCGCGCCAGCTTGAGGGCATCGGCCATCACGGCAGCTAGATCGCGGTGGGGCTGCAGCTCGAAAATCTGCGAACCGATGTGGGCGTGCAGGCCAGTCACTTGCGCCCAGCTGCACTGCTTGAGGTGCAGCAGCACCGCTTCCAGCTGATCGGGGTCGAAACCGAATTTGCTGTCGAGGTGCCCGGTGCGGATGTATTCGTGCGTGTGGCACTCGATCCCAGGCGTGAAGCGCAGCATCAAGCGCACGGGATGGGCCGGCGCCAGGCTGGCCAGCTGCTCGATATCGAGCCAGTTGTCGGCCACTACCGTCACCCCCAGCTCAACCGCCAGGCGCAGCTCCTCGAGGCTTTTGTTGTTGCCGTGGAACACGATCCGCTCCGGCGGCATCCCGCCTTGCACAGCGGTGAGCAGCTCACCAGCTGACACCGCATCGAGCCCCAGACCTTCCGAAGCCACCACCGCCGTGATCACCAGGCTGCTGTTGGCCTTGGAGGCGTAGAGCGCTAGGGCTGAGCCGGGGTAGTGGGAGGCCAAGGCCTTGCGGTAGGCCTGGGCGGTTCCGCGCAGGGTGGCTTCGTCGATCACATACAACGGTGTGCCGTAGCGGCGCGCCAGATCGCTGAGCACACAGCCGCCCACCAGCAGCCGACCTTCAGGGTCGAGTGCTGTGGTGACGGGGGTGAGGTTGCGATTGGGGCTGGCCACATCGCGATGGGCTTCGTAGGGCCGCTGATCGACAGCCACATCCGCTGCAGGAGCGGCTTCACGGGTACTGGTCATCGGGCGATCCTATGAAGAGCCCCGCCGGCGCCTGGTGTCAGCTGAGACAGAGCCCCAAGCCGCAGACCATCCTCAAACCCAGGTTTTGGGAGCAGGGCAGGTGGAGGCCTGCCTGGCTCTCGATCAAGCCAGCCTTGGGGGGCTGTGGACGCGGGAGCAATGGCAGCAGGAACTGAGCCAAAGCGATCGCTTGTGCGTGGGTTTACTTCTTGAGCAGCGCTTGATCGCAGTGGCCTGCGGCTGGCTGGTGGTGGATGAACTGCAGATCGGCGCCGTGGCGGTGGCGCCCGATCAACGCCGCCGAGGCCATGGCCGGCAGGTGCTAATGGCCCTGCTGCAAGAGGCCCGCCGCAGCGGCGCCATCCGCGCCACTTTGGAAGTCAGTGCCGCCAACACCGCTGCCACCGCTCTCTATGGGCGCTGCGGCTTCAGCACCGAGGGCATCCGTCGCGGTTACTACCGCAATGGCGACGATGCCTTGATTCAATGGGTTCAACTACAGGACATGGAAACGGTTCGGATTGCCGCCCATTCCTGATGCGAACAACCGAATAAACGCGTAGCTTGGTTTGTTGAAACAGGCCATGCAGAACCCAGCCACATCAGTGGTTTTGGCCGATTGGAGCCGCACACCACACTTCCCAGGCCAACCCTGATAAGTTGGGAGTACACGCAGCAGGCCCCGCCCATGTTCGAGCGGTTTACCGAGAAGGCCATCAAGGTGATCATGCTGGCCCAAGAGGAGGCACGCCGCCTTGGTCACAACTTCGTGGGCACTGAGCAGATCCTGCTGGGTCTGATCGGGGAAGGCACCGGCGTGGCCGCCAAGGTGCTCAAGTCGATGGGCGTCAACCTCAAGGACGCTCGCGTCGAGGTGGAGAAAATCATTGGCCGCGGCTCCGGTTTCGTGGCCGTTGAGATCCCATTTACGCCAAGAGCGAAACGGGTCTTGGAGTTATCGCTGGAGGAAGCCAGGCAACTCGGGCATAACTACATCGGCACAGAGCACCTGCTGCTGGGCCTGATCCGTGAAGGCGAGGGAGTCGCGGCACGGGTGCTTGAGAACCTCGGTGTCGACCTGGCCAAGGTCCGCACCCAGGTGATCCGCATGCTCGGCGAGACCGCCGAGGTGGCCAGCGGTGGCGGTGGCGGCAAAGGCTCCACCAAAACCCCCACGCTTGATGAGTTTGGCAGCAACCTCACCCAACAGGCCGCCGACGGCAAGCTCGACCCCGTGGTGGGCCGTCAGCACGAGATCGAACGGGTGATCCAGATCCTGGGTCGCCGCACCAAGAACAACCCCGTGCTGATCGGCGAGCCCGGCGTGGGCAAAACCGCCATCGCCGAGGGCCTCGCTCAGCGCATCAATTCGGGCGATATTCCCGACATCCTTGAAGACAAGCGCGTTCTCACCCTCGACATCGGCCTGCTCGTGGCCGGCACCAAGTACCGCGGTGAGTTCGAGGAGCGCCTCAAAAAGATCATGGAGGAGATCCGGGGTGCCGGAAACGTGATCCTCGTGATCGACGAGGTGCACACCCTGATCGGTGCCGGCGCTGCCGAAGGCGCCATCGACGCCGCCAACATCCTCAAGCCCGCCCTGGCTCGCGGTGAGCTGCAGTGCATCGGCGCCACCACGCTCGATGAATACCGGAAGCACATCGAGCGGGATGCCGCCCTTGAACGTCGCTTCCAGCCTGTGCAGGTGGGCGAACCCTCCGTGGATGACACCATCGAAATCCTGCGGGGCCTGAAGGAGCGCTACGAAGCCCACCACCGCCTCACCATTGCCGACGAGGCTCTGGTGGCAGCAGCCACCCTCGGTGATCGCTACATCTCCGATCGCTTCCTGCCCGACAAGGCCATCGATCTGATCGATGAAGCCGGCAGCCGCGTGCGCCTGATGAACTCGAAGCTGCCGCCCGCAGCCAAGGAGATCGACAAGCAGCTGCGCGCGATCCAAAAGGAAAAGGAAGACGCTGTTCGCGAGCAGGACTTCACCAAAGCTGGTGAACTGCGCGACAAGGAAGTGGAACTGCGCGATCAGATCCGCTCGATCCTGCAAACCCGCAAAGACGAGCCTGAGGCCAAAGCCGCTGAAGGCGGTTCCACCGAAGAGGGCGCAGGCACCACGGCCACCGCTGTTGCCGAAGCACCAACCGACGACCGCACCCCGATGGTGACGGAGGAAGACATTGCTCAAATCGTGGCATCCTGGACGGGTGTTCCCGTGCAGAAGCTCACCGAGAGCGAGTCAGCCAAGCTGCTGAACATGGAGGAAACCCTCCACCAGCGCCTGATTGGTCAGGACGAAGCTGTGAAGGCCGTGTCGCGCGCCATCCGCCGCGCACGCGTGGGTCTGAAGAACCCCAACCGCCCGATCGCCAGCTTCATCTTCTCCGGCCCCACCGGCGTGGGCAAAACCGAGCTCACCAAGTCGCTTGCGGCTTATTTCTTCGGCAGCGAAGAGGCGATGATCCGCCTTGACATGTCGGAGTTCATGGAGCGCCACACGGTCAGCAAGCTGATCGGTTCGCCTCCGGGCTACGTGGGCTTCAACGAAGGCGGCCAGCTCACTGAAGCGGTTCGCCGTCGCCCATACACCGTGGTGCTGTTCGACGAGATCGAGAAGGCCCACCCCGACGTGTTCAACCTGCTGCTGCAGCTGTTGGAAGACGGTCGCCTGACCGATTCCAAGGGCCGCACGGTGGACTTCAAGAACACCTTGATCATCATGACCTCGAACATTGGTTCGAAGGTGATCGAAAAGGGTGGCGGTGGCCTCGGCTTCGAGTTCTCCGGTGCTGATGCTGAAGAAACCAATTACAACCGCATTCGCTCCCTGGTGAATGAAGAGCTGAAGCAGTACTTCCGCCCTGAGTTCCTGAACCGTCTCGACGAAATCATCGTCTTCCGTCAGCTCAGCCGCGACGAAGTGAAGGAGATCGCCGAGATCATGCTCAAGGAAGTCTTCGGTCGCATGGCAGAGAAGGGCATCCATCTCTCCGTCACCGAAAGCTTCAAGGAGCGCTTGGTGGAAGAGGGCTACAACCCCAGCTATGGCGCACGCCCGCTGCGCCGCGCTGTGATGCGCCTGCTGGAAGACTCCCTTGCCGAGGAATTCCTCTCCGGCCGGATCGGCGAAGGCGACAGCGCCGTTGTCGATGTGAACGAAGACAAGCAGGTGGTCATCCGCAAGCAAGGCAGCGAGGTTGCGATGCCTGCGCTGGCAGGCGCGAGCGCCTGAAGAAAATCGGTGAGCTGATCTCCGTTGATGCACCCAGCCCGGCCTGATTGAGGCCGGGCTTTTCTTTTGTCAGATTTTTTGCCATCCGGCTTTTGCAGGGCCGACTGTGTTCGCCGTACTGAAAGCCCTCACGATTGTTCAGCGCCAAGTTGCTGCTGTAGATCTACCGCAAGCCATTGGTTGACGGGGAGCAAGTTGACGCAGCACAGCTGAAGCATTCGGCGCTTGATCGCGTCGATCCTGGTCACACTTGCGAAGGAACGATCCAGTCGGGATGTGGCGCAAGGGCAGAGCAAGGAGTTCGTCTCACAAGTTCCCGGCGCGGTGATCTGGTGGCTGGATGACGACGTGGAGCTCACCCGGCAGATGCGGGAACGTTTGCTGGCAAGCGGCTGGCAGCTGAGAACCTTCCACCGCCCTGAACCCTTAATCGGCGCCCTGCGTACAAGTCACCCCGATTTGTTGCTGCTGGATCAGCGGTTGCCCGCACAGTTGGGCACCGAGCTTCTCCATCAGCTCCGTGAGCAAGGACACCTGTTCCCAGTGCTCATGCTTTCGGGGATGGGTTCAGCGGAAGATCGCATCTTGGGCTTGGAGAAGGGTGCGCAGGACTACCTAGTGAAGCCATTCCATGGGCGCGAACTGCTGCTCCGCTGCGAGCAGCTGTTGCGCAGTGATCAACGCAGAGCGATCACACCCATACCGCAGGAGCAACGGATCACGCTGGGTGGGGTGATCTTCCGGCCCCACGAAGGCAGCCTGCAAAGCCCTGGCCATCCTGATGTGATCCTCAGCTGCGGCGAGCGGATCCTGTTGCTGGCACTGTGCAGGGCACCCGGTCGGGTGCTGAGCCGCGAACATCTGGCACGAGCCAGCGGCAGCTTGGCGCCGGCGAGCCACAGCCGCAGCATCGACATGCGTCTCTCCCGATTGCGCCGCCTGCTGAAACAGGTCTCCGCAGGATCCCTGCGGATCGAAACCGTGCGCACCCACGGCTATGCGCTGCACACGGACGCAACGGCACCGGCCAGCGAGGAGTCATCAGCATGAAACGCGCGGCACTGCCCAGCTCCCGGGATCAGATCCATCTCCTCCTGGCTTGTCTGCTTGGTAGTTGCTGCGGGGTGCTGCTGCTGCTCGTGGGACTGGCACTGCTGCCGCGGCAACCGATCAGATCCACACCTGATCTGACGCTGCTGCTGCTCAGCGGCGTGATCGGAGCAAGCGGCGGACTGATTGTGTTCCTGCGACGGGAGCTGTGGGAACCACTCAAACAACTCTTAAAAGCCCTGCCACGGCGCATCTCATCCACAAGGACGCTCGTAATCGACGACGGCGTCGCGCCCTTGCAGCTGCTCGCACACCGCATCAACGTCCTGCTGGCAGAGCTCAAGCGCAACGCCACCGAGCAGCGGGAACAGGTGGAGACGCTGGCCCATGACATCCGGGGACCGCTGACCCGTTTGCTCATGCGGGTGGAGACACTAGGCCAGCAGGAGCAGCACGATCCCGAGCTGGTGGCGGGATTGGAAGCCGACCTGGAGGCGTTGATCAGCCTTGATCAGCAACTAGCGGAGCTCAGCGCGCCGATGCACCGCCCGATCCAGCGAGAACAGATCGCGCTGGATCCGCTCTGCCGGGGCATCGCCCGCAGTTACGAAGCCGGTCTTGTGGGTGTGCAGATCGCGCCAACCCTGACGGCATGGCTGGATCCGCGACTGCTGCAGCGGGCGCTGCACAACCTGATCGACAACGCCCTGGAGCACGGCGCCCCCCCGGTGCTGATCCGGGCCGAGGTCCGAGCGGAGGGGCCGCTGATCCTGGTGGATGACCACGGCTGCAGCGGCAGCGGCGGCAAGCCACCGCCGCAGACCCACCAAAGGCTGGGCTGGGTGATCGTGCGCCGCTTCTGCCAGAGCCATGGCGGTGATCTAGCCATCGGCCCCTCCCCCCTGGGGGGGCTGTAGCTGCGGCTGCAGCTGGGCAAGGCATGCCTGGCTGCACCGGCATGATCGAGCCCCCCAACCACCCCACCGATCCGGCGGAGCTGGAGCCGTGCGTGGCCCACTGGCATCTACAGGGGGAGAACTGACGTGGACCCCAGAAACTGAACCAGTCCTTATGAGAGCTTCCCAACCGGCCAGACTTGGCCAGGAGAAGCCCCATGAAACGCAAGCGCCACACTCCCGAGCAGATCATCCGCAAGCTGC
>Ga0194129_10007705_pt1 | contig 12719 bp, 12 predicted proteins | sample TA2KigCa35mmetaG_FD_150862 | JGI IMG/M metagenome (GOLD analysis project Ga0194129, IMG submission 150862) | Freshwater microbial communities from Lake Tanganyika, Tanzania - TA2015038 Kigoma Deep Cast 35m | ecosystem: Environmental > Aquatic > Freshwater > Lake | place: Tanzania: Lake... | reverse complement strand
GTTCGTCCGGTTTTGCGCGGGCATCATCCACCGCCTGCAGCAACTCGCCCGACGGCACTAACCGCTCGGCGCCCCTGAATGTAAGGATCAGGTTGCCGTCGAGTAGGTCGCTGCGCCCCGGCGGGATCTTGAGGGGCGACGCGATGAAGACTGCGCGCCGCGCGCCTTGCGCGAACGCGTTGAGGGAATCGGCAGGCGCGCCCTGAGTCTTCACGATCTCCGCCGACTTGACCACACCGCTGGCATCGAGGGTGACGCGGATGTCGACGACGAAGCTTTCGATGCCGCGCGCGCCGTGATCCTTCACCCACTTGTCCTCAACCTGGCGGCGCAGCGAGCCGACCTCCTGCCCGCCCCCGGGGGTCACCGCGGCCTGCTGCGGTGGCGCCTGCTGCGGCGTCGGCCTGAGCGTGCGGAGCAGCGCCGCGACCTCGTCGCGCTCGGCGGCGATACGTTGGCGAGCAGCGCCGGCAGCTTCCTCTCTGCGCCTCTGCAACTCAGCTTGACGGCGCCGCTCAGCCACTCGCTCTGCCTCAGCGCGCTCGATTTCCTGAGGGGTGGCTATCAAGCTGCCTGCATATGCGATCTCCTGTTCCAGAAGCCCGGCACCGAAGCCGCCTATCGGCTGGCCGGTGATAAGCTGGACCGCTAGGTCTGAGCCTGGATATCGCTCGATGAGAAGTCCCAACTTCTGCTGCACGGCCTTTAGGGAGGCATGCTTCCGCCTGGCTTCATCCGATAGAACCTGATGTTCTTCTCGACTCCTCGGGAAAGGCGGTAGCTCTATTGCTCGGGCGGCATGGAAATCGCGCATTGCCTGCACGAAGAGAGCATTGGCCGCGGTGTTCTCGCGGGTCTGGGCCATAGCAGGAAGCGCTGCAGCCAGCGCCAGGAGGAGCATTAGGATCCGTAGCATCGGGTCTCACCTCGCGGGGAGGCTAGCAAGAGCGCACGCGTGACACTAGCGCGCCGCAGAAAAGTGCGAAAAGTTCTCGAATTACCTGTCCCACCTGTCACTCCTGTCACTGCTGCCAATGGAGGGCGAGATGGCGGACGACCGATTGCCGAAGCCGAAGTGGACACTCTCCTCGAAGGTCTACACGATGCCCGCCGCCGTGGAGAAGAAGTTGATGGCGCTGGGCGCCAAGCACAACAACACCGGCGACCCTCAGCTCTCCGAGGAGGAGAACTTCACTCCGGACAACCGCGAGATGCTCAAGAAGGCCTTCATCGAGGCCGTGGAGACGTACTGGACCGAGGACGAGTTCAAGAAGGGTCCGACGGAGGCATCCGTCCGGCAGAACATCAAGAAGATCCGCGCCATCATCGACAAGTTGATCAAGAAGTTGGACGCCCTTGACCTGAAGACAGCAGACGGCTTGATCAAGCATGGGGGTGCGGAGGTTGCTGCCCGCGCTTGCGAAGGATTGTCTCTGATGGATCGGGTCCGCCTGGCTCATGAGTCGCTGTGGAAGACGAGGTCGGCTGCCCGAAAGTACCTGCGCGAAGAGCCCATGACCCGCGCAGAGGCACAGAACGTGTTCTGGAATTCTGCGCTTGAGTGGATGCACGGCAGGAACCGCCCGAGGGTAGCCGCGCTCCTCGTCCTCTGGGACGGCATCGCGAGGGCGCTGGGCGAGCAGCAGAAGCTCGGTGTCAGTGGGGAAAAGCTCACGGGCAGCCTCGCAGGGTTCCTCGACCTCTTCGTCGGAGAGGCCAGGATCAGGCACGTGCAGCGCAGGACCATTGCCGAGGACTTCTTCGTGGCCCGCAAGATCTGGATCGACGAGTACCGCAAAGGACCACCCTGACCGGCTACCGACGCGGCGGGGCGATTCCGGGGCATCTTTCTGGGTGAACTTTCGGGCCGCCCATCCGTCATGAACCTCCGCATTGCAACCAGCGGAGTTCCGCCATGACGGACCAAGCTACGACGACCACTCCCCCCGAGCTCCAGAAGGAGGGCCTGCGCGGCTGGAAGCGCCTCCTCGAAGCTGCCGAAGCCCTGCCCTGGGCGCGAAGCAAGGACAGCACGCCACATGCCCAGCTGGGGGGCTTCTGGTACCCCCTCGGCTCCTCGGTCGTGCAGGGCTGGCTTGCCAACAAGCAGATCGAGCTCGGGGTGCTGGCGAGCAACGCAGCGGATCGCATCGGCAAGGTGCTGGCTGCCAAGCTGCGCAGCACGCCCGCAGAGGAGTTCAGCCTGCGCGTGGGGCATGCAGATGGCGCCGTGGTGCTGGACCTGGGCCGCGACGACGGCATGCTGGTCCACATCACGGACGAGGGTTGGCAACTTACCAGCACCTCCCCCGTGCGCTTCGTCCGAAGCAGCGGCATGCAGCCCCTGCCCCTCCCGGAAGCGGGCGGCAGGATCGAGGACCTGAAGCGGCACATCAACGTGTCGGCTGGGGACCTGCCGCTGGCGGTGGGATGGCTGCTATCGACCTTCATGCCGCCCGCGCCCTATTCGCTTCTGGTCCTCAACGGGGAGCAGGGAAGCGCCAAGACAACGACGGCCCGCTTGCTGCGCAGTGTGGTGGATCCCCACGACACGGACCTGCGGGCGCCCTTCAAGTCGGAGGACCAGCTCAAGGCGATGCTGTCGCAGTCCATGATACTGGCCTTCGACAATCTCTCTGGGATTACCCCCACTCAGTCGGACATCCTCTGCCGCCTCAGTACCGGGGTGGGGATCAGCAGCCGCAAGGATCATGTCCCTTAGCGTGGTGTAGCTGGTGTTGCTCACCGTCGCTTTGCGGCCAGGGTTGGCCGTGTCACGCGGTCACAGCGGACAGAAGTGGACCCCGTTTTTGAGACCAGTAGGTAAGATTGTCGTCGGCTCCTGACCGGAGCGGAGGATCGACGATGAGCAAGAGTGAACGACGGCCGCGAGACGCGGCATTCAAGGCGAAGGTGGCGCTCGAAGCGCTGCGGGACGTGGCGACGGTGCCGGATCTGGCCGCGAAGTACGGCGTGCATCCGAACCAGATCTACAAGTGGAAGCGCGAGCTGATGGACAACGCGGCGGCGGCTTTCGATGTCGGCCCGTCGCATCGCGATGCAGCGCGCGAGACCGAGTTGGCGGACGCCTACGCGAAGATCGGCAAGCTGACGGTCGAACTCGATTTTCTCGCCAGGCGGTCCGGACGATGAGCCGCGCGGACCGCCTGGCGATGATCGATCGCGGACGACGGGGGCTGTCGGTGCGGCGGCAATGCGAACTGCTCGACCTGTCGCGTGCGTCGGTGTACCGGCCGCCGACGGCGCATGATCCGGAGGATCTGGTGCTGTTGCGCCGGCTCGACGCGCTGTACCTGACGTATCCGTTCTACGGCTCGCGTCGGATGGTGATCGCGCTGGGCGCCGAGGGACATCGGACCAACCGAAAGCGCGTGCAGCGACTGATGCGCACGATGGGGCTGGAAGCGCTGGCGCCGAAGCCGGGGACGAGCAGGAAAGCGCCGCAGAACCGCGTCTATCCGTATCTGCTGCGCCATTTGCCGATCGACCGGCCGAACCAGGTCTGGTGCGCGGACGTGACCTACGTGGCGATGGCGCAGGGGTTCATGTACCTGGTGGTGATCATGGACTGGGCCAGCCGCTGCGTGCTGGCGTGGCGGCTTTCGAACACGCTCGACGCCTCATTCTGCGTGGCGGCTCTCGAAGAGGCGCTGACCAAGGGCAAGCCCGAGATCTTCAATACGGACCAGGGCGCGCAGTTCACGAGCGCGGCGTTCACCGACGTGCTGAGATCCGCCGGGGTCGCGATCAGCATGGACGGCCGCGGGCGCTGGATGGACAACGTGTTCGTCGAGCGGCTGTGGCGGTCGCTGAAATACGAGGAGATCCATCTGCGCGACTACGCCAACGCGCTCGAGGCACGTGTCGGGATCGGACGATGGATCGACTTCTACAACCGGGAACGCGGCCACATGGCTTTCGGCTACCGTACGCCCGGAGCGCTGTGGGCGGCCGGTGCGCCGATCGCGCAGCCGCCGAAGCGAAGGCGCGCGCGGCCGGCCTGTGGGCATGTGGACAACGCAAGGGCGTTGCCCACATGCCCACAGGCCCAACAGCAGCAGCAAAAAGCAGCTTGATCAGGTAAAAGGAGAAACCGAGCCGGCGACAAACCTACAAGGCCTCGGCCGTGGTCTCACGGATGGGGTCCACCTCAGTTCGCTCTCCCTTCCCTCGCCCTCTTCACTGCGCTTCGCTCTCCCTTCCCCCTCTTCACCACACTTCCCTCTTCCCTTCCTCCCCTCTTCGCCGCTCCCCTCGCTACGCTTGCTCTCCCTCGTCCCGTCTTCCTCCGCGCATGCGTCCGGATGGTGGAAGGCGGGCGCGGTCGCCTAGACTGCACATGGGACAGGAACCAGGGGGGAAGACCGACCATGGCCAAGGCCAAGCAGCGTCCGATCGTCTACGTCGCCGACATCGCGGATCCGGTACCCTCCCAGGCCCTGACCCGCGAGCGGTTGCGCGCCGCCGCGCGCCGCCATCCCGATGCCTTCGCCGGCGTGCGCGTCGTCTTCGGCCCCGACCGCAAGGCGCTCGCCGCGGCGGAGATCGTGCTCGGGGTCGGCTTCGATGCGACGACGCTCCGCACCGACGCGCCGCGGCTGCGCTGGATCCAGTCGCTCAACGCCGGCGTGGAGAAGCTCGCGCCCAAGCTCGACCGCAGCTTCAAGCTCACCAACGCCTCGGGGCTGCACGCGCCCAAGGGCGGCGAGTTCGGCCTCGCCTGCATGATGATGCTGAACCACGCGCTGCAGCGCTTCGTGGACTCGCAGGCGCGCCGCGCCTGGGAGCAGGTCTTCACGACGCCGATCGAGGGCAAGACGGTCGTCGTCGCGGGCGCCGGTGCGCTCGGCCAGGCGGTGGCGCGCCAGGCCAGGCGCCACGGCATGCGCACGATCGGCATCAACACCAGCGGGCGCAAGGTCGCCGGTTTCCAGCGCATGGTGCGCACGAAGGACATGGCGAAGGTGCTGCCGCTCGCCGACTTCCTGGTCGTCACCCTGCCGATCTCGCCGGGCACCGCGGGGCTCATCGACCGCAGGATGATCGCGCTGCTACCCGAGCGCTGCGGGATCGTGAACCTGGGTCGCGCGAAGGTCATGGACTACGACGCGATGGTCGAGCGGCTGCGCGCCGGCACGCTTGCCGGCGCGGTGCTCGACGTCTTCGACCCCGAGCCGCTGCCCGCGGATTCGCCGCTCTGGAGCGTGCCGAACCTGGTCGTCAGCCCGCATGCCGGCGTCGACGACGCGACGGTCTACGTCGATCGCGGCCTCGACATCTTCGCGGACAACCTGCGCCGCTACGTCGCGGGCCGCAGGCTGCGCAACCTCGTGGGCCTCGACCGCGGCTACTGAGGCCGCACCGAGACCTCGAGGAACTCGAACCCGGCGCTCGCGCCGGAGAGGCCATGCGCGATCCCGGCGGGGACGACGAAGGAATCGTCCGCGCCGAGCGCGTGCGTGCCGTGGCCCTCGACCGCGAGCCGCGCCGTGCCGGCGAGCACGAAGGTGAATTGCAGTTCCTGCGCATGCGTCCAGCGCGCCGCCGCGCCGGGCGCGCCCGCGCGCACCACGCGGATGTCGGCTAGGCCCGACGTCGCCGCGGCGATGCCAATGTCGCGCGCCTCGAAGCCCGGCAGGCGCCACGGCGCCCAGGGCGCCTTCGCCGCCTCGTGGCGCACGAAGCGCTGGCCGTCGAATAGCCGCGCGCGGTCGACGCGCGCGTTGGGCAGCGCCATGTCGAGGTCGCCGAGCGTCTCGTGCTCCGCGGGGCAGCCGATCTCGACGACCTCGAGGCCGGAGGAGGCCTCGAGCACGCGATGGCGGATCCCGGGCGGCTGCAGCACGCAGTCGCCCGCCTCCATCGTGAACTCCTCGCCCTGGTCCTCGTAGACCACGCGCACCCAGCCCTTGCGGCAGAAGATCGCCTGGAAGCGCACGCGATGGAAATGCACGTAGTCCGGGACCGGGCCGCCTTCCGGGATCGCGATATGCGAGGCGATGTAGCGCCCGCCGAGCCTTCCCGGCACGAGGTCTCGATAGCGCATGCCCGCGCGCCCCGTGCCCCAGGACGCGCCGGCGCCGCCGCGGCTCAGCACGAAGCGGGGCTCGAGCGGCGGCAGCGCCACGTCGCGCGACGCGGCGACGAACTCGACGCGCGTGCCGTTGGGCGCGACCTCGGCGGGCGGCGGCGCGCCCTCGCAGGCGACGCGCAGCAGGCCCGGCGCGGCCGCACCGGGCTCGAGGCGCAGCCGCACGCCATGGCCCGCGAGCGTCGCCGCGACCGGCGCATCCGCGGGCGAGATCGCCTCGACGCGCAGGCCGAGGCGCGAGGAGAAGAAGGCGATGGCCGCGGCGAGGTCGGGCCCCGCGGGCAGCACGATCTCGGCGCGCGCGATCCTGGCGTCCATGACGGTCCTCATGCCCGCAGCTGCGGCAGGTCGCGATAGAGGTCGAGCGCCTCGGGGTTGGCGAGCGCCTCCCTGTTCTTCACCGCGCGGCCATGCACGACGTCGCGCACCGCGAGCTCGGTGATCTTGCCCGACTTGGTGCGCGGGATGTCGGCGACCTGGACGATGCGCGCCGGCACGTGGCGCGGCGTGGTGTTGCGCCGGATCTGGTCGCGGATGCGCCGTTCCAGCACGTCGTCGAGCGCGACGCCGGGGCGCAGCCGCACGAAGAGCACGACGCGCACGTCGCCTTCCCAGTCCTGGCCGATCGCGATCGATTCCAGCACTTCCTCGACCTGCTCGACCTGGCGGTAGATCTCCGCGGTGCCGATGCGCACGCCGCCGGGATTGAGCACGGCGTCCGAGCGGCCGTAGATGACGACGCCGCCGCGCGGCGTGATCTCCGTCCAGTCGCCATGCGTCCAGACGCCGGGGAAGCGCTCGAAATAGGCGGCGCGGTAGCGCGCGCCACCGGGATCGTTCCAGAACCCGACGGGCATCGACGGGAAGGGCCTGGTGCAGACCAGCTCGCCCTTGGCGCCGCGCGCGGGGCGGCCCTCCTCGTCGAAGACCTCGACCGCCATGCCGAGGCCGCGCTTCTGGATCTCGCCGCGCCAGACCGGCTCGGTCGGCGCGCCGAGCACGAAGCACGAGACGATGTCCGTGCCGCCGGAGATCGAGGCGAGGTGCACGTCCTTCTTCACCTTCGCGTAGACGTAGTCGAAGGATTCCGCGACCAGCGGCGAGCCGGTCGAGGCGATGGTGCGCAGGCTCGCCAGCGAATGGGTGCGCGCCGGCTCGATCCCCGCCTTGGCGCAGGCGTCGATGTACTTCGCCGAGGTGCCGAGGAAGGCGAACCCCGCCTCGTCGGCGAAGTCGAAGAGCACGTTGCCGTCGGGATGGAAGGGCGAGCCGTCGTAGAGGCACAGCGTCGCCTCGCAGGCGAGCGCCGAGACGAGCCAGTTCCACATCATCCAGGAACAGGTCGTGAAGTAGAACACGCGCTCGCCGGCGCGGATGTCGGAATGCAGGCGCAGTTCCTTGAGGTGCTGCAGCAGCGTGCCACCGGCGCCGTGGACGATGCATTTCGGCACGCCGGTCGTGCCCGACGAGTAGAGGATGTAGAGCGGGTGGTCGAAGGGCAGCGGCTCGTAGGCCGGCGTCGCCGGCTGGCCGGCGACGAAGTCCTGCCAGCGCACCGCGTCGGCGATGCCCGAGAGGTCGGGCGCGGGCGAGGCGTAGCCGACGACGACGACGCGCGCGACGCTGGGCAGGCGGGGCCTGAGCTCGCGCAGCTTGCCGAGGCAGTCATGCGTCCGGCCGGCATAGTGGTAGCCATCGACCGCGACCAGCACCTTGGGCTCGATCTGGCCGAAGCGGTCGACCACGCCCTGCACCCCGAAATCGGGCGAGCAGGAGGACCAGACCGCGCCGAGGCTCGCGGTGGCGAGCATCGCGACCACGGTCTCGGGCATGTTGGGCAGCTGCGCCGCGACGCGGTCGCCGCGCCCGACGCCGGCCGCGGCGAGGGCGTGGCGCATGCGCGCGACCTCGGCGACGAGCTCGCGCCAGCTCAGCGTGCGGCGCGCCTTGTCCTCGCCGCGGAAGATGATGGCGGGCGCGTCGTCGTCGCGGCGCAGGAGGTTGCGCGCGAAGTTGAGCCGCGCGTCGGGGAAGAAGCACGCGCCGGGCATGCGCCCGTCGTCGACGATGCCGCGCGCGCCGGGCCCCTCGCCGACCACGCCGCAGAAGCGCCAGACCTCGCGCCAGAAGGCCTCGCGCTCGTCGATCGACCAGCGCCACAGCGCGTCGTAGTCGGCGAAGGCGCGGCCATGCGCGGCGCCGGCCTCGCGCGCGAATTCGGCGATGGCGGCGCCGGCGCGGCGCTCGGCGGAGGGCGACCAGAGAAGGCCGGGCTCGGTGCTCATGCGGATGGACCTCGTCGGGGGAAGCGCCGGGATCTTGCCCCGCGCCGGGCGGCTTGCGAAGGGGACCGCGGGGCGAGCGCCGCCGCCCGCGCGCGGCGCGCATGCGGGAAACGGGCTGGTCATCGCGCCGCCGGCGCGACACTCTGCCCGGCGATGCCTTCGCTCGAGACCGTCGCCCGCGCCTGGGGCGGCATGCCGGCCACGCTGCGCGGGGCGGCATGGATGCTGATGGCCTGCGTGGCCTTCGCGGGCATGGGCGCCACCGCGCGCTACCTCACGCGCGTCCTGCCGCCGCAAGAGCTGGTCTTCTTCCGCAACGCGATCGCGCTGGCCTGGATGCTGCCCTGGATCGCGCGGGTCGGCCTCGCGGGGCTGCAGACCTCGCATTTCCGCGTCTATGTCGGCCGCTCGATCCTCGCCTTCCTGTCGATGCTCTGCTGGTTCACGGCGCTCGCGGCGCTGCCGCTCGCCGAGGCGACGGCGCTGGGCTTCACCCAGCCGCTCTTCGCCACCGTGCTCGCGGTGCTGCTGCTGGGCGAGGTGGTGCGGCTGCGGCGCTGGACGGCGACGGTGGTGGGGTTCCTCGGCGCGATGGTGATCCTGCGTCCCGGCGTCGACGAGGTGACCTTTGCGCATGTGCTGGTGCTGCTCGCCTCGGCGACGGGCGCGGTGACGACCGTCGTGGTCAAGCGACTGACGCGCACCGAGGACCCGAACACGATCGTCACCTACATGACGCTGCTCGCCACGCCGCTCGCGCTGCTGGTCGCGCTGCCGGTCTGGACCTGGCCCGACGGGCCGACCTGGTTCTGGCTCGTGGTGCTCGGGCTGCTCGGCACGATCGGTCACCAGGGCTCGACGCGCGCCTTCAAGCTGCTCGACGCCTCGCTCGCGGCGTCGCTCGACTTCATCCGCCTGCCGATGGCGGCGATGATCGCCTGGGTCGCCTTCGCGGAGGTGCCGGACATCTGGACCTGGATCGGCGGCGCGATCATCGGCGGCGCCTCGATCTACATCGCGCGGCGCGAGGCGCAGCTCGCCCGCGAGCGCACGGCGCCCGCGCCCGCGCGCCCGCCGGGCGAGGCCGGCGGCTGAGCCTCGCGCCCCGCGCCGCTTCGCGCTACAGCGGGCGGGGAAACCGGGACGGACGGAGGCGGGCATGCGCATCGCGGGCGAGGTGGCGGTGGTCACGGGCGGCGGGTCGGGGCTCGGCGCGGGCGCCGCGCGGGTGCTGGCCGCGGCGGGCGCGCGCGTGGCGCTGCTCGACGTGAACCTCCCGGGCGCGGAGGCGGTCGCGGCCGGGCTCGGCGGGATCGCGCTGCGCTGCGACGTCGCCGACGAGGCGAGCGCGCGCGCGGCGCTGGACGAGGCCGCCGCGCGGCTCGGCCCCGCGCGCATCCTCGTCAACTGCGCGGGCATCGGCCCCTCGGCGCGCATCGTCGGGCGCGACGGGCCGCACGACCTCGCGCTGTTCCGCAAGGTGGTCGAGGTCAACCTCGTCGGCACGTTCAACATGATGCGCCTCGCCGCCGCGCGCATGCAGGACCTGCCCGCGCTGGAGGATGGCGAGCGCGGCGTCGTGGTGATGACCGCCTCGGTCGCGGCCTTCGAGGGCCAGGTCGGCCAGGCCGCCTATGCCGCCTCGAAGGGCGCGGTCGCCGCCCTCACCCTGCCCGCGGCGCGCGAGCTCGCCCGCTCCGGCATCCGCGTGGCGACGATCGCGCCGGGCACATTCGACACGCCGATGCTCGCCACCGTGTCGCAGGAGGTGCGCGACAGCCTCGCGCGCCAGGTCCCCTTCCCGCCGCGCCTGGGCCGGCCGGACGAGTACGGCGCGCTGGTGCGCTTCATCTGCGAGAACCCGCTGCTGAACGGCGAGACCGTGCGGCTGGACGGCGCGATCCGCATGGGCCCGCGCTGAACGCGGCGCTGGTCCGCCCTGCGCCCGGCGCAGGGGCGCGCCGCGCGCGCAGGCTGTAGACTCCGTCTTCTCGATCCCCGCTGCCGATACAGGACCACGCGCGATGCAGACCCAGACCTCCTCGCGGCTGCACTACGCCTGGATCATCGCGGGCGTCGCCTTCTTCATGCTGCTGGTCTCCGCCGGCATCCGCGCCGCGATCGGCGTGCTCGTCCTGCCGCTGGAGAAGGATTTCGGCTGGAGCCGCGCGACCATCTCGGCGGCGGCGGCCGCGTCGATCTTCCTCTACGGCTTCATGGGCCCCTTCGCGGCGGCGGCGCTGCGCGACTTCGGCGCGCGGCGCACGCTGCTCGCGGCGCTGTTCCTGCTCGCCTTCGCCACCGGCGCCAGCCTGCTGATGACCGAGCCCTGGCAGCTCATCCTGACCTGGGGCGTGATGGTCGGCATCGGCGCGGGCACGGTCTCGCTGCCGCTCGCCACCGTGCTGGTGAACCGCTGGTTCCTCGTCCATCGCGGCCTGGTCACCGGGCTGCTCACCGCCTCGATGGCCGCGGGCCAGCTCGTCTTCCTGCCCTCGCTCGCCTACCTGGGCGAGCAGGGCGGCTGGCGCCCGGTCGCGATCGCCGTCGCGGCCTCCGCCCTCGCCATCGCCGTGACCGCGATGCTGCTGCGCGACCATCCCGCGGATATCGGCCAGCCGCCGCTCGGCGGCGACCGGATCGAGCCGCCCGCGCCGCCCAGCACGACCAACCCCGTGGTTGCCGCGCTCGCCATGCTCTACGAGGTGCGCGCCTCGCGGCCGTTCTGGCTGCTGGCGGCGACGTTCTTCGTCTGTGGCCTGTCGACCAGCGGCCTGGTCGCGACGCATTTCATCCCCTACTGCTTCGACAACGGCATCCCGGAGACGCGTGGCGCGGCGCTGCTCGCCTTCATCGGGATCTTCAACGTCATCGGCACGACGCTCTCGGGCTGGCTGACCGACCGCTACGATTCGCGCTGGCTGCTGTTCTGGTACTACGGGCTGCGCGGGCTCTCGCTGATCTGCCTGCCCTTCACGGGCTTCGACGCGGCGAGCCTGACCGTGTTCGCGGTGTTCTACGGCCTCGACTGGATCGCGACCGTGCCGCCGACGGTGCGGCTCTCGGCCGACCTCTTCGGCAAGGAGCGCGCGGCGGTGGTGTTCGGCTGGCTGCTCGCCATCCACCAGGTCGGCGGCGCGCTCGCCGCCTTCGGCGCGGGCTACATGCGCGGCGCGCTGGAGACCTACCTGCAGGCCTTCATCCTCTCCGGCATCGCCTGCCTCGCCGCCGCGGCCATCGCGCTGGCGATCAGCCGCGCCCCGCGCAGCGGCGCCGCCGCGCCGGCCGCGGCCTAGGCCGGGGCCACCTCGTCGATGAACCGCGCGAGCGCGACGTCGCGCTCGCTGAGGCCGCCGGCGTCATGGGTGGAGAGCACGATCTCCACCCGGTCGTGGACGTTGCTCCATTCGGGATGGTGGTCCATCGCCTCGGCGCGCAGCGCCACGCGCGCCATGAAGGCGAAGGCCGCGCCGAAGCCGTCGAAGCGCAGCGACCGCGCGATCGCGTCGCGCCCCGGCACCTCGCGCCATGACGGCAGCGCCGCCAGCGCCCGCGCGCGCGCCTCGCCCGAAAGCCTCTGCACCATCGCGGTTCTCCCCTCGCGGCCGGCGCGATAGTCTCGCGCCCCTCATGTCACGGGACTTCGCCACGCCACCGTCGCTCGCCGAGCTCGAGGCCATCGCGCTCGAGGAACGGGACCGCCTGCCGGAGCCCTTCCTGTCCATGGTCGCGCATGTGCCCGTGCTGATCGAGGATTTCTGCGAGGACGCGGAGACGCTCGCGGAGCTCGGCATCGAGAGCCCCTGGGACCTCTCCGGCCTCTACGAGGGCACCGCGGAGCCGCACAAGTCGACCGGCCATGTCGCGCAGGACACCGACCGGATCTTCCTCTACCGCCGGCCGCTGCTCGACGAATGGTGCGAGACGGGGATCGACCTGCGCCGGCTCGTGCGCCACGTGCTGGTGCACGAGATCGGCCATCATTTCGGCTTCTCCGACGCCGACATGGACGAGATCGAGCACGGCGCCTGAGCCGCGCGCGCCGCCCCCGGCTCAGCCCACCGGCGGCGCGAAGCGGTCGAGCAGGAAGCCGCCGCCCAGCGGATCGTCGGGCTCCACCGAGAAGCTCGCCTCGCCGCTGTAGTGCGAGCGGCCGGCCACGCGCACGGTCACCGTCTCGAGCGCGCCGATGCGCCCCGTGCCGACGATCTCGCCGGTGAAAGCATGGCCCGTGGCGCCGGCGAAGCGGCCGCGCGTGCCCGGCGCGAAGCCGCCGCGCGCATGCTCGAGCGCGAGGCGCGCGGTGACGCCGCTGCCGGTCG
>Ga0194129_10007700_pt1 | contig 12723 bp, 13 predicted proteins | sample TA2KigCa35mmetaG_FD_150862 | JGI IMG/M metagenome (GOLD analysis project Ga0194129, IMG submission 150862) | Freshwater microbial communities from Lake Tanganyika, Tanzania - TA2015038 Kigoma Deep Cast 35m | ecosystem: Environmental > Aquatic > Freshwater > Lake | place: Tanzania: Lake... | reverse complement strand
TTATGAGTATTTATTGGAATTGTGTAAAATGTTTTTGAGGGTTAAACCAGAATTGAGGGTAAGCGCATATGATGCTTTGAAGTATATAGAAGAGAATATAAAGATAAATGAATTATTTTAGATAATAATGCATAAATCTAAGAGAAGGTTATCTATGGATGATGTTATGGAGTCTTTAGAAAATGATGTAAAATCAGATTTACAGAAAAATACTGATAAATTGGATGAATTAACTTATCAGATTAAAATATTAAATGAGAATGTTGTAAAATTGATTGGATATCTTTCAAGAAGGGATGGAGAGTATTCTTATATATCATAATTTTTTTCTATATTATATATAATGTTCGACGCGGGTATGACTTTATCATATATTTTAGCAATTATTTTAGGTTTATTGGCAGCATATTTTTTAAATAATGCAGCACCTACATTAAATCCTTTTGTAAAGTTTTTCATTGTGCCATTCTTGGTAATTTACTTAGCACTTTTACTCTTTAGATTAATCTTTCCTGGAATTAACCGTTTTGGTAAACAAGTATCTAATTATGTAGCAGAGAATACAGCTCAGGATATTCATGCGATGTCTTATGTAGAAATATTCCCTCCAATTTTTGCAGTTTTCATAATTATTGTTGTTTTATTATATAGTGGTCTTTTCAAGTAATAATTTAGAATAATTATTTTATATATATAAAATAATATGAGCAAACTTCTATATCCAATTTATCAAGAAGAAATTACCGAATTCCGTTCCAGTAGTCCAGGCCCAATTCAAGATAATATGTTCCACGAAACCAACTTCCCTCTTGGTGCCAGCTACCCCGCCAAATATATGTCTTACCAACCAGTCAAAGCTCAAGCTGATAATGAACATTGTCTTCTTGGTCGTGATGGATGTACTCCACTTTGTTCAGGTTATAGTAAGAATCCTTGTAATATTGTAGCACCAATTCCTGGACCACAATGGCAGGTTCAAAATGCTGCTACAGTTCAGAGGAGATTGACTGAACAGGATTATACTCCATCAAGATGTCCGATGGGTCCATCGGTATTGAGGGAAGCACCTGGATGTCAGAATTCAGGAAGTAATTCAAGACAGCCATATCAGACAACTTGTTATGCGTCTCAGCCTGTTCCAAAATATTAAATATTATTTCTTCATAAATTATAAATGATTGGATTAAATTCTTGATTAATCTGTCTCGTTGGTATTGTAATACTTATTCTTATTTTATACTTTACACTTAATAATAATCAAGGTTGTCCTTGTATGAGAGGAGGAAATATTTGTCCTTGCATGGGAAGAGGTAACCGCCCATTAAGAGGAAGTTGCCCCTATGCCAGAATGAATTAAATATTTTCTTTTTTTAAAAAAAAATATCATATAAATTAATGAAATTAAAAAATGACTATACAATGCTCCTTATACTTATACTCATTATTGTTATAGTTACTGTAGTTTACCTCTACTACCAAAAAGAAAGCTTTGCAAGCAAGGCACCTGCTAAACCACCAGCTTCAACACCAACAACAACTATTATTACTCGCACAAGAAGTCCACCAAATTATGTTCCATTTCCAGTTTATTCTTCTCCTACAATAATTACAACAAGTGATGGAGGGACGAGTGTTAGTAGAGGAACTTCTGTAACAACTGTTGGTGGATGGATTGGACTTATAGTAGTTATAATAATAATAATAATTGTGATAGGATTAATTTCAACTTCTTCTGGAACTTATGACAGTGGTTACGATACTGAAACTATTGTGATACAGAAGGGTTCTTTTAGAAAGGCAGCTAAAAAATTATTACGTAAATAAAAATGTAGAATTAAATATTTTCTTATAACAAAAAAGAAAATATTATATATTATAATGAAGAAAGGTTGCGAAGTTACTTTTATGCTTATTATCGGCCTCGTTATTGTCTTAATATTCTCTTACCTAATCCTATTTAATCGCAAAACCACCGAAACTTTTAAAGTAATCGGTGGCTCACCCAACTGCCCATACAAAACTGATGAAAGCTGTCCCTGGGTAAAACAAGGAACTGGTCCAGCCTGTCAAATAAAGCAAGATAATGCTGGATGTCCCGCTTGTTGTGGTAATATTGATTGGTATTTAGGACCAGAGAAATATAAGAAGAAGTGTCCAGGAAAAACTCCTCCAGCGTTTCAGGATACAAGAGATTATTATGCAAGTATTCAAGAAAATTTTATGGCAGAAAAAAATATCACTTACTAATATAAATGAATAAACAAATATCTCTAACTATCCCAATCATCTGCTTAGTAATAATTTTCGCATTTCTTCTACTAAAAGACGTAAAAGAAAAATTCACATTCCCCGAAAATTACGGCCGCAATCTCGACGGTAAATTTAAATGCGGATGCGGCAATATGGACTGGTATCTCGGCAAGAATTACAATAAATATTGTCCTAACGTCACTCCAGCCGCTTTTCTTAATACTGAAAAAATAGAAGGATTTGAAATTAAAACTGAACTTAACGCAAAAGATGCATACGTCGGTAACTTAGAATACCATAAACAAAATAAAATGTGCAAAAAATTAAATCCAACATGGAAAGCAGCATTTAACCCAACCATCTGCACACAAGGCGATAAACTTATCGCTGAAGCAAACTGCATGTGCGTAGATATGCGATATAATTGTGCAAAGTGTTTTCCAAAAGTTGATTTATCAAAGTATTTAGATGCTGGAGCTAAAGCTCAATATGCAAGTAGACCTAAGAAACCAATAAGACCTGTAAGAAGAGTTAAAATGTGCCCATGCCCAGAATCCAATTCATAAATTTATAAAAAAAATATTTTTATAAATCTAATTCTGCCCTCCCTTCACAAAATTCTTATACTTTGTCGTATATATCTTCTTTATATCATCCTCCTCCAACTTATTCAACCTTAAAATCAAATCAACATCCTCACTCGTCATATCCATCTGCTTCAATATCGGTATTATATACTTCTCCATATCCTCCTCCAAATTCTTCTTATCTATCCTCTTCAAACAATCACACAAAAACTCCGAAAAATAAAATGCATCACCATTATTATTCCCATACTTGTGCAATATCTGATTTATCACCTTCCTATTCGTAAAATATAACGATACCTTATTCAATAAAGTCGTATACTTCCTCCTACTAAACTCAAACGGAGGATTCTTATTCGCCTTCATTATCTCCCTATGCAAAAAATTTGTATTAGCATTAGTCAATAACGCACTATTTATATTCAAATCCCACAACTGCTTCTCAAATATTAAATTCTGCACCACATCATTATCTGCCAAATTCTTCGATATCTCACTCAAAAATCTTAACTTATCCTCATTCTTCACCTTCACTCCCCCAATATTATAAGGATAATTCTCATGTATCAAAAATGAAAACAAAAATTTATCACTATAATACTTATCTATACACTCCCTCACTGTCAAATCATTCATAAATATCGTCTCCAAATTCTCATTTATCTTATCATCACAAGACTTATTACTAAATGTATTCACCACAAAATCTATATCCTCATCCCGTATCAAACCACTATTCTTTGATATCAATAATATATCCTCCAACACATAATTATACTTCCTTAAATCATTATCCAATTTATCCAATAAATACCTCCTCTGCTTTACACTCAAATTTAACTTATTATAATCACATATCCTATCCAAATAAAATGCATAATCATCCAATCTCATCTTGTCCAAATTTATCTCACAAGCTATCTTCCTCAAATCATTTATCTTCTTATCACCCGTCTCCTGACTCACCAATATTATCGGATATAACAACTTAAACTCATTCACACCCTTCTTCTTAGTATTAAATAAAGTCAAAAAATCAGTTATAATTGACTTATCATTATTATTACATAATGTATCAAAATCATCTATTATTATCCCAATGTCCTCATTCTTCTTATAAATCATATTCAACACATTCTTATTATTCGATATCTGCAATATAAACTCCTTTATATCCTTATTTATCTTACTATCCTGTATATTCAATAACCTTGTAGTCAACCCATAATGCTCACATATAAACTGCGCCAAACTTGACTTCAACTGATTATTCTCACCCATTATCAATATAATTTTTTCTTCCATATTATTCAAATTTCTATGCTCATTGTATGACTCAAACCAATTCTCTATCTTTTTTATATCATCTTGCTTCAAATTTCTAAAATCTTTAAAAGATTCATATTTAAATGATTTAATCATATAAATATTTATCCAATTTATTTTAAACTATTTTTCGAGAGACATAATATTACACCCATCACTATCAATACCACCCCAATCACATGCCTCACATCCAATCTCTCCCTATAATAAAAAACCGTTATCAATAAAACAATTAATGGCGTAGTATAAGCCAACGCAGTAACTAAATATGATGGATTTTTCTTTAATAAATTAAAAAAAATAATATTGGGTAAAAATGAGCCGATTGTTCCCGCTGCTAATACTAACATTATTATTTTCCATGATATTTCTATATTTTGTCTTTCATTTACTAAAACATATATAATACAGGTAATAGTTGCAATTATTGAAGTTAAAGTTAATGCTAAAGCAGGAGAATTTAAATAAGTAATAATTTTTTTATTAATAATTATCCCAATTCCCCATAATAATGCAACAAGTAAAGAATATATTGCATTCATAAATTCTATAATATTATAAAAATTTAAGCTATCTTACCACAACTTGAATAACCAGGAGACATCTGCTCAGAACTTATTCCCAACCATGAAGCACTCATATTCGCCGATGGCCCACATTGCGCCACAAATCTACACCTCTCTTTCTCCCCATCTTTATCATCAATCTCATCTTTATCATTTATCCCACAATCCTTAAAACTCTTCGTCCTCTTATTCTTATCAGTATAACATACCGAATTATCAGGATTATGCACCGGTATATTTAAACGATTCTCACAAATATGATAACCCTGACGTGTAGGATCTGGACCCATATCTACCCAATAATCAGGACATCTTATCCCAATCGCCTTCATATAATCTATAGGAGGCATCTTAACACTTGTCCCCTTAGCTATAGACTTAGCATTATTCATTTGAACTACATAAACTATTAAGAGTATAAATAAAATTGCAAAAAAAAGTAATATTACTGCTAATATTATTGTTGAAAATTCCATTACTATTATATAAAGATATAATTTTTTTTATTAAAAAGTTGTTGTAACACTTCTCAAAGTCCTCGTTCCCGCTGAAGATAAATTCTCCGGTAAAGGTAAAGGATTTGGCAACTTCTGCACATTATCTAAATATCCTAAATACGATTCAACCTCTACCAACACATTCGGAACACAATAACTTAACACCAACCCATTCAAATAATCTATCTGCTTCACAAAATCCTTATCCTGATTTAAACTAAACTGCAAAAATATTGACCTCATTACCACCTCCAACTCTATCGGACTCTGATTATCCACAATATACTTCTTACCACTCTGCAACCAAACCTGATACCTCAACTCCTTCTGTATCTTCTCTATATTTTCCTTACTAAAAAATAACAATGACAACCTACTTGGCGTCTGAACATGCTGCAATGCCTCATACTTAAAATTATCCTTGACATCATTATTATTAGAAAATAATGGTATTGTTGAATAATTCTTCTTTGTTATATCTATCACTCTTCCATTCTGAAATTGATTGTAAAATTGCTTACCCAAATCATTCGTCTTTGAGTAAGGCGACTGCAACTCCATATTCATCTCTTTCATATATATATATTTACATATATATAAAAAAAAATTTACTTACATACTAAAATTATTTCTCATCACATTCACACTACCCGAATTATTCACAAAACCTGACCTACTATTTATATTCGTCTCCTTCAACACCTCTATCTTCTCCACTACCATCAACGTAAAACAATGCTCCCCATTCGTCTGCAATATCTTTCCCTCATAATCCACCAACTGCACCACAAAATTATCCAAATTTACCACATTACCCTCAAAATATATCACCTCATTCGTAAATGGATTATCAGGATTACATGCACCAGCATTCGCCGAAAACTTAATCTTCGCAAACAAATTATCCACATCCTTAGACAATATCTTAGTTCCAGCTATCTTATTCTTATACAAAGATGGAACCCTACTAAAACAAGCACCCTTCTTCGCAGGAGCTGGAAATATATCCTTTATAGTTATCCCATCAATCTCATCATTCCTAAACTCATACCTATCAGATGTTCCCTTCGCAAAAGCTGGTGTAGGCTTAACCTGCACTATCTGCGAACCCGACGTCTGATTACTTAACGCCGGATTTAATAACTTCAAAAACATATAATTAGTCGTATAAAAATTATAAACTCCATTAGGACCCTTACATATAGGCAACTTAAACTCTAAATCTATCAAATTACTCTTATAAGATACACTCACAAGTGAAGGCTCCTTACCCCTATTTATCTCACACTGATTATACTCTATAATCTGCTGATTTGTTATCGCCAACGTCTGAATTGTATTAATATAATTATTCGACTTATATATAACATTCGGCGTTATCGCAAACGCATAATTTTCAGGACCAACCTGCGCCAACGCATTACTCGTATCCAAAAATCCCAATAAATTTGTCAACAACCTTATCGACCCATCAACATTACATATCCACTTATTTAACTCATCTATCTCAGCCTTCGTCAATACTACACACCAAGACTTCCCTCCACACGGATCACACTTCTGCGGATTCAATATCTTTGAACTATTTGAAACACCACTTATATACTGAAATAACGGCGACTGCGTACCCTTTATCAAAAAAAATGGCGCCTCCCTCCCAACATACGCTTCACATAACCTCTGACAATTATCATTCTCCCTAAAAACCTGCGTAGATGAACAATTTACTGCCAACCCACTCTTCGTATATAAATATAAACGTATTATATTCGGTATTGGCACCCCAGTCACCGGATCCTTAACCACATCATAATAAGACTGCCTCATTCCTGAAGTTGCATCATACTCATCCGAAGTCTTCTTCGTAAAAATCTCATAATAATCCAAAAATGAACTAACCACTCCTCCAATCGAAGGAAAACCAGTCGGAATTATCGGATATAACTCATTATTCACCAAAATATTATACTCCTCACACGGAACCAAAGGATCCTCACTCTTTATCCTAAAATCTACATAATTCTTATTTATATAACTCTTCAAATAATCTATCTGAAACTCCTCATAACGTAACATAAAATCTACCTGAGATGTAGCAGGGTCTATCCTCACATTTACCAACTGCGGCCTATTAGCCAACTCCAAAGTAGGAGACGTCGGCGACGCCTTATAATCCACACTCTGATACTCCTCAAAAAACTCACTATTAAAAAATTGTGTCTGCTTCCAATATCCCTCTATCGTATCAGCCAAATCCTCTGTCGTATAATTTCCAGGCGGTATCTCAATCTTAAATATCGACTTACAAATATTATTCCTAAACTTCAATATACTCTCCTCACAATCCAAATTGTTATCTATCAACAAATTAAAATCTGTAAACCAATTAACTATAGGCAAATCCTCCACAAACGGATCAAATGGCGGCTTCTTACTCAAATCTATCATCTCATAAGGAACCGTGAACCACATAATCACATTATTCGACAAATTTATCGGATACTCCATATCCGGAAAAAAATAATCTATCAACTTTATACTCTCTATATAATCAAACTTCCTACCCAAAAATACACTATAATTATTCGGCCGCGGATACAAACCATAATCCCTCATCCGACTATCTATATTCAAATAAGTCGTCCTATACCTAAAATAACTTGACTCACCAATATCCCTCGCAAAATCCGATAATACCGGCCTCTGATTCGCCAATCCCCCCCTATTCCATCCATAAGCCTTATTCTCCCTCTGCACTATCGGATTATCCGTAAAAACCGTCCTCTCCAAATCATCCCTCACATTATTCACACTATTCGCCTTTAAAGTCCTATACGGAAAAAAATTATCCGCATCCCTCTGCAACTGCTCCGGCGTCAAACTCTGCGTCCTCGTAAACGTATTTGTATATAATAAATCCTCTGAATTCATCTCTAACTTCTTATTACAAATTATTTTTAATATATTATAATAATTACTTCCTAACAACCCTCTTCACAGATACAGCCCTACCACTAACAGTCTTCTTACCACCAGTAGCCTTGACATCATCCGTTGAACCCATCGCAGCCTCATACTCTACCAAATGACGCTTATACAATAACTCAATAGCATTCAAATCCTCATTCCATAAATCATATATAGACTGCGACTTCAACACCTCAAACTGCATATTTCTATCATCACGCTGCTTCATCAATTCTTCCACACGCTTTCGAGTCATACTACGAATAGGCATACTTGTTAAATAATCATAACTCGGATTCGAATTAACATCCTTCGGATCAAACTCCAACTTACCTTTAGTAAATTTAGGATATCCCCTCTCCTCCAATTCAACATCCAACTGCTCCTCATCCTTTCCCTTCAAAATGATATACTCATCCAAAATCTCAAGAATAAATCGCACCCGCGCTGATAATATCTCCAATTCACGCTTCAACTTCTCCTCCAAATAATTCTTACGCCTCACATAAAATTCTCGACGAATTTCATAAAATTCCTCAATTATACTCTCCGGTGAAACATACTTCTTTATCTGACCCTTCTCATTGAATAAATGCATATTCGAAATATTACAATTTCCTGAATCAATCAACTTCATCTCCTTCTCAAATGTCCCCTTACCCAACATATCCGACAACTCATTCTTGTCAAAATGTAAAATAAAACGAACTCGAGACTCCGTATACTGACTCTCATACTTCAATAAAACCTGTCGCGTCTTCTTCTTCCCATCCTTCTCAGGATTCATCAACTCCTCCAAATGCTCCTTGTACTTATCAGTCCACATCCCAATCGGAAGCTCATAAATTTCCACCTTCCCCTCATTCAATAACCTATAAAGACCCTTAGTAACATACCTGTCACCTACCTTCTCCACACGTCCAATGAAACCACGGAACCACGGAACCATCGGCTCCAAATCATCTCCCCTCATCTTACGCCTTAAATTAGCAATAATATCAATCGGATTGTAACTCGGAACCCTCGTACTAAAACCAGTACCTATACCCTGACAACCATTCACCAAAATATTCGGTATAACCGGCACATAAAATTCAGGCTCAATCGACTCACCATCATCATCCAAATAAGATAATAACGCTGAATCAGCATAATGAAAAACAAGCGACATAAAATCACTCATCTTCGTAAATATATACCTCGGCGAAGCATGATCATCACCCCCAACCAATCTCGTCCCAAACTGACCCTCCGGATCCAAAAAATTCATATTATTTGAACCCACAAAATCCTGCGCCAAACTTATTATACACTCATTCAATGACTGCTCACCATGATGATACGCACTCTTTTCAGCAACATACGCACTTAACTGCGCAACTTTAATAGATTTCTTCACATTCTTCAACATCGTTCCATAAATGACCTTCCTCTGCGACGGCTTAAAACCATCAACCAAACAAGGCACACTCCTCTCACAATCATACTTCGAAAAATGAATCAAATCCTTATTAATGAAATCCTCTATCGGAATATCCCTCTGATTATGCTCTATAATCAAACTTCGATCATAATTTCCTAACCATTCCTTCCTATTATCCGCCATGTCCTTATTGAACGCCAAATTAATAGTCAAATCTACAGCCTGATCCTCATTCCATAAATATCGTATCTCACTACTGTCCAAATCCTTAAAATACTCCTTCGCCTCCTGCGACGATGAAGTACCAAGACCCTTGTAATACTTAATGTCATAAGACCCAGTATCACCCCCAGCCTTCCAATTCTCATAATCCGTTAAAGTATAAAATACCCTAACATCACTCTTCGTCTTCGCCTTCACAATCGGCGTCAACATTGACTTAATGAAACCTGGCTGCCTCAATAACGACGGCCAAAAATGATGAAATAAATTCAACAAAAGTCCCTTTATGTGAGACCCATCCACATCCGCATCAGTCAATATCATAATACTTCCATAACGCAAATCAGATAAATCCTCATAAACCTTCCCCTGCTGCAAACCCAAAATAATCTTCAAGTTCTTTACCTCCTCATTCTTACTCACCTTGTCATCAGTCGCCTCCCTAACATTAAGCACCTTCCCCTTTAAAGGAAATACCCCATACCGGTCCCGACCAATAACACTCAACCCAGCTATAGCAAACGCCTTCGCCGAATCTCCCTCCGTCAATATCAACGTACACTGACTTGACTGAGGCCCTCCTGCCCAATTAGCATCATCCAATTTCGGTATGCCTCGCACAAGATTAACCTTCTTTCCATCAGTCTTATTCAATATCTTAGAATCCTTATACTCACTAAATTTTATCGCCTTATCAACAATATCCAATTTAGCAATCTTCTCAATTAATTTATCACTAATCGTAAATTTACTTCCAAATTTCGCCGGAACTGTCGTCAAATACTCCTTCGTCTGACTATCAAAAGACGGATCCTCAATAATCGAACGAACAAATAAAAACATATTGTCACGAATAACACTCGGCTTCAACGTAATCTTCTTCTTTCCCTTTGACTCCACATGCTTCGCCAACTTCAAACTTATCGCCGTCGCTATCGCCTCCACATGCTTTCCACCCTTGAAAGTATAAATTCCATTCACAAAACTAACCTGCTCAAACTTATCATCAGAAGAATCACATACGACCACCTCCCAACGTCCATTCTCATCAAGCTCCTCATAAACTCTCTTCGTCTCCGTCTTCGGACCAATATACATATCCACATACTTCTCAAATCCCTTGCAATCAATTCGCTCATCATTCAAAAAAATAGTTACATTCCTATCAGTCGTAGCAGTCAAATCAAATACACGACGAATCAATAATCCCTCAATATCTCCATCCATCCCATCCATACCAAATCTGACATAATCAGGATAATAAGTTATCTTAGTATAAGGCTTCTTCGTATATTTCTCCACTATGGGCTCAGTCTTATCACTCATATTGTTCGTAAACTCCTGATAATAATTACGCTTACGCGCTCCATCCACCGTCTCAATAATAAATTTCTTACTAAAAATATTGGTCAATTTTGCTCCATATCCATTCTTCCCACCAGTAGTCTTGTTCTTTTTATCATAATTTGCTGATGTCAATAAATTTCCAAATATTAACTCCGGAACATAAATCTGATGCTCTGGATGAACCTCCACATCAATACCCTCACCATCATTCATAACTGATATAAACTCCGGCGTAATATTAACATGAATCTCCCTCACAGGCTTCGCATCAGGAACTTCCTTCAATCTCGCATGCTGATCATAAGCATTCACCAAAATCTCATCAAATATCTTAAAAAATCCTGGAACAATAGTAACATTCTTCTTTACCATCTTCTGACTAATCTTATCATAAATCCACAACTCAATATCCGCCTTCTCCACACTACCAATATAAGTATCCGGAAGCTTCAATATATGCTCACGCGGATCCATCTTTATATACGTAGAACCAATCTTATCCACCGAAGCAGAACCAACCGACTCCTCCATCTCATCTGATCTCGTTATCCTTCTAACCACCATCACGTGTCCTATTACTCTCACTTTCCTTTTAAACCAATTTAATTCAATTTTTTAATTTTTAGAATCACATTGTATAATTTTTTAACAACTTAAAAAAATTTCTACCCACTACAACCATTAAAAATATTCAAAAAAATATTTTTATATTTTTTACATTTATTACTATCAAAAACAATAAAATTACCTCACCTTAAATATTCTTGAAAATAAATACAAAAATGACATAGATACCACAAATATCAACATAAACTGTATCGGAGCCTTCAAAAATATCTTCTGATACCCCGTTATAAACCTCTCCTCCAAATAATGATCAAACAAATTTATTAACAAAAATACCGTCGTAATAATAAAACTCGTCAATAATGACCTATACAAAAACTTATTCATTAATATACCATACATTTTTATTACGCCACAAATATCCTCCCAACACTACGCCCCAATAACATACTACCCAACTTATCCATCCTTCCCATCAATACACCCTCCAACCTATCCAATCTACACATCATATCCTCACCCTGATACTTAGACAAACAAAACACAAAATCCCTATCCCCAATCACCCCAAAAACTACATGCGAATCAAACTCCATAACACTTATATCCCTACCCAAAAATAACCTCTTAAACCTACCCAAATCACCCCCACAATTATCCCTCACATACCTATCCTCACTAAACACATCCAACCTATACTCTCCCCCAACCCCAAAATACCTCAAACTCAAATAATCCAATCCATCAATCAACTCTATCGACATATATAAACTCAAACATAAAAACTATTTAACCCTTCCTCAAAAAATTATAACCCAACAAAGGAAAACTCACCGGATAAAATACCCCAACAAACCCCCCCACCACCCCATTACCCAACACCCTCACCCAATCATCCCCCCTCAACCCCTCACCTATTCCCACCCCAATCGAAATACTACTCGCATACGGCAACAACCTAAAATATACCC
>Ga0194129_10007699_pt1 | contig 12723 bp, 13 predicted proteins | sample TA2KigCa35mmetaG_FD_150862 | JGI IMG/M metagenome (GOLD analysis project Ga0194129, IMG submission 150862) | Freshwater microbial communities from Lake Tanganyika, Tanzania - TA2015038 Kigoma Deep Cast 35m | ecosystem: Environmental > Aquatic > Freshwater > Lake | place: Tanzania: Lake... | reverse complement strand
TTTTTTGATCTTGCTTTTTTTGATCTTGCTTTTTTTGATCTTGCTTTTTTTGATCTTGCTTTTTTTGATCTTGCTTTGCTTGATCCTGCTTTGCTTTTTCTTTCAAAAATTCCTTGAGTGCTTTCTCTGCAGCTTTTTTTTCTTGCTCGGTTTCACTTTGTTGTACTTGCTCAATCAATTCGTCCAATGACTGAACAAATCCCCTATGAGCGAGTTGTGCAAGTATTTCACTCCTTTTTGCTAGGCTATTGAGTTCATATATGATGTCATTTGGGAGTCTTTCATCCCAATTCGCTAGTCTTGTGTTGGACATATGCGATTTCCTTTGTTTTTGTTGGTGTTGTGATGTTGTTTGTAATATATTTGACGATTACAGTCAAAGTTTATTTTCAAAAACCGAAAACGTTTTTGTAGTATTCTTTGATTTTTGAGTCCATACTTTCTGTTTGTGAAATTGAAAAGCTGACCACATCCTTAAGATTGCAAGTCCATGTGCCAACCAGTTGTTGCTTGGCAATGTAAAAATCAATGTGCATATAGCAATTTTCTTTTTTGGGCTGAGAATAGATTTCAAAAATTTGCTTTAAGAAAGGGATGGGGGCAGCTCGATCAGTTTCCAATCGGATGGTGTATGTGTAGGTGTCATTCTCTGTTTCCCTTTGGATTTGCATTTCATCTAGGTCTACATCCCAAAGTACTCCCCAATGCTCAGCATTCCAAAAGCAAGGTAGGTCTTTGAAATCAGATGGTCTAGGTAGAAATCTTTCAAAAAAAGATGGGTGCAAGAATGGGTGCAATTTCTGGCTATCCACAATGATACCCTCTAGCTTTTCAATCAGCTTGGGATTGTTGGTTTGGATCACGATTGAACAAGCACATTTGGGGGGTGTGGTTGAAATCTGTTCTGTCATTTCTATTTGGTCCTAATTTGTTTTGAGATAAATGATTTGATCATTTAAAAGGTGTTTCTTAATTTGAATTTCATTTAGATTAAGCTGATTTTTTTGTATTTTATGCCCCAAATCTTGGGGGTATCTTGCTAGCTAGATATGTTTCAAGGGTCTATCTTTTTGATGTTTGAGCTAGCTTTTCAAATAGGCTATCAGCACTGGCATTTTTTGTAGCAACATTTGAGAAATCTAGTCGTTTGGTCAATGCAACCTGCCAAGAGATTGGTAGAGATGGGAGAGCTGCGTAGACGGCTACCTTTTCCAAAGGATTGAGTACTTGTGCAGTATTTTTGTTGTCTAGGAGTTTTGTGATGACTTTCAATGACTCCTCCAGAGCCATTATCTCAATGGATGCTTGCTCATAGAATGGCACACATTCTTCAGTTCTAGACATATATCGGAGTATCCAAGCATCGTGTTTGTCAACATCAACATCGCCTCTCAAAACACAAGATGCAGCTACAAGTCTCATACATTGGATCAAGGAACGATCGGAAAGCTTGGCCTCGCTAGACAATCTGCCGGCAAGCTTTTGAACTCTGGTATCAAAAGCCAAGACCATATCAACAATCTTTGCCCCATTTTCCTTGTCTTGTAGCAAAGCATCGGTTTGTTGACGAAAGGCTACAATGTCACTCACTGTCAAAACCTTTTGAGGGGTTGGCTGATTGGTTTTTGGATTGATGGGGTCTTTGTCTACATATTTGAGTACATGATTGAGCATTGCTCGTCTATCTTCTGAATACTCAAATGGTATCCATAGAGCAAAACGATCTGCCAAAGCACTAGATTGCTCATCAGGTCTTTCATTGGATGCACCAATCACACATTTCAAGGGGCATAGAATGATTTTGCCTTCTTCTGCAACCTTTCTCTCATTCAAGATTTGCAAAAGAGAAACAAGGGTACTGCCAGTGGCTTTGAAAATCTCATCCAAATTGGCATATCTAGCTTCTGGGAGATAGCCTTCAGTCATGCGTTCTCTTGCATCTGCTTCTCGCAATTTTTTGAGAGATAGTGGTCCGAGAATTTGTTCTGGATCGGAATATGGGTTGAGTTGTGCAGAAAATCTTGGTGCAGGTAGACGAGCAAGCAAACGATCAGCGATAGCAGATTTGGCAACACCAGGTGGTCCGATCATGACCACATTGAGTTCGGATAGTACACCTACGAGAATAGCAGCGATTTCGTTTTCACGATTGAAATAGGGTTTGCTGACATCGGCAATGAAATCAGTCCAAAATTGAGAGTTTGTAGCACTCATTGGTTGTTCCTTTGAAAGTAACAAGTTTTTTGTTTCAAGTTTTTTTGTTGGGATCTTGATATCATATATAACATATATTAGTCAAGGTTTTTGTCTAAGTCATTTATCAAATGGTTTAGATTGTGTATGCACTGAGTCTATAGGCAGGTAGCTAGGTCAATCTATTGGCAAATTATTCGCCAACAATACTCAAGGAATTGCTATCAAGTAGGACTTTTCTGCTACGAATTGCATAGTCCACCAATTCATCAGAGAATTTGTCTTGAGCAGTCAGCAATCTAGGTAGCCTGTTGCTCTCGATGGTTTCTCTGATCCAGTCGAGTAGTGCTACTAGCTTGGTGTCTAGCTCTTGAGTATCTATTGCATTTTGGCTTGGTTGCACTTGCACTGTTTCTGCTACCACATCCAAGATTGGGTGATGGATTTGTGTGCTTGTGCTGACGATTGGGGTTGGGTTGAGTGTTTCAACAATGATGTTCTCTGGCTCTGTATTTGCAGCATCATCCAATTCATCATCCAATTCATCATCAAAATCTGCTACATCTAGATTTTCGGACTGACCACTAGGTGTTGTTGCTTTGCCACCCATTGTCTTGGATCGTTTGGATATTGCTACCATAGATGTGCTTGGGTCAATCGTATAGGTAGTGTGAACGATAGTTGTAGCAGAAATGGGTGTCACAGAGCATAGCAAGATTTGAGTCAAATCTGCTAGACTGATGGTTTGTAGTTTTCCAGAACTTGCATCAACCAATTCAAGTTTGTGTTGACTGAAATCATAGCTAGCACTACTTGCAGACATATCAACTGCTTGTCCATCCTGCTTGTACACTAGGGTAGCAAAGCAGTTCGAACAAGCGATTTTTTCCAACTGTTTTTGTCTTTTGCCATCATTTGCTTTTTTGCGGGGTGTAGGTACTTTGTTGGTATGCTTGGCGATTTGTTCCTTGATCATGGCATCTACACTGGTGAGCTGCCCCAAGATGCCATCATCAATCCCATAGTCATCAAGGATGCTCACAATTTCAAGAATAGTGGTGCTTTCTTGTTGTAGGGTGTTTTTGCGAGCATTTGCTAGTTCTAGCTTTCCACCCAAATCTTTCAAATAGCTTTGGGTTTGTAGCTTGATGCTATTTTTGAGTTGTACAAAGTTGCCTTCATCGAGCATGACATTCCATGTAGCAACAAATTCATCACTGACACCTGCAATTCTCAAGGCTTTGAGATACTCTTGTGTTCTCTCTTGACCTGTAGGTAGAACAAGGATCGCACCACCTTTGAGTTTGATGGATTTTGTGCCAAGAGATTGCACAAAGCGATTGAAAGCTTTTCGCATTTCATCTGCACCACATTCAGCAACGATATTTTGGAATTTGTCTTGGATATCAATGCTTTGGCTGATGAGAAACATACTCGCTGTAGGAGATACTACAAGGCTCAAATCCTTTGACAGACCAATACAACCATCTGGTGCAGTATCATGACCTTCTGTGATTGCACTTGCAACATTGATAGAAAAGCCATCTACCAAGCTTTCTGTTGTCCAAGTCCAAGATGTCATGTCTTCTGGCTTTGATGGGATGACTACCATAGTTTTGCCATCAACTTTCAAATCTCGGATATCATTTTTGAGCTTGGTGAACGCAACGGGGACTGAACGGGAATTTGGGAGATATTCTGCAAATTCAGGATATTGCTTGAGAGCAAATTGAACACTGTCAGCATTGAGCTTTGGGAAACCATGGAAACCACCACTGAGTAGTGTGATAGGTTGATCTTTGACGATGCGATATAGTTTTTGAGTTTGTGAGTCACTCATTTGGAAACACCTTTGTTAGGAGTTACGAGAAAAGATAGGGTTTTGATTTTGAAATTCTTTTCAGCCTAGCTTTTTGACAAAAACTAATCTGAAATTCTTTTTTCAAAAACCAATAAAAATGTTTATAGGAAAATATTTCAAGTGCGTCAATTTTTTTTTAAACTTTTTTTTCATTTAAGATTGACATCTGTTTTTGATTTGTGTTAAAATTGTTGATATTACCGAACTTTGAAAGGTTTTTATTGATGAAAATAAAACTATTGCCCCAGAATGAAAAGCAATTTCATTTTGTGCTGAATTTTTTGAAAGATTTGATAGATCGTGAGTTGTATGTAGATGAACTCTTGATTTCTTTGATGTTTCACAAAGGGTTTATGTACATAGTAGTCAGTCAACATTCCGATATGGCTGAGATGTTCGAAGATGAACTTTTTACAAAATTATCTAAGCACATTCACTATTCCTACAAAGTGCCAATTGAAATCACACCTAACGAAAAATTCAATCCATATTTAGATTTAGAGAGTCATTCGGATTTTGTCATCTTCTCTCCCAATGATACCGAAAGTCAGCTGATTACCTTTGTTCAAATGCTTGACCATGGCTCACTAGAATGTGAGCATTTGGAAGAATTTAGTCCACATTCTGGTAGATTGATATCCGATGCACCTGCTTGTCTGCCTTTGAAATTAAGTACGGATGTGGCAAGCTTAGAATTAGTTTGGATCCAAAGTTCATTTGTGCCGATTAGTCACATTTTGGGGGTTGTAGACAGTCGCTATCTTTATCCAATCTCTATGGATGCTTTGATAGAAGTATCAAATATTTTAAAGGTAGCATTTCAGTTTAGGTCTTTAGAGCAGCACCGAGATCAACTAAATGCGATCTTACTGTCCAAATCGGAAAGTCAAAACTGTTTTGTGGTTTTTGGGGCATCACACAAGGCATTAGTTCAAAGCAGCCCATCAATGAGTGCTGAATTTTTTACGATGCTATCAACCTATGCCACAGATGATGCTTGCTATATGTTGTCTTCTGAAATCGTTGGTCTACTGCTAGAAATGTTGAAAGATGCTGAAAACAGTGAGTCTAGTTTTGGATATCAAGTGCCATCGAATATAGAGATTGATTTTGTAGGCAAAAAAAATCCATTTCGGATACTTGGGCAGTCAAGTTTTGGTTTTGGTTTTAGGTTTGGGCAATTCTATATGAGAGTAAAACCTTTAGCCTTGACCAAAACCCAGAACTCCCCAATCAAGATGTATGAAAAGGCAGAAATTACTTACAAATATCAAGTGTTCAAAAAGCTTTCATCTAGATTGATATCTAGATTTTCACAGATATTTTCAATTTCCGATGTGTTTTGGGATCAAGCTAAAATTACAATTTTTGATAGTGCCAAGCCAAATTACTTTGGTATCTATGTGCATGGTTATGATTTGTTTGGTAGTCCTATAAAACAGGGTTTCATTTTGCCTTTCTCTAAATCTGCAGATATTGAGTTTTTGAGATGGTGTGTTGGTAAAACTTTTGAACTTGCTCAAGTATCTCAGGCGATATTCGACCAAGAGTGCCAGATATCATTTTTAATATCCGAGAAAGAATTAGTTTTGAAATTGGAATTTACTCAAGCTGATCCCAACCCAGAGAAATCTGGGGTGAAATTAGTGTATGCAGTTGGCTTGTGTGCAGTACAAATCTCGGATCAATAATTTTTTTCAAATATTTTAATTTTTTATTGACATTGATGTTTAATTATATTACTAGATATGCACTTGCAAACTTGAAACTCAAAAAACTTTTTTAACTAGGAACTTACCTATGCAAACTTTTTTACCTTATGCTGATTTTGAAAAGACAGCCAAATCCCTTGACTACAAAAGACTTGGAAAACAGAGAGTGGAAGCCTTCCAAATTCTCCAAGCCATCGAAAAAAGAAACTCTGGTGTGACAAAGGGTGCTTGGATCAATCATCCTTGTGTGATCATGTGGATGGGGCATGAAATTGCTTTGATCCGATATTCAATTGCGATTTGCCAAGAATGGATCGCTCGTGGCTACAATGATACAATGCTCCCTAGATTTGAAAATATGCTTGCAGTAGCGATTGATCAAGGTCTATCCCCAAACAATCCACATTGGCTAGGTGATGAAAAGTTTCACACATCACACCAATCCAATTTGGTCAAGAAATTGCCAGAGTTCTATGCTCCCAAGTTTGATGTGCCTAGCGATTTGCCATATGTTTGGTTTGTCTAGGCAGTAGCTTTGGTTTGCTCGGAATGAGCTTTGTGGGTTGATAAAGGGGCAGAGTAAAATCTGCCCTTTTTTATTTTGATTTTTTGTGTGTTTGTTGCCCATCGTTTCATCAGCACAAATAAAAAAAGGCAGATGTTACTCTGCCTATTGAAATTTTAATTTTTTTGATCTTTTCTATGTCTGGGTATTAACCCCTATGTTCAAATGCATTTAAGACCCTAAAAAGCATTCATCTATGCAGCTTTTGTTGATCAGCTTTTAGCGATACTAAGTGCGAGTAGGTCTTTGACTAGTTTTGCGATTTGTCTTGCGAGTAGTGGAGGCACTGCATTGCCTACTTGAGTTTGTTGTGGCACCTCAAATTTCCTACGATTGCCACCAGTTGTCCTTTTGGATTTGAATACATACCAATCAGGGAAAGACTGTATTCTAGCCATCTCTCGCACAGTGATAGGGCGAGCCATTTGGTAGTGGATCAAGTCATCAGGATTTGATTGAATGGTTGGCGATGGTAGGCTTGGGTCCAATGCGATTTGACTCCTTTTTTTGGTTTTGAGAGTCCTAAGAAAAGTAGTCAAGTCTTGGGTATTTGTTGGACTGAATGCTTTTTCTTTGAGCATACTTTCCAAGATGTTGTCTGGCAATAGGTCAGTAGTGCCATTGAGAAATGCTTTGATAGTTGCTTGATCCTTAGACCCAAATTTTTTGATGATTTGATATAGCTTGCATCGAAATGAAATGATCTCAGCAGACTTTGATATCTCTTGGTTTTCGATTTGATTTTGTGTGAAATTCTTTTTGAAAATGGATGCGAGATGTTGCGTGTATGCCAAATCCGATTTTTGATCGATTAGGTCATGGATCGCATCCTTCACAGATCGGCTTTGATTGGTTTTGAAATGAGATAGAAAGCCTTGCTCAAATATGCTTTGATTTGCCAGATTGTGGATGTCATACAAAATCGGTTTCGTTGATGGGTTGTCAAAGAAATTCAAAGCTTGGTTGATGATATCTAGATCAATGTTGCTAGTAGCTTGTGTGGATAGGTTTTTTTGGATTTGACGAGCGATCTCGTTCTCAATCGCAATTAGGATGAAACGGGGTCTAGATTGTGGAACACCTACAAATTTTGAGTTTGTATGCACACAGATAGGCACATACCCTTTGGTTGCAAAGTATCGGCTGATTTCGATCCAAGCATGATACTTTTGACCATCATTGTCTGTGAATGGTCGCAGGATACCAGTCACATTTTCGAGTACAACAATTTTTGGTTTCACAAGAGATACAAATTCAGCAAAAGCAAAGGGCAATTGGTTTTTTGGATCATCCTTTTTTCGCAGACCATTCATGGAAAAAGCTTGGCATGGTGGACCCCCAGACACTACATCAATATTTTGAGGAATAGCCTTTGGGTTTTCTTTCAAAAATTGATTGAGTTCTAGGATGTTGCCAACGATCAATTTGCCGGTCAAATCTGTGTCAGCACTCAAATCTGTGTTCTCACCTGGTTTTGCTACCAAAGGTCTTTCATTCAATCTTTTTTGGCTTTCGTTTTTGGTGTACTGACTAGATAACCATAAAACTTTTTTGGGTTTGCTAGTAGCTGATCTCAAGTCTTCCCCTAAAAGATTGAAAGCGAAAGTTTCAGCTGCCATGGGGGAAAGTTCATTTGCAAGAACTAGATCATAGTTCTCTGCATGAAAGCCTAAACTCATACCTCCACAACCGGCAAAAAGCTCAATTGATCTTGGGTTGCTTTGGATTGTTTTGCTAGGTCTGGTTGTATTTTTAGATTGCTTTACAGCCATATTTGATCCTTGATTTTAAGGTCTTGTGTTGTTTTAGAAAGATTTGTATGCTTTCTTTTTGTATTTTATGATAGTGGCATGAGATAAATTATTCTCTTTTGCTATTTCTTTTATTGTCTTATGTTTGTTATTCTCAAAAAATTCTTTTGTAAGAATACAAGTCTTACTCGTTTGTTCCAATCTTCTACGAAAGTTCAATTTAATTATCCTACGAGAAACTGTAATCTCATGTACTCCACATTGTTCTGCTATCTCTTTATGGGTTAATCCCTGCTTATACAATTCAATCAACTGTGTATCAGATACTTTCTCTTTTACACCTTTTATCAAAATAGCTTTACAATTGCTTAATAGTTGCCTTGCTGTGTATTCTTTAACATTTAATCGTTCTGCCAATTTTGAAACTGATTTACATTCTTCGTAAATACCTAAAACATATTCTTTAGAAAAATTAAACTCTTTCTTTCTCTTACTTGCACCACCTCTTTTTACTGAGTCAATACCATAATATTCTAGCCAATTAAAGATACATTGATATGAAACACCAAATCTTTCTGCCACTGCCCTTGCTGATTCTTTTGGATAATACTTAGATAATTCTTCTTTGCTTATCCTCATTGATTGATCATATCTTAAATTGTATTTTTTGAGTAAGTTATAGGTTTTATTTATGTTTATCTTCAAGGTTTTTGCAAGCTCTATTCCATTCTCATGTTTTTTGAATTGCTCTCTAATTTCTTCTTCTGAAGGCTCATTCTTTTTCTGTACCTTTAATTCTAAACCATGTCTTTTCAAGAGTGAATATGCTGATGACAAACTTACATTTAAAGATGTAGCTAAATCTTTGACATCACCATTGTAATTTTCTTGAACTAACTCTTTTGGGATTTGTGCTAATTTCATTGTCTTACCATAGTTTGATGCAGCACTGCTCTGATCTAAAGTCATGTTGGTTGCTTGGGTGTTTGTTGTGAGTGTTGCTAGCAGTTGTTCAATTTGTTTTTGATTGGCTTGTGTCATTTGGGGTTTTTTTCCTTTGTTTGTTGTTTCTGTGAATACAGTGAGTGTTTCTACTATTTGATGTAGGTTTGGATTGAAATCATTTACTGGTTTGAAATGGGGTTTGTGAGTTGCTACTAGATTTCCTCTTGTGCATAGCTGATTTGTGTTTGCAAGAAATCAAAGATTGATGTTGTATCAATGTCATCAGCATTTTCAAGATGGATGATTTGTTGTGTTTCCACTACAGATGCATCAAGGTTTTCATCAAAAATATCAACATCGATTTTGACGAAAGATGTGTTTTTGGTGTCAAATTTGAGATGGGCAAAGAACTGCAAGCTGCCATTGCAACCATGCATGGCAGAATGGTTGAGTTCCATATCCTGCCAACCATCAAGGCTTTGTACATGGACCAATACTTTTTGTAAAAGACTGTTTTTAGTCATTCGATTTTTCCTTTGTTGTTTGGTTTTTTTGATCAAAGTATTTCATACGATGATCTTTTAGCTAGATGCTGCAGTTTAACTACACCACTAGCTTAGTGGTTGTCTGGTTGTGTGGTTGTCTGGTTGTCTGGTTGTGGGTGCGATTGCTAGGGTCTATGCAAAGGTTTTTTGGAAATCCCTAGAGCAGAGAGAAACTTGATGGGGATATACTTTCAATCCCAAACTTTTTCTAGTGGATACAAAAAACTCTATCGCAGCAGTAGCCCAGTTGGTAGAAGGTATGTGAAGATCGAATGGTATGATCTTGGTGTACACCTTGTTTCTGTGTTCAACTTGAGCAGTCAGTGATTTGTCAGCACCAATGATGATGGACATATTGTCATACTGAATGCGATCTTCACCTACGATGTGCCAATAGACCTTTTTGTCAGCTTTTGGGAAAAATCGCAACAATCCATCAGTGTACACTAGAGTTTCCAATGCACAATACATGGTAGTATCTTCCAGAGTGGTAGCAGCTTTGAGTATATCTCTACGGATGATGCTTTCAAGATATGATTGAAGATTTTCAACACAATGCAATCTCGCATCTGCAGACCCAGACCAAGCAGCTATTGATATTTGTGCAAAGACTTCATGCCCAAAGGCAACATTTGTAGATACATTCGGTGGAAAGAACTCAACAGTACCGAACATTTCGTTGCTATGAGCATTGATGATATCAACTTTGTTTTCGCCAGATGCAGATGCTTGAGCTTTGAGTATTCTGCTTGGGAGAGCGAGAAATTGATCTCTATGGGTTTGTTTTGGTTTTTGTGGTTTCATACATCCCTTTTTAGTGTATGTTTTGACAGTTTTTTACTGTAGGCTTTTGTTTTGTTGATGATATAACAACACAAATCAAAAAATATTTCATGAAAATCAAAAAATATTTTCTTTTTTCTATTCTGTGAAATTTGGTATTGCTTGGTTGCAAATATTTTCTAGATCAGCCAATTGAATTTTTGCTTTTTTTCGAGTATCTTCCAGATCAGCTAGAATTGGGTTGATTTGACTGAGCAAGAATGTATCGCACCATTGAACGAGTTGTGTATCCCAAAGGTCGCGTTCTACATCTGTTTCGATTTCATATAGCTTTTGAACGATCCTAAGCAGTAGTACACTTTGATCGAGTGCATAGCTGATGACATCTTGATCTTGGGTTTCGAGATGGACAAGTTTGATGCTGCTATCAAATTGACCTAAAATATTTTTTAGATCAAAAAGCTGATTGAGAATTTGCTTTTTAGTGAGCATTTTTACCTACTTTAGATTTTTGTTTTCAGTATTGGTTTGGGTGCAGGTGGTTGTCTAGATCGTTGAAATCTAGTGTCTAGTGATACGATACTGTGAGCCTAGATATGTGGAAAAAACAACCGATCTGGTTGATCCCATCAATAGGGGTTTGATGGCAGTGCGAAGATCGAGATCATCAGAGTTGTCATACAAGAATTTTTGAGCATAGCCTTCAAAGATTGGTTCAGGTTTTGGTTGTCCTTGTTCAAGTTCTTGCACTACAATCCAAAGGTTGAAATTTTCACGATTGGGTGTTTGTTGCTTGAGATACTGATCAAGAAAGAAAATGTCATTGTTGTTCATTTTGAGTCCTTGTTGCTTGGGTTTTGGTTGTTGTATATTGAAAATTGACTAGCACCTGGTTTGTGAGCAGCTACTCGATCTTTTTGCATTTCGTTTTGCCACATCTCAAAAGATAGCTCGAAAAGCCTATTGAACATTTCTGCGAGCATTGGGTTGTATATTTTCAGCTCTGGAAAGTCTGGATCATTTGCATACCAGATTTGTTGCAGAAGCTTGCTACCATCAATGATGTGCATTTGTTTGTCAAAGGTGTTGTAGAGTCCGAAGCCTTGTGGGTATGGAGATGTGTAGAAATGCCAAACTTGTGTGTCCACATTTGAGAGATGAATAGCTTCAGCGATGTTCATCATATCTGAACTCATGGTTGCAGTTTCATACTCTACAACAGCAATACAGTTGAGTAGTGTAGTTGGGTATCGCAATGAACTTGCTTTTGGGTTGTAGCCAAAACTTTGAAAAAATGTGTGAAAAAAGGGTTGCGATCCCCATTGAAGCTCAAAATATACTCGATTGACTACAACATCGCCCATTGCGTTGGATGTAGGGGTTTTTGAAAAGATCTCGCAGAGTCCAGTTTTTCTCAAGGGGTATGCATGATCACTAGTATGAGCTGATCTTGCTTTGAGTTCATATGCATCTATGTATGTAGCTTTCAAAGAATAGTCATCGACCGATTTACAGATGGGTCTAGCAATCGCAAGATTTTTTGTGAGTTGCCTATCTCCAGAGGAGATCAAAAGCACGTGTTGAAATGTCATTTTACAGCCTTTTGGTTTTACTGGTTTGAGTGGTTTTTTGGATTTATACAGTCATGTAGACTTGATTTTGTCTACCTACTACCAAGTGCCAAACAACAAATCGAGATCTTCGAAGATGTCGGGATATTGCTCTTGCATATCTTTTGAGGCAGCTTGCACATGGATAGGCTCATCTTTCCAAGCAAAATCTAGAGATCGGTACACCCACTTACCCATATGTGTGGGGTATGGAACATCTGCTTGTGAGCCTGCATACAGAACTTGGATATCAGTATCTGTGTAGGTTTCAACGATCTTGCGGATATCTTGAAATGGTAGCTGTGGTGTTTCTACAGTGAAAAAGATTTCACATTCAAAATCAGTTTGTTCAATATGTGTGCAAATCAAGTCAAAGCTGATTTTTTGGCTGTCATTGATGCTTTGAAAAAGGCTATCAAAGATTGTGTCTGCATTGTGGCTTTTGCTGCAGATGATAGGATCCGTTGTCTGGATGCGAATATCCATCAAGTAGTAGATGTCTGGATGTGTCATGTGAATATCCTAGAAATTTCAAGTTTTGTGTGTTGTGTGTTGTGTGTTGTGTGTTGTGTGTTGCCGGCTATTTGGTTTGTGTTGTTTGTTGGTTGTGGATCAGCTTGGTTGCAAAATCCAATGTATCTCGGCCATGTCTAGTGAGAGAGAACTTTTGGTTTCTGGCTCTCTTTGTGAGCAAGGGATTGCTTTGGATTTCGGATGGTGCAAGCAACTTGAGTGCCACCAAATCCCAAATATATTTT
>Ga0194129_10007698_pt1 | contig 12723 bp, 4 predicted proteins | sample TA2KigCa35mmetaG_FD_150862 | JGI IMG/M metagenome (GOLD analysis project Ga0194129, IMG submission 150862) | Freshwater microbial communities from Lake Tanganyika, Tanzania - TA2015038 Kigoma Deep Cast 35m | ecosystem: Environmental > Aquatic > Freshwater > Lake | place: Tanzania: Lake... | reverse complement strand
TAAACTCAGAGTTCGTTGACCCACGCCTTGATTCGCGGCTCCGGTATTAGAGGCAATGACTGGGCTCGCCCCCGTAAAAACGCCCGGTAGTGTCGCCAACGCAGTCTGCGCATTGGTAATACCCCGGTCTGCAATGAAGCCTGCATCGATAATCTGAGTTGGCTGCGTGAGACTCAACTCGTCGCGGCGGATGCGACTCCCAGTTACCGTAACTTCCTCCAGTTCAGAGGGAGGCGTACTTTCGGAGCCGATAGGCGCTGGACGCTGTTCGGTTTGTTGCGCCCAAGCAGTCGAGAGGCTCAATACGGATACCACACCGCCCCATAAAACTGATCTAACCGCGGCGTTAACTAATGACTGCGTGTTCACGACTTTAACCTCCGGTAAAAAAGCAAACTTTTCTCAGATTTACGCTTCGTCCCGCAACAGTGGCTTTGATAATGCACTATTTGAGCGCACGCGGAAGATATCCCATGAAAAAAAGTTTACAACCCGAGGGAGAATCGTTCCCGCGCCAGACGCATGTCGGTAAGCTGGACTCTCCTGTTTTCGCTGTGGCGTGTGTGCAACACCACCGCGCCCCTTAATGGTAAAACATGCATCAACATTCAATTTATTTGTACCTGAGTGACCCGGGATTCTCTCGGGATGGTGGCCGCGCGACATTAGGGACTTTTCCGAGCCGACTATCCGAGAGAACACGCTGATTTTTCCCGGGAAGCCGCCTAACATATCTGCCCTTCAACCAAACGCGCTTTTGAGGTATCCGCCGTACAGTCTGCGGGACTCATCGGGCGCGCTTATCTGTTTGTGGATATGGTGGTAAGAACGTTTTCAATTCGATCGGACCTAATGGAGTTACAATGCTCGCGGCAAACATCGTAAAACACCTGCTCGTGCACGTGGTCCTCCTGTCACTGCTAAGCACGCTCAGCGTTGCCGCGCAGCCAACTCTGCAGATCTCGGATTATTTGGAATTCGAGCAAGTAGCTGATCCTCAAATGTCACCCGATGGCACGCAGATCGTTTATACGCGCCGTTGGGTAGACAAACAGAGGGACGCCTGGAAATCCTCGCTCTGGATCGTCAACTCTGACGGCAGCCAGAATCGGTTCTTGATCGATGGCTCCAATGCCCGTTGGTCGCCCGACGGCAGCCGACTATTGTTTTTAGCGCCAGATTCCGACGGAAAAACGCAAATATACGTGCGCTGGATGCGGACCACCGACAATACCGTCTCTCAAGTTACACGTAGCGCCCTCACTCCGCAGTCTCCCGTTTGGTCTCCGAACGGCGATTATCTTGCCTATACAGCGGTCGTGCCGGACAAAAGTGCGAACAAATTGGATGTGCCCCCGCAGCCGGAGGGGGCATCTTGGACCAAGCCGCCACGCATTGTTGATCGCCTACACTATCGGCAGGATCGCTTAGGTCAGACCGAACCAGGCTTCAGCCACCTATTTGTGGTCACTGCCGATTCAGGTTCAGCGCGCCAAGTCACTTCCGGAAACTGGAATGTGGGCGCGCGGTTTGACGGCTTATTCGCCGGCGCTGATCTTGAATGGACACCGGACAGTAAGTACATCATTTTTGATGGCTGGAATTCCGAGGATGGTGATCTCGTTTATCGACGTTCACACCTTTACGCGCTCGAGCTTGAATCGGGCACCATCAAGCAACTGACGCAGACGGTTGGCTTTTGGACCGAGCCGGAGATTTCCCGCGATGGCAAACTCGTCGCGTACCTAGGCTATCCCGCAACCGAGAAGACCTACGAAATGCCCCGCCTGCACGTGGCACAAATCGATGGATCTGGGGCGAGACAGATTTCCAAAGATTTTGACCGACCCGCCTCGCAGCTCAGGTGGGATTTCGATAATCGGGGCATTTTCTTTTCGGCCGAGGACGAGGGGTACGTTAACGTATTTCACATGACTTTAGATGGTGTCGTGAGACGCGTTACCAGCGGCAAACAGATCATGGGGCTAGATTCGAGTGATGCTCGTACACGCCAAGCTGTGGGCATTCGCTCCGATGGTACTGAACCCGGCGACGTCTACCGATTTGCGCTGGCGGGCCAAGAAATCTACACACGTATCACGGCAGTTAATCAGGATCTACTCGATGGTAAGACGCTCGGTAAGCAAAAGGATCTCTGGTTTACGGCAAGCGATGGTAATCGTGCTCACGGGTGGCTGATCACCCCGCCAGACTTTGATCCCACCAAACGCTACCCGCTCATCATGGAAATTCACGGCGGTCCATTCTCCATGTATCGCGGCAACTTCAACTTCATGTACCAATTGTTCGCAGCGAAAGGCTTCGTCGTGCTCTTCACGAATCCGCGAGGTAGCACTGGCTACGGTGAGATTTTCAGTCAAGGCATAGACCGCGCTTACCCGTCGGTCGATTACCTTGATCTCATTGCAGCCATAGACGCGTCGATTGCAGAGGGGTACGTCGATGCGAGCCGACTCTATGTGGGTGGATGCTCGGGTGGCGGTGTGCTCTCGAGTTGGATGATTGGGCAATCCAATCGATTCGCAGGCGCAGCCGTGCGGTGCCCAGTCTCAAATTGGTTGTCAATGGCAGGCACAACCGACATCCCGGGATTTACACATTCGTTTTTTAATGAACCTTTTTGGCAAAACCCTACCGAGTGGCTCAGGCACTCACCTCTAATGCTAGTGGGCCAGGTCACTACGCCCACCATCGTCATGACTGGTGAGCAAGATCTTCGCACCCCAATGGGGCAATCAGAGGAGTACTACGCTGCACTGAAAATGCGTAACGTTCCCTCTAAGCTCATACGTTTTAACGAGGAGTACCACGGAACGAGCACCAAACCATCCAATGCGATGTACACGGTTCTACACATGCTCGATTGGTACGGCCGCTGGACGCGCAACTCCGATGGAACTATCGGCAAGATTCAGCCCTTACCAATGAAAGAGTAACCGCCTGGGCGATGTCTGTAGCCGTCAGCGTTTCAAGATGACGCTCGCCAAAGTAGGGTAAGAAATGCCGTTCGATCACACTGATGTAGGAGGAGTAGATCACTCTGCCCCGCCCCGCATCCATTTCCAGCCGCAAGTGGCTGAGTGTTTCGTGTGCAACGGCTGTGAAAGGTCGTGCCCTTGTGTGCTAATCCCAGTTTTTGGCGAAACCTGGCTTCGTCATAAAGCTCGCAGGCGGTGGGGATAGCATTTTCTAGTGCGGCTTAGGCGGTGCTTTCTCTCACCCATGCTCCCGTTCGCAGTTTGTGGCGGACTTGCCAATAGGGGCTTCCGGCTCTTTTATAGAGAACCACCTCGCCATCGCGTAGATGTATGACAGTGGGTGGAGCGGGTTTGAGGCTTGCCAGTGTGCTGCCGTGGCGGGGCTCTGGCTCTACTGTGGAGAAGATCGGTGTGGCAGCGAGGGTTAGCCTTTTCACAGTGGCCCGACTTGGCAGCCGCGCGGCAGCAGAGTGTTGCTGCAGGGATAGGCACAGCGGACAGCGTGTGAGCGCTGCTGGCTGATTTGGACTGGGCCCGATTGAATTCGAACCAAGGACCAAGGGATTATGAGAAGACTGGACTCAGCGATCCCTTTTGGCCATCAATGATTTACAGATGTCACCAAGCTGTGCATAACGTCGAAGAGGATACAAATAAAATTTATTTTATTGCGGCTTTCTTTAAATCGACCAAAGTCCTACCTTCTTTTCCTCAACAGTAGAAGCACCTTATTTGATACGCACTCTGCGCTGGCGCGGTCTTACCGTGATCTAATCAAACGGAAACGAACGATCATGCTATTGATCTCCACACTTCCGCCCTAGAGGACCCTGCTCTCGTGCAAAAGCACAAAGATATTCAGGTTACAAAAAGGAGCATGACCTTCTCCCTAGTGAGTGCGCGCCCGTGCGTCGTCCGACGAGAACACCTCGCGGCCCGCGAAATAGGTCGCATCGACTTTAAGCGTTCGAAAAGAGGGGTTGATCGGCCGGGGCACGCGTCCACTTAAAAGAACGAAATCAGCCCACTTTCCAGGGGTGATTGAACCGACTTCGTTCGCCCAATCGGTCATCTCGGCTGGTGCTCGGGTATAGGCCAGTAGAGCCTCTTCGAACGACAGAGACTGCTCTGGAAACCAGGGCTTACCCTCGGCGAACCCAAAGGGACTCGTACGAAAGATCGCATCGGCGATTTGAGTCAAAGGGTCGAGGGGTGATGTCGGGTAATCAGCGCCAAAAACGAGTGGAACGCCCGCTGAAAGCATGGAACGCCAAACATAAGCGTCCCCCTGTCTGCGTGGTCCGAGACGGCTCGGTACGTAACCGACGGCATTCGTGCAGTGATTGGGTTGCATCGAGGCAACCACACCGAGTTGTTTGAATCGGCGTACATCGATCGCGGTGACCACCTCGATATGCTCGATTCGGTTTGGTAACGCCGGACGAGAATCTCCCACAGCCTCGAATGCATCGAGCGATGCACGGACCGCAGCATCACCAATGGAGTGAATCGCTACGGGCAGTCCAACCGCATTGATGGCTTTCACTTTCGCCTGAAGCAACTCGGGACCGGTGATGTACTCGCCGCGCCAGCCCGGCTTGTCGGAATAATCGTCTAACATGGCCGCTGTTCTAGCCGACAACACACCGTCATTCATCAATTTGACGTAGCCAACCTTCAGCAATGGTCCAACGCGGATCGACTTTCCAGTCGCCGCGATACGGCTGCTTACGTTATTGCGCAGATCAATGATTTCTTTGGCGGCTAGATCTGGCGATACGCCCTCGCCGACAGACCAGCCTTGCCCGTACCACACACGAATCGATGGGTGTGCCGTTTCGACTAGGTAAAGATAGTCAGCGAGGTCGCCCATTTGATGCAGGCCCGTGATCCCGACACTATTTGCGAAGGTCTGCATCTGAGTAAGCCCGTCGCGTCGCCGCGTGACGTCACGCTCCGGAATCACTCGCCTTACCAAGCTCATGGCACCCTCTAGCAAAATACCGGTGGGCTTTCCGGTTTTCGCATCGAGCATAATTTCACCGCCGGGCGGTGCGACGGACGACTCGGTAACGTCCGCGACCTCGAGAGCCTTCGAGTTAACCCACGCGTAATGACCATCGATATGCGTCAAAAACACGGGTCGGTCAGAGATGACTGCGTCGAGCATTTCACGGTTTGGATACTGATCGCCAGAGAGCGTGTGATCCCAATACCCTCCCGTCAGCCACTCTCCCTTTGGAAGACGTTGACCTGCCGCCACGATTAAGCGCAGCCACTCTGCTTTATCGACGATGTACGAAAGGTCTACGCCCGCCACTCGAGGCGCGTTGCCACTAACGTGAGAATGACCGTCGATGAATCCTGGTGTCACCGTTCGACCGCCCACATCGATGATCTGCGTATCACGACCCGCAAGCCGCCGAACGTCAGCGTCATCCCCCACCGCGATGAATCGACCTTGACTCACCGCGAGGGCTTGTGCCTTCGGCTGCGAAACGTCCGACGTGTAGATATCAGCATTGACCACGATCAAGTCGGCCAACGAGGACCCCTGACTGGCCAAAGCAGTCGGCGAAAAAAGCACGACTGCCAGGGTAATGAACAACCCACTCATCAGTGAATGCTCCTTCACAGTCAATTGAGTGTCCAGAAACGAGCGAGGCAGGAGCCAATGCTCCCGCCTCGCATCAACGCCGTCCGATCTGCGGGGATGAAAATGTTTAGGGCTTATAGCTCATCCCCAAGAAAAAGAATCTTCCACGCGGCCCAACCGGCCAAGCTAACTGCGTGGAGTACGGCTCTTCGTCAGCAACGTTATTCACACCGCCATAGAGATTTAACGACTCGCTAAACTCATAGTTCGCATTGACGTCAAAGATCGTAACCGCATCGAAGAACCCTGCATCACCATATAAAGGCTTCTTTCCATACAAACCGCGAACATCCTGAATCTCGGCTACCGCTTGTTTACTCTGGTAGCTCATCTGAACTCCGACTCCGATCGGACCACGATTCCACGTAAGGTTGAGATTCCCATTCCACTTCGGGAGTTGGATCTCCTCGACCTCAGGATCGATATCTGCTGGATTGCGCGGATTGAAAAATCGATCGAGGTTCTCTTGTTGGGAACCGACCAGTCGAACCCCGAAAACGTTTTTGCCCACCGGTAATTTGTAATTGATCGCGAAGTCGACCCCAGTCGCCTCTAGACGTGCAAAGTTAAGCAATCCCGAATCCAGCGTGCGCAGCCCACCATCCGGGCGTCGCGAGAACTGGCCGCAGAACGGGACGTTCGGGTAAGCGTCAGAGTCGAAGCACCCTTGAAGGATATCGTTCGCTGAGACTGCGGAGACCGCCTCTTCGATAGCGACATCCCAGTAATCAACTGTGACTGAGAGTCCGTCGATAAAACTCGGCACGAATACAAAGCCTGCCGTATAGGTTTCAGCAGTTTCGGCGTTGAGGTTCGGGTTTCCTCCCGATGTTCCGGCAAAGCGCCCGGTTAGAGGATTATTCCAGACATACGTATTATTCGGACCTAAGATACTGCTTGCAGGCACACCGGCCGCACGAAGTGCTGCAACACAATTCGCCTGACGCGCTGCACTTCCCGTTGTAACATTCACCTTGTCGCAGGGATCAGCTGTCGCTGCGATGAAGATTGGAAGCTTCGGATCAAATAATTCGGAAATATTGGGGGCTCGCACCGCCTCCGAAATAGTGCCGCGGAAAGTCAGCCCCGAAATCGGCGCCCAAGACAAACCCGCCTTCCAAGTGGTGGTTTCGCCGAGCGTCGAGTAATCTGCCAAACGTACTGCGCCATCGAGGGAGAATTCCTCCGCAAGCATACGACCGCGGAAAATCGGCAGACGGATCTCCGCGAACGCGTCAGTCACGTCATACCCTCCCCCCGTGTCGAACTGCTGAACATTATCGATCGACAAAAAAGAATTGACCCACGGGTCGATGCTCTTAACAAGCTTCCCAGGAGTTAGCGATGTTCCCTCAGGCAGAATACCGAGAGTCAACGGATCGAGTCGGTTGTCGCTCGACTCATCACGATACTCTACACCGGCGGCATAGCCGATCGGGCCATCCAGTACACCTTTCAGAATGTCGAACTGACCCGCAGCTGATGCCGAGAAAACCTTCTGCTCTACTACGAGCTCGCTTACGAGATTCGCTGTAACAAACTGCTGAGCCTCTTTACTCGCCGCATACACGCCGAAGGGGTTAAGAGGTTTGCACTTTCCATCTCCAGGTTTAAAAGTGTAATAACGGTTGGAGAAATAATCCCCGTTGGCGAACCCTGCATTACCGGTGAAATAATCGATTTCGTAAAAAGCTTTCGGGTCTAGGTCAGAGCGACACACGATTGTTCCGTTAGGTGCGCGAACTGCGTCCATCGCGGCAAACAAGCGGTCTAAATAAACTCCCGACGACTTTGAGGTATTAGTGAATTGTCCGTAGTTAGCCGCTACCTCAAACTGGTGACCAGTGAACGGCTCGAACTGTACACCGGCGAGTAACCGTACAGTCTCTCGACGATAGGTCAGTGGATTATCATCGCTGATGTCAAGAGGATCTTTGGTGAGGAGTAAGTAGCCCTGACGATTTGCAACCGGTAGTAGCTGCTTGGGTATGAACGGGTTATCCGCCTGGATTACTAAGGTGTCCCAGTACGTATCCTGTTCGTTAAAATCAGTAGAGGTACCCGTCACAAACTTACCTTCAAAAAACAATCTAGTATTCGCCGTTGCCTCAAACGAAGTATTTAGATTGATGGCGACTCGGTCCGTTTCTGGATACAGCGTATCCCGGTCAAAGTAACCCCAAGCACCCCCCATCCCACCGATACTCCAAAGGCCGTTTAGCACGACACCATCCTTGAAGACATCAACCGTACCGTCAGGGTTGGTAACCCAGCAGCCCGCGAGGAACCTGTCTCTGCCAGCCGCTGATTCTTGGCAGTCGAGGATCCCGTTACGATTTATATCAACTCCATAATCGCGTGTGCGAGACGCGGCTGAAAATCCGCCCGGCGCAATTGATCCGGCCTGCGAGGTTAACCAAAAGCGAGCATCATTGATTACCGCTCGAGGAGGCGCGTTCGGATTTTTCAAAAACTCGGGATTAGTTTGGGTTATCGCGATTCCATTATTACGTGACCAGACTCGATCTCCGTGTGTGATCGTAGAATCGTCTTCGATCGTCATGGCAAACACGACATTTCCGCGACCATCGGCAAAGTTATCGCCCCACAGAACGTCTACCGACAAATTTTCAGCATCCCCTTCGCCCGAGATGCCGCCACGAAGGTCGATCTGGGATCCCTCGAACTTATCTTTAAGAACAAAGTTTACGACGCCAGTCACCGCATCCGATCCGTATACCGCTGATGCGCCGCCTGTCGTGACCTCCACTCGTTCGACAAGACCTCGAGGAATACTGCCAATATCAACCGCTTGGCTTCCGCGAAATCCTGCGACGTGCCGCCGACCGTTGACGAGCGTCAAGGTCCGTCCTGTCCCCATGCCACGCAAGTTGAGCGCATTAGCGCCGGTTTGGGTGTTTTCCGCGGTCGTTGAGGAGAGAAGCGCAGGGATGTCTTTGATGATCTCGCCGAGGTTAATTTCGCCGGCAAGCTTCAAATCATCCGCATTTAAAAATTGAACCGGCGTTGAACCCACAAGGTTTGGATCGATTGCTATTCGGGATCCCGTCACGACAACCTCTTCAAGTGCCTCGCGACCGACCCCCTCGGAATCCTGCGCCATAGCGATCGGGGAGCTCGAGATAAGCACACCAAAGAAAGTTAAAAAGAGACTCGGTAATTTTTTAGCCATCACATTCTCATACATAGTGCGGAGTTCAGGGTTAGTTGAATTTTTGAAATCGAAAAATGCTTTTTATATTTTTTATGCTAAGAAAGAAGTTGTCTTGCTCAGTCGAGCAATTTTTCATAAGATTAAATCAAGCTGTTCTGCAGTTTAGACACCTAAGGCTGGGGTTTGGTGGACTCGAAGCACAGCTAATCAGGTGTGTGACCTTCTAGTCCCAAGTATGACCAGGTACGGTGGTAGAAGTCCAGATATCGCGTCAGGTTCGCTCTGGCCTATAATGAAAATCTCTAGGCTCATTAATAAAACTCCTCGTATTTCACCGTTCACCAAAGTCGTTCGTGGTTCAATGAAGATGTTATCGCGCTAACGGCCCGCGTAGTCTTAAAAACAGTTTTCCAAAGTGAGCGAGCCGATTTTGGCTTTCGGTCGACCCAGATCCACCTTCTGCTCGCCTTTCGCTCGTCCGTCCTCAAAGACGCCCGCCGCACCGTGGAGCAACTCGCTCTTCCAGGCTGCGGTCTGCGTCGTGTGCACATCATACCTCTGCGCAAGCTACGCTAGGGTCCGCTTACCCCGTAAAGCCTCTGGTGCCACCCGTGCCTTGAACGCAGCACCGTGCTTCCGTCTCGGTCGTCTCATGTGCTGCTCTCCGCGTCATGGGCGATATCATCGCCCTACAGAGCAGGCCAGTCACACTCGCTATCCAGCTGTCTGCAAACGCGTAACCGCGTCTGTCATTAGGGACGCTCGTCACAGTCGATAGCCGCAGTGCTGTCCTTTGGTCATCCACAAGTCGGGGATTTTCAGCCCGAGGCACCGTAAAAACGCTGCATCCTCGCCCGCACCGTAAGTGAGATTGATTGTTTGCAGACTGTAAGGAGCCTTCGCTTTTTAAGATCTGCTACTCTCTGTTAGCCGTAAGTGTTCAGATACCCTACACTAGAGGGCCGGGGGGATAATCTTATGAGCCGTCAGACTAGCGTTAAGTCGATACTCGTTGCAGCAGCGCTGATCGCGGTAGCGCCTGCACAAGATCAAGAGCTTACCAGCGGATTACAGGAGGTCACTGTCACCGCTCAGCGTCGCGCACAGAGTCTGCAGGACGTTCCGATTGCAATAACCGCTTTCACAGCCGAACAGCTCGAGCAGCGTCAAGTATTTAACACGTACGATCTCGTACGCAATATTCCAAATCTTACCGGTAACGCGAACGTTGGCGTCGGTACTTCGAGTTCACTCTATATTCGGGGTCTTGGTAACGGCGAATCCATCGCGACTTTCGATTTACCCGTTGGTACGTACGTCGACGATGTTTACGTCGCGCGGCAGAATCATAACAATTTCGCACTGTTCGACGTCGAGCGCATCGAGGTGTTGCGCGGTCCGCAGGGCACCCTTTTTGGCCGGAATACCACGGGTGGTGCCATCAACGTCGTCATGAGTAAGCCGAGTGAGGAACGCAAGGGCTTCGTCGAAGCCGGCATCGGTCGATTTAATCTGTGGACTGCGCGCGCTTCGATTGATTTGCCGCTCAGCGATCGTTTACTAACAAAGTTCTCCGCTTATCGAATCAAGGACGAGGGTTACGCACGACAGCTATCGACCGGTAATTATCTAAACGATCGCGATGCCTCGGGTCTGCGCGCCGATATACGTTTTCTGCCATCTGATAGCGTAACCATCGACTTCATTAGTGAATATGTTGATGATCGAAACAGCAACTTCCTAAATGTTGTCGACTCGCAAGGTAATCGCATTGTTAATAATAAGATCACGCAGGGCAGTCTCTCTGGGGTGATCACGGGTTCAAAGGCGACGCTGCCGATCGGCAACGAGGCTGCCACCCGCGCCGCCACGCTCATCGTCACGGCTGCGCTTAATAATTCAGTAATGGTTTCCTCGATTACCGGTTTCCGTGACACCGACCACGACTTTTTAGTCGACTCAGGTGGCGAACTTCCCCGCGCAACGAATTCGCGCGGTTTTACGCCGCTGATTAACATGGGCGATCACGAGCAGCTCTCGCAGGAGATCAAACTCAACGGCCAGGTGGATAATCTGAATTGGACGGCTGGTCTTTATTACATGAGCGAGGAAAACGTCACTGATTTTGCTAACGGTAACAGTAATGCTGCCACCGGAGGTTTTACCGTGGCAGCCGACCGTACGATGAAAAATAATCTTGAGACCTACGCCATCTACGGTCAGAGCGACTTTAAACTAAACGATGTCTTCACGATCACCGCGGGTATCCGGTACACAGAGGAGACAAAAGATTTCTCGATCGAGCGTAACCCGGGTGCGACCGGTGCGGCGTTATCGACTGCAGCAATTTCGGCAGCGCGTATTCCGCTCAAACTCGACGAGCAGGTCTGGACGCCCCGCGTAGCGCTTCAGTATGACGTAGGGGAGGACGTAATGCTCTTCGCCTCAGCCACTCGTGGCTTCAAGTCAGGCGGCTGGCCAGCCCGTGCCACCGCTAACAACGCATTCATCCCTTTTGCACCCGAACTCGTGTGGTCGTATGAGGTAGGCACGCGTGCCGACCTGCTCAACAATCGTCTGCGCCTTAATGCGACTGCGTTTTACTCCATGACCGACGACATCCAGATCCCCGCGCGTATTGACGTCAATGGTCTACAGATTTCGACAACAACGAACCCAGCGAATCTCGAGAATTATGGTTTCGAAATCGATGCAATCTGGGTGCCAGTAGACAGGCTAAACATAACCGCGGGCGTTGGTTTTCAGAACGCGAAGTACGTCGACATTAGTCAACGTGTACTCGATCAAGCGGCCATCTGTCGTGCCAACCCGGCGGGTCTTTTTCAAGGTGCGCCTGCATGTAATGCAAACTTTGTTGATGCCTTTGGTCAGATCGCCACTCCGGTCCGCGCGCCAGACTATACAGTCAGTATTAACGCGAGCTATGAATTCGTGGTCGGTAATACCACTTTAATCCCTAGCTTCGGCTTCAACACTAGTGATGAGTATGCCATTGGGACCACTGGCAACCCAACGGCCACTAACGGCACCTGGTCGCAAAGGCAAACGTACATCAACGCAGGTGTATCGGTCCGCTTTGCCGGTGCTCCTGGCCTTTCGGTGCAGGTCGATTGCCGCAATTGCGCGGATAAGGCCTACCCCACCTCGGCTCTCGGACCATTCCAGTTCTTAGATCGCCCGGGTAGCTGGGGTGCCCGCGTCAAATACCGCCTGTAACTTACTACACAGCGTTGGGAAATGTGCAATGCAGAATGTAGTTCTTGAAAGACAGCCTTGCGAGCGGCATCGCCAGAAGGGACTGTGGCGATCATGAAAGACCACGACCTCGCCATTGTGTAGAGGTACGGCAGTTTTTCGCCGAGCATTCCCACGCCAATCGGGGCGAAAAAAGACCGGCAAATGTGGCAGAAGCTCGGCTAAGACGCTTACCGTGATAACGAGATTGACGACCCGAGACAAATGATCCGAAGTTAAACGAGCTATCCATTACAGAAAGTCTTTTAACGCCCGAGCGTCCAAATGATGTCCGATCGTAAGTGGTTATTTGATCGACGCTACGCGTCATTAAGCGGTATGTAAAAAAACGTAGTAGCTAGTATCGTGTTTTGACGACTTATCTAGACTGTAAAAATACTTCCGCACGCAGAGCGTGATCAAAAATTAACGGTTGGAGTCGCCCCCAATTTAGCCACGCAGGGCGGAGCCCGAGGGCGTCAATATCAATCAATTCTGACGGTACTTGCCACAGTGCGTCGTTGGTCAATGAATTGATTGAATGCCTCACGAGCCGTGAAGCTTGTGAACAGCGCATCGTGGCCGCCGGCAACCTCGAGAAAAACAGGGCGCTGGCAGTTCGTACAGCTCTGTACGGC
>Ga0194129_10007693_pt1 | contig 12730 bp, 13 predicted proteins | sample TA2KigCa35mmetaG_FD_150862 | JGI IMG/M metagenome (GOLD analysis project Ga0194129, IMG submission 150862) | Freshwater microbial communities from Lake Tanganyika, Tanzania - TA2015038 Kigoma Deep Cast 35m | ecosystem: Environmental > Aquatic > Freshwater > Lake | place: Tanzania: Lake... | reverse complement strand
CCTTGACGTTGCGCTTGAGCAGGACCCCGAGGGGCCCGTAGTCCCAGGTCGACCGGAAGCCGCCGTAGATCTCGCTCGACGGGAAGACCAGCCCCCGGCGCTTGGCGAGGTTGACGACGCGGTCCATGCGGTCCGGGGCAGCCATTCGAGGCGCATCCTACCGCCGGGTCGCCGGAGGACCCGGTCCGGGTCAGCGCAGCGACGCGCTCTTCAAGCGGCGCTCCGAGTGGAACTCGAGCGACGCCACGGCCAGGCGCTCCACCTCGGCGAGGACCCGGTCGTCGGGGGGCTCAGCGAGCACGCCCGCGAGGCCGCCACCGACGATCCGGGCGATCGTCTCGGCCGTGCCGGGCACGATCGGGCGCCCGCCGAGGACGCAGGCTCCGCAGCAGACGCCGCCAGCCCGGAGGTCCCAGGCCAGGAAGGGCGCCGGGCCGCCGCAGCGGGTGCACTGGTCGACGACGGGGTGGAAGCCCTCGAGCGAGAGCAGCTTCCAGAAGAAGGCGGTGCTCACCGCCGGCGAGGGCTGCTCGGCCAGGGTCCGCAGAGCCCGCTCGAGCATGCGGTAGAGCTCCGGGTCGGGCTCCCGCTCCAGCGCGACCTGGTCGACCGCCTCCAGCATCGACACGGCGTGGGTGAGGCATCCGTAGTGCTCCCGCAGCGCCCGGTGCGCGTCGATGGTCTCGACCTGGGTGACCACGTCGAGCTCCCGGCCGCGGTGGCACTGGAAGGCCACGTGGGTCGCCGGCTCGAGTCGGCCCCCGAACTTCGACCCGGTCTTGCGGATCCCCTTGGCCACGGCGCGGACCTTGCCGTGCCCCTCGCTCATCAGCGTGACGATCCGGTCGGCCTCGCCGAGCTTGATCGAACGCAGCACCACACCCTGGTCGCGGTAGAGACGCTGGCCCCGGGCGGATCCCGGCGCGGCGGTGGGCACGCCCGGAGTCTAAATCACAGGCGTGTGATCCGGATCCCCGGATCAGGCGCCGGGCTCGTCCACGGCACCGAACCGGCGGCGACGCCCCTGGAACTCCCGGATCGCGGCGAAGAGGTCGGCGCGCCGGAAATCGGGCCACAGCACGTCGGTGAACACCAGCTCGGAGTAGGCGACCTCCCAGAGGAGGTAGTTCGAGATGCGGTACTCCCCCGACGTGCGCACCACGAGATCGGGTTCGGGCATGTCGGGCGCGTAGAGGTGCCGGGCGATCGTGCGTTCGTCGATGCGGGCCGGGTCGAGCCGCCCGGCCTGCACCTGGGTGGCCACGGCCCGGACCGCGTCGACGATCTCGGCCCGGCCGCCGTAGTTGAAGGCGAAGGTCAGGGTCATCCGCCGGTTCCGGGCCGTCAAGGCCTCGGTGTCGGCGATGTGGCGGGCGACCCGGTTGGGGACACGACCACCCCGCCGCCCGATGAAGCGGACCCGGACGCCGCGCGCGTCGAGGTCGTCGCGCCGGCGCAGGAGGAGGCTCTCGTTGAACCGCATCAGGAAGCGCACCTCGTCGAGGGGCCGCCGCCAGTTCTCGGTGGAGAAGGCGTAGACGGTCAGCCAGGGCAGGCCGATCTCGAGGGCACCTTCCACCGTGTCGAACAGCGCCTCCTCCCCCGCCGCGTGGCCGTCGGTCCGCTTCAGGCCGCGCCGCTGCGCCCACCGGCCGTTGCCGTCCATCACGACAGCCACGTGTGCAGGGATCCGGGCAGGATCGAGGTCGCCGACCACGGGCGGGACGCTAGCCCGGGGCACCTGCGGACACGGACTCCGTCGGGCGACGGTGGTGGCTACGCTCCCGCCCCGTGTCCTGGACCGCCGTGGTGAACCCCAGCGCCGGCCGTCGGCGTGGCGCCGAGGAGATCGCCCGGGTCGGCGATGCGCTGCGGGCCCGGGGCATCCCCGTGCACGTCACCGCGGACGCCGCCGAAGGGGCCGACGTCGCCGCCGACGCGTTCGCGCGCGGCGACCGCGTGCTCGCGTGCGGTGGCGACGGCACCGTGCTGGGCCTCGCCGAGTGCGCGGCCACCCACGACGGACTGCTCGGCGTGGTGCCGGTCGGGTCCGGCAACGACTTCGCCCGCGGCCTCGGACTCGACCCCGAGGACCCCCTGGCTGCGCTCCGGGTGGTCGACACGGGCCGGGAGACCCGGGTCGACCTGGGCCGGATCCGCACCGCCGACGGTGGCACCCGCCGGTTCACCACCGTGGCCCACAGCGGACTCGACGGCGAGGTCAACCGCCGGGCCAACTCGGTCACCCGGTTGTCGGGGACCGCGCTCTACGCCGTGGCCGCCGTCCGCGCGATCGCCACGTACCGACCCACCGAGATGCGCGTGCGCGTGGACGACACCGAGTGGTCCGGGCGCCCGTGGCTCGTCGCCGTCGCCAACACGCCCGTCTACGGGGGCGGCATGGCCATCGCCCCGCCGGCCCGGATCGACGACGGCCGCCTCGACGTGATCCTCGTCCACGGGGTGTCACGGGCCCGAGTGCTCACCTGCTTCCCCCGCATGATCCGGGGCACGCACCTGGGCATCGACGGGGTCGAGCACCTCCGGGGCACGACGGTGACGATCGAGGGACCGCCCGGCCAGGAGATCTACGCCTGCGGCGAGCAGATCGGCCCGCTCCCGGCCACGGTCGACGTGGTGCCCCGGGCCTTGCGGGTCGTGGTGCCCACCGCCGCCGACGTCAGGGACTGACGGCGTTCCCGACCACGAGCTTGGCCTCCATGCCAGCGGCCCGGTGCCCGGGGATGTTGCAGTACATCACGAAGGTGCCGGGCTGGAGCTCGATCTTCTTCTGGTCGGTCTGCTGGCCATTGACCTCGAGCTTGAAGCCGCGGTACTCGGCGTCCTCGAACACCAGGGTGTGGAGCCCGCCCTTGCCGACGTAGACGATCTCGTTCACGCCGGCAACGGTGGCGAACTCGGTGGCCTGGAACTTCAGGCTCGCGAGCGCATCGACCTCGAACGTGGCCACCGGGTCCCCGGCCGGCTCGACGAAGCCCGAGCCACCCTTCTCGTCGCCCCCGTGCTCGGCCGAGGGCCCGAGGGTGGTGAGGCCGATGGCTCCGACGAACCCGAGCAGCACCACGAGGATCACCGAGAGGGCGCCCGTGCTCAGCTGGGGCTGCGACGACACCCAGGCCGCGCCGCCCAGGAGCGACAGGGTGAAGATCGAGGCCAGGATCAACGCCCCGGTCGGCCCACCGGCGAGGAGGGCGCGCGACAGGTTGATGGCGAAGAACGCGATGGCCACGGCCGAGACGATGGGCAGGAGGAGGGGCAGCAGCAGACGGGACCGCAGGGCCTCGCCCCGGGGGTCGGCGTCGGGCTCGAGCAGCGCCGGGCGGGAGTGCAGCAGGGCGGCGGCACCGGCCGGGACGAGGTCGCCGCCGTCTTCCGCCGGGACGAGATCGGTCCCGGGCCCCTCGCCGGTCGGCTCGATGTCGGTCGTGGTCATCGGTCCCTCACATTACGCGTCGCGGACGGCTGCGGTGGACCCCGGGCCCGCCGCGATCTGCTCGAGCTCCCGCTCCAGCGCCCGCCGGACCTGGGGCCGCTGACGGCGCTCCTCGTCGGCGGCCCAGCGGAAGAAGATCGTGGCGATCAGGGCCCAGGTGAACATCCCGGCGCCGATCTTCATGATCAGGCCGGCGATCTGCATGTCCTCGAGGGTGCTCAGGCCCCAGAGGTTGGTCAGGCCCACGTAGTGCTTGTAGAGCGGGGCGTCGCCCATCGTCATGAACGACGCCGGCACCGTGGGGATGATCGACTGCAGGAACAGGTACACCATGCGCATGAGCCAGCTCAGCCGAGGGATCTCGGGGAGCGGGCTGAGCACCGGCATCCACACCACGAACGCGGTGAGGAAGAGGGCGGCGTGGACGCCGAAGTGGAGCAGGCCGTTCTCGGCGCTCGCGTTCACGAGGGCCGGGATGTGGGTCAGCGCCAGCATGACGTTGAACACGATCACCGCCGGCAGGAACCGCGAGCAGGCCCGTACCACGGCGAACCGACGGCTCCCCGGCGCGAGGACCCACCGGGCCAGCCAGGCCGGGGTGCCGAGCAGGAACAGCGGGACCACCAGCAGCGTGATCATCAGGTGCTGGACCATGTGCACGCTGTACATGGAGCCTTCGGCGACGTCGTGGACGGGCCAGTCCGACGAGAGCCAGAGCGCGACGCAGCCGAGCGACCAGGCGACGACCTGGGCCCGGGTGACGACCGGTGTCCCCGGGGTCACGACCCGGCGACCGACCCGCTCGACCGCCATCCAGTACCCGACCGCGAAGACCACGACGAGCAGCCAGACGTCAGGGTGCGGCGTCCACGCCGTGACCGAAGCGGGGCCGGGCACGGTTCGGTCCCCCTAGAACGCGTGGAGGGTGGTCAGAGCGACGGTGTAGAGCACCATCGCCGCCACGGCGCCGAGCACGAAGAACCGCACGAAGATGGGCTGGTCGGTCTTGAGGTGCATGTAGTACGCCGCCACGATGACGAACTTGAGCACGGCCCAGAAGATCAGGAGGGCGACGATCGCCCAGTTCCCGATGCTCCCCTCGAGGTACGACGTGGCGACCTCGAGGGCGGTGATGACCACCAGGATCAGGAAGATCATCACGTACTTGAACGGCGTCGGGTGCGAGTCGAGCTCGCCCGGCAGCAGCTCGGGGGCGGGCGCGAGCGCGCCGCCCAGCTCGGCGTGGGCGACCGCCGAGAGCTCCGCCTCCAGCTCCTTGACCTTTTGCTCACTCACGCGCGTTGCTCCTTCGCCGACGGCCGGTTCAGGTGCCCGGCTGGGGCATCAGGTAGATGACCGTGAAGATGACGATCCAGACGACGTCGACGAAGTGCCAGTACAGACCGGCGATCTCCACCGACTCCGCCTTCTCGGGCCCGAGCCGACCCTGCGTCGACATGCCCCACAGCGACAGCAGCCAGAGGATCCCCATGCACACGTGGGCACCATGGAAGCCGGTGAGGACGAAGAAGCTCGAGCCGAACAGGTTGGTGTCGAGCGAGAGGCCCTTGCGGGAGAACTCGGTGAACTCGAAGATCTGGCCGGCCACGAAGGTGGCGCCGAAGAGCGCGGTGGCCATGATCCAGAGGCGGAAGCGGCGGTGGTCACCCCGCTGGATCGCGGCGAGCGCGAGCACCATGCCGAGCGAGCTCATGAGCAGGATGAACGACGTCGCCGATGTGAACGGGATGTCGAACAGCTCACGCGGCGTCGGGCCGTCCTGCTCACGCCCCCGGTAGAGCAGGTAGGCGGAGATGAAGGCCCCGAAGAACAGGCAGTCGGAGGCCAGGAACAGCCACATCGCCAGCTTCGGGTTGGTGAGCGCGGCCGACGGGCCGGGGCCGCCGTGCCCGCCGTGGTCGTGGCCCGGCTCCGGGGGCGAGGGCGGGGCCGGGGTGAGGTCGGTCTGCTCGATGATCGCCACGCGTCAGTCCCCGCTCAGTCGGCCGGCTCGATGGCCCAGGCGTAGATGCCGTACAGCAGCACCACGGCGCCGAGCAGCGCGATCCACACGTTCTGGAACACCGCGGCGTACCCGAGGATCGGAAGACCCAGTGCGGTCACCAGCGGGAAGTACGACGGCGACGGGAGGTGGATGCCGTGCCCGTCGTGGCCGGCGGCGGCGTGGGCCTCCGCGCCCCCGCTCGGGAGCGGGACCAGGCGACCCTCGTCGTCCTCGGTGTACTTGCGGTGCCAGAAGTCGTCCCGGGAGTGGACCTCGGGGACCTCGGCGAAGTTGTACTCGGGCGGCGGCGAGGAGATCGACCACTCGAGGGTCCGACCGTCCCACGGGTCGTCGCCCGCCACCTGGCCCCGAGACTTGCTCACGACTGCGTTCACGATGAACACCAGCACCGAGAAGGCGATGATGAACGACCCGACGGTGACGAGCTGGTTCAGCGTCTCCCAGCCCAGGCCCTCGTCGTAGCGGTAGGTGCGCCGGGGCTGACCCCAGAGGCCGAGGAAGTGCATCGGGGCGAAGGTCAGGTTGAACCCGATGAACATCGTCCAGAAGTTCAGCTTGCCCATCCGCTCGTCGAGCATGCGCCCGAACACCTTCGGGTACCAGTAGTAGAAGCCGGCGAACAGGGCCAGGATCAGACCACCGAACAGCACGTAGTGGAAGTGCGCCACCACGAAGTACGTGTCGGTCTGCTGGGTGTCGGCGGGCACCACCGAGTGCATGACCCCGGAGAGACCGCCGATGGTGAACATGGCGATGAACCCGAGCGAGAACAGCATCGAGGTCGTGAGGCGGACCGATCCACCCCACACCGTTCCGAGCCAGTTGAAGATCTTCACCCCGGTCGGGATCGCGATGAGCATCGTCGCGAGCCCGAAGGCGGAGATGGCCACCGGGCCGAGACCGGTGACGAACATGTGGTGGGCCCACACCCCCCAGCCGAGGAAGCCGATCGCGATCCCGGAGAAGACGACGATCGCGTAGCCGAACAACGGCTTGCGGGAGAACACCGGCAACGTCTCCGAGACGATGCCCATCCCCGGCAGGATCAGGATGTACACCTCGGGGTGACCGAAGATCCAGAACAGGTGCTGGTACAGCAGCGGATCACCGCCGGCCGCCGGGTCGAAGAACAGCGTCCCGAAGTTGCGGTCGAAGAACACCATGGTGAGCGCAACGGTGACCGGCGGGATCGCGAACAGCGTGAGGAACGCGATCACCAGCATCATCCAGGTGAAGACCGGCATGCGCAGCAGCGACATGCCCGGACAGCGCATGTTGATGCAGGTCACGATGAAGTTGATGGCCGAGGTGGTGGATCCGACCCCGAGCAGGATCAGCCCCATCGTCCAGAAGTCGGGGCCCCGGCCGGGCAGGAACCCGGAGTCGAGCGGGGCGCTGGTGAGGGGCGTGTAGCCGAACCAGCCGCCGTCGGGGGCGCCCCCGAGGAAGAAGCTCGAGTACATGAAGATGCCCCCGAGGAGCACCACCCAGTACCCGAACATGTTGATGCGGGGGAAGGCGACGTCGCGGGCGCCGATCTGGAGCGGCACGAAGTAGTTCCCGAGCCCGATCGCGATGGGCATGCCGACCAGGAACACCATCGTGGTGCCGTGCATGGTGAACATCTGGTTGTACTGCCCGGCGGTCAGCACCGTGCCGTTCGGACCGAAGAGCTGCAAGCGGATGAGGAGGGCCTCGACGCCCCCGAGCACGAAGAACACGAGCGCGGTGCAGACGTAGAGGATGCCGATCTTCTTGTGGTCGACCGTGGTGAGCCAGCTCGCGAACCCGGTGGTCGCCCGGGGGCGCCGCAGCAGGCCGACCTCGCGCTGGGAGACGGGCGGCGCCTTCTCGACCGTGGTCATCGGATCACTCCCGTGCTGGTCACGCGGTCACCTCGGGTCACTTGAGCGAGAGCAGGTAGTCGGCGATGTCGACCGCCTCGGACCGGGTCATGGTCGGCTGGCCCGGCGGCGTGTCGTTCACGTACGAGGGCATGCCCACGCAGGTGACCCCGGGCACCCCGAGGCCGAGCCGGCACTCCTTCGACTCCATCGGGATCATCGAGGGGGCGTTGAGGATCCAGTCGACCAGGTTGGCCTTGGTCAGCTTGTAGTAGCCGCTGGCGAACACGGAACGGCTGGCCAGATGGGTGAGGTTGGGCCCATAGACCGAGAGGCTGGAGTCCTCGGTGGTGTGGCAGTTGGTGCAGGCGTACTTGGCCGCGAACAGGTTCCCCGCCTCGCCCGCCTCGGCCAGGGTCACGGCGGGGCCCTCGCGCTGGGAGGCGAGCCAGTCGGCGTACTCGTCCTCGCTCTGGACGATCACGCGGAAGCGCATGTTGGCGTGGGACAGACCGCAGTACTCGGCGCACTGGCCGAAGTAGACCCCCTCCTTCTCGGCGGTGAACGAGAGGGTGTTCTGACGCCCGGGCATGACGTCGCGCTTGCCGTTGAGCTCGGGGACCCAGAAGCTGTGGATGACGTTGCACTCACCGGGAAGCGACGGGTCGCAGGCCCGGAGCTTCATGAAGACCTCGCGGCCGACGGGAACGTGCAGCTCGTTGGCGGTGATGACCCGGGGCTCGCCGTCCTGGGCGGGGTACTCGAACTGCCACCACCACTGCTTGCCCACGGCGATGATCTCGACCGCATCGGGCTTCTTGGGCTCGTTGAGGTCGAAGATGAGCGAGATCGTCGGGACCGCCACCACGGCGAGGATCACCGCCGGCAGGAGGGTCCACCCCACCTCGAGCACGGTGTTGCCGTGGGTCTGCTTCGGGCGGTCGTCGCGGCCCGGTCGGGCCCGGAAGCGGATGGCCGCGTAGACGGTTCCGGCCACCACGAACACGCCGATGAAGGCCGCGATCACGACGACGAACATGAAGAGGTCGTCGATCTTTCGGGCCTCCTCGCCGGCGGGCTGCAAGGAGTTCTGGCTGTTGTCGGGGCCACATCCGGCCACGAGCACCGCCAGGGAGAGGATCCCCACGACGGGGAGCAGCACCCTGCGACGCCAACTGCGCTTCGTCATGTCCTCGGTTCCCCGGTCCGGACCACGCCCGCTGTGTCCGGCCTCGATCTGTGCTCGGTTGGATGGGCTCCGACCGGCCCGCAGTGGCGCTGCCGGACCGGTCCTCGGCACTCTAACCGTCGGTCTCGCCGGAACCGCAACTATGTGGCGACGGCCACTGAGGTGCCGTCAGCGGTCGAACCCGAGCCGGTCGAGGGCTGCGGGCCGGCGCTGCCAGTCGGGGTCGACGCGGACCCGGCTGCGGAGGTGGACCCGGGTGCCCAGGAGCGCCTCGAGCTCGAGCCGGGCCGCGGTCCCCGCCGCCTTGAGCACGGATCCCTTCGCCCCGATCACGATCCCCTTCTGGGAGTCCCGCTCCACGCGGATCGTCACGAGGAGGCGGAGCACGTCGGCGGCCCCCGGCCCGACCGGATCGTCGTCGACCTCCACGGTCACGGCGATGGAGTGGGGCAGCTCGTCGCGGGCCACGGTGAGCAGCTGCTCGCGCATCAGCTCGGCGGCGAGGAACGTCTCGGGCTGGTCGGTCACCACCCCGTCGGGGAAGTACTGCGGCCCCGGGGGGAGCCGGGACTCGATCTCGGCCACCAGGGCGTCGAGCCCGGCGCCGGTCCGGGCCGAGCACGGCACGTAGGCCGCGAACTCCCCCAGCTCGGCCTGGGCCGTGGCCAGGTGGGCCACGAGCTCGTCGTCGGTCGCGACGTCGACCTTGTTGACCACGAGCACCGACGGGGTGGCGGTCTCGTGGGCGAGGCCGGCGACCATCCGGTCGCCGGGGCCGTAGCGCGCGTTGGCCTCGACCACGACGCAGATGACGTCGACCTCGTCGAGGGCGTCGCGGGCCCGCCGGTTCGTGCGCTCCCCGAGCAGCGTCCGGGGCCGGTGCAGGCCCGGGGTGTCGATGAACACCGTCTGGGTGGTGGAGGTGGTGCGGACCCCGCGGACGACCGACCGGGTGGTCTGGGGCCGGTCGGAGACGATCGAGACCTTCTGGCCCACGAGGTGGTTCACGAGGGTGGACTTGCCCACGTTGGGGCGGCCCACCACGGTGACGAAGCCGGACCGGAACACGGGGTCGGGCACGGAGCCGGTCATGCGGCCGTTCATGAGGGGATCACGCGCCGGGCGTCGCGTCGGCGGCGCCCGCGGGCGCCACGGGCTCGCCCTCGGGAGCCGGACGGACCAGCACCGACATGATGCGCTGGCCCTCCATCCGCTCGACGGTGAAGCGGAAGCCCTCGCTCGTCACGGCGTCGCCGGGCTCGGGCACCCGGCCGAGGAAGGTGAAGACGAGGCCTCCCACGGTCTCCCAGTCGTCGTCGGGGAAGCGCACCCCGGCGGCCTCGCTCAGGTCGTCGATCGGGGTCTTGCCCGGGACCCGCAGGCCACCGTCGGACAGTCGCTCGACCGTGCGGGTCTCGACGTCGTACTCGTCGGTGATCTCCCCGACGATCTCCTCGAGGACGTCCTCCATCGTGACCAGGCCGGCGGTGTCGCCGTGCTCGTCGACCACGATCGCCAGGTGGAACTTGCGGGTCTGCATCTCACGGAGCAGCTCGGCGACCCGCTTGCCCTCGGGGATGAACACCGGCGGCCGCAGCACGCTGCGGACGGGCTCACCCGCGCCCCCCTGGCTCTCCCGGAGCACGAGGTCCTTGAGGTTGACGACCCCCACGATGTCGTCGGTGCTCTCCGCGTAGGCCGGGATCCGTGAGTAGCCGGCCCCGATCGCCGTGCGGATCGCCTCGGCGACGGTGGCGTCGGCCGCGATCATCACCATGTCGGGACGCGGGAGCATGACCTCGCGCACGACGGTGTCGCCGAACTCGAAGATGGAGTGGATCAGCTCCCGCTCCTCGAGCTCGATCGACTCCTCCTCGGCGGCGACGTCGGCCATCACCCGCAGGTCGCCCTCGGTGACGAAGGGGCCCTCCTTGAGGCCCTTGCCCGGCATCACGACGTTGGCCAGGGTGATGAGACCACCGGCGAGCACGCGCAGCGGCCAGAAGTTCGTGACGGCGTGGAGCACCCCGGCGGTCGAGAGCGCGGCCCGGTCGGTGTGGAGGATGGCGTAGGTCTTGGGCACCACCTCGCCGACCACGAAGAACAGGACCAGCTGCACGACGAGACCGATGACCACCCCGACCGTCCCGAGCTGCCCGTCGAGCAGGATGCCGAGCAGGTAGGCGCTCGAGAGCTGGCTGACCAGGACCAGCAGGAGGATGACATTGACCGTCGCCTCGGGCCGGCTCAGCATCTTCGCCAGCTTCGCCGCCCCCCGGCGCCCCTCGTCGGCGAGGGCCATGGCCCGGACCCGGTTCATCCGGATGAAGGCGGTCTCGGCGACCGACAGCCACACCGAGGCCAGGAACAGCACCACGACCACGGCGAGCTGCAGCCATTCGGCGGTCGTCACGGGCGTCTCCCCCGTCGGGCCGGCTCCGGGGTGGTGCCGGCGGCGAAGCTGGTGAGGAGGGTGCGTTCCCGGGCCTGCATGTGGGCCGCCTCCTCGGGCTCGGCGTGGTCGTAGCCGAACAGGTGCAGGGTCCCGTGCACCACGAGCAGGGCCAGCTCGTCGTCGACGGGGATCCCCCGGGACCCGGCCTGCTCGCGGGCCACCTCGGGGCACACGACCACGTCGCCGATCACCATCGGGGGCTCCTCCGGTGCGCCCGGCGCCCCGGGGCCCCGCCCGCCCTGGTCGGGGGCCCGGCCCACCGGGACCTCCTCCTCGAGGGGGAAGGCGAGCACGTCGGTGGGCCCGGAGCCGCCGAGGTACTGCTCGTTGAGGTCGGCGATCGTCGCCGGATCCACGAACACGAGCGCCATCTCGGCGTCGTCGGGCGCCCGCTCGCCGACGAGCACGTGCTCGGCCAGGCGGACGAAGCGCATCATGTCGACGGGCACGACGGTCTGCTCGTCGGCCCCGTGCACCCGCGGCGGGGTTCGTGGGATCACGCGCCGGCCCGTTCGTAGGCGTCGACGATGTCCTGCACGATCCGGTGGCGCACGACGTCGGCGGAGCCCAGGTCGACGAACGCGACCCCGGGGATCCCCTCGAGCACGGCGCGCACGCCGAGCAGCCCCGACCGGCTGCGCCCCTCGGCGAGGTCGATCTGCGTGGCGTCGCCGGTGATCACCATGCGCGACCCGAAGCCGAGCCGGGTGAGGAACATCTTCATCTGCTCGGCCGTGGTGTTCTGGGCCTCGTCGAGGATGATGAACGAGTCGTTGAGGGTGCGGCCGCGCATGAACGCGAGGGGCGCGACCTCGATGGTGCCCCGCTCCATGAGGCGCCCGACCGCCTCGGCGTCGAGCATGTCGTGGAGCGCGTCGTAGAGCGGCCGGAGGTAGGGGTCGACCTTGGCCAGGATGTCCCCGGGGAGGAACCCGAGGCGCTCCCCCGCCTCCACCGCGGGCCGGGTGAGGATGATCCGGTTCACGCGCTTGGCCTGCAGGGCCTGCACGGCGGCGGCCACTGCGAGGTAGCTCTTGCCGGTCCCCGCGGGCCCGATGGCGAAGGTCACGGTGTGCTCGGCGATCGCGTCGACGTAGCGCTTCTGTCCCCCGGTCTTCGGGCGGATCGACTTGCGGCCCCGCAGGACCTCGGTGGCGAGCACGTCGCTCGGACGCTGATCGCCCTTGGTCATGTCGATGGTGCGGCGGACCCCGTCGAGGTCGAGGGCATGCCCCCGCTCGAGCAGGACCACGAGCTCCTCGAACAGCGTGCTCACCCGCCCGGCGTCGGCCTCGGTGCCGGTGACCGTGATCTCGTTGCCCCGGACGTGGATCGACACGGGAAAGGCGGACTCCACGAGGCGCAACAGCTCGTCGCGCTGCCCGAGCAGCTCGACCATGTGATGGTTGCCCGGAACGAGCACCTTGACCTGGGTGGGCGACGGTGGGGTCACGTCGCGCAGAGCGTAGCGCCGGGTGCCCCCGGTCCGGGGCGATCGACGGTCACGACGCGCCCGAGGGTCGGCGGCGACCGGCGAGGGCGGCGGCGACCGCGAGCGCCGCAGTCTCGGTCCGCAGCACGTGCGGACCGACCGCGAGCGCGACCGCGTCGGGCCGGGCGAGGAGCACGGCCCGCTCGTCGGCGTCCCATCCACCCTCGGCGCCGACCACCGCGAGCCAACCGGCGTCGCCCGGTTCGGGGAGGGCGTCGACGGCGACGCCGTCGGGGTCGCCGAGCACCACCGTGCCCGCGGGCGCGAGGT
>Ga0194129_10007692_pt1 | contig 12731 bp, 13 predicted proteins | sample TA2KigCa35mmetaG_FD_150862 | JGI IMG/M metagenome (GOLD analysis project Ga0194129, IMG submission 150862) | Freshwater microbial communities from Lake Tanganyika, Tanzania - TA2015038 Kigoma Deep Cast 35m | ecosystem: Environmental > Aquatic > Freshwater > Lake | place: Tanzania: Lake... | reverse complement strand
CAGGTAACACTTTTTGAAGTTCTTCTTCTTTCAATGTACCTGCATCAACCAGTTTTTTAACTTTTGTTAGTGCCCTTTTTTTGATGGCTTCCGTTTTGACTTCCTCTTTATTGTATTCATACCTTTTTTTATCTCGCTCAATTTTAGCTTCTCTTGCCTTCATAAGACGAGCTTTCAGCGCTTCGATCTGTTCAGGTGTCATGGGTTTCCTCTCTTTTTTGACTTGGTTATCTTGCATTATATAATATACACTAGATTAAAAAATACGTTACTAAACATATTTTTTAAACATTTTTAAATTTCTCTAAATCCGTAATTATAAAAGTTGAGGTCATACGCGTCTTTTCGAATGTTGTAAGGTCTGTATCTCTTATCAGCCTTGGAATAATTAAAACCTCTGACTCTGTTGACGGCAAATTGTATGATGTCATCGCGTTTGTCGGCTTTGATTAATTTATTATTTGGATCGAGGGAGTTCCTAATTTTTTGAACTTGTGCGCTACCGTTGTTAAAAGCCGGTGAAAGTTCCATAAGCGTGCTAAAATAAGGAGTCCTAGAAGTAGGTTGAAACACAGGAGGATCATATTTCATTATATATAACTAATATACAAATTAATTTTATATATTAATTATTTAGTCTTGTTTTTTATTGAACAACTGAGACAACACCAGTCTTGGTATCAAAGACGAGCATACTAGTTAATAAAGCGCCCATGAATACGGATCCATTAGCAGTTTTGGCGGCAGTGTTAAGTATAATGTCAAGGTTTTGACTAGCGGTGTCAATACCAGTGAGAATTTTAGATGCCCATCCTTCTTGGTCGCAAAATGATTGAACCCATACAAAGTTTTCATTTAAGAATGCAGTTCTATTGTAAGAAGATGCACCGCCAGCTAAATCATTGAATAAGAGATTTTGGGAATATAAAGAATTAGAAAATAATGAATCTTGGGTAATATTTGAAACATGTAAAGCATTATCAATTGGTAATTTAGGGAAGGTGTCGCTTCCGATTTGAATTTGCATAGCACAACCTTTAGAATCAGCTGGAGCTGCGCAAGTTTTTCCGGAGTCATATCTATATCTTGTGGGATTTATTTGAGTTGCTGGATCGATATTGGCAGCACCAGCAGCAGCACGTGCTAACTGATAGTTTTCGCTTAATGGAACAACAACCATGGAATCAATACAACCAGAATTTACTTGGAATCTAGCATTAGAACCGGATGTTGAAATATTTGAAACAAAGTTTTGGTAGGGAAATCTGATTTGTTGTTCACGTGAATCTAACAACATAGTAATTAATTTTATGTATAAAGGAGTTGTTTGAGTGATGCATGATACATAAGATTCCATATTTGCAACGCTAAAAGTGATATTTGCGGTTGTTCCTCCACCTGCTTTATGTTGAGCCATGCATCCTTCATTATTTAATGTAACTTCAATAGAAACATCTCCCCATAAGCTTGTGTCGATGATGCTTCTACCTGAGCCATTGCCCCTAAAAATCCCCAAAAAATCAGATACAAGATAAGACGCTGACTTGGATGTTGCTCCAGGTTGAGCAGCTAATGCTGTTATGTCATCACTAGATGCAATTAGTTCTTTAGTGTGCTCGTAAAATCTTGAATTGCACCAGTCTTCCCCAGTTGAAGCTTTAAGAAGTGCGTTGTGTAAAATGTCGTAATCATTGCATAAATGACCTGAGACAGCTTGTCCACCAACATAAACTTTTAGAGATTTGATTAATTTATGTCCGTGGGGTAATTTTACATTGGAATAATTATTAGCATCGGTATTAACTAAACCAGAAACGGTTAGATCAAATGCAAGGGCAAAACTACTCAAATCAACAAGAGACTTAGATGGTAAATTAAATCGAAAAGTGGAATTAGGACCACCGCTATCGCCTGAAGTTGGACGAGATTGAAAACGGTTAATCCTTAAGCTTTGTTTGCTTGCAGAATAAGATAAAGATGAGGGTAAAACTTCCATAATATATTATTAATTTAGATTATAATTATTAATTAAAATCTAAATATTTATTTGTACTTATTATACTCATCAGCGGTTTCCTTTAATTGCTGGGGATCGGGTTGGGCGGATTTATAACTAGATTGTTTTCCTTGATATTTGGATCCAACTTTGTTGTGACCAACTGACTTTTGACCGACCCTTTGAGTGTTTTTTAACATTTGACCCATTTTAACGTCCATATTTATATATTACTTCTTAGATATTAATTTTCTAAAGCGTCAAAATCAGATTTATCTGATTTTAATGAATTTAATTCAAAATTAATTTCGTCAGAAATATCTTTTAAATGAAGCCTTCTGTCTGTTTCATTCTTTGATTCTTCAACAAGTGACAGATACTTTTCTTTATCATGTAAGTAACACCACAGAGCCAATTCTGCAAAATATGGTTCCAGATATGTGTGTGTTTCCATCAGCTTGTTGAATAAAGCGATATCTTCCGGTTTTTCCAAGAACATGTTATGTATAATTTAAATTAGATTTTAATTTCCAATGTATAATTTAAATTAGATTTTAATTTCCAAACTTTCCAGGATTTCCAAATGAGGAAGGTGCGTCCGCATTTTTGAAGCGAGTTATATTTCTAGATAATTCTTGGGCTGACTTTATATTTTTTTGCCCCCTCGTTGCGGCTTCTATCATCTGTCGTATAGCTGGGGACATCGCATCTTCAAAAACTTGCAATTGTTGAAGCAAATCCTTATTTTTATCAAGTGCCGGTAAATGTTTCACAATGTCATCTGCTTGGGCTTGACTAACCTTAGCAGGTGTATTAAATAATGCTGGACCTACTCGTTGTTGAATTTCGCCAAAATTAAACATTCCTGGACTTGAAACTTCTGCCGCTGCTAAATTTGAATATGATGGCGCCTCAGGTGCAAAAGGTGACTGATACTGTAATGAACTTCGAAGATCAGCCAGAGATTTATTTCTAATACTTCCATCTATTATTCCTAGTTGTTCTTCTAGCGATTGAATTTTTTCAGGTTTGGAATTGACCTTTTTCCTTTCGTACGCAATTTTGCGCATCAAACTGGTTCTTTGTTGTTGTAAGCTTTTTTCAGTTGTTTCTTGAATCGCTTCTTGAGTTTGAACCACAACTCTACTTATTTCTTGTTTCTGCTCCTCTCGCGCTTCTTTGATTTCTTTCTTTTGTTCTTCTCCTTGTTTTTTGAGTTGATCTTGAATTTCATTTTTAAAAGCCAGACGTTCCATGTTTTGCATATAAGACACATTCATTAGATTTTGTTGTCTGATAATTTGGCTAAGTGTTTCAATTGAGTCAACACCAGCCCTCTCTCTTTGTAAATTGACTGGTTGTTGATACATTGGTGTGGGACCGCCTCCACCTAAATATCCCAATAGGGCTTGAACGCTGCTAGGCAACTTTGACTCAGAAGGAGCGCCTCCAAGTTTCCTTGGAGCCTCGTGGCTCAGAGAGCCTGGCTTTTTAACAACTCGTTTCTTTTTCTTGTCTTTTTTGTCTTTTTTTCCCATGTTATATATATAGTATGAGATTAATTAAATTAAATAATTTAAAATGTGAATTGCCAAATAGCAAAGGTGGATACGTTTTTCCAAAATACAAAATAACCGGTTCTAATGATTTCTTATTTACGCTGTTGTTTGGTATAAAGAATTCAGGCAAGACAGTTGCGGGTTTGAATTATCTGATCCATGAACCTCATTTAATGGAAAATCAAAACAAAGTTTATTTTTTCAGTCCAACTTTAGATCAAAAACTGATCAATTTCAGAAAAGATCACCCAGATCATTTTATCATCATTGACGATTTTTCAGTGAAATCGTTTCAAAAAGTTATTGAAAAAATAAAGGAAGCAGTCGAACAATGGAAACACGACAAAAAGCTTTTGGAAATATTTGATGATTACATTAACAAAAAAAAATTAGATCCAAAATGTTTGGAACTATTACAAGAGCATAATTTTTTAGATGGTTTTGACTTTGAAAATTTCAACTACGATTACCCTCCAATTCATACAATTATGATAGATGATTCTCTGGGTAGTCCAATGATTTCAAGCAGGGGAAAAGACGCACAGATCTTTAATAACTTTGCAATAAGGCACCGACATTTTTATACGAATTTGTTCATCATGTCACAATATCCCAAGGGTATAAATAAAGTTTTGAGGTCAAACAGCAACAACATTTTGATATGGCAAATGAAAGACCGCTCTATATACGAGTCAATCTTTCCAGAGTTTAGCAGTTTGTTCAAAGGAAATGTAGAAAGATTTATTGAAATTATGGATAAAATAGAACAAATGAATAATCATTCGTTCTTATTCATTTATTATGATAAGGAGCAATTCATAAGATTAAACTTTGACCAACAAATAGTGCTAGACGCTTGACAACTGATTGAAATTTTGCAAGTTCTTCAAACGTTCTTTTGGATCCGTTTGCTCTAGTTCTCTTTCGATTGTAAATGTCATATTGAATTGACAATTTGCTTTGAAAGGAACTAAACGCCCATCTTTTGATCTGATTTCTATGGTTAAATTGTCAAAGTTTGAATAAATTTCTTGACTGAAGATGTCGCTATTGTAATTTTCCCAAATCAGGGTTGAACCATTTGAAATATTTGGTACAACTAATTCGAACAGAACACTATTTTGAGATAACCGCCCACCTTTCAGTTCAAAAAATCGTTTAGCACAATTGCTGTGGATTCTAATGACATCAGCAATTTTCATGTCAATACTGAAAGGAAAATAAACAGGATTTATCAACACTCCATTTGTAGCTTGTGCGGCAACAGTTTGGTTTAGAGATATAGAAGAACCTCGACGAGTTCCCAAGATACGAGTCATGTTGTATTGAACCCCGTTTATGATAGGATACGTTTGTATTTGAATAGGAACAGCTTGAGAAGTGTACATTATTGCTATTCTATTAGATACTGCATCATATTGCACTATAAATGCCATTGAACCTGCTGTATTATTTGCACCCGGAACACCACTAACGAGATTGTTTAACATAGCTTGTATGGTTGTACATAAATTGATACCGTTGTATGAGTCATCGGGAATGGTGAAAGGAATGGTCGTGTTCCCATTTCTAATCACAGTGAACCTATTATTCTTCAACGCTTCTGAAATATTAATGTAATCCCAATCTATGGAAACGTTGACCGGATTGAATACACATCTTTGCCCATGTGACGTTTGAATGTTGGTCAAGTTTGTGTTATTAAAATTAAAATTCATTTGATTTATGTTAAAGCTGTCATCAGCGTCAGAATAATTGCTGGCATCGGTACTGCTAATACTGAAAAATTGTTTTGATTTTACACTCATGTTTATATATTTACATTAGAATTTATTAAATATTTTAATCTAACTTAAATTATATCTAATGAATGGAGGAAACCCAAACACGAATCAAGGCGGAGTGACATACATTCCCGCCATTAGTACAGGAGCATTGTTTATCAACGGTAAACGCTTCAGCGATGTTATTTCAGAATTAATCAGTGAAGACCAGTTCGAACAATCAGAGATAACAGAATTGAAGTTATTAGTTCAATATTTGAATACATCAGGTTTATCATCTGAATGGATTGTAGACAACAACAACAAAAATCAAGACTTGAAGACGCTTATAACTGCGCTTGAAACCAAGCTCGCGCAAATAGACACCACGGCACTAACTGAGTCCAGCGTCTTAGTCAACGACAACCGAAACTCTGTATTAAAATCACGGCTGGACGCCACCGACAACAACGTTGGGACATTAACGACCAAAACACGCTATGTCACCGTGAATCATAATAGCGGACCCCTGGAAAATGAAGCCTACATGTCCATTGATCCGATTGCCGTGGGCAACCGAACATTAGAAATGCGAGTAGGTGCTAACCACGAATTCGTGATGCAAAACTACCCAGGCGTCAGCAGTGCAAACTTCATCGGGCTAAATGTGCTGGGTGGGAAAATCCTGTTGGACTCAACCATAACCGAGATTGATTCTGCTGTAGATATGGGCAAGTTTGATGGGAGCCGAGATGGACGCGAGTTTCGGATTGGCGGGGCTATGGGTAAAATTCGCCTAGGAAGCGTAAATGACCCAATCGTAGGAGCGGGGATAGGAGACCCCAACACGAATGACACGACCGAAATCCATATCGGCAAACAAACCGCACTCAAGAACACGAAGACGTATTTGAACGGTAATGTTTATACGGCGGATGCACGGCTGGAAAATTTGGCGGTTACCGATGTCGTGACGTGGAACAACGCGGCGAGTTGGGCAAGCGGTTTCGTATTTTCAGGAGGGCTGCCTTACTGGCTGGCGTGGATAGGATTGAGTGGAACACCTAATTATCGTTATTCAGACATTGTAAAAATGGCAAACAACTACCTCACGGGCGGACTCACAAAAAATCACAGTATAGAGACGAGCAATGACTTAGCAATAAAAGCCCTGTCCGTCATTAACACCGACATCGTCTCGCTTTCTACTCCCTTAGACGGGCTGCTAAACCGTCTCGTTTTTCAGGCATTCGCAATCCACGGAAGCCACCACATGGGCGTAGTCAAGGGCGGAATCAAACATTACGTGGGTGATGGCGAGATTGAAATTCGCAACGACGGGGGTATTTTTGACTTTGTTTTAAAAGACGCTGGAAATGCGAACCAGCTTAAAATTAAGAATGCCGATGTGGAGCTCATCCAATGTAACGGGACTGAAGGAACTACAAACAAACTCATTCTCGGCGCATGCTGCGGCAATATTGATATGATAACAGCCACCACTGGTATCCGCGCGAATGCAACAAAGGTGTTGGAAGTCAAGGGCAACAAGCAAGTCAAGATCGGCAGCAACAGCGATGCCGTAGTAGATGATACATACAAGGTGCTTATTGATGCAGCCACCCACACCAACGGCATCAAGCTCGTAAAATCCAACGATGCCCTATTATTGAACCCGACAAATGTAAGCAGCAAATCAATCACGTTGCAAGACGGCTACGCGGGGGCAACCGCAAAAACACTTTACACAACGGAAAGCGGCACAAAACTATTCTTTGGAGATACGCAGATTGTCCCGCACGGAGGCGGAGGAGGCAACACGACAGCCGCCGACCTTGACCATATCAATAGCCTTGCTACAGCGATGACTGCCATTAGTCAGCCTGTCCCTGATTACTATGGGATATTCAGCCTCGTTCCTAACATGTATGAAGCACGATTATATACGGATATTTTTATGACTCCTACAGGGCAATACGCATGGGCAGTCGGAAATAATTTGGACAATACTCTCAACGCTCCGATGGTAGCGTCAAGTTTTGGACACACATGGAACGTCACCGATACAATAGACAATTTCCGTTCAGTGGCAGGAACATCAACAGGGGACTCGGTTTGGGCTATTGCGAGCGGCACCGACCAAGCCAATCAACTCTACAACGTGATTTATAGAAACGACTTCACATTTAACAACCCTAATTTTGAATGGATACCCCAGCCAGTTATCACTTTGGATAATTTCAACACCGCCGCCCTGCCCCAGCAGATTCGCATGAGTGCCGACGGAAGGTATCAACTCATTACCGACTACCGAGCCAACACCAACGGCAAAGTGTATTTATCCGCTAATACTGGTACGACATGGACAACAACAAACTTGACCCCGAACCACGTTACTAGATGCGTGGGGTGTGCTGTAAATGCGACAGGAGAAATAATGTTCGTTTGCGTGGATGGTATTAGCTCGGGTCAAGGTGGTATTTATAGATCGCAAGATTACGGAGCGACATGGACGCGGGTGCTTACAGCCCCAGCCAGCCCTCACCTCCGCGTGAGTTGCGACGCAACGGGGCGGTATGTTGCAGTTGGTCGCGGGACAAACGTCCAAACATCCCGAAACTACGGAACATCATGGAGAATAATATCCGACCTTAACAATTTAAGTGTTAGTGTCTCTTCTGACGGACAATACGCATGGTTTGGACAAGTAAACGGCTCGCTGTATTATTCCTCCAATTACCTCATGACAATCTATCTCGTCAACGACGTAAGACCATCGGGCAATACGTACGTGAATCAGGCACACGATGTAATAGTAACGAGCAATAATGGTTCGGTTGTCCTCGCAGCTGGTATTCAAGGCAATATAAATGTTTATCGCCAGCCACCGCAAGAAGTGAGGCGTTTGCAGGAAAGCCCTACGATTCGCGTTGTGCGTGATGCCAACACGGCGGGAGCTTACAGCTTGGAGCTTAAAAATGTGTCTGGTGGGTCTAACAACCAGCAGCGATCAGTGGTGGAAGACCAGTTGGCACCAGTCGCTGGCTCTGGCAACACGCCGCCAGAGGACAGGCTCATTGCAGCCACGACAATCATCCCACGCAAGACGCTATTCTATCACAACGGATGGCAACCAGTTACACACGCAAGACGCTATTCTATCACAACGGATGGCAACCAGTTACAACTATTCTGCAGTCAGGAACGCATCAGGACGCATATATTAGCGACACGGGGAGATACTTATTGACTGCTATGGGGGTACCCGGCGCCTTCACGCAATACCAGCTCAACCTACATCGCGGCTATACCGATGAAGCCCCGTGGGTTTTGGTGGGACCCACCAAGTTCTGGAAGAGCGTTTGCGGTAGCAGCATCGGTAATCGGATGTATGCCGTCTCCGCCAAGAACACACTCGGTGATTTCAGCAACTCACTATACACGAGCACAGACTACGGCACAACATGGGCGTTGCTGACTACGCCAGCCGCTTTCAACACCAACGACGCAATAGGACAAATCCGCTGCTGCGGCGTGGGTCGCAACGTGTTTATTTCTAGCGCGACAAGCGGGGTTGTGTATAGGAGCACTGATTTCGGTGCAAATTGGACGACTATCACCCTAGGCACAGGTTCGGGAACAACTCAGAGCATCCACGTCAACAGCGTAGGTCAGTATGTTTTTGCCGCGGTTTTCAGCATCGGTCTCTTCCGTTCTTATGACTTTGGTGCCACCTTCCAGCAAATCAATTCATCAACGACAAACTGGATTAACATCAGTTGCTCGGCGACGGCGCAGTTTGTAGTCGCAACACGCAGCGGGCAAACATACGCATTTAGCGACGACTACGGAACCACATGGACATTCGGGACGGAGAATTTCGTAGATGCGGCGATGAGTCACGCTGGTAACCTCGTCTGGTTTTGCCGAGAAAACCAAGTAGCCTATTCCGATAATAACGGCTTAACGATTAAGGCAACATACACGAGCAACTACAATCATCAGTCTATCTGCATGGATACAAATGGGAATTATGTATTTAGCCCGCTGAATGCTGGGGCTGGCAATAACCCGATGACGATTGAAGCCCTTATGTTGCGCGAACCCGCTACAAACGTGCGGAATATAGCGGCGGGGACGAATATCGTTCTTGATAATGACCTGAATGGAGGTTACACCATCAACGCAAATGTAAATTCATCATTTCAATTCGCGGGCTATATGTCTTGGACGAACGCCGATGTTTTTCAAACACTGCCAACGATGGATTTTCAAAATTACGATTATGAAGCCATTTTACATATGAGTAATTTGCTTTCAGAACAATTTATCAACTTATATTGGAACGGAATGAGCACGGCAACTTGGGAAGGCGAGTTTGTATGGATGGCTAATGTGGCTCTATTTGCCGCTGGAGCAGACCAACCCGTTCCGTATATGATAAACAATAGTTCAAACGCTTTGGCGTTTTACCCTGGGACGAATACAGGTAGTTCCGCAGCTCGTGATATGTTGCTAACGCTGCGATTTAGAGGTATATCAGCAAATCGGTTTTCAATAGTGCAAATGGGTAGATCACAACTTTTCTATACTACTGCAGTGGCTGGTGCTGCCCCCCCAGTAAGTGCGAGTGGATGGCAAAGGGCTACATATTCCGTGACAGGCAATAATGCCAACTGGGCTCCTACATCCATTAGGCTAGCAGTACCTGGCGGTAATAGACAAGTCCGCATGACTTGGCACCGAATCAATAAAATAAGTTCCGCATAAAAAAATATAAGGTATATATATATATACAATGGCAGCTCAAATTTTCAATACGGATAAAGGGGTATCGGTTCATGTTCTCCCGATTACAATCACGTTAGGACACTCGGCAAGTTTTAGAGCACTCGTATTTACGGGGACGATGTCGTATGGAAAGGTCTTTGATTTAGAAGGATCCGACTATGCAAACTGGGGGGCAAGCGATGATTATATAAAGGAATATATTTGCGACAAGGAGGGGTTCATCGGGAGACCTGTTCCCGAGGTGGATGCTAGTGGCAACCCGATTGTTTATCAAGCGCCCGAACCTGTACAAGACGACAACCGAAGCATGCATAATGAAGCCGATATTCGAAAAATAAATGATTTAGAAACTGAATTAAATGAACAAAAACTAAAATTAGATAAAATTTTAGGGTTGTTAGGTAAAAATAATTTAATCTAATCATATAGTATATATGGAAGTTTACGCAATTAGTTCACTAGCTACCGCAATTTCAAGCAGCCCAGGTAGAGCGTTAACCTCATGGCTCTGTCATCAGTTTTTGAAATGGCGAATGAAAAAAAAATTGTTTGGCGTTGTGTTACTGAAAGGTTGTACAACTTTATGCGAAAAACTGTCATCCCATGAAATATTATTCTTTGATGTTGATGTATTATATAATCAATTGACCGCACCAAAATCAGCAGAAGAAGTGCATAAAAAGCCATCAGTTGTTGAAAATTACACCGCTTACCCAATTCTTAGGACACATCTTTACAATTTATCTAAAGTGTACAAAAATAGAATTGTTATTGTTTCAAAATCATTAGAATTATTGAAAGCTTTGGGGATTTACGATGATCACTTATATTTTTATGCTTTTTCAAAGGAGATGGAAGAGAAGGTTGGCTTGATATACACAGATGAAACTTTACACAAGCAAGCTGAAGTCAACAAGTTTAGAATCAAAGACCAAATGAAAGCAACGAATGTGATTATAATTGAATCCATGAACGACTTGGAAACTAAACTTAAAACCATGTTTGGAATAAACGCTCTAAATCTATAAAAAACATTTAAAAATGTTTAAAAATATTTATTTTCTAAAGTATGTTATATACTATTTATTGAAAAAGCAATAATTAATTAATAATTTAAAATTGTTAATTAGTTATTAGAAAACATGTTTAAACGCTGTTCCAATTTCGCATTTCGTTCTTGTGTTCTCATGCAAATTTGAGTGTCTTGATGCCGGTTGAGATTGGCTTTAATAATTTTTTTACCACACAGTTGACAAACAGTTTTTTCGCACATGTTATTGAGTATTCTTTCTTTATTTAATTCATAATATACTTTGTTGTATTCTCGGCGGGCTTCGGTATCCATTATAATATAAATAGAAAAATTCTTTTTAAATCATTTAAATTTAAAAAACTAGATATTTTTATATCTTAGATATTATAATAATGAATAAAATTTTAAAAGCTTTAGGCATAGACGAGCAGCATTCAAAGCCAATCAGAGTCAAAAAAACGTTTAATAAGGTCAAAGACAATGTCCCGCACATTGCAAACTATAACTTTATGGCGGATTTGTTGTTTTTACCAGAAACTAAAAAGGGGCATAAGTACTTATTGGTTGTTGTTGACATCGCAACAAATGCCTGCGATTTCATTGCCAACTATAACTTTATGGCGGATTTGTTGTTTTTACCAGAAACTAAAAAGGGGCATAAGTACTTATTGGTTGTTGTTGACATTGCAACAAATGCGTGTGATTTTGAACCAATCACAGAGAAATCAAGTGATACCATCTTGGAGGCGTTTCAGAAAATCATCAAGCGGAAATATTTAAACAAGCCGTACGCAAGCTTGAGAACAGATGACGGGAAGGAGTTCAGAGGCGCTTTTGAAAAATGGCTTCATGGTGAAAATATCATTCATAAAATTGGGGAACCCGGAAGACACAAACAAGTCGGAAATGCGGAAATACTGAATCGAGATCTAGGAAGATTGCTCAATGGCTACATGAATTCGGTTGAAGAAAAAACAGGGAAACAATACAAAGAATGGACTGAAGTGTTGCCAACCATTCGAAAAATGTTGAATGAATACAGGACGATTCCAGAGGGTGATCCGTTTACCGATGTATATCCTAGTCCCGATGTTGTTGAGGCTAAATTCAAGGTTGGTGACATTGTTTATAGAATAGCCGATGAACCGCTTGACGCCCTGGGACGAAAACAACCTACAAAGAATTTCAGAATGGGAGACTATAGATGGGATCTAACACCCAGAAAAATTGTCAGGGTTCTCCGGTACTCTGGAAAGAATCCAATTAGATATCTTTTGGAAAATTTACCAAACGTTTCTTATGCTGAATGGGAAGTCAAGAAAGCGGATGAAACACAAGCCAAGTACCAGGTGATGTATGTTTCAGCAAAAAGGACCATTCGTGGCGTCAAAGAAATTCTGATCAAATTTAAAGGGATCAAAGAAAAGAAATGGCAAGAATACAACTATATTAAGAAGCAAATTCCAAATATTGATGATTATATGAGAGCCAGTAAATGATAATCATTGACGCTATTGAATTGAATATGACCAGTTGTTTTTTTCTCGGGGATAAAATTAGGCAGATCCGTTGTAATTGGTTTATCGAAT
>Ga0194129_10007689_pt1 | contig 12733 bp, 4 predicted proteins | sample TA2KigCa35mmetaG_FD_150862 | JGI IMG/M metagenome (GOLD analysis project Ga0194129, IMG submission 150862) | Freshwater microbial communities from Lake Tanganyika, Tanzania - TA2015038 Kigoma Deep Cast 35m | ecosystem: Environmental > Aquatic > Freshwater > Lake | place: Tanzania: Lake... | reverse complement strand
GTTCCACAGCTCCTGGATCAGCTGGGCGAGGAGCGCATCACGCGGAGCTCCGCCATCGTGGTCGGGGACCGGCCCGAACGCGGCGAGGAAGGCGCGCACGAGGACGTCGAGGTCATCGGCGTTAAGTCCCTCCGCGAAGGCGCACGGGGCCGTGGAGGCGGCGAGCGCGCTCCCCACGGTGTAGGCGACGGCGAGCGAATCGCAGTCGACCCGCCCTTCGAGCACCGCGCCAAACGGGGCTCGAATCGACATCCGCATCGTGAGTGGGGCGTCGGTGAGAAGGTGGTGCAGTGAAGATCCCTCGAGGGGCACGAGCTGAGAAAGGCTGCCGTGAAGTCGTCCGAGCATCGTCGTGGAGTTCGCGACGACCGCGACGAGAGCCGTCGTCGGGGTCTCGGATCGTCGCGGGCCGCGAAGCACGCCCCCGCGGAAGGCGACCGCGAGCGCGTCGTTGATCGTGCCGTCGAGGTGTCCGAAGATCATGCGGCCAACGGAATCGCGTGACTCGGCGAGCACGTCGAGTGAGGGCGGCTGCTCGGCCGGTTCGCCGGCGAGCACCTGACGAACGTGGCGCGTCGCCTCCACCTCCCAGGGCATCCCGTGGCGGCCGAGGGCCTCGAGCAGCCGTTCGATGCTCGGACCGTCGCCGGGCCGTAGCCGGCACTGCTTGCGCCGTACCGCCAGCAGGTTCGCCGCAAACCGCTCGGGTCGGTCGGCATAAATCGCGGCTAGGAGCTCGCCAGCTTCGTACACGCCGTCGTCCAGCTCTTCCTCGAGCAGCGAGATATCGTCTCGGTCGACCGAGTCCCCGATCGAAGGAGCCGCCGCCATCGCCTTCGCCCGAAGTTCCTCGGCAGAGGGCCCACGAAGCTCGTCTGGGATACCGAAGTCACGCAAGGTCTCTGCCGTAGGCAGGTCGAACTCCTCTTCTGCCCAAGCCTCCGCGGGCTCCTCGAGGGCGCCGGGGGTTGCGAGCGTTAGCTTGAGCAAAGTCAATTCAGCCGTGGGTGGTAAGTGGCCGACGCGATCGAGGCATGCCGCTGCGCGCTCGTGGTCACCCAGCTCGAGGAAGCCTTCGCAGGCGCGTACGGCAGCCTGCACCTTCCGGTCGAGGTCGGGGGCGAGCCCGATCACGCGCTCCCAGCGCTCGGCGGCCTCCTTCCCCAGGCTTCGTTGCTCGTACCAGCGCGCGAGCTGTCGCTCGGCCTCGACGTTGACGCCGTCGAATTCCGCGAGGTACCGCTCGGCATCGCGGCACGCTCCCTCCAGGTCGCCCAGGTGCCGCGCGAGGATGGCGGCTCGCCGCAGCCGTCGCAGCACGCGAAGTCCGTGGCGCCGCGACGAAGGGACGTCATCGTCGTCGCCGTCGTCGTCATCGAGGCGCTTTGCCAGGACCTCGAACTGGCCGGCCCGCTCGAGTTCGAGCTCCTCGAGCGTGAGCGTGGCGTTGTCCGTTCGAGCGAGGAGATCGGGCTCCGCGGGCTCCCGGGCCTGGCGCTCCTGGACGGTCGAAACCTGCCGTCGATCGTCGAACGAGCCGCGCGGCGCTGGTGCGACGTTGTTGAGGTGGTTCGGCGTGGATGGACGGATGTCATTCTGCGCCGCGACGGCGTGCGCTCTCGAGAACGCGATGGTCAGCAGGTGGAGTCCGCGCTCCTCACGTCGGCGTCGTTTGGGGTCCCGCAACTCGCGGCTGGCGACCGTCGCGGCCGTGCGCAGTCCCTCGAGCAATCGCGCCGTGAACGCCTCGGCCTCGGCCACGCCTTGCGCGTCCGAGAGCACCCGATGGCAGTCGCGTGCCAGCCGGAGGGTGGCTCCCTCGATCGGTAGCGCGACCACCGCTTCCACGGCGCAAACGAGAGCGCGACGAGGATCCCCGAGCGCCAGCATCACGCGCCCTCCGCGGTGCCAGAGGCCCCGTGCCGCGTGTCTGCCATTCGCCGTCGTTGCGGCCGTGCGGTAGGCCCGCTCGAGTGCGTCGAGGGCGCCGTTGACCTGCCCCGCGGCGAGCTGACGCGACGCGACCTCCTCCAGGACGGACAGCGCGTCGAGGCGCGTCGCGGACCGAGTGAGCGCGGAGAACGCGAGCTCGGAAGCGAGCTCGTCGCGACCGTGGGCGAGTGTCACCGATGCGGTCGCGGCGAGCATGGCGGCTGCGAGCATCGACTCTCCGGCCTCTTCGAGCAGCATCACGCGGGCCTGGATTCGCTCGAGGGCTTCTTCGAGCCCGCCTCGATCGAGCAGGTCGTCCACGTACCGAGCGACGCCGCGCTCACGGGTCCTCGAGCACGCGTAGAAGAATGCCTCTTCAGCCCCGACCGGGTCGCGCGCGAGGTCCCAGCGGAGGGCTCCGAGGTCTCGCCATCGTTCGGCTGCGAGGTCCGGGGAGCCGTCGACCTCCGCGAGCCACGCGCGTGCGGCGGCGAGGTCGAGCCGCGCGTCCGAGCGTGCGCCGTCGACGAGTGCGGACAGCCCAGCAGTCGCTTCGTCGATTCGCGGCTGGAGATCGCCAGGCTGGAGCGTGAGCGTAGCGGCCTGACTGAGGTGTGCCGCTGCCGCCTCCACGTCGATTCGCAGCGCGGCGTCGATGGCGTCGAGCCATCGTTCGGGGTGCTCGGTGCCTCCGACCATGGCGTGGAGGACGAGCGCGTCGAGCGCGCAGGCATCCTCACCGGACGCTCGCGCGGCCCTGACGGTCGCATGGACGATCTCCTCCACGGGACCTGCAATCTGCAGGAGGCTACGCCCGATTTGAGCGGCCCTCTTCGCGTCACGCTCGGCGAGCGCATCGAGCACGCGTCCGAGGCCGGGAGCGATGTCTTCGAACGGGTAGGGTGCTGCTGCTACCTCGACGAGCGTCGCGCCGACCAGGTCGAGCGGGAGGGTGGAGGTGCTCGCGGCCAACGTCGACAAGAGCCGCTGGCGAAGCTCGGGATCGCCTGGACGTAGGGCCAAAGCGCGCCTCAGCCAGCCGCCGCCGAGCAAGTGGCGTCCGGTCCGTACGCATTGGCGAGCGAGCGTCCGGTAGCGCTCGGCTCGCGGTGGCAAGAGACCGAGGGCGTCCTCGAGTTCCCGCATCTCGACGTCTTCCGCCAACGCGATCTCGAACAGGCATGTGCAGGGACGTGCCGCGATGGGGGCGCAGCCGCGGGCCTGCATGGCCGCCTTGCGGGCGCGGGTTGGGTTGCCGCCCTCGAGGAAGGCTTCCGCCGCGAGGGTGAGGCACGTCGCCCGCGCCGGACCTCGCAGCGAATCGGCAACCCGGAGGAGAGCGTCGGCGCGCGCTTGAGCTTCGGCGATCGGTAGCGCGTCGAGCACGGCTCGGATCGCGCCGAGTGTCGCTTGCTCGGTGGGCTCGGTCGGATGGGCGAACCCAACCTCGGGGCCCAGGCGCGAGAGCGTCTCGAGGATGTCCAGTCGCGGCCCGCCATGCACGACACGGTCGAGGGCTGCGCTGACGACGGCCGCCCACGCCCGTGCGGTTCGTGCACGAAGGAAGCGTTCCTCCGCGATCTCGAGTGCCGTGCCGGCGGCGCTGCCGTGCTCTCGCAGGATCTCGTCCACGGCTTCGTGCCGATGCTGCCGCGCGAGCCGCTCGACGAGCGCATCCGTCGCGCGCCTGCTCCCCGGCGCGCACTCGAAAGCTCTGGCGATAGCGAGATGCTCCGCATCCGGCGTGCGTGTCCGCCCAGACACCTCGAGCCAGATGTCGCTCGCGCGCTCCGAGCCGATTGACGCCGAGCTCCAGGCCGCGATTGTCGCGAGCCTCTCGAGGGCGCGAGCATCGTCGAGCCTTTCGAGCGCGAGCTCGCGATAAATCACGGCGGCACCTGAGGCATCGCCGTTCCTCGCCGCGGCGTCGGCTGCGGCGAGCCCTGCCTCGAAGTCGTCGTCGGTCGCCTCGGCGCCGCCTTCTCGAAGCAGGTCGGAAGCCTCGTCATGGCGTCCGAGCGCGGCGAGATGTGCTGCCACCTCGCGTCGACCAGCGCGGGCTTCGTCGGGATCCATCAGCTCGAGGGAGCGCAAGAGGACCGACACCGCGTCGCCGACGTGGACGCCGCGCGATAGGCAAAGGTGGGCGAGCATGCGGGCGGCATCGCGCTCGGCCGAGGTGTCGCCTCTCGTCGCAGCCTGTCGCATCGACGCGACGAGCGTGGCTCGGGGGGGACGAGCACCCTCCTGCCGCTGGACGTGCCGTGTCGTCGAGGGCGCGAGCCGCGGGAGCGGATAGGGGAGCTGTGGAGCCTCGGAGCTTCGCATGCGAGCTGGGACCCGCGTTTTGCGGGGGCCGCATCTTACCACGGAGGTCCCGCGTTCGGTCCCGCGGTCGGGTCAGCGCAGCGACATCGAAAAGGGTGGTGCGGCGAGGAGGGGATCGCCTCCTGCGAGCGGCGCGACCAGGCCAGCAAAAGCCGAGAGGTCCTCGAGCAACGGCCCGTTCACCGCGAGCGGCGCGAGAATGGCCTCCTGCGCGGTCTTGCGCGCGGCCCGTTCGAGTTCGGCTCGCGAGGTCTCGCCGCCGGCGTCGCCGCGGACGAGGTCGAGCCACGAAGATCCTGCCCGCTCGACATGGCTGGGGAGCTCTTTTCCCCCGGGCGCGAGCTCGCGTGCGAGCTCGATCGCGCGAAGGAGGCCCCCGATCTCGTCGATGAGCCCGCGCGTGCGCGCGTCCTCTCCTCCCATGATGCGGCCCTCGGCGGCGGGCTCGATTGCCGCGACCTCCACGCCGCGCCCCTCGGCGATGCGCTCGAGGAACAGTCGATAGGTCTTCGTCATCGATCCACGCAGCTTGTCGCGGGTGGCGTCGTCCCAGGATGCGAACGGCGAGAGGTACGTCGCTCGCGCACCGGCGGCGGGATTGGCCGGCACGGCGGTGACATTCACGCCCACGTTCGCGAGGGGCTCGGCGACCGACAGCTTTCCCATGACGACGCCGATCGAGCCCAGGATGCTGCTTCGCTCCGCGACGACTTTCGTCGCTGCTGACGCGATGTAGTAGCCCCCGCTCGCGGCCATTCCTCCGACCGAGACGACGACCGGCTTCGCTTTGCGGAGCTCCATGACCTCTTTCCAGAGCAGGTCGGACGCGAGGGCTGAGCCTCCCGGCGAGTCGAGCCTCAGGACGACCGCGTGCGTCAGCGGGTCGCGCGCGAGCTTCCGCAGTGTCGGCGCGAGCTCGCGGTGCGAGATCCCGTCACTCGAGCCGAGTCCGCCGCCGCCGCCCATGCTGATGGCCCCGGTCGCGCGAAGCACCGTGACGTGGGGGACGCCGAGGCGCGGCGCTCCGGCGAGCCCGCGAACGACCTCCGACAAACCTCCCGAGGTCTCGCGCGAGCTGCCGAACGCGACGCGACGAGCCCGCACGCTCGAAAGCTCGAGCGCCCGATCGCGCGCTTCGGCCTCGAACCCGAGACGATCGACGAGACGCTTGTCACGCGCGTCCGCGGCAGGGTGAGGCCCGTCCTCCAGTCCCAGCGCGTCGGCCTTTCCGTCCCGCCCCTTCTCGATCCCTGAGACCCAGGCCTCGCGGATCGCGAGCAGCGCGGCCTCCAGGGACTTGCGCGCCGGCTCGCTCGGCTCGTTGCGGGTGAAGGTCTCCTCGGCGCCTTTGAAACGGCCCTCTTGCATGAAGTCGACCTTGACGCCGAGGCGGTCGAACAGGGCCCTCGCGAAGACCAGCTGCGCGGCGATCCCGACGCTCTCCACCGAGCCGGCCGGCGTGAGCCACACCTCGCTGCAGCCGACCGCTGCCGCGAGCAGGGTCGCGTTGTCGTACCCATCGGCATGGCAGACGACCGGGCGAGCAACCCGATGCCGCGCGAGCGACCGACCCAGCTCCTCGGCGCGAGCCACCCCGAGCGTCGAGGTTCCGAAGCGTACGAACAAGCCTCGCGTGTCGGCGCTGTCTTCGAGTTGACGGATCTCAAGAATCAGATCGGAGAAGCTGTCCGACCCGCCACCGAGCCAGCCACCACCGCCGCGCTCGGTCGCCCCATTTCGCAAGTTGATCTCGGCGAGCTGCGGTCCGGCCGGCGACTCGACCTCGCCGTCGTCGCGCGACTCCTCGAGGTGTCGTGGCCGACCGTCGCAGGCAGCCGTCAGGGCAAGGAGCAGCGGCAACCAGGGGCGCATCGACCGAGACCGTACCCCGCCTCGGGAAGCGTGTCGAACGACGACGCGTCGGACGATCAGTGAAACTCGGGCAGGTCGCTCGTGTCGATGTCGGGATTTCCGGGCGGCGTCTCGTGCGTCGATGGCTTCGGCGCGGACGTTTTGGGCGTCGATGAGCGAGGAGGCGGGCTCGCCTTCGCTGGTGGCGGTGGTGGTGCTGCAGGTGGTGGCGCAGCCTTGGTGGCCGCTTCCGCCGACGCGATGCGGCCCCGCGCCTGCTCGCCGAGGGGAGCGTAAGGTGCGGCGGCGACGACCTTCTTGAAGAGGGCCACCGCGGCCTCCCGGTCTTCGCGCGCCCACTTCGCCTCCCCGAGCCCGAACAGCGCGGGGATGTGTTTCGGATGCTTCTCGACGGCCTCGCCGTAGTGCTTCTCGGCCGTCGTCGGATCGCCGCGTCCGAGCGCCACGCCACCCAGACCGGTCAACCCCTCGGCATCGCCAGGCGCTTGCTTGACGACGGCCGCGAACAGCTTCTCCGCGTCTTCGTACTTCGAGCTCTTCAGGGCCGCCTTGGCCTTCTTGAGAGTATCCTTGATGTCGATCACTTCTTCCGCCGTGCCCGATGCCGCGGGACCCGTGCCCCCCTTCCCGACGACGGCCCGAAGAGCGTCGAGAGCCGGGTGCCCAGGAACAAGCTCGACGAGTTTGTCGAGCTCGCGCTTCGATGCCTCCGTGTCGCCGCGTCGGGCCAGGGCAAGCACCAAGAGCCCTTGCGACTGGCCGAGCTTTTTCTCGGCGGCGACGGCCGTTCGCAGTCGGTCGACGACGGTGTCCCACGACGGGTTCGACTCGCACATGTCGAGCGCCGCGAGCGCGCGGCCCGCTTGCGGATCGCTGGTGCCGACCCTCGGTACCAGCTTGCGCGCGTCGGCGAGCTTGCCCTCGAGTCGGAGAACGTCGAGCTGAAGGATCGCGGTCGCGCCATCGTCGGGCAGCGCCTTGGCAGCTGCGGAGACCACCTTCGACGCGCGCGAGACCTTCTTCGCGAGGTCCTCGGGAGCCTTCTCGGCGGCCCGTCCCTTCAACCACAGCCAGTCCGCTTCGAGGACGGCGACGCGCGCAAGTGCGCGGAGCACGCGAGGATCGGACTCGGCCACCCCGCTGGCCTTGGCGAACGACTCCCGCGCCGCGTCGAGGTCGCCCTCGAGCAAGTGCTTGTCGCCCTCGCCGAGCAGGCGCACGAGCTTGGCGTCATCGACCGTGGTGGCGGTGGGCTTCTCGTCGCCGCCGCGTTTGACCAGCGCCGTCACGCCGACGAAGGCCACGACGCCGACGGCGACGATGCCCACCGCGAAGCGGCCGAAGCCTGGTCGCGTGCTGCGTCGCCCGTACTCGCTGAAGCGCGGGTCTCCGCCATCGGTCCGTCGCAGCACGGACGGCCGCGCGACGCTGGGCGGTCCGCCCGCGGCCTCGACCGAGACCCGTGCGGCCTCGTCATCGAGTGCCGTCGGTCCCTTCTCCGCGTGCGCGCTCTCCTCTTGCGGAGCCGGGGTCTGCGGTGGGTTCGCGTTCCGTGGTGGGTTCGCGTTCCGTGGTGGTGTCGCCGCGCGCGGCGGATTCTTTTCGAGTCCAGGCTCGCCGTTTAACCCTTGATCGCTGTCACGTGGAGGGATGCTCTCGCGGATCGCGATGCTCACCTGGTCAAGTGCGTCTTTGACGTCCGACTCGAGGTCGGGCCCGCGATAGGGCGCATCGGATGGCAGGGCGGCGGGGCTGATGTCGGGGGGGGTGGACGACTTCTTGGGGTTCCGAGGAGGCGGCGTCGGAGCGGCGAAGCCGAGCGACGTCGAGCCGAGCTTCGCGTCTTGCAGTGCTGCAAGGTCGACCCGCGGCAGCTGAGGGTTCGTCTCGAGGAGGTCGATGTCCTCGTTGCCGGCCGGCAGCACGTTGAGGCGCGTCGTGGCCGACGAGGAGCTCGGGCCGTTCGGGGAATCGGACTCCTTCTGGACCCCATGAGGCGAATCCCCGGCCGTGCGCGCCGGCGACTTCGAGGGCGTCGCGGATGCCGCAGGGGTCCGCGGACCCGCCATGGCGACGTCGGGATTCGGGGGTGCTGCTGCCCGGAGTGGCGCTGACGCAGGAGACCCCGCCGGCAGCGACGCACCGCGCTGGGGCGGAGCGGTCGGGCGATTTGGCGGTGGGACCCTCGGGACCGGGATGACTGGTGGCGCCGGGGCCGTGGTGGCCCCCTGCTCGCGACGGTGGCGCTTCGTCGTGTCGTGCTCCTCGTTGGGTGGCTCGGACGAGCTCGCAGCGCCCGCCGCCGCGGGGAGCTTCCCGGGTGTGACCACGGCGCGGAAGAAGCTCTGCAGCTCCTCGATCGAGCCGAGCCTCTGCGGTGCGCTGCCGTCGTCCGGAACGAGGGTGTCAGCCTCGGAGACGTTGCCGGACGCGATCGCGGACTGGAGCTCCCGCATCGCGAGGAAGCGCAGCTCGCTTCCGTCCGTTCGGCGCACGGTCCAGCCCGCCAATCCCCCGGAGCCTGCCGGCCGGAACACCCGGAACTGGTGGCCGCAGTTCGTGCATTTGACCGTCGTTCCGCGGCTCGACACGAGGGCCGCGTCAAATTCGTAGCGGGTTTTGCAACGGTCGCAGGTGACGTCCATGGCGGGCCTGATGACGCGCGGAGGCTAGCACGAAACTCGATACCTCCCCCCAAATACGCGAGAGGATCCGGGCGCGCCGGTGATATGGAGCGGCGCATGCTGGACCTGCGCCATGTCGTGGATCATCTCGAGGACGTTCGTGCCGGACTCTCGCGGCGCTCACCGGCCGTGGCGGCGCTCCTCGACCCCGTCGCGACCCTCGCCTCGGAGCGTCGTCGATGGATCGCGGAAGCCGAGAAAAAGCAGGCCGAGCGCAATGTTGCCAGCAAGGAGATGGCGAAGGCCGACAAGAGCTCGCCGGAGTTTGCAGCGCGACGCGACGAGCTGAAGACGCTGAGCGCCGACGTCAAGGCGCTCGAGGCGCGCACCGCACAGTGTGAGGCCGAGCTCGAGGAGCTGCTCGCGCGCATCCCGAACGTGCCGCTGCCGAGCGTCCCCGATGGCTCGGGCGACGCCGACAACGTCGTCGTCAAGGTCTGGGGGGCGCCGCCGGAGCAGCCATTTGCGGTCAAGCCACACTACGATGTGGGCGTCGAACTCGGCTTGCTCGACTTCGAGCGCGCGACGAAGATCGCGGGTCCGAGGTTCACCGTGCTCTGGGCCGACGCGGCTCGGCTCGAACGGGCCCTCATCCACTTCATGCTCGAGCTGCACACGCGCGAGCACGGCTACACCGAGGTCTTGCCGCCTTTCCTCGTGAAGGGGGAATCCCTCTTCGGAACCGGCCAGCTCCCCAAGTTCGAGGAAGATTTGTTCAAGACGCGCAAGAGCGATCCCGAGCGCGCATTCGACCTCTACTTGATCCCGACCGCGGAGGTCCCGGTCACGAACCTCCATGCCGACGAGATCCTCGACCGTGCCGTGCTGCCGCTCGCGTACACGGCATACACCCCATGCTTCCGGAGCGAAGCGGGTAGCTACGGTCAGGATGTCCGCGGCATGATCCGACAACATCAGTTCGACAAGATCGAGCTGGTGCGTGTCTGCGAGCCGGAGCATTCCGAGGCGGAGCTCGAGCTCCTCACCCGCCACGCCGAGACCGTCCTCGAGCGCCTCGGGCTGCACTACCGACGGGTTGCGCTGTGCGCCGGCGACATGGGCTTTTCGGCCGCGAAGACGTTCGACCTCGAGGTGTGGCTTCCCTCGCAGCAGAAGTTCCGAGAAATTTCGAGCTGCTCCTCATTCGGGGACTTCCAGGCGCGGCGCGCGAAGATGCGCTACCGCCCCCAGAAGGGCGACAAGCCTCGACTCCTTCACACCCTGAACGGGTCGGCGCTCGCGGTCGGTCGAACCCTGATCGCCATCCTCGAGCAGGGCCAGCGCAGCGACGGTACCGTCGTCATTCCCGAGGCGCTGCGGGCCTTCATGGGGACCGACACGCTCCGGCCGCGCGTCGGCGGCGTACGCTGACGCGAGCCCCCCGCAACGTCCTGATGCAGCGGGGTGCGAGAACAAGCACGCCGCGCCTTCCCGGACCTCAATATTCGGGTCAATAAGTTGGCCCCTTCACCGGAGCCATGGGACGAGGGCGACATGGGCGCTCCCGCGCGCGTGTCGAGGACCTCTGAGGCCGATTGGGCCGAAGGGTCGCGCGCGGGGTCGTGGGTCGAGGACGGCGACGAGGCGCTTCCCGACCAGTGGTGTGTCGAGGTCGAAGGCTCGCTCGCGTGCCTCTCGACGCGACAAGTCTGGATGGGCCTGGCCCAGGGTCGGCTCACGCCCACGACCCCGATCTGGCGGGATGGCCTGGGTCACTGGGCGCCGATCGAGGCCGTCCCTGAGCTGACCGACGAAGAAGCCGAGGAGCGTGTGTCCGTCCCGGAGCGCTCCGAAATTCGAGCGCGCCGTCGGATGACGACTCCGCCGCCGGTCTCACCGCCGCCGGAGCTCCTTCGAAGCGGTGTGGCGCGCCGGGCGAGCTCCGTCCCCGCCGTGGTGGGTGCGATCGTCGGCGTGCTCCTCGCGCTGCCGGCGCTCGTTGGCGCTGCTTCCTCGCGGCTTTTCGGGGTGCTGCGGCGCCCGGCCTTGCGGAAAGCCGCACGTCGGAGCCTCGCGGTGTCCCTCTCCATCGGGGCGGTCGTCGGTGCCCTGGCCGGCGTGCAGCACCTGCGTGAGAACGACCTGGCTCGCGTCCCCCGAGCTCAGCGTGTCGCCGTCGATTTCGCCGAGCGCGCGCGGGTCCTGTCGGCGCGCGGCAGGCAGAGCGCCGCCGAGGCCGAGCAGCGGTTCTGGGGCGAGCGCTGGCGCTGAGGCGCGCGGGAGCCGGCGATGCTGGAGCAGGCGAGCGCGGTGTGTTAGTCTCCGCTGCCTTTTCCGGCGTCGTCTAAAGGCAGGACAGAGGACTTTGAATCCTCGAATCGTGGTTCGAATCCACGCGCCGGAACCGCCGCATCATGAAGCGAGGGCTACCCGAAGAGGTCGCAGTCGAGCTCGGGCTCGATGATGCCGACGACGAGGCCGCGCTCCGGAAGCTCGTCGCGTCGGCGCTCCGCGTTGCGCCATCTTCCCTGCCGCCCCTTGAGGTGTTGAGACGCTCGATCGACGCGCGTGCCGGCCGCGTACGATTCCACGTGCTCGTCGGCCTCGGAACCGCGAACGAGCGGGATGAGCTTGGCGGCGCTCCTCCTCGCGAGGTGGGGCGACCCGCCGAGGTCGTCATCGTCGGTGACGGTCCTGCCGGCATGTTCTGCGCGTACCAGCTCGCGCGTCACGGCATCGCCTCGGTCGTCCTCGATCGTGGCAAGAAGGTGCAGCCGCGTCGCATCGACCTGCGCGGCTTGAACCAGCGCGGCGTCGTCGATGCCGACAGCAACTACTGCTTCGGTGAAGGTGGCGCCGGGACCTACAGCGACGGCAAGCTCTACACGCGCGCCCACAAGCGCGGCAACGTGCGTGACGTCATCGAGGTGCTCGCGCTGCACGGAGCTCCGGGGGCGATCCTCACCGACGCGCGGCCTCACATCGGCTCGAACCGACTACCCAAGGTGGTCAGCGCCATCCGCGAGCGCCTCGAGGGCGTGGGTGTCGAGTTTCGCTTCGGAGCGCGTGTCACCGAGTTGTTGGTCGAGGCGGAGGGGGCACACCCCCGCGTGGCAGGGGTCCGGCTAGCCGATGGCACGGAGATCGCGGCGCGGCTCGTCGTCGTCGCGACGGGGCACTCGGCGCGCGACGTGTTTGATTGGCTCGAGCGCGCCGGGGTGAAGCTCGAGGCGAAGCCCTTCGCGCTCGGTGTTCGCATCGAGCACCCGCAGCCGCTCATCAACTCGATCCAGTACGGCCGCGACGCGGGCCACCCGCGCTTGCCGAACGCCGCGTATCGGATCGCGACCAACGTCGACGAGCGCGGGGTGTTTTCGTTCTGCATGTGCCCTGGCGGTTGGGTCGTCCCGGCATCCACCGACCCTGGGGCCCTCGTGGTCAACGGCATGAGCCTCGCGAAAAGAAACTCGCCCTTCGCGAACTCGGGCTTCGTCGTCGCCGTCGAGCTCGCCGATCTCGCCGCCGCCGGATTTCACGGCGCCCGAGCGGGCGTGGCGTTCCAGGACACGATCGAGCGGGCGGCCTTCGTCGCGGGCGGAGGCGAGCTCCGCGCCCCTGCGACCCGCGTGACCGACTTCGTCGCCGGTCGTGGTTCAACCACGTTGCCGAGCACCAGCTACATTCCGGGACTCGCCTCGGCCGACATCGGGGACGTCCTCGACGTCGGCAGGCTCCCGCTCGCCGAGCGCATGCGCACCGCGCTTCATCGTTTCGATCGCACGCTCAAGGGCTATCTCTCCGAGGAGGCCGTCTTGATCGGCGTCGAATCGCGGACCAGCTCGCCCGTGCGCGTCCGCCGAGCTCCCGCGACGCTCGAATCCCCCGACATCGATGGCCTCTACCCCGCCGGCGAAGGTGCGGGCTTCGCCGGCGGGATCGTCAGCGCGGCGATCGACGGAGTCCGAGTCGCCGACGCG